>Ga0310916_10002262_pt1 | contig 11715 bp, 9 predicted proteins | sample GREbulkMGLF176_FD_203444 | JGI IMG/M metagenome (GOLD analysis project Ga0310916, IMG submission 203444) | Lab enrichment of tropical soil microbial communities from Luquillo Experimental Forest, Puerto Rico - GRE.bulkMG.LF176 | ecosystem: Environmental > Terrestrial > Soil > Tropical forest >...
CACGAGCAGAGCATCCTGCGCTCGGGCGACCTGGGTTATTGCCAGGAAGGCCAGCGCCAAGAGCCCTGTGATTCTGCATAGCGTGTTCTTCATGGAATCCTCCTGTTAGCCAAATTCAGCGCCGTTCCGGATCACCCAACTTGAGGCCTCGCCTGAACCTGCGCTGTAATGGCGCGCACTCTCGCGCATTCCTAGCGGAATGACAATGCACTGCAGGTGAACTGCAAGGCAACTTTAGGTGGACAGCAAAGTCCCAGAAGGATAGCGGGCTTACTCCATCGTTGACGCAATCGAAATAGCCGAGGCGCATGCCTCGAAAAGAATGAGCACTGGCTCAGTAGGCGGTGGGCGGGCGCTTCATGCCGAGGAGCAAGTGAGCCAGAACCGGAAAGCCCGCTCGGCCATGTTGGCGCAGTTGGAGGAGATACTGCAGCGGCTTAAACGGGTTTAGAAGGACCGGACCCCTATAACCCTCAGCTAGAGTCGGCCCCTTTTGGCGCTGAAGGATGAGAGAGCCTCAGCGACGAATGCCGGCCAGTAGTACGATGAGATGTACGGCTGCTGGCAACGCAGGCCCCGTCCAGACGTTGTCCGCAATTTCGACCATCCGAAAGAAAAATAGCCGCCACGGGCCGGTTGGCCTGGCCTGGGTAATATAATGTGTCACGATCACCAACGAAATGAGTGAAGCCTACAAGCCTCGTCGGACTTCGCGAATAAACTCGACCAGGTAGTCGCTCGCCAAAGGCGAATTGTCTGCCAAGACCCACGGTGACTGGTTGCTTGTCTGTCAATGGGCTATGAACGCCAGTCTCCACAAGTCGATCCTGACTGATCCGAGAAGACATCCCCGCGGGGCCTTCTCTCTCCTAAGGCCTTTGTTCGAGACGCTTGTGCGCGCCCATCTGATAGCTATGGACGACTCAGAGGCCATAAAACAGATGCTTAACGACCAGTTCAGAACAAAGTTCTTCACTCACCCCGGAAAGGTGGACGATCACTTCCAAATGGGCGGCATGTTCAAAAGTTCAAAAGGGTGTACGCGTACGACCTCATAACGATGAGGATGCATAGCGCCGTCCACATGGGCGGGGCACAAATGATGCGGCACCTCAAGATCGGCTGCTTGCGAGTATCGCACGCATCTAAATGCCGGCCAGCCGCGATGAACGGCTTACGAGAATGGTGGTGAGCTTCCTCCCTGCTGGTCAATGCCGCCCGTCTGTTCGGAAGACGACGACTCAGATAGTGCTCCGTTCGATCCCGACAAGCCACCGCCCGACGCACCGGAGTTAGCGACATAGTCCTCCCGTTGATTTTCCTGCTCGCGCGCCAACCGTTTGGCAAAAGGGTTCTTGGCGATCTCTTCCTCGCTCATGTTGTCCAACATACTCTTGTTACCGTTGTTACCGTTACAGGCAGCGCATGCATAGCAAATTCGGATTCGGCGCGTCAAATACCATTGGGCAACGGATACTCTGCGACGCGACCACATCTCCGGAGAGTACAGGCGCCCAGAATCCTGCTATTTGCGTTATTACCACTCTGCGTCGACACCTTTAGCTTTCTCTTTCCGCTCTGCCTGTGATAGTCCACACTTTTGCTCAGGAGCCCGTCAAAAGATTCCTTGGCCCCAAAGGGAGATCTCCAGATCATGATTGGCGTACCGCTGAAAATCCGGGAGTTAATCGAGGAAATTTACCGAGGAGAAGTCCTGCTTCCAGAGATACAGAGGGCCTACGTTTGGAAAGGGCCTCAAGTGACGAAATTGCTGGATTCAATTTACAGGGAATATCCGTCTGGGCAGGTTTTGCTTTGGGATACGGCCGAGTTGCCTGTTACGAAGGGTATCGAAGGAGTAGAGATTCAACCGGGAGCACATTCTGGCCACCCTAAGATTGTTTTGGATGGTCAGCAGAGACTAACTTCCCTTTACAAAGCCCTGACGGAAAACAAGAACGGACTCTCAGTTTACTTTCATCTTCGGAGTGAACAATTCCAGCTTTATCTGTCGCGCCTAAAGGCCGACCCGCTCTGGATCTCAGTTCGGGAAATTTTTAATGAAAGAAAGCCAGATCTCAAAGTTCTCCGAGAGATAGAGGCAAGGCTGGGACAGAAAATCAGTGACGACGATATGGATAGATTCCTGAGCAGACTCCAAAAGCTTCGAAGAATTGGTGACTACAAATATCCGATCGAGATTTTTAAAACTGACGATTATGACCAGGTGACGGAGCTATTTGTTCGGATAAATTCGGGTGGAACGCGACTCCGTGCCGCCGAACTGGTGCTTGCACAACTCGCGCTCAGATTACCAGGAGCTCTCGTCGAGACATTCACGCGGGCAATCGATGAATACGATGAATTGGGCTACGAGTTGGATGCGCGACTTCTAATTCGGGCCCTGATTGTTTCTGGCACGGGACAAAGTCGATTCCGATATCTGTCTGAATTCTGGAAAAAGGAGCCTTCGGAGATCAAGAAGATTTGGAAAAACGCTCGGAGCGGTATCGATGCTGCGGTTAATTTTGTTCGTCAGAACGCTGGATTTGAATCCTCTGATTGGTTGCCTTCCCTGAACGCATTGATTCCTCTGGCGGCGTACTTTGAGCGAAACGATAAAATCACCGGAGACGTCGAGCACGGGCTTCTGCAGTGGTTTTATGTCGCCTCTTTGAGGGGCCGCTATAGTTCCGCAGCCGAGACCGCGATGGACGAAGATCTAAAGGCAATTCTGTCTGATGATCCGATTCGGGCACTCATGCGTAATGCACTCGGTGCTGACATGAAAATCGAGGTTTTGGCAGATGAGTTTGATGATGCTGGTTCGAAAAACCCTCTTTTCCCGATGACTTATGCTGTCGCCAAGAAACAAGGTGCCAAAGACTGGTTCAAAGGAATGTCACTGAGTCGAGATGTGGTGGGCGAGGATCATCAGATCGAAATACATCATATTTTCCCAAAGGCATTGCTCCGAGAGAGAGGCGAACGCCGAAAGGACATCGATGAAATCGCCAATTTGGCCTTTGTGATGGCCAAACCAGACAAACAAATTAGCAAGACAGAACCGTGCGACTACCTTTCAGAAATCGCCGATAAGCACCCCGATCGGCTGACTGCTCAATGTGTGCCGATGGACCGCAAGCTTTGGAAGCTCGACAGGTTTCAAGATTTCTTGTCAGCGCGCCGCGAATTGCTCGCAAAGTCTGTGACCAGTCTGCTTCGAGACCCTCGGTAGAAGTCGCGGCTTTTTAGGGACTTCATCAGAACACGGTTGGCGTTTCCGACGATAAGAAGTGTATGTGGATCGGTGCAGGCGAGAATTCGCACAGTCCTGTGCCGGGGTGGGTTTCTATTGCTCGGCCGGTCGACATTCATACACCGGAAAGGTTTAATTTAACTCTAAGGTATCAGTTTGGCCCGACGCTCGATCGGGAGCTAGCTCAGCGGAGGCAGACCGATTTTTTTCAACAGTTCCGCGCAGCGCGCATCGGTCCTCCAAAAGGTATCCCGTTCGACTAGGGCGCGGAGCTCGTCCAGTCGAGTATCTCCTTGCTGATAAGCCAGGTCCAGAGCAGCGAAGGAATGATCCTGTTCGCCTAGACCTGCATAGATGTACGGGATTCCCAGCCAAGAGACATATTTCGTTTTCGCTTCCTCTGTCAGCTCTGCGAGAATTTTTCGAGCCTTTTCGGTTCGCCCGGCCTTGGCAAGAGTGTATCCAAGAAATCCACGGTAGTAGGACGACTCCGGATAGGAATGAACCATTTTTTCCATCTCGGATACCGCTTGATCCAGTTTTTGCTGGTGAAGGTAAACTTGGGCCAGGCCATAGTGAACCAGGCCGAAGTTCGGATCGAATTCGAGCGCTTTGTCGAATTCCCGTTCGGACTCAGACAGATGACCGGCGAACATCAGAGCGCTCCCCAGGTTGTACCTAACGACGGGAGTGAATGGCGCGAGCTCCACTGCTTTGCGGACCTCTGTAATTGAATCGTCATCGCGACCAACAGCCCACAGAAGTTCCGAATACCAATGATAGGTGTAGGGGTAAGCCGGGTTAAGTTCGATGGCACGCCGGAATTCGCGCTCCGCTCTCGGGAAATCCCAATCGAAGACTTGAAGGACGAGTCCGAGCGAGGCGTGAGCTTCAGCGAGAGCCGGATCGAGTTCCACGGCTTTCTCAGCGGCCTGGCGAGCTTTTGCTCCAGCCTCCTTAGGAGAGAGCACAGCACTGTTTCGTGCCAGCGAGAAATAAGAATCAGCCAAGCCGGAATAGGCAAGAGCAAAGTTGGGGTCCTTCTCAATGGTGTGCTGAAAGAAATCGATGGCCTTACTCACGTCACCAGGAGTGCGGCGATTCCAGTAAAACCGGCCATGAAGATAGAGCTGGTACGCCTCGGAGTTTTCTGTAGGGTGCTGAGCAATGAGAGTGCGCTGGGCGCTACTGAGTTTCAATCGCAGATTTTCGGTGATGTCCTGAGTGATTTCGGATTGCAGGGTGTGCAGGTCGCCCAGGGTGCGCTGATACTCCTTGCCCCAGAGCTCGCGGTCGTGTGCGGCATCGATGAGTTCGGCGGTGATGGCAATGACGCCCGCCCGCTGCGTCATTCGGCCGGTAAGGATGGCATCAACCTTGAGTTCACGTGCAACAGCGGGAGGGTCGACGGGTTTGCCCTTGTAACGATAAGCAGACATCAGGGAGACCACTCTTAGATTCGGCAGTTGGGAAATTGTGCTGATGAGGCCCTGGGTGATGCCTTCGCTCAAATACTCGGCGTTTGGATCGTCGCTGGCGTTAACAAAAGGAAGAACGGCGAGCGAATCGATGGAGGCAACCGGATTACCAGATTGCGACTTTGTGCGGCCCACGAGAAACCAACTGGCCAGGGCACCGAACAGCAGCACAACGACGATACCGAGATAGAGGCCAAGCATGCCCCGTCGGGACGCTCGGTTTGGGATTGCAGGAGAATCTGCTGAAACGCGCGCCGAGCCGGTATCGCGCTTCAGACGCTTCAGATCGCAGGCGATTTCCGCGGCGCTTTGATAGCGCAAGGAGCGGTCTTTTTCGAGCGCTTTGCTGATAATCCGCTCGATCTCGGGCGAGATCTTCGGGTTGAGGCGCGCAGGCACAACGGGTTGACGGTTGAGAATGGCGTCGAAAATTATCGCAGTACTTTCTCCCTGAAAGGGCAACTGCCCCGTGGTCATCTCGTACAGCACCGTTCCGAAGGAGAACAAATCGGTGCGCGCATCGAGTTCCTTGGCGCGGGCTTGCTCCGGTGACATATACGCCACGGTTCCCAAGGTGCTGCCAGAGCTGGTTAGATGGTCGGGGTCTAAATCCATTGTGGCCTGTGTCTCCGCGCCCTTTATTGAGTTAACTTTGGCGAGGCCAAAGTCTAGAATTTTGGCGTGGCCTCTTTCGGTAACAAAAATGTTCGCTGGCTTGACGTCTCTGTGGATGATGCCTTTCGAGTGCGCAGCATCCAGGGCATCGGCGACCTCGATGGCGACTTGGAGGAGTTTTTCCAGTTCCACTGGTCGCCCAGCGACGCTGTGCTTGAGGGTCTTTCCTTCCAGAAATTCCATGGCGATGAAAGCTCTGCCGTTCTCTTCACCGATGTCGTAAATCGTGCAGATATTCGGGTGGTTCAGCGCGGACGCAGCTTGGGCTTCCCGCTGAAAGCGAGCCAGCGCTTGTTGATCCTTGGCGACATCCTCAGGGAGGAATTTCAAGGCCACGAAGCGGTGCAGGCGGGTGTCCTCGGCCTTGTAGACCACACCCATGCCGCCGCCGCCCAGCATCTCTACGATGCGATAATGCGAGATGCTCTGGCCGATGAGCGCGTCGGTGTCTGCCACGGTGCCGTCATCTTAGGTGGCAACTGTAGACGAGTCAACGAATCCGCAAGAAGTGGGCCGAAGCCGCCGATCACGTCTTCCCAACTCGCGATTTACGGCATAAGCGGTAACTTATTTTTGAGGCGCTGACCCGCCGAGGAACCGCCGCATCGCGGCGACGACTTTTTCCCGCGACGTAAAAAGGAAATCCATATGAGTGCCCCGGACGTTCACAATCTCGACGCTCGAGAGTTCTCGTCGGACGCGCTCGATGGATGCCGTCCGGAATGACGCCATATACTTCTGCCCCCGGGCCAGGACGTCCGCTCGAACGGCGGGCTCCGCACTGCGCGTATCTGCCATTGTCTCGGCATAGATCGCCAGGGCCGGCGACTGAACCTTGGTATAGTCTCGCCGATTGGTGATCAGCGTTTTGACCAGCGCTTGCGTGGCCGTCTCGCTCATTATCGGCCGCACACTTCCGTCGGCTTGGATGACCACTTGGTCGCGAACATAAGCCTCGAAACGGCTGGCGTCGCCCACGCCCGGAAACCATACACTTCTTTCGTACGCGCGGAATCCTTCCAGCGACTTCATCGCTAGGTTCCGTGTGGCCTCCCGACGGGCAGCGCGTCGCTTACGCCTCCTTCCGCGGCGGGAAATCTGGTTTTGATGAGAAGGCCGCAGATGGTTCCGGGAGCGAACAGTTGCTCCTCGAAGGGACGGGCATTGTGATGTATCCGAACGACTGGTCTCCCGATGGCAAGCTTTTGGCGTACCAGCAGGCCACGCAGGGGATCAACGAGGTTTGGATGCTTCCATTGAGCGGCGAACGAAAGCCATCTCCCTTCTTGCAATCTCAATTTACCGCAATTCACTCCGCGTTCTCCCCTGATGGCAAGTGGTTGGCTTACTGCTCGAGCGAGTCCGGTCAGCAAAAAGTGTACGTCGTGCCGTTTCCCGGGCCGGGAGGACAGTGGCAAATCTCCACCGGTGGAGGATGCTATCCGCGCTGGCGCCACGATGAAAAGGAGCTGTTCTACCTCTCGGCCGACAACAAAATAGTGGCGGCCGCGGTGAGTGCCGGCAGGTCGAGTTTTGTCATAGGCGCGGTGACCCCTCTATTTGAGACTCCGATAAGCCGGGCCTTTATTGGGGCTTACGATGTCGCCGCCGATGGCCAGCGGTTCATTATCTGCTACGAACCCGGGCAGCCGAACGCCACCATCACCCTCGTCGAGAATTGGGACGCGGAGCTGAAGAAGTGAAGCCACCTAGAACGCGGGGATCCCGTCCTCGGATATCCTATCAACTGGCGAATGGTCGGGCCACTCGGAAACCATCGCTTCCTTCCTGCGAGGGATAGTAATCTTTCCTTGCAGAGGTGATTGGCGGTCTGGCACTTATTACCGTACAAAAGGCCCCCGGACGTTTCCAAAAACCGAGTTAGTAAGGGTTTGAAAAGTTGCAGGGTTGAGGTTCGAAAGTTGAACACCAGGATGTTGGGAAAGGGCTGGAGAAAGTCGAAGCCCGTGCAGGACCCGGTTTTGACACCGCACTTAGGCCATTCGTTTCTCTCTAACCCGGGCTCAACTCATTCGTCTAAACTGCGAGTATTGCGGAACCTAACGAGGCTTAGCGACGTTTTCCTAATGAGGCTTCAACAGACTCCCTAAGAGTTCGTAAAGAGACTTATTCACGAGGGTGTAGAGATGCTGCGAGACGTGAGATTCGGACTTCGGATGCTGCGGAAGCAGCCGAGTTTCAGCCTGATCGCGGTGCTGACGCTGGCGCTGGGGATTGGGGCCACTTCGGCGGTGTTCAGCCTGATTCAGGGCGTGCTGCTGACGCCGCCACCGTACCGGGAGCCGCGGCAACTGATGCTGGTACCGCCGGCTCGAACCGACGGGCAGAAGATGGAGAGTCCGCGAGGCTGGCCGGCCCAGCAGTGGATGGAGTGGCAAAAAGAAGCCAAGGCTTTTCAGGGGATCGCGGCGTACGACTGGACGTTCAACTTCCTGGTGCGGAACGACGGCAGCCAGTCCATGCAGGGCATGTTTGTGACGAAGGATTATTTTCCGGTGATGGGCCTGAAGACGGTGGCAGGGAGGAGTTTCGAGGATTCGGACTTTGCGCTGGGGCCAACAAAAGCGATTTTGCTCGGGTACGAGTTCTGGCAGCGGGCCTTCAACGGCGATCCACAAATCATCGGCAAGACCGTGCGCGTCAGCCGCTGGGATGTGCCGCCCGTGGTGATTGGGGTAATGCAGCCGGGAGTGCGGTTTCTGCCATCGCCGGGAGCCGCGAAGGAGCCGAATTACGACGTCAATGCCACGGTGGATTTTTGGGCACCTGGAGCGCCGGACCCCAAGTATCTGAAGTACGCGTTCTGGAATCTGGTGGGGCGGCTGCGCGACGGAGTGACACCGCAGCAGGCGCAGCTGGCGTTGGCGGTGTTTGCGGCGAGAGAAGCCCAGGCGGAGAAGGCCTTTGAAGGGTTCACGCCGCATCTCGAGCCGCTGACAGACGAAATGAATCGCGACGGGCGAAGGATTTTGTTGCCGCTGCTGGGGGCTGCGGCTCTGGTGCTGTTGATTGGTTGCGGGAACGCGGCCGCGTTGCTGCTGGTCCGCGGACTGCAGCGCCAGCAGGAGTATGCGGTCCGCAGCGCGATGGGGATGGGGCGCATTGCACTTTTGCGGCAGGTCTCGACGGAAAGTCTTTTGCTAGCTTTGATGGGCGGAGCCTTGGGAGTGGGGCTGGCCTTCGGCGTCGTCAAGTTGTTCAAGCTGATTGCCGTGCACGCGATCGCCCGGCTCGATGGCGTGACGGCCGGCTGGGCCGTGCTGGGCTGGGGATTGGGCGCTGCGGTGCTGGCTTCGGTTTTCGCAGGAGCTTTGCCGGCGTTGCGGGCCTTCCGGTTGGATCCGATGGAGGTGCTGAAGAATGCCGGGCCGAAAGGGACGGCGGGAATCGGCGAGCGGCGCCTGCTGCGAGGAGTCACGATGGTGCAGACGGCGCTGACGCTGGCGCTGCTGGTCGGCGCAGGACTGCTGATTCGCACCATGGTGAACATCGCAAAAGTGCCGTCGGGGTACAACATGGGACGCATTTTGACCATGAGCGTCACCGAAGTGCAGAGCTTCTCGACCTGGGGCAGCTTTCACCGGCAGGCTCTTGTGCGAGTTGCGGCGCTTCCGGGTGTGCAGTACGCGGCGTTTGCGTGGGGAGTGCCGCTGACCGGAAACAATTGGCCGGCGACGTTGGAAATCGAAGGGCAGCCGCCCGCAGTGAAGGAGAGCGACAAGGTCGCGCTGCCGTTCCGCGCGGTCACTCCCGATTACTTCAAACTGATGGGCATCGCGTTGCTTGACGGGCGGGAATTTAGCTCGACGGATGATGATAAAGCGCCGAAAGTGGCCATCGCGAACCAAGCATTCGCCAAACGTTACTTTCCAAAGCAGAGTCCGATTGGGCGGAAGCTTTGGATGGATGGCCGGGACAAGCCCGGCATCGAGATTATCGGCGAAATCTCCAATGGCCGCACGGATGACCTCACGGAAGAGGCGTCGCCGGAAATATATCTGCCGCTGTGGCAGGCGACGGCGTTCTCGAAACATTTGGTAGTGCGAACGACGGCGGACCCGCGCGCTGTGGTGGTCGCGGTGGAGCGTGAGCTGCACGCTATTGATCCAACGGCGGCGGTCGAAAACGTGAAGACTCTCGAGCAGATTCGCGATGATTCCCTGGCGTCCCGCACTTTCGCGATGCAGTTGCTGATCGGATTTTCGATTGTCGGAAGCGCCCTGACGCTTGTGGGAGTTTACGGCGTGCTTTCTTTGTCGGTCGCTTCGCGGAGGCGGGAGCTGGCCATTCGCAGCGCGCTTGGCGCCAGGCAGATGGATATTCGCAGGCTTATCTTTGGTGAGGGATTTCAATTGATTGGCGGCGGCGTGGTCGCGGGAGTTGCGCTGGCGATGGTTTTGTCGCGCGTGCTTCGGTCGTTCTTGTTCGAGGTCCAGCCCAGCGATCCTGTTACGCTAGCCCTTGTGGGAGCACTGTTCGTGGGAGTTGCGCTGCTCGCCTGCTGGGAACCGGTACGCCGAGCGGAAAGGGTCGATCCACTGGAGGCCTTAAGGTACGAGTGAAGCCCGATGTCGAGTTCACACCGGAATTGGCCTAGGCTGACGGCAGAAAGTACTTCTCGGTTCTTGTGCGTCCTTCTTCTCCCCTTGGACGAACCAATGGACGCCGTATTTATCGGCAAGATGTCCATAGGTGCCAAACGGCATATCCCGCAAATCATCAAGCTGTGCTTTGTCGGCCGCGCCGCGAGCCCGTCAAAGATTGCGTTCAGCTCTTGGTATTTCCCGCCGTTAATATACATGGCGACTGGCGTTTAGCGACTTGGTCTTCCAGATTCCAAGAGCACATGCCAGACGTACGCTCATCGGCGGAATGATCGTCGGCCATGCGGAAGTCATCCTGCGTCCCCCGGCCCGCGCAAGATCGTGCCTAGGTGAGCTTCGACAGCCGTTCCCAATGCAGATAGGTAACGAGTAGTCGCCAAGTGTTTATCAACGAATGTGCGGTGGCGCCCGAAGCTGTGATGGGTAAACGCTGCGGCGTTACTCGCGGGCAAAGTGGCTGAGCCACACGGCCAGCCTGCACTTCGGACTTGGGACAACCTCCGAATGGTTCAGGCTTCTGCTCTGGGCTGTTCTGCGTTTGTCTTGCAAGCCTGGCAGAGATGTAATACCCTCATTATATGAAGACTATCACCGTACGGTTGCCCGAGCCGCTGGCAGCGGATATCGAAGCGGAATCGCGTGGCCGGAAGATTTCAAAGTCTCATGTAGTTCGTGAACGGCTGCAGCTCACACCTCGCCAGCGACGACGGCGCATGGTGTCCCTCGACGCCATCGCCGATCTCATCGGATCGGTGGATGGCTTACCGAGCGACCTGAGTACACGAAAGCGGGCCTATTTGCGAGCTACGGGTTATGGCCAGAAGCGTCCTCGTTGACGCGGGGTTTGTAGTGGCCCTGCTCAGTAGCCGCGACGCTCATCACCAGTGGGCCGTGACCCAAGCATCCGAATTGCCTCCGCCTTGGTCGACGTGCGAAGCGGTTCTCTCCGAAGCATTTCATCTTCTTGGAGCGCGAGGAGCCGAGAGTCTGGGAGCCCTTCTGCGGCGCCGTGCCCTGCTCGTCGCTTTCGAGGTTGGCGAAAACTTGGAATCAGTCTTAAGGCTTATCGAGAAGTACCGCGACGTCCCCATGAGCCTCGCTGATGCTTGCCTCGTGCGCATGAGTGAAACCCTCGCCGACCCTGTTATCCTGACGACGGACGAGGATTTCCGTATTTACCGTCGCCACAGCCGCCAAACGGTTCCTTGTGTGGCACCCAAATGATGGTCAATTATGGCCATTCTATTTCCTCCACGCTCCGCGCCTGTTTTGCGATCTGATCGGGACAGTCCAGGACCTCTTGTGATAGAAAACCCCACAGTTTGCACGCACTTAGGAATAGCTCCTGCCTTGTCGCCAAGTGGCGACTGTTCCTGTTCGCGAATGGCTTCTCCACCGGCAGGCGACCGCAACTCGCCACTACGCGTTAGGGACTAATCCTCGCTGAGGTTGCAAACCTGGCCTCAACTTCCGGATTGTCCGTCATCCGCCCGGAACTCGAGTTTTCGTTCGGTGAGTGCCTCGGCGATTTGGCGTCAACGCAGTTGGATGAACAGGGCGAGCCAACATTCGTCCGGTGTCCGCATGCGGAGCAACGCTGTCCGAATCCGAACCTCCTTGAGCGCATCCCAAAGCTGGCGCCTCCGGCCGCGTCGGGGTCCAGCCTGTGCATGACCAG
>Ga0310916_10002281_pt1 | contig 11683 bp, 7 predicted proteins | sample GREbulkMGLF176_FD_203444 | JGI IMG/M metagenome (GOLD analysis project Ga0310916, IMG submission 203444) | Lab enrichment of tropical soil microbial communities from Luquillo Experimental Forest, Puerto Rico - GRE.bulkMG.LF176 | ecosystem: Environmental > Terrestrial > Soil > Tropical forest >...
CACTAAAGAAGTCGAAACACTCATAGGTTAGCTCTCCTCCAGAGCCGCAAGGGGTAGAGCTCGCTTGCTAATGAAATTCAATTTGCTCCAATTGCCGAAGCTTATTTCGCAGCGTCGCGGCTCTGCGATCTTTGGTATCGTAATTATCGTGATGTTATGGGTAGGCGTGTTTCTGAAATACACACAAGAATCGAGCGGTGACTTAAAGGACGCCGAACGAACGGGTCAGAGCTTCTCTATGATCTTCGAGGAAAATGTTCTTCGGGCGATCGATGAAATGGATAATGTATTACTTTACCTGAGACGTAATATCGAGGCAAAAGGAGGCTCACCGGATTACAACGCCATCTTGCACAGCGTTGATTTTCCGAGGGACATCCTCGTTCAAGCCTCTATTATTGATGCGCAAGGAATGATGCGAGCATCGACCGCCGGTCCTCAGCCCGCCCCGATGATTGATCTAAGCGATCGCGAACATTTTAGGGCCCAACGGAAAAATGAGCAGGATGAGCTTTTTATAGGCGAACCCTTGATCGGGCGCGTCTCCGGCAAATGGTCGGTTCAGCTTTCACGGCGATTTTTGGCGAGCGATGGCGATTTTGGTGGGGTCGTTGTCGTATCGCTTGATCCTGAGCATTTCACAAATTTCTATGACAAGGTTGATCTGGCCTCGTCGGGTTCAATTGCACTGATCGGCTCCGACGGCGTGGTGCGTGCGGCGGGTGGGCAGTCTGGCGGTCTGAGGATGGGACAAGACATTCGAGGCACGGAAACGTTCGCCCAAATGCGAAGCCACACGAACCATTCGTTCGAAGAGAAGGATCCTTCGACGGGAAAAATCCGACTCGTTTCTGTGCGTAAAGTTAAGGGTCATCCACTGTGGGTTATTGTTGGTCTCGACAGGAATGAGATTCTGGCGAACTCATGGGGCGACTTGCGCGTGGATTCTATTGCAGCTGCTTTGCTCACCTGCATCATGTTGGGCGCGCTAGAACTGCTGCTACGATCAGAGACCGGCATACAACAGAAATCCAAAGAGCTTGAGCTCGCATTGGGAGCGATGGAGCGGTTAGCGTCGGAAGACTCATTGACTAATCTTCTAAACCGCCGTGGCTTTCACTCCGCACTTGTTGACATTCAAACTCAGGCTCGCGCTCAAAATTCAGCAGCTCATATTGAATTTGCAATTCTGCTGATTGATCTTGACCGTTTCAAGGTTATCAATGATACGCTTGGTCATCGCGTTGGTGACCTCTTATTGCAGAAAACGGCTCAGCGACTGAGTGCCTCTGTTCGCTCAACCGACGTGGTAGCGCGGCTTGGAGGCGACGAGTTTGCAATTATAGCGCGTTACGTGACGTCGCGCAGCGGGCTGGAGGACCTTTCCAAATGTTTGATCAAGACGATGCGCGAACCATTTGTGCTCGAAGGATACCGCGTTCGAACAAGTATCAGCATGGGCATTTCATCGAGCCCGGTGGATGGGAAAACTATTGATGATTTGATGGTAGCGGCGGATCTTGCGCTCTATGCTGCAAAGGAGCGGAACCGTGACGGATATGAGTTTTATCAAACATCGATGACTAAGGAATTGCTCGATCGCCGCCAAATCGAAGTCGATCTACGTGAGGCGATTGAGAACGACGAACTGGAACTATACTATCAGCCCGTCGTCAAATTGGATGACGAGAGCATTATCGGTTTTGAGGCACTCGCTAGGTGGAACCACGGTTCGAAGGGCTTTGTACCTCCCTCGGAGTTTATTCCGATTGCTGAAGATACCGGAATGATAACCGGGATTGGCGAATGGGCCTTGATGCGGGCCTGCGACAAGATCGCAACGCTTCCTGGCGATCTGAAGCTAGCAGTCAACTTGTCGCCGGTGCAATTCTCAGCACCCGATCTTGTGGAGGTTGTGCAAAGGGCGCTGATAACAAGCGGATTGGCTGCGCATCGACTAATACTTGAAATTACCGAGAGTCTGCTCCTGGAAAATGACGAACACACTGTCTCGATCTTAACCAAGTTGAGGAACCTCGGCGTTTCCATTGCCCTCGACGATTTCGGTACGGGATACTCCTCGTTGAGCTATCTTCGAAAATTCCCATTCGACCATATCAAGATTGACCGCAGTTTCGTAACGGACATGACAACGCAAGGTGATCAAATCGCCATCGTACAGGCGGTGCTTAGCATCTCAAGAGCGCTTGGAATGAGTGTGACCGCAGAAGGCATCGAAACGGCTGTCCAGAGGGACTTTCTAAAAGCATTGGGTTGTGATAACGCGCAAGGTTTTTATTTTGGAAGGCCTGTGCCATTCGAGCGGATCGTCGATGTTATGACGCTTCAAGCAGCGCGCAAAGCGCGGGCTGCTTAACTCAGATTTCTACGCTGGAAAAGATCGGCAAATCTGACACAGTGTCAACAGCGTGTCTAACAATGCGATCTTAGAGCGTTCCCTGATGATGATTCTCGTCAACTAATTAACGCGCTGCCACACCACTACAACGGGAGAGCCGCCGTCCGAAGGATGCATTTGAGTGTATTCTAACTTGGTATTGCTAACGGTGACGTTATATCTGGTTTGATCGGTTCCAGTCCAATTTGGGAACGTACTGCCGTCAATATGAAAGCGGATACTGTCTCCGTCAAGTTTGTAAGTACCAAAAACTGCGACACTTCCGTTTACGGTGTCTCTGTACTCGTCCGTTGTACCTTGCACCCGGCTATTTGATGCATAGAGTGGCAGGTTCGCGCGTATGAAAATCGCGGAAAAGTGGCCGGTGCGGTCTAACATCAATGAACCTAGGGGAGAATCCCCGAATGCATCAGCCGAGGTAAGTTTCCAAGTTCCGACGACGGCGTCGCCGGATTGCATTGCCGGATGAGTTGCAGCAAGCGCGAATCCCAAGACCGGAACGACAAGTGCGCTAGCTATGATGCTACTTTTATCCACTAGCGCTTATCCTTTTGGGAGGTGCATTCGACGGCGCATGTTCCGAGTATTCGGATAGCTTAATATTTGTAATTAAGCGTTGCGCTGAAACTTGGTTTTCTTGCAGTTTTTAGAATATCGGATTAACCCAACATACCTGCATTGGCGTGAAGGTTTGAAGCCTGCTTAAAAAATCGTACTAGCGAAACGGGCGTGAAATGGTGGACGCCACGACGACCGCGGATCGATAGGTTTGCACTTTAGGGGTATGGGACGCTGCCTCTCCGTGGTCTTCGGACAACGCAGCAATTGTAGCTATTTAAGCGGTTCGGGAAATGTTGGGATGGGATATGTTTCGTGCGGCCATAGCACCCACTGCCTTCCCAACCGCAAAAGACGCGTTCTCCTGTTTTGCCTCGTAAAAGAGCAAGAATAGCCCGGATGCGACGACAACGGCCGATCCGGTGAGCAGACTGCTAGTTGGAATATCTCCCCATACGGCAAAGCCGAGCCCCAGCGACCAGACCAGCAAAAAATAATAGAACGGAGACACCGCCGTTGCGGGCGCGGCATGCAGCGCCTTGGTCCACAAATACTGAGCCGCAGCGTTGGCGATACCCATGAAGACGAGCAGCCCAGCATGTGGCGCCGTCGGCCAGCGGAACCCAAAGACGAGCAGGAACGAATGGAATACTGCAAGGGTCACCATCTGCCACATCAGGAGTGTGTTTGCCGACTCAGTCTTGCTCATGCCGCGCACGGCGACGGTCACGCTGCCGTACATGACAGCGTTTGCCAGGGCGAACAGCGCCCCAAGCTGGATCGAGTCGACGCCCGGCTTGACCACGATGAGTACCCCGGCAAACCCGGCAATCAGCGCGCCCCAACGCGCTGCGCCTGCGCGCTCCTTCAGCCAGACGACGGAAATCAGCGCGGAAAACAGCGGAGCCGAAAAATTTATGGCGACGGCGCCGGCGAGTGGCATCAAGCTGAAGGCGAGCACCGTGAAGGTCTGCGAAATAGACTGGGAGAGGCCGCGCGCAATATGGTCGCGGACCCGTCGGGTAGCGAACACCGCCAATCCGATCGATGGCAGCACGAAGGCCGAGCATACGATCAGCGAGGACAGCGAACGGGCGAACATCACCTCACCGACCGGATAGATCGCGACCAGCCATTTGCTCAAGGCATTGGAGATGGCGAACATGACTGTCGCGCCGATCATGAATATGATCCCGCGTACGACGTGATTTTCCCGCACGGTGCCGGCCGCGACCATCGGCTTGCTATCGGTTGTTGGCATCGTCGTCGCGCTCGGCATTCACGCAGCGGCGTCGTGCACGCCGCTGATGAGATTGCATTCCACTAGTTGCGCTGCAATCGCCGCCGACGGGGCAATTCGGACCATCTTGCCGGGAAGCGATTCCAGCGTGGCGTTGAACGCGCGCCGCGCCCTCGCCGCTTCGTCAACTGTAGTCGGGGCAAAGCGAATTTTTGCGCCAATAGGCAGACGACCCATGGCAGGCAAATCCGCGGAGATTACCGTAGCGATCTTAGGGTAGCCGCCGGTCGTCTGATGATCGGCCAGCAGCACTATCGGCTGGCCGCCTCCCGGTACTTGGATCGAGCCGGTTGCGATGGCATCGGAAACGATGTTGAAGCCGTGACTGTGCTGCAGGGGGGGACCGTCCAGTCGCAAGCCCATGCGGTTCGATTCGGCGCTCACCGTGTATTCGGAGGCAAAGAAACCCTCGATCGCGGTTTCCGAGAAGTAATCGTTCTGTGGTCCGAGCACCGTCCGAAATCGCTGTGGCGGAGAGAGATCCAAGCCTTCGATGCGGTATTCGTCGCGCTCGGTCGCCAGCGCTCGGGAAAGTGGCAGTAAATCATTGGCGGCCAGGGTGCGACCCTTCCATCCTCCCATTTTACCCCGACAGTCGGTCGAGACGCTGCCGAGGACCGGTTCGATGTCGAAGCCCCCTTCGATCGCCATGTATAGGCTCGCGCCATTCTTGAGTGAACCGATCCGCACGACTTGACCGCGACGCACGCGAACGCTCTGCATGGGTGTGATCCGCTCGCCGTGCACGGCATCAGCGCTCGCGAGTAATTCGATCGCAGCATCGGCCCCGGCAAAAGCGATCCGGGCATCGTCGGCCTCTACTGCAAAGGTCGGACCGACGTACAGCGCCTCGATGGCACCGGCACACGCTGGATTGCCGGCGAGCAGGTTCGCCGCGCGCAGCGATACCGGATCGAGCGCCCCGCCGAGCGACACGCCGAGCCGCTGGAAGCCGTAGCGACCGGCATCTTGAATGGTCGTGAACAGGCCGGGGAAGATGATGCGCAGTGTCGGCTTCACGCCACGGCCTCGAAGAAATCGCTAACAGGCTCGATCTTAAGAACACCCTCGGCCGCGCGCGCGGCCACGCTCTCATATTCGCGGATCGAGACGGGCACGAAACGGACCTTGTCCGCCGGTGCGAGCAGTGCGGTCGCGGCGACTTCGTCCCACAACGGCACCGGACAGCATCCGATAATGTGCCAGCCGCACGGCGTTTCTAGTGGGAATACGCACGACATCCGCCCGGCAATCGCCAGTGACCCCGCCGGAATGCTAGTGCGTGGTATCGGTCGGCGATCCAGCGCCAGCTCTGACGCGACTTCGCCCATATAGGCCTGCCCCGGCAGAAAGCCGAGCATGTAAACATGATAGAGACACGCACTGTGCCGCTCGACGACCTGTTGCACCGATAGCGACGTCCGCTGTGCGACGTCTTGCAGATCGATCGCGAAACGCGGATCGTAGCAAACGGGCAGGTGCCAGACCCGACTGATGATTTCGTGGCTGTTCAGTTTTTGTATTTGCGTGTCGATCTGCTCGATCAGGAGAGCCGCGGGCAGCACTAGGGGCTCATACAAGACCATCAGCGAGCGGAACGTCGGGATGGTTTCAATGATGCCGGCGATGCGCTCGTCCTCCAAGCTTTGCGCAAGGGACAACACGACTGCGCTCAGCCTAGGGTCCACGCGATCGCCAAACTCGACCACCAGCGCCGTGTCGCCTGCGGGAAGCACCCTGTAATCGAGCATGCGGACTACACCTGAACGAACGTCGTCGGCTAGTCACGTGACGACTTATAGTCGCCCGGCAGAAACCAGGGCTTTACGCTGAAGCCGCGCCGCAGCGAGTACATGTAGAAGATGGGCAACTGGCGCGGAAACAGGGGGCGGAGTCGGCTACCATTGAATGTAATGAAAATCGAATCAGGATAGGAATGTTCGACGACGCGTTGCTCGATGAGGTTCATACGTAGATACGCAAGTGCGCCTTCTTTCGGCGAAGCGCTGCCGTGGTACCATTTGACGGCGCTTGTGATTAGGATCGCAAGCAATCCCTCGGAGACCACTTCGTCGAGCGGCGTCGCGGTTGCCCCGTTGCCGGCCATCTTCACCAGCTCGCCCAGCGAGCAGGTATCGAAGCCGCGCCGGTGCGCTTCCAATCTCACATTGTCAAAATAGTGTTTTATGCACTCGGCCGGGTGACCGTTCAGCTCCGCGTGGGTATCCGTGAAGATCAGCCGGATTCCGGCGCCGGGTGCGTAACTGCTCTTTACACGCTCCGACAGCGCGGCCAAAAAGTCGAGGCATTGGACGTCGGGCGCGGCAACTTGTTGTCGTGGCCCTTTACCCCAGTACAGCACGAAAGGAATCGGCTTACTGGAGGCAATAGCGGACGCGACGACCCGCAGCATGAGTTGCGAGTTGGACGGCTGCTCACGTTTGAAAGTCCACGTGTTGAACGACCGCAGCACCTTCGAGGCGTCAGCGAAAATGGCCGCCGTAAAAACGGCATCTCGCTCAACTAGCTCACTCGGGCCGAATGTAGCCGCGTACTCGAATGAGTAGTTTTGTTCGACGTAGCACGCTGCACTTGTGTCTGGACTACAGCATTCCTCCGCGCACGATACTGCCGCGAGCGAGCTGCCCGCGTACGCAACTTCAGCCGACATGGCCCCTACTCGCCGCCGTTTACAATTTGTAGATGATGACTTCGGCGCCGTTAAAGGTCAATTTTAAACATTAATAAGGGTTAATTTCGTTAAGCTTTTAGTAAGTCAAAAGTACTGGTCCGAAAGTACTGACTATTAAAGTCCATAAAAGTACTGACCATAAGCAGGCGTAGGATTCGGAATTTCGATGTTCCAGCGCTGAAAACGCTGAGTGTTCGCCTTACCATCGGATCTTATTTAGCTATTTCTGAGCTCAGACCGGTATGGGCTTCTCGGACGTAGACAGGTTGGACGTCTGCGCCTCGTCGCAGCAACTGAGCGCGCCCTGCGCGGCGCTAACCTGATCAACCGGCGGTCACGGCGGCACGGATGTTGCGCGCCGCCGCGGCCTCGCGCTCCAAATCCCTTCGAATAAGCAGGTTCGGCTTTCCGTCTAGCGGGATTGTGGCTCGCTCGCCCTGCGCTATATGTGCTTGGAGAATCTGCCTATTGGCAATTTCGGTCCCACAAGGGCAAACTGCGCTGCCTCGGGCCTAAAGACCTGCCTTTGAGAAATGCCACATGGCGCTGCGCGACGTAAAGCTCGATGACAAGTACGACCTCGGCCAGGCCCGCGTGTTCGTCACCGGATTCCAGGCGCTGGTCCGCCTGTGCCTCATGCAGAAGGAGCTAGACCGCCGCAACGGCCTCAACTGCGCGGGCTATGTAACCGGCTATCGCGGCTCGCCGCTGGGCGGGCTCGACAGCCAGTTTCTGCGCGCCGCGCCCTTCTTGAAGCAAAGCGATGTCCGCTTCCAGGGCGGCATCAACGAGGACCTCGCCGCCACCGCGGTGTGGGGCTCGCAACAGGCCGAATTGCGCGGCGAAGGCAAGTACGACGGCGTCTTTGCCATGTGGTACGGCAAGGGGCCCGGCGTAGATCGCACGGGCGACGTCTTCCGCCACGCCAATCTCGCCGGTACCGCCAAAAACGGGGGCGTGCTGGCGCTGATGGGCGACGACCACACCGCCGAATCCTCCACCACCGCGCACCAATCCGAATATCACTTCATCGACGTCATGATCCCGATCCTGAACCCGGCCGGCGTTCAGGAGGTGCTCGACTACGGCCTCTACGGCTGGGCGATGTCGCGCTTCACCGGCACCTGGGTCGCGCTCAAGACCATGCACGAGACCATCGAGTCGACCGCGGCGATCGACGGCAGTTTGTCGCGCATCAAGATCGTCACGCCGGACGACTTCGCCATGCCGCCAGGCGGCCTCAACATTCGCCTCAACGATCCGATCCTGACCCAGGAAGCGCGCCTGCACGATTACAAGCGCGACGCCATGCTCGCCTTCGTGCGCGCCAACAAACTCAACCGCATCGTCACCTCGGGCGGCCGCGAGCCGAAGATCGGCATCATCACCACCGGCAAGAGCTATCTCGACGTCCGCCAAGCGTTCGACGAGCTGGGCATCGACGAGGTCAAGTGCAACGCGCTCGGCATCCGCCTGTTCAAGGTCGGCTGCCCGTGGCCGCTGAGCCAGCGCGAGCTGAAGGAGTTCGCGCAAGGGCTCGATCTCATCATCGTCGTCGAGGAAAAGCGCTCGCTCATCGAAGTGCAGGTGCGCGAGGAGCTGTATGGCACCGCCAACCAGCCGCTCTGCATCGGCAAGCGGGACGAGCAGGGCGACTGGCTGTTCCCGGTCAAGGGCGCGCTCGATCCCAACGAGGTCGCGATCTGCATCGGCGACCGGCTCTTGAAATATCACAGTAGCGGCGAGATCGGCGCCCGCGTGGCGCGCTTGAAGGAATTCCAGCGCATCGCGGCCGAGACCAAGGACGTCGCGCAGCGTATTCCATATTTCTGCTCGGGCTGCCCGCACAATTCGTCAACCGTCGTGCCCGACGGCATGCGCGCCTATGCGGGCATCGGCTGCCACTACATGGCGCAGTGGATGAACCGCTCGACGCTCGGCTACACGCAGATGGGCGGCGAGGGCGCGAACTGGGTCGGCGAGGCGCCGTTCTCCACTCGCAAGCACGTGTTTCAGAACATCGGCGACGGCACCTACAATCATTCCGGCTATATGGCGATCCGCGCATCCATCGCCTCCAACACCAACGTCACCTACAAGATTTTATTCAACGACGCCGTCGCCATGACCGGCGGCCAGGCCAATGACGGCGGGCTCACCGTGCCGCAGGTGGCGCGCCAGGTCGCTGCTGAAGGCGCCAAGCGCGTCGTCGTCGTCACCGACGAGCCGACCAAATATCCGCCCGACATCGACTGGCCGAAGGGGTTGACGATTCATCATCGCGACGACCTGATCGCGGTGCAGAAGGAGCTCGCCGAGATCGAAGGCGTTACGGTACTGATCTACGATCAGACCTGCGCCGCCGAAAAGCGCCGGCGCCGCAAGCGCCACACTTTTCCCGATCCCGACAAGCGCGTCATCATCAACGAGCTGGTCTGCGAGGGCTGCGGCGATTGCGGCGTGAAGTCGAATTGCGTCTCGGTGCAGCCGCTGGAGACCGAATGGGGCCGCAAGCGCACCATCGACCAGTCGAGTTGCAACAAGGATTTCTCCTGCGTCAAAGGCTTCTGCCCGTCCTTCGTCACGGTGCACGGCGCCACCTTGAAGAAAGGCCAGGGCATCGGCGCCGATCACGATCTCGCGCTGCTGCCCGATCCGAAGCTGCCGGCGATCGAACAGACTTACAACATCATCGTCACCGGCGTCGGCGGTACGGGCGTCGTCACCATCGGCGGCATTCTGGGCATGGCGGCGCATCTCGAGGGCCGCGGCGTCGGCGTGCTCGACATGGCGGGGCTGGCGCAAAAGGGCGGCGCGGTGTTCAGCTACATGCGGATTGCCGAAAATGCCGACGCCATTCATGCCATCCGCGTCGCCGCCGGCCGTGCCGACCTGATCCTCGGCGGCGACATCGTGGTTGCCGGCACGCGCAAGATTCTCTCGGCGGTGAAACCGGGTGCAACCGAGATGGTGGTCAACACCGCGGAATTTTTGCCCGGCGAGTTCACCCGTAACGCCGATTTCTCGCTGCCGAGCGAGCGATTGAAACGCACCATCCTGGCCGATGCCGGTCCCGACAAGACGCATTTCATCAATGCCAGCGGCATCGCAAATGCGCTGTTCGGTCAGTCGATTGGCGCCAACATGTTCATGGTCGGCTATGCCTATCAGCTCGGCGCTATCCCGCTGTCCGCCGCCGCCGTCGAGAAGGCGATCGCGCTCAACGGCGAGGCCGTAGCCATGAACCAGGCGGCTTTTCACTGGGGCCGCCGCGCCGCAGTCGATCGCGCCGCGGTTGAAAAGCTCGCCACGCCCGCGGCCGCGGTGACGAGCGACGCGCGGCGGCTTTCGGAAAGCCTCGACGAGACCGTCGAGCGGCGGGTGAATTTTCTCGTCGCCTATCAGCACGCCGCTTACGCCGCGCGTTACCGCACCTGGGTGGACAAGGCCAAAGCGGCCGAGGCCGCGCGTGCGCCGGGCAAATGCGGGCTCGCCGACGCGGTCGCGCGTTATCTCTTCAAGCTGATGGCCTACAAGGATGAATACGAGGTGGCGCGGCTCTACACCGACGGCGCGTTCCTCAAGCAGGTCGAGGCCGAGTTCGACGGCGAGGACCTGCGCTTCGAGTTTCATTTGGCGCCGCCGCTTTTGGCACGGCGCGACAAGGTCACCGGCTTGCCGCGCAAGATGAGCTTCGGGCCGCGCATCCTGCCGCTGTTCCGGCTGTTGGCGAAGCTCAAGGGTTTGCGCGGCACGGCCTTCGATCCGTTCGGACGGACGCTCGAACGGCGCAGCGAGCGCAAGCTGATCGCCGACTACGAGGCGATGGTCGCCGAGATTTTAGCCAAGCTGACGCCGGACAATCATGCCGCCGCGGTTGCGCTTGCCGCCATCCCGGAAAAGATCCGCGGCTTCGGTCACGTCAAGCAGCAGCACCTCACGGCTGCCAAGGCCGACGAGGCGGCGCTGCTCGAGCAATTCCGTTCCGGCACGCCGGTGCTGCTCAAGGCCGCGGAGTAAGCGGGCCGCCGTCGAAAGCGGTCCCGATCGGATAGGGAGGGAGCTATGAGCGGGCTGACGCTGGATCTTGGTCGCTTCGTTGCCGAATTAAACTTAAGCCAAATTCCTTCCGAGGGTTGCGCGATCGCCCGCACCGGGATTGCCGACTGCTTCGGCGTGCTCATCGCTGGCGCCCGCGATCCGGAAATCGCACTGATCGATCGCGAGCTCGGCGTGAGCGGCGGCGCGTCGTCCGCTTCGCTCATTCCGTCCGGCGCGCGCCGCAGCGTCGACACGGCGACGCTGGTCAATGGCATCGCCGCACATGTGCTCGACTACGACGACGTCTCGCTCGACGGCCATCCCAGCGCCGTGCTGGTGCCGGCGATCTTCGCCCAAGGCGAGGCGAGCGGCGCAAGCGGTGCCGAGATGCTGACCGCCTATGTGGCGGGCTATGAAGTCTGGGCCGAGCTTCTGAAGCGGCAATCCATTCCGCTGCATCGCAAGGGCTGGCATCCGAGCGCGGTGCTCGGACCGGTCGCCGCCGCGGCCGCATGCGCGAAGTTGCGTAGCCTTGATGAGCAGGGGGCGGCAACCGCCATGGCGATCGCCGCTTCGATGGCGGCGGGCGTAGTCGCTAATTTCGGCACCATGACGAAATCGTTCCAGGTCGGCCGCGCTGCGCAATCGGGCGTCATCGCCGCTCGGCTCGCGG
>Ga0310916_10002287_pt1 | contig 11670 bp, 10 predicted proteins | sample GREbulkMGLF176_FD_203444 | JGI IMG/M metagenome (GOLD analysis project Ga0310916, IMG submission 203444) | Lab enrichment of tropical soil microbial communities from Luquillo Experimental Forest, Puerto Rico - GRE.bulkMG.LF176 | ecosystem: Environmental > Terrestrial > Soil > Tropical forest >...
CAGGGCTCGAGCGTCACGTAGAGCGTGGTATCGGTCAGGCGGTAACTGCCGAGCGCCCGGCCGGCCGCGCGCAGCACCGCGATCTCCGCGTGCGCGGTGGCATCGTGGCTCACGATCGGCGCATTGTGGCCGGCGGCGACGATCTCCTCCCCGCGCACCAGCACCGCACCCACCGGCACCTCGCCGCTCGCGGCCGCGGCAAGCGCTTGCCCGAGCGCCACGCGCATGAACGCGGCATCGCGGCCCGTCTCAGTTGACTCCGTCATGTGACTCGGCCGGCGGCGAGGCGGGTGGTGGCAGGAAGAGTGCGGGATCGACGAAAGTGGCATTGAGCGCCACGCCGAAATGCAGGTGCGGCCCGGTGACGCGCCCGGTCGATCCAACCTTGCCGATCGGGGTTCCCGTCGCCACGTACTGACCGCGCTTCACGTCAATCGCGCTCAGGTGGCAATACATGGTGACCAGGCCCCTGCCGTGGTCGAGCAGCACCGTGTTGCCGTTGAAGAAGAAGTTGCCGGTGTCGATGACGCGTCCGTCGGCCGCGGCGCGTATCGGCGTACCGAGCGCGGCGGCGATATCCATGCCGCTGTGCGGATTGCGCGGCTCGTTGTTGAACACGCGGCGCATGCCGTACGAGCTCGAGCGGATGCCGGGCACCGGCTGCAGCAGCCGCAGCGTCTCGGGGGCCTGCGCGGAGAAGGTGCCGTAATCCTCATGCAAACGCGGCTGCTCGCGATTGACGCGCGCCAGGTCGGCGGGCGAGAGGTCCACCTGGCGCGGGGCAACGGTGAGGTGTTGCACGGTGTACTGCTTGTCGGCGACCTCGAAATCGATCGTCCGCTCCCGCGGCGTGTCCTGATCGATGCGGACCGCGGCGTGACCAGCGGTTTGTCCGAGGGGTATGCCGACTACGGCGAGCCAGCGATCCCCGTCGCGCACCACGAGCACGCGCCGGCCATCGAAGCTCACGCGCGGGGCGTGGTCGACGGGCCCCTCGACCGGCAGCAGAGCGACACCGCCGGGTACGCGCTCCTCCTGCGGCAGGAGCGCAGCCGCCTGCTGGGCCGCCGCGGCGGGCAGCGCTGCGGCGAGTGCCGTGAGCGCGCATGTCAGCGCCAGTCGCAATCTCATTTGCTGCCGGTCACTCGCGCCGTGAGTGTGCCGCTGGCGAGACTCGCCTCGATCTCTTCACCGACCGCCACGGTGGCGGCGTCGGTCAACACCGTGCCGTCGGCACGTTTCACGATCGCGAAGCCGCGCGCGAGCGTCGCGAGCGGGCTCACGGCATCGAGCGCCCGCTGCGCGAGTGCGAGGCGCTGTGCAATGGCGGTGACCCGCTGGCGAGCGGCACGCTCCAGGCGGTCGCGCAGCTGCTCGATGCGGTCGGTGCGGCGCGAGATCAGCTCCCGCAGGGCGCGCGCCAGGCGCAGCTCGAGCGATTGATTGCGCGACGCCCACTCCCCGAGCACGCGCTGCGGCGAGTGCTGCTGCAGCCGCGCGCGGTCTTCGGCCAGGCGCTGCCCCTCGCGGTGCAGGCAGGCGCGAGTGGCACCGGCCAGCCGCTGTGTCAGGTCATCGAGCCGCTGCATCTGCTGCTGCAGCCGCACGCCGGGGTGCGCGCGCGCCAGGCGATGACCCACTGCCTCGAGCCGTGCCCGCCCGACCCGCAGCTCGCGGCGCATGCCGGCCTCGAGGCGCTCTGCCGTGCGCGCGAATGCCTCGAGACACGCGCGTCCATCGGGCGCGACCAGCTCGGCGGCCGCGGAGGGAGTCGGTGCGCGTGCATCGGCGACGAAGTCCGCAATCGTGAAGTCGATCTCGTGGCCGACTCCGCACACCACGGGCAGCGTGCACGCATGGACGGCGCGCGCCACGCGCTCATCGTTGAAAGCCCACAGGTCTTCCAGCGAGCCGCCGCCACGCGCGAGTATCAGCACGTCGCATTCGGCGCGCGCCGAGGCGGTGGCGAGAGCGGCGACCAGTGTTGGAACCGCTGCGGCACCCTGCACCGCCGTCGGGTAGAGAAGCACCGCGGCCGCCGGATAACGCCGGGCGAGAATCTTGAGAATGTCGTGCAGCGCGGCGCCCGAGGGCGAGGTGATCACACCGATGCGGCGCGGGAAACGCGGCAGCGCGCGCTTGCGCTCCTGCGCAAACAGCCCCTCCGCGGCGAGGCGCGTCTTCAGCCGCTCGAACTCACGGCGCAGTGCGCCGACGCCCGCCTCCTCGAGGTGCTCGACGATGAGCTGGAACTCGCCCCTGGGCTCGTAGAGACTGATCCGCCCGCGCACCAGCAGCTGCGTTCCCGCGCGCGGCGTGAATCCGACCAGCGAGTTCTTCAGTCGATACATGGCGCAGCGCAGCTGCGCATCGCGGTCCTTCAGCGAGAAGTACCAATGTCCGGACGGCGGCTGCGAGAAGTTCGACAGCTCCCCCTCCACCCACAGCACACCGAGGCCACGCTCGAGCAGTACCCGCACTTCGCGGTTGAGCCGCGAGACGCTGTAGACGTCCCGGGTGGGAGTGGGAAACGCACCGATCTCATAGCCAGCGGACATATCAGCGCATCTTAGTACGAGGTTTACCGGCGTGACGCAAGCGCCTATAATTGCGCATGCGCATTCTTGAAGAAGCTCTCACTTTCGACGACGTCCTGCTGGTCCCGGCCTACTCGGAAATCCTGCCGCGTGAGGTCGATCTCTCGACCCGCGTCACCCGCCGCATCCGCCTGAACGTACCGCTACTCTCGGCGGCCATGGACACGGTCACCGAGGCGCGCCTCGCCATCACCATCGCCCAGGAAGGCGGCATCGGCATCGTCCACAAGAGCATGACCATCGAGGCGCAGGCGCGCGAGGTCGCCCGCGTGAAGAAGTTCGAGAGCGGCGTGATCCGCGACCCGATCACCGTTTCCCCGAACATGAGCATCCGCGAGGTGCTCGACCTGACGCGCTCGCGCGGCATCTCGGGCGTGCCGGTGGTCGTGGGTCGCAAGGCGGTCGGCATCGTGACGCACCGCGACCTGCGCTTCGAGGACAAGCTCGATGCTGCGGTTTCCTCGGTCATGACCCCGCAGGAGCGGCTGGTCACGGTGCGCGAGGACGCCCCGAAGGAACAGGTGCTGGCGCTGCTCCACAAGCACCGCATCGAGAAGCTGTTGGTTGTGAATGGCTCGCACGAGCTGGTCGGCATGATCACCGTGAAGGACTTCCAGAAGGCCAACGAGTTCCCGCGCGCCTGCAAAGACGACGGCGGGCGGCTGCGCGTCGGTGCGGCGGTCGGCACCACCCCCGACACGATCGAGCGGGTCGCCGCGCTGCGCGAGGCGGGCGTGGACCTGGTGGTGGTGGACACCGCGCACGGCCACTCCCGCGGTGTCATCGAGACCGTGAAACGCATCAAGGAGAAATGGGCCGACAGCCAGGTGATCGCCGGCAACATCGCCACCGCGGAGGCGGCCCGCGCGCTCACCGACGCGGGTGCCGATGCCGTGAAGGTCGGTATCGGTCCGGGCTCGATCTGCACCACGCGCGTGGTCGCCGGTGTCGGCGTACCGCAGATCTCGGCAGTGGCGAACGTCGCCGCGGCACTCAAGGACGCAGATGTGCCGGTGATCTCCGACGGCGGTATCCGCTTCTCCGGCGACATCGCCAAGGCGATCGCGGCCGGTGCGCACGCGGTGATGATCGGCGGACTGTTCGCCGGCACCGAGGAGTCCCCCGGCGAGGTGGAGCTCTACCAGGGCGCCTCCTACAAGTCCTACCGCGGCATGGGATCGCTCGGTGCCATGGCGGAGCGCCACGGCTCCGCGGACCGGTACTTCCAGGACGCCGCCACCGAGCTCGAGAAGCTCGTGCCCGAGGGCGTGGAGGGCCGCGTGCCCTACAAGGGGAGCGTGGTGACCATCCTGCACCAGCTCGCCGGCGGCCTGCGGGCAGCGATGGGCTACACCGGCAGTCGCAACATCACCGACATGCGTACCCGCCCCGTGTTCGTTCGCATCACGAACGCCGGCGTGCGCGAGAGTCACGTGCACGATGTCAGTATCACCAAGGAGGCACCCAACTACCGGGTGTCGTGAAACGATCTCGATGGCGAGCGTTCCCCGAGCTGGAGCCGACACCCCCGCGGCCGTTGCGCACGCCGACATCCACGCGCACCGCATCCTGGTCCTCGATTTCGGCGCACAGTACACGCAGCTGATCGCCCGGCGCATCCGCGAGCTCGGGGTCTACTGCGAGATCCACCCCTGGGACATGAGTGACGCGCAGGTGCGTGCCTTCGCCCCGCGCGGCGTGATTCTTTCCGGCGGGCCCGAGTCGGTCACCGCCGCCGACCCGCCGCGTGCGCCCGCCGCGGTGTTCGAGCTCGGCGTGCCGGTGCTCGGGATCTGCTACGGCATGCAGACCATGGCTCAACAGCTCGGCGGTCGCGTCACGGCTTCCAGCGAGCGGGAGTTCGGCTACGCGGAAGTCACGGTGACCGGGGCTTCGCGCCTGCTCGCTCAGCTCGCGGACCGCCGCAATGCCGCCGGTGACTGCGTGCTCGATGTCTGGATGAGCCACGGCGACCGGGTCGACGCTCTGCCGCCGGGATTCATCGCCACCGCCAGCACCGCCACCATTCCGTTCGCCGCGATGAGCGACGAGCGGCGGCGCTTCCATGGCGTGCAGTTCCACCCGGAAGTCACCCACACCCCGCAGGGGACGCGCCTGCTCGAGCGCTTCGTGCGCGAGATCGCCGGTGCGGATGCCCTGTGGAGCACGGGCAACATCCTCGCCGATGCGATCGAGCGCGTGCGCGCGCAGGTCGGGACCGGCAAGGTCCTGCTCGGTCTCTCAGGTGGAGTCGACTCCTCGGTGGTGGCCGCGCTCCTGCATCGCGCCATCGGCGATCAGCTCACGTGCGTATTCGTCGATCACGGGCTGCTGCGGCTCGGCGAAGCCGATCAGGTGATGAGCACCTTCGCACAGCACCTCGGCGTGCGCGTGATCCGCGTCGATGCCGGGGCGCGCTTCCTCGCGGCGCTCACCGGGGTGACCGACCCGGAAGCCAAGCGCAAGATCATCGGCCGAACTTTCATCGAGGTGTTCGACGAGGAGGCCCAGCGCCTGAAGGGCGTGCGCTTCCTGGCGCAGGGCACCATCTACCCGGACGTGATCGAATCCGCCGGCGCGCGCACCGGCAAGGCGCACGTCATCAAGTCGCATCACAACGTCGGCGGGTTGCCCGAGCGGATGCACCTCGAGTTGATCGAGCCGCTGCGCGAGCTCTTCAAGGACGAGGTGCGGCGGCTCGGGATCGAGCTCGGCCTGCCGCGCGAGATGGTCTACCGCCATCCCTTTCCGGGCCCGGGCCTCGGAGTACGCATCCTCGGCGAGGTGCGCAAGGAATATGCCGAGCTGCTGCGCCGTGCCGATGCCATCTTCATCGAAGAGCTCCGCCGTCACGATCTCTACGAGCGCGTGAGCCAGGCGTTCGCGGTGTTCCTGCCGGTGCGCTCGGTCGGGGTGATGGGCGATGGACGCCGTTACGATTACGTGATCGCACTGCGTGCGGTCGAGACGGTCGATTTCATGACCGCGCACTGGGCGCGCCTGCCGTACGAGTTCCTCGACCAGGTCTCGCGGCGCATCGTCAACGAGGTCGCCGGCATCTCGCGCGTCGTTTACGACATCTCCGGCAAGCCGCCGGCCACGATCGAGTGGGAGTGAGCTGCACTAGCGGGCTTGCGGCACGAAATTATGTCGGGGAGCGTGAACATGAGCAGCGAAGCGCAGGGCAACACTCAGGGGATGCATCGAACCGGTTGGATCCTCAGCGGCATGGTCATCGCGTTCATGATCGTCGATGCCGGCGGGACGCTCCTCGCGATTGAACCCATAAAGAAGGCGACGCTCGAGATAGGCTATCCGCTCGATCGGATGTGGCTGGTCGGCGTGCTGGCGCTCATCTGCGCCGTACTCTACGCGATCCCGGCGACCTGCGTGCTCGGCGCCATCATCCTGACGGGATATCTGGGAGGCGCGATCACGAGCCACCTTCGGGTGGCGGGGACGCTGACTCCCGAGATGATCGTGAGCCTCATTCTCGGAGTGTTGGCGTGGGGCGGGCTATGGCTTCGCGATCCGCGGCTTCGCGTCCTGATCCCGCGCCGCCGCGACGTGCCCGGCGCGGCACTATGAGTGGGAATCAGCTGACTCGACACGCTGCTGCAAATTCGATCCGGCAGCGGCGAGTCGCAACGAAGTCAGCGAATGCGCTCATCGAAGCCTGTCTTCAGATACCTGTCCACGTCTATGGCTGGCCACGTGTAATGTGGATTCAGATTCGTAATTCTTGCTAGACCAGTCGGTGGGCAGTTCAGGACTTCTACCCGCAGATCCGGTCTGTGGTCCCGCAGGATCAACAGGAAACGCCACACATCCCCACTCCAGAAGGCGGTCTTTCGTTCTCTCGTGGCAGTTCTCTCATCCAGCGGCACCACATCATGGACAAAGAGGGTCCCCCTCGGATGCATCGTGTGTTCCAGGTTCTGGAAATCGCGTAACGCGTATTCGAACTGGTGCATGCCGTCGATGAACGCCATTTGGGCCAGCGGTGAGCTGTTGGTCGCAAAATACTCGTCAGAAGTCATCCGGAAGATTTTGGTATTGGCGCCCGCAGGCGCCGTCAGCTTTGGGCACGGGTCGATGCCGATCACCTGGGTGCCCGGATGCGCGAGCCGTAGCGTGCTCCCTTCGTCGATGCCAATCTCGATGTAAACAGCTGGCTGTATCGCCTCATGGGCGCGTCGCAGCACTTCCGTGTAGTGCGGTCCGGACAGCAGAATCTTCGCAGCGAGAAAGTCTGTCTTGTCGAAGCTGACGCTGCGGCAGAGTTCCAGAGCTTTGCGCCGACGACCGAGCCGATAGGCCCAGCGAGCCTTGTGGTAGACCTCGAGACTCATAGCGCATTCACCCGGGCATCGTGTTCGTCTCGAGGTAAGTCTAGCCTGAGTCGCCGTGCGGCCGGTGTACCGTCTGACTCTTACGCGCTCTCACATGGCGCGTGCTCGCTCAGGTACTGACTGAAGCTCTGGGCGACCGTCACGAGATCCGACGGGATGAACAGGCTGGCTCGTCGCCGGTTAGCGACGCGTTAGCTTCGCACCCCGGGCCGGCACGGCTGCGCCACCGCATTACATTTCGTTAAGGCGGGTCACCCGCGCGGAAACTGTGACGTTATGCGCCTCATGCAGCCGGCGCGTGCGCGTAGGCTGCCTCACCACCAACATCAGGGTGCGTTATGTCGAAACCTTCGAAGCAGCTGCTGGCGCCGCTTACCGGACTTCTCCTGCTCTCGGCCGCCGCAACCCAGCTGACAGGTTGTGTCGTGCGGGCCGGGGTCGCCGTGCCGGCGCCTCCGCCGCCACCGGTTGCCTACGTCGCACCGGCGCCGGCCGCCGCAGTCGACGTGCAGGTGAACGAGGCGCCGCCGCCGCTGCCGGTATACGAGCAGCCACCCTGTCCGGTCGAGGGTTACATCTGGACTCCCGGCTACTGGGCGTGGGCGCCCGCGGGCTACTACTGGGTGCCAGGCACCTGGGTATCGCCGCCGCGCGTCGGGCTCCTCTGGACTCCGGGCTACTGGGGATTCGTCGGCGGCGCCTACGTGTTCCACGCCGGCTACTGGGGCCCGCACGTCGGTTTCTACGGCGGCGTCAACTATGGCTTCGGATACGGCGGTGTGGGTTTCGCCGGCGGCCGCTGGGTCGGAAGCTCGTTTGCCTACAATCAGTCGGTGACCAACGTCAACGTCACGGTTGTGCACAACACCTACAACGAGACGGTGGTCAACAACGTCACGGTCAATCGTGTGAGCTACAACGGCGGAACCGGCGGCATCACCGCTGCGCCGACCGCCCAGGAACGCATGGCGGCGCAAGAGCAGCACGTGCAGCCGACGTTCGAGCAGCATCAGCACGTGCAGCAGGCGGCCGCCAACCCGGCGCTGCTTGCCAGGAACAACGGCGGCCGGCCTTCCATCGCCGCGACACCGCACCCCTCGGCGTTCAACGCTCCGGGCGCCGTCGGTGCGCATGGCGCCGCGCCGCCGCCGCCGCACGCTCAGGCGGCTGCATACACCAACCACAACGGCTATGGGGCCGGTCACGGCGCGGCAGCCGCCCGGGCCACTCGCCCAGGCGGCGGCGTTGCGGTGAACGGCAAGCCGCCCGCGCCCAGGGCGGATGCGAAGCAGCACCCCAAGGCGCCGCCCAAGGGCGAGGAAAAAACCGCCCAGCGCTAGTCCTGACGGCCACGCGCGGATCAGCGTGGTCACGATGTCGGCGCGGGCAGGGACGCCCGCCCCGCTTACCCTCCGCGTCTGCCTCTCCCGCGCCGCTCGCGCACGCCCCCCGCCTTGATGCTCGGTTCCAGGACCGGCGGCAGGACCTCCGGCAGCGGCTCCTCCTTCGTGAGGCCCGCCTTGATCATGCGGATCAGCTCGGCGTCGAGCCGCGGATCGGTCGGCGGAGAGGCGTACGTGCCGAGGAGCCGCTCGACCTCCCCCTTCACGCGCTGATCGAGACTGTGGCCACCTTCCTGCATCCAGGTCTCGCGATTGACCCGATCGAACACCGCCCCGGGCAGGTACAGCTCCCGCGGCCAGTAGCTGAGCGTGTGGGCGGCCGTGAGCAGGTGCTTCTCGTGCAACAGCTGGCGCACGAGCTCGACTGTCGGCAGATCCTCCATCACCGCGAACTCGTGGCAGAAGTGGAGCGCCTGTCCGCACAGCTCGTCGTCGAAAACGAGCTTCTCGAGGCTGAAGGTCAGCACGTAGTCGAGCATCCCGGGGCCGGACACCGAGTTGACTCCGCTGATCGCCGCGAGCAGCGCACCGGCGAAGGTCTCGGCGCCTGCCTGCGCGTCGAGGAACTTGCCTTCGCTGAGCGCCATGTAGCTCTGGGTGGGTAGCTGCAGATGCTTGGCGATCTCGACGTACGCCGCGTTCAGGTGCAGCGTCTCGATCGCCGCCATCGGCGACATGGCCGTCTTCATGTGGAAGGTGGCCGGTGCGCCCCCGAACAGCACCGGGGTGCCGGGACGCACCATCTGCGCCATCGTGAGTCCCGCCAGCACGTCGGCGACGTGCATGACCGTCGCTCCGACGAGCGTCACCGGCGCGATCAGCCCCATCAGCGTCACCGGCACGATCTCCACCGGAATGCCGAACTCGGCGCAGTCCAGCAGGTTCTGGCACGAGTCCTCGCTGTAGCGGTAGAAGCCGGTAGCCGTGACGGTGAAGATCGACATCGGGCGGGCGATGAGATCGGCTTTGTCGCGGCGAAACAGCTGCATCATCTCCGCCATGCGCGGCACCCCGTGCTCGGTGAAGGCGCCCGACACGACCGGCTTCAGCGAGTTCATCAGCACCAGGTACAGCCGCCAGGCATCGGATACCTGCGGCTCGATGTCATTGGTCGAGAAGGCCGTGGCCAGGTAGCCGAGGTTCTTCAGCCCATCGGCGACCCGCACGTACTCGATGAAGTCGCGGGTGCGCGAGTGGCGCGTCTCGCCCGTGCGGTGGTCGAGCACCTGCAGGCCGCTCGAGCCGGGCACGAAATGCACCTTGTCACCACCGAGCTCGGTGTACGGCGCGCCATCGCGGTCGTGGAGCGGGATGGATTTGGGTGCGCTCTCGATGGCGCGCTCGACGCACTCCGCGGGGAACAATACGCGCTCGGCCTCATCCGCGGTGCGCGCGAGCTTCAGACCCTGCTCGAGCAGCCGCTCGCGCAGGCGTGCGCCCCGCACCTCGATGCCGATCTCCGCCAGGATGCGCTTGGCTTCGTCGAGGATCGGGGTCAGCAGGTCATCGGGGACGACGCGAAGTCGCGGTCTCATCACTCACCCTCGGGCCTGGCCTCAGCCCCCGGGAGGATGACGAACGTTCGCGCAACGCACAACCCCGGCGGGCACCGCGGGGTGCCAGGGTGGCGCCGAACTTCAGCGGCGCGGCGAGCTCGGCTCCGGCTGCTCTTCGCGTTTGAAGTACTCGGGAAACATCATCTGCCGGAGCGTCGGGCTCCAGTGTCGGGTCATCCGCTGATAGGCCTCGAGCTCCGCCTTTGAGGGCGGCCGCCTGCGGAACGGGACGACCTTGTTGTCGCTCACGAATAACCTCTGCGCGTGACCTTGGCCGCAGGGATTATGCGTGGCGCATGCGCGAGGGTTTGTGCGCCCGTTCGCAGGTTTGCGGGTCAGTGAAAAGGCGAGCCGACCCAGCCGTACTGCCACGATGCGAAGATCGCGCGGTAATTGCCGCCGTACCGGACGTACGCGCCGTCGCTATAACTTATCTTGATGGACTGACGCTTGGTGAGGGGGATGGAGGCGGTGATGCCGACGCGCGAGCTATGTTGATAGCTGGCAGTGTTCGAGACGCCGTTCACGGTGTTCTCCCCGCCCGACCAGAAGTTGGCATCGAGCGAGATCCACAGCCGCGGCCGTACGTCGTAGCTGAGGTGAGCCTCAAAGGCAGTGACCGGACTTTGGGTCTTCGATCGAACGCCGGAGAAATACTGGTTGTGCGAAAAGAACTCGGGGTTCTCCGTGAAGAACCACACGCCCGCGTAGCCATCGAGCACCCAGTGATCCCAGCGCTGCGAGTAGCCGATCTCGGGCTTGAACGCCCAGCGGTTGGTGCCGAGGTTGACCAGCACCGTCGGATCGTATTGCCCGGTCGGTGCCACGATCTTCAGGCTCACCCCGAGCAGGATGTCCTGCCGCCACTTGGCAAAGTCCTGGGGCTCCATCGCCGGACCCCCGATCAGGTTCACGGCGAGTCGCAGCGAGGAATCGAGAAAACCGGAGCGCGATACGTGCGCGGGTACGTCGCTGACGCTGGCGGAGAAGTCCCCCACACCGTACGGAATTCCGAGCGCGAGGTTGGCGGAACGCCCGAGGAAGCCGAAGCTGCGATAGTAGCCGAGCGCGGTCAGGTCAACCCTGCCATAGGCATCGGTAATGGGCGCGGCACCCGCCACGTCCGGGTTGCCCTCGAGGTGCGAATAACCGAGGTTGATCACGTTGGTGCCGACCGGCGTGATCAGGTAGGCGCGCGGATTCAACTCCTGGGCGTGCGCCAGATGCACGGCACAGAGCATCGCCGCGCTGAGCACGAGTCGCGGCGCGAGCGCGCACTGCAGCATCCTCCGCAGCGCGCCCGGTATCCCGGCGGGCACGGCGCAAAGGCCCGGTGAATTTCGAGCGGCTGCCACCCCTGAGCTTCCCTTTGTCTTCCCTGGGCAGGCGCGGCCCGCGGCCCCGTTGCCCCGTTTACGCGCGGCCAGAGGTCTATTTAGTTGAGTTCGTGGTGCAAAGCCAGAGTCCCGTTCCGCTGCTGGTCCGATGCGGGGGTCCGGCCACACCCTCAGCGTCCCCGCCGCCCACTGCCCGCGCGCCGTCGCCCGCGCCGCGCGGGCGGCGTGCGCCGCTCGCGCTCATACGGGTTGGCGTCCGTACGGTACTCGATGAATACCGGGGTTGCGAACAGGTCGTAGGTCTTGCGGAAGACGTTGGCGAGATAGCGCGTATAGGCGTCGGGCACTGCGGCGGTCTGGTTGCCGTGGATGATGATGCGGGGGGGATTGCGCCCTCCCTGGTGGGCATAGCGCAGCTTGATGCG
>Ga0310916_10002289_pt1 | contig 11668 bp, 14 predicted proteins | sample GREbulkMGLF176_FD_203444 | JGI IMG/M metagenome (GOLD analysis project Ga0310916, IMG submission 203444) | Lab enrichment of tropical soil microbial communities from Luquillo Experimental Forest, Puerto Rico - GRE.bulkMG.LF176 | ecosystem: Environmental > Terrestrial > Soil > Tropical forest >...
TCGCCACGCCAGCCGACCCACCACTAAGAACCAAATGACGACTCCTAGCGAACGGTGCGCCGTCAGAACGTCCCGCCGAATCTCTGCGTGGCTGAGATGTTCATGTAAAATTGCGAGGGCGAACTGCGCAAGCACCAGCAACACCGTGATCCAATGTAGAGCAATGGTGAGTGCCTGGTGTCGCGCGCGAATCGGGTTCTGTGCCTTCGGGTCACTGTCCGACACGACTATCTCCGTAGTTAGTTCTTGGGAAAAGACGTCGCAACCGGTGCACTTATTCCAATGCTTAGCGAGGCCAAGCCGAACGCGAACTTAAGATGAGTTATCGCCGTGCGTGGCAGTTGCTGGATAGTCTGAATAGCTGCTTTCGTACGCCCGTGCAGGAACGCGCTAGCGTGATAGCGCGACTTGCACCCGATCCCGCGAACTCGGTGCAACCTCTCAACGAATGGCTTCACTGCAACGTACCACGGCCCAACAGCCTGACACCCTCCCAGGGCTGTGAGACGGTGGACGCCATGCTATTCTCAGGTGCGCCGCTGTGGTCGGGCGCCGGCGGGGCGACGCGGTCCTCACTTCGCCGCTGCTGCTAAGACAGGCCAGTCTTCCATCTGCACTCGCGCGATGAACCGGTAGCTACCGCCCTCGGGGCGGAAGATCGAGGCTTCGCCCTCATTGACGTCGAACCAATCCTTGCCGAGCGCATCGATGATGTTCGGCTTGTGTGTAATAAGGATCGTGTTGTTGCCAGGGGTCGGTGCGGTAGCCAGCAGCTCCCGAAAAGCCTTGGCGCGACGGTTATTCTCATTCGGCGAGACCACAAGCCCGCCCTCGGTAATATCTGCGGTCTTCTCGATATGGTTGAACCCGGCGATCACCGCGGTCTCGTACGCTCGGTTGTACTTGCTGGTATAGACGTGGCCGACTGGAACGCCGGCCTGACGGATGGCGTCGCCGAAAGCCTTTGCCAGCGCCTTTCCCTTATCGTTTAGATTGCGCTGGGCTGTGATGTTCTCGAAGTTGAGCGGATCGGTGTCCGCCTGATCCGGGAAGGTGGCCCCGTGACGGACCACGATGACAAATCCACCGGCGCGCAGTGCCTGGATGAGATTGGCGTTGTCCGCGGCTGCGCGACTAGGTATCGCGTAGCCGAGTGCGCCGCACAGGACAGAAAATAGCGCAAGTGCGGCAAGTGTTCGTCTTGACAGAACACGCATTCTACGACTCCTCTAGAGCGATGACTGGGACATATGGGCGCAGTGCCACCTTCGTCGGTTCACTGCCGTCGCCGTGTCTCGTCAGCAAAGACCGCCAATCGGTCATTTTTATTCCCCAAGGAGGTACGGATTGCGCGAGCTCCTTACATTTCCCGGCGAGACCGGGCGAGTTGCTCCGGACCGAGTGCGGCGGTGCCGAGGTGCGCGGCTCAAATCAGGTTAGTCGCCATCGGACAATTACTGAGCGTGCCGAGATACCGGCGCAAGGAAACGAATGTCGGCTATCGCGAAGAGTTGGTACTTGTGGCAAGGGACCCGTTGTGGAGGAAATGAGCCGGATGCCTTGCGCAGCGAATGTCGCCGATCGTCAGGGTCGCGGTCATTCACGTCAACCCACCCTCGGCGGTCACTCGCGATTGAGGGGCCCGCGGTTCTTCCTCGCTGCGCGCTCGCGCAGCCGAACCGGCTGGAGCGGTTCTCCGCGCTCGATATTGTCCGCAGGTACCCTCCGGACCTGCGCGACAAATCGCCGGCTCTCCTCAGGGTCTCGCAGGCCTTTTGATGCGAGCTCTGCAGCGCGCAGGTTCAGATAGGTTCCCGCGAGTTCAGGATGCTGCCGCACCGCCTCACGCGCGCCCAGCATCTCATCGCGAAGGGTCTGCGCCGCTGCGGCGCGCTCCTCGAAAAACTACCTTCGAAGTACTGATTCAGCAAAATCAAACGGGAGTCAACCTGCTGCGACCGTTGCGCGAATAATTTCGTCCGTGTGTCGATAGTGACGTGATCGAGCTGAGACGCCATGTAATCGGACTGCGTGCGCGATGCTTCGACCTACCGTTCTTCAAGCTCATACCCAAGTCTGTCTCAGTGCTGGTGGCGCCTCCGCACGCAGTTCGCTTGCGTGGGTTCCAGGCCGATGGATCAGCGAGCAGTGGGTCGCAATTGACAAGGGTGAGTCAGCACAACAGCAGATGCCGATGGAGCCGGCAGGACCATGACTCGTGAGAATCTCCACGTCCCGTCGGACTGCCTTTTCATTACCCTCATCACGTTGCCGTAAAAAATCGACTCTTTGCCGCCCTTGGAACTCTTGCCCGAGAGATATCCCCACTCGAATGCCCAGTCTCCAGCGATCTGGACGTCCTGAATTTCGATGTCATAACAAAGTGTGCGCTCTCTCCCGCTGCTCATCTCCCAGCGCTTGTCGTCCGCATAGATCACCGCCGCGCCAATTTCCGCCGGACTCCCGGCCGGGAATCGAACGGCGTCCTTGTCCCATAGTTGGGCCAATTGGTCCGCACTGTCCGACAGGGTTGCTTCCCTATCTTTCTCATGCAGTCGCTCGATGGCCGCTCGATCGGCCTCTGAGCCGTCGCGGGCTGCCGCTTTCGGTTGAGCGCCTTGACTGGCCGACAGCAGTAACGTCGCGAGCATCGCCGTCGCGACCACGGCAGGCATCTGCTTCATTTGGAGAACCTCATGCACTAACGATGCCTTCCCGCTGGATCCTATGGACGTGCTTACTACTTTGGGAAGCTCGGCCTAACGCGTGGGAAGCTCGCGTGGCCGCGAGGGCGTTCCCGCGCACCTGGCGCGTGAGCATTACAGATTCACAAGGGAAGTAGGCCGCGGGCGTGGAGCCCCTACCACCGCTGGCACGAGTCAAGGCTCAAGCACACGTTTGGCCATCGCCTGCGCGCGGCTGGCGTGTCGTTCGAGGATCGCCAGAACCTTCTCGGCTACAAAGCGGCTCACGTCACGACGCACTACTCCGCGGCCGACATCGACAATCTGCTCGCAGCCTCGGAGAAGGTCTGTTGCTTCGCCTCCCGCAAATCTCCCGCACTGTCGATCGTGCGGTCGGCAGGACTGTCGCAAGTGCCTGAGATTGCTGGTGGAAAGGGAGGGACTCGAACCCTCGACCCCGGCATTAGGAGGTCCGACGACGCGAAGAATGGCGAGCAGTTACAACAAGTTGCGTGGCGCGCCGTGCAGCTTTCGGCCGTTTGTGGCCCGATGTGTTCCTCTGGAGGCCCCGTTGAAGGGGCACACGCGTTTAGGCCGCCAGCTGAGTACGCGTTCAGCGAGCTGACGTCCTTACCAGCCGGACGCGGATTGGCCGCATTCCGCAGGCGTACACAAGAGATTGTCCGTTTAGCGAAGGAGCGGGCGGACATGACTCACATTGCCGTGCTCGCGGGACCCCGACGTTAAGAGGCACGCCTCAGCGCAACGCACCGCAGTAAAGTAGTGGACCGACAGCTCTAATTTTTTGAGGGAGGTATGAAGAGACTTAGGCTCGGGCTTTACTGCACCTTGTTGGTTGTCTCGATCGCTGCGCGTGCCACCGATTTAACACCTGGAGCAGCCCAATCGATGCGGGCAGAAACCGTTCCCCTCACGCGGGAGAACGGGACCTTCGTGGTGCCGGTGGTCATTAATAATCAGATCAGGCTGAACTTCACGCTAGACAGCGGTGCATCGGACGTTTCGATTCCATTAGACGTTTTCTCGACGCTCGTTCGCACCGCGACGATCCAGCAGTCCGACTACCTTGATACGCAGGTGTATTCGTTGGCGGATGGAAGTACAACGCAAACCCCGCGATTCCGCATTAGATTCTTGCGGGTTGGCAACGTGGAACTTCGGAACGTGATCGCGTCCGTCGGCCCCAAGAGCAGCAGCCCGCTGCTTGGCCAAAGCTTCCTTGCCAGACTTGGCTCTTGGGCCATCGACAATAATCGACAGTTGTTGGTAATTAATGGATCCTGGAGTGCTCTGGCTGATGGACCGAACTCTGGCCCATCCACTGCTCTAAGTAACAGTGCAGACTCCGAGAGAGAAAGCCGGGGCTCTATTGCCTTGTTCCGAGGCAGTTATATTTGCGCTCGAGGACTCACCGCGCTTGTGCTTCGCATCCTTACTCCGTCTAGCGCGAGCGAAACCCGCGCCCAATTTTCCTTTGGCCCTTCGCAACTGAATCCGTCAGTAACCGCTGGATCGTTCAGCATGGTGGGTCATGTTGACTTGTCACGCGGGACAATGACGCTACGGCCTATCGAATGGATACAGAAACCGGAACCATATGTCATGGTCGGTCTCGAGGGGACCTCTAGCGACGGCGGTAGATCCTTCTATGGGCGCGTCGTCGGCGCGGGTTGCGACTCGTTCTCAATGCTACGAATACAGTGAACTGGTTTATCCGCTAAGCCGCCGCAAATGAGAGCATCAAACCCGTCATCATCAACGTTAGGCTTGAAACTCGAGTCTTGAGGACGAAGTGCGTCCGTAGGCTTCCCCGGCTCGGATACAGGTAAATAGTAGACTCTCCCGCAGGGTGTCCTTGGCCATCAGTCCTCGGCGCGCTGAGCGACAATATCTGCAACACGCAAATCTAGTTCGCGCTCGATCCGGCGTCGTCCCTCATCCTCCAGTTTGCCTTCGCGGTAGAGCCGGTTGATCAGCTGCCGTTCGGCTTCGATGAGCCGTAGCTTGGTATCGTCGCTCAATTCAACGAGCCGGCGATGGTGCTCGTTGCCATCATCGTGTGTCTCGAGCTCGGTCAGGCGCTCGCGGTAGTAGGCGCGCAGCGGCCGCACGATGTCCTCCGGAAGCTGCCGCTCTGCGGCGAGCGTCGACAGGTGATCGAACGCCGCCTCGATCGCCTGGCGACCGGCTCTAACTTCCCCGGTCCTGCTCGCTTGGCGCTCCCGACGCCCGGCATCTGCAAGCCCGAGCCAGCGGATTACCGCAGGGAGCATCAACCCCTGACCCACCAACGTCACCAGAATCACAACAAAAGCGAGAACAATGATTAGGGAGCGGTGCGGAAACGCGGCGCCGCTTTCGGTCGCAAGCGGAATTGCCAGCGCTGCGGCCAGCGTGACGATGCCACGCACCCCCGTGAACCCGATCACAAATGCAGTTTGCCAGGGGGGCGCCGGATCTTTACGTCGCAGGGAGGGACTGAGCCAGCGAGGCAGATAGGTGGCCGGGAAGGTCCACACAAAGCGCGTCACGATCACCACAACGCTCACCACTGCCGCGGCGAGAGCAAGGTCGGACTTTGAACTACCCGCCAGGTCGGCCAGCACTGTGCGTGCCTGCAAGCCCGTGATCAGGAATACCATGCCCTCGATCAGGTAAACGAGAAAATCCCAGAAGAAAATACCCTGCAGCCTCGTTGCCGCACTGATCAGTTCAACGCCATTCCAGCTGATGTACAGACCAGCCGTCACAGTCGCGAGCACTCCAGAACCGCCCAGCTGTACCGGAGGCCAGTAGGCGAGAAATGGGGTCAGGAGGGAGAGCATGATCTCGATGCGCGGATCATCGACCCAGCGCCGCAGACGCAACATCAGCCAGCCGCAGCCGATTCCCCACAGCACCTCTCCGGCCAGAATGAGCACGAACGTGCCAACGGCGGGGCCGAACGAAAAGACCCCGGCGCTCACTGCCATCACCGAGAAACGATAGAGGATGAGCGCGGTTGCATCATTTGCCAATCCCTCGCCCTCCAGAATCACCAGGATGCGTCTGGGAAGATGCATGCGCCGCGCGATCGCGAGCGGAGCGACGGGGTCCGGTGGCGAAACAATGGCACCCAGAACGAAGCCGACGGGCCACGAGAGGCCTAACAACCAGCGGCTTGCGGCGGCAACAGCGACTGCGGTGAACAACACGCACCCCACGGCCAGTAGTGAAATAGGCCGCAGGTTGAATCTAAACTCCTGCCAGCTCATCGCGACCGCCGAGGAGTAGATGAGCGGCGGCAACACCACCAGCAAAGCGACTTCCGGAGCGAGCACCAGCCTGGGCAAGCCGGGAATCACGGCCAGCACGATGCCAGTGAGCACGAGGAGGATCGCTGGAGGAACCTTCAGCCGTCTCGCAGCAACGGCAACCGCGGAGATGACGATCAGCAGGAGCACCAGAGTCTGAATCGTCGAAATCATGGATTCCTCAGCATGAGTCCCATATGTGGCCGACTTGTTCGGGCCGGCCGCTAGCGAGCATTTAGTCGCCGCCTGCGCCGGCTGTGTTCTGGATCCGAGCGCAGCCCCGCCGGAAATCAGCGCAGCTCAGCTGTTACAACGTGGTCACAGTCCGGCGGCCTGCAGCTCCCGGGTGCAGAGGCTCATCTGGGCTTCGAGTTGCCTTACGAGCGAGCGGTACTGTGCATGGGCCGCCAGCGGCACACTGCAGATGGGATCACGGGCGATGAAACCCGGCCCGAGGCCGGGCGTCGTCTGTGCGAGTTCCGCCAGCAGGGCAACGGATCGATGCTGCGCGTGCGTCCAGGCGAACACGCAGGCCGCCATGTACGCTGCCTCCGTATGGGCAATCTTATCGTGCAAGTTCGCGGCCAGCGCGAGGCCTGCCTCGGCGGAGGCAACCGCGAGCGCTTGGTCCCCGGCAAAGAGTGCAGCTTCTGCTTCAAGAAGGCCAAGGAACCAGCTCTGCGGACTGCTGCGCTCTGTCTGGCGCAGAAATTTGCGTAGCTGCTCCGCCGCACGCGCAGCCGCCGCTTCCTCTCCGCGCAGTAGATGCGCCCAGCCGCGCAGCTCCGCCACCGGTCGACGCCCGACGCCTGCCAGCATGATGCCGATGAAGCTGATCCCGACGCGCAGGGACTGCTCGGGGACGCTCGCGAGAAACATTTCAAGCTCGACGAACCGGCGTTCCAGAAGCAGGGTTCGGAAGGACAAGTGAATCCGGTACTCAGGATCCAGTGCGCTCGGTTGCCCCTGGAGGAACGCACGCAGCGGCCTAATGTCGCCCGCGAGCGCGAACATTGCATAAGCGCGGCTCAGGGCCACCGCACCGGCGGCAATCGCGCGCGCGCTCAGGCGCAGCGCCTCGATCGGCCTGCGCGCCGCCAAGTATGTGAGGGAAGCGACGTTCAATAGGACCGCATTGGCAGGATCGAGTAACGCTGCGGCACGGATCACCTGCAAAGCCTCGTCCATGCGGCCGAGCCGTAGCAGAAGCCGCGCCTGCGACTGCAGGAACGCGGGGTCCGAATACCCCTGGGCCTGCGCATCGGCGTACAGTGCGAGCGCGCGCTGCGGCTCGTAAAGCACCTCGCTGAAGTACAGTCCCTGTGCTGCCAGGATAAGCGGGTCGTCCACCGGCATGTATGCGCGCACCGCCTCGAGATCCTCTCTCACCGCGTCGCGGCGCGCTTGGGTGCAGTCGTAGTTCCACTCAACCAGCCAGGCGCGTACACGCATACGTTCGAGGTAAGCCAGCGCAAAGCGCGGGTCGCGGAGGAGACTTGCACAGAGCAGGCGCTCCACCTCGAGGAAGTCCGCAAGCGGGCGGCTGGGGTTGAGTCGCTGGCGTGCCAGCTTCGCCTGCAAGTACAGGTCGTACGCTTCGGGGTCGGTCGTCGTGAGCAGCGCGGCCGCAGGGCCGGCTATGAGCCGCGCTGACAGCCGCGCGGCCACCGCAGTGGCGACTTCGCTCTGCAAGGTCATGATGGTGCCGAGTCTGCGGTCGTAGCTGCACGCCCACAGATGTCGGTCGGCGCGCGCGTCGATCAGCTGCACGGTGAGACGGATATCATCACCGTCTCGTCGCACCGAGCCTTCGACCACGTGCGTTACGCCGAGCTCGCCGACTAGTTCCGCGATGCGCCGTGGCGGCTCGCGCCGGTAACGCATCATCGTCGTGCGCGAGATGAGCTCGAGACCCGCTGCACGCATCGTGAGTGCACCGAGGATCTCCTCATGCAGGCCGTCGGCGAAGAAGGCGTTGGCAGGCTCTGGGCTCAGATTTTCGAATGGCAGCACCGCAAGCCTCGGCCGCTCGACCGGCTTGCTACTCTCCGGGGTCGTGCTTTCAGGTGCAACCAGGCAGCGATAGCCACGCTTCGGAATCGTCTCGATGACCGAGCGGCCGCGGGCTCCGTCCGAGACAGCCCGCCGAATCTGGTACACGGCACGCGAAATTACATCATCGGTGACGAGCGTGCCGTGCCACACCTGCTCGATGATGTCCGCGTGGGAGACGACGCTACCGGAGCGTTCCACAAGGTAGACCAGGAGGTCCATGACCTTCGGTTCTAGCCGCACCGGCCCCTGCGGTCCCTCGATGCGGCCCAGTTCCGGAGAAATGGTGACGGCGCCAAGTCGGAAAGTGGGGCGCATCCCCCGGGCTTTTTGTGCACTCATCATTTTGCCCGTCCTAAAGCGGAATTTTCCCTCAGATTTCCTTCAGGACAAAGACGGGCATGCCGCGCTCAATTGGATCGTGGCGGCCGGGCGCCTTCCGCGACGCCTCGGCAGCCGAGCGGGAAACCCATATGCCGACTTGACTGAACAACTTCAAAGGAGCAGTGCACATGAACCGAGCCATTCTTTACGGTATGCCCGCCGTGACGGGGGTAGGGCTGCTTGCCGCGAGCGCGGCGCTGGTCAGGGCTGACAGCGCGGACAGTAACGCCGTTAACGCCGCTGCGTCATCGCCACCCGCAGCGCCCTGTCAGCTGGAGATGACGCACGCCGAGTACGGTTTTCAGTGCCTGGGATCCAGCTCGAGCGGCTCAACGCTCGAGCCCGTGTCGTTCGTCGGCACGGTAAGCGGTGACGGCCACGGCTTCTTTGAGGCCTTCGGCACCTTCAATTCGAGCAACGGATCGTTGCCGTTACACCTGGCGGGACGTGGAACGCTGTTGCCGCGCTGTTTCGGTCACGTGGACTACACGACCACGGAAATCCAGCTTCCGAACGGCGGTACCGTACCGCTGCCGCCGATCTCCTTCGACTACGCCGTGGTGCACGGCGGCGACGAGCTTATGGGAGCGGGTGTGGCCCCCGCGGGAGTTACCGGGGATCCGGTCCCGCGTCTCGCCTGTCGCCTCGTCAGGGTGCGCTGATGCGGAGCAACATCAAATGTAACATATTGTATCCATCGCGGCGAACTGCTCGATAGAGGACAGTTCGGCGCGTCGCTAGGCCCTTTCTGGCCCGATGTTCTCTGTTGCCAGCCGGCAGAGGCGGTACAAAAGGTGGCACAGTAGCGTGCGCACAAATGGCTGGGCGCCTGCGTCGCCGCACAGGGCATCGACCTCCAGAACCTGGTGCTCTCCAAGCCGTTGGTTGACCGGGCCGTCTATAAGGCCTCACTCAGCTACGATCCCCTCGGGCGTCTGGGTTTGTGCACCAGCTGAGCACGCGACCGTGATCCAACTGTCTATCAGGTGGCCCCCACCGTTCAGTGGGCGGCCTTCGCAATGCGACTCTCAGGCGCGAAGTCGAACGCGGCGCCGATTCGTGACCTAATCCGGGGTACGCTGATCCGCGCATTCAGGAAGTCACCATGCACACACACGAGCTGATCCAGGCTACGTCCGTTATCGCGAGCGGCATGATCGCCGTCCAGGAATCCAAGGGGCCGATGGATCCCGGCACCATGGATCGAATCGTGCAGACTGCCATCCAGATGGTGCTGAAGATTGAGGAGGCCGCACGGAGGGCGTACTCGGGCCGCAGTCCGTAGCCGCCTCAAAACCCGTTCCAAATCGCGCATTGATGCGTCTGCGCAGAGGCGTTGTGCCAGCTACGCATGGCCTAGGCGCGGGTGCAATCTCGGCTCCTCGAACGATGGAACTGCGCCAAGACCCGGATCCTGCTACGCTGCCCCGCCCTCGATCCTTGAGCGCACGAGAACGTTATGGCGAAGCCGAACTATCAGCAGGCACGCAAGCAAAGGGAGCTGGCGAGAAAATCGCGTCAGCAGGAGAAGCAGCAGCGCCGCAGTACTCGCGCCGCAGCAGCTGACGTCGGCTCGCAGGTCGAACCGCTCGCGGATGCGGCGACGGGAACGCCCGGCGCTCGCGTCGCGGGCCGGGAATGAAACACTGTCCCGAGCGCCTGCCGCTCCGAAATTTGAGGGTCGTCCGTCGAATCCATTCGCGACCCAGACGCAGGGGCTCCTCTGCAAGAGACGGCGTCTAACTGCTATCAATCCTTCAAAATTCTATTGTGAGCAATGTCCAGTGAGCAAACTCTACGTCGGAAATCTTCCCTTCACGGCAACTGAGGAGAGTGTGCGCGCTCTGTTCGCGGCGCATGGAAGCGTCGAGAAGGTCTCCTTAATCACCGATCGCGATACGGGGCGCCCGCGCGGTTTCGGTTTTGTGGAAATGTCGAACGCCGATGCTGCCCGCGCCATGCAGGCGCTGAACGGCAAGGACTTCGATGGTCGCGCGCTTAGGGTCAACGAGGCTCAGGAGCGCGATCGATCCGGTGGAGGTCACGGGGGCCGCCCGCGACGCTACTGAACCTCGGCTCCCTCGGCATATGGCGATATCCCGAACATGCGACCTGGCAAACCCCGCCGAACGCCTCGCTCTCGAAGAACTTGAGCGCGCAGAAAAGAGACGCCAGGAGCTGGCCGAGCAGCGTTCCGCGCTCAATCCACCTGAGGTCCGTATTCGAACGTGGGAAAGAATTCATCAGCTGCGAATGCCATCCGACCCAGCGCATCCCATCCTCGATGTCATTGCGGTCAGTACTCGATTGACGCTCGAGGAAGTGCGGGAAGAGCAACGGGCGCGAGCCGCACGGGGTGGGAGCCAGACCTGAAACCGGCCCCCTATTGCGATCCGACTTCCGTGAGCCGTACATGAAATTCGCCCTTTCGGCTCCCACGCGCAAAGAGCAAATGGAACAGTTGCGTCGCGATCGGGCCACAGCGCCGGTGTTGCGTACAGCGTTTCCTACCCTCCACCATCTTCGTGTCGAGTTGCGATTCCAAGGTTCGGGCTCAAGCGTGCCCACCCCCCAAACGCACTTGCTTTATCCCCCGGCCCATGCGTTTTTCGAATACCTATGTCCCCATGCGGATTGCGACGGGCAGTTCGACCTCGATGGCGCCGTCAGGGCAGCATTAGCAGACCCAGCGCACCGCGCGGAAGGAGTGCTCGAGTGCCACGGCTCGCGGGGCCAGGGCCCTGCCTCAAGGCGGGCTTGCCTCCTGCAACTCACTTACGAGGTTACTGCAACTTATCGGCAGCCGAGTTGACGCAAGCTCGACTCGGGCGTCGACGATAATCGGCAGGGCATGTGGCAGCTGCTCAGTCCCGCGCCTTGAGGTACTCGATCATCCGCTGATACTCCTCGCGGGCTTCACGTAGTTGCTGAATGTGCTCCTGGGTGATGTCCTGCTCGCCTTGCGTCGTTTGCTCACACAGCTGGAAGCCGGCTGCCTCGGCGTACTTGAGCTCCCGCTCGCATCGCTTTCTTTGACGCTCGAAGTATTCGATCAGGTCCATGACTCAAAAGCTTTGCAGCGCGGAAGCTCAGCCCCCATTTCCCGGAACCCTCAGCGACCGCGAAAGATGATGCGGCCCTTACTCAGATCGTAGGGAGTCAATTCCACGGTTACGGTGTCACCGGTCAGGATGCGGATGTAGTGCTTGCGCATCTTGCCGGAGATATGGGCCG
>Ga0310916_10002290_pt1 | contig 11667 bp, 8 predicted proteins | sample GREbulkMGLF176_FD_203444 | JGI IMG/M metagenome (GOLD analysis project Ga0310916, IMG submission 203444) | Lab enrichment of tropical soil microbial communities from Luquillo Experimental Forest, Puerto Rico - GRE.bulkMG.LF176 | ecosystem: Environmental > Terrestrial > Soil > Tropical forest >...
GACTGTCGGCCCTAAAATCCCATTTATTGGTGAATGCACACTGAATGGCCCAGCCAGAATACAGCCATCTTTAGCCCCCTCTGCGGCGCCTATCCCGCCGCGCCATCAGGCTTATCGCGGCGCCAGGCTTTTTTACGCGAGTGCCGTTTGACCCTCCGCCGCCTTCAGTTCCACATCAAAACTTTGTCATTACGGCTCGCAAGCCGGATCGCATTTTTGTGGCCGAATCGATCCGTCGGCTGGTTCCAATTTTCCATTCTGCAGAGGCGAAAAGACCGCGCCCATGCCGATACCGGCGCTCACGCAATAGTCACGCAATGATGTCTGGCGTGAGCTGGTCCTCGATAAAGGTGATGCGGTCGCGCAGCAGCAATTTGCGCTTTTTCAGGCGCTGCACCTGAATAAGGTCCGATCCCGGCGATTCCTGCAGCGCCGCAATCGCGGCATCGAGGTCGCGATGCTCCTGCTGCAGGCGCGCCAGTTCTGCCCGAAGCTCGCGTTCTTCCTCTTGCGTCATCGCTGCCCTGGTCGCGCCGAGCCTACCAAGCGCAGTTTATCGGCCGAAAAGCCGCCGGGTCTCGCACCTGACTGCACCTAAGTGACGAGCGATTATCGCGTTTTGGTCAATCGCCCACAAGTCCGCCGCAACTCCGCCGGCGGGGATTTCCGAAGAGGCAAAATCGGAGTAACCTGAAAACCGATTGTCCGGGTGTAGGAACGATCGGAACTGGCCATCTGCAAGGAGAAATGCCACATGGCGATTGAATCGCATCTTGCGGAACTCGAAAAACGGCACCAAGCGCTTGAACAGGAAATCGCAGAAGCACTCACCCACCCCTCGATCGACGACCTCCAGATTGCCGAACTGAAACGTAAAAAATTGCACGTCAAAGACGAGATCGCCCGGCTAAGGCAGGACACGCTCGTCCATTAAGTTTCGCTGTAGCATGGTTCCTAAAGTATTCCGTTCGAAACGGAATGCAGCCGTCATGGCCGGGCTTGTCCCGGTCATCCACGTCTTTGTGGCTACGCGATTAAGACGTCACATCGCCTTTACCATCTCCCGTAGCTTGAACTTCTGCAGCTTGCCGGTCGAGGTCTTCGGGATTTCGGCAAACAAGATGTGACGCGGGCATTTGTAGGAGGCGAGGTTCTTTCTGCACCAGCCGATCAGCTCGTCGGCGCTGGCTGTCGTTCCCGTCTTGAGCTCGACGACCGCGCACGGCGTCTCGCCCCATTTTTCATCCGGCTTGGCGACCACCGCGACCACCTGGACCGCCGGATGTTTGTACAGCGCGTCCTCGACTTCGATGGAAGAAATGTTCTCGCCGCCGGAAATGATGATGTCCTTCGAACGGTCCTTGAGCTGGATATAGCCGTCCGGATGCATGACGCCGAGATCGCCAGAATGAAACCAGCCGCCGGCAAACGCCGCCGCGCTCGCCGATTTGTTTTTTAGATAGCCTTTCATCACCACGTTGCCGCGAAACATCACCTCGCCCAAGGTTTCGCCGTCGCGCGGCACCGCCTCCATGGTCTCCGGATCGATCACATCGAGTGCTTCGAGCACCGGATAGGCGACGCCTTGGCGCGCTTTCCTTGCGGCCTGATCGGACGAGTTCAGCGCCTCCCATTCGCGATGCCAATCGTTGATCGCGGCCGGTCCATAGGTTTCGGTCAGGCCGTAAAGATGCGTGACGTTGAACCCGGCTGCCTTCATGGCCGCCAGCACCGCCTCCGGCGGCGGCGCCGCGGCGGTCGCGAATTGCACGACGTGCGGCAACGGCTTTTTCTCATGCGCCGGCGCATTGAGCAGCGTCGACATCACGATCGGCGCGCCGCATAGATGCGTGACCTTGTGCGTGACAATGGCGTCATACATTGCCGGCGCGCGCACCGCGCGCAAGCAGACATGGGTGCCGGCGACAACGGATAGCGTCCAGGTGAAACACCAGCCGTTGCAATGGAACATCGGCAGCGTCCACAGATAAACCGGATGCTTGCCCATGCCGCAGGTGATGACATTCGCCATCGCCAACAGATAGGCGCCGCGGTGGTGGTAGACGACGCCTTTCGGGTCGCCGGTAGTGCCTGAAGTGTAATTGAGCGAGATCGCGTCCCATTCGTCCGCCGGCATCAGCCAGGCAAAATCCTGATCGCCGCCGCGCAGAAAATCTTCGTATTCGATTTCGCCAAGACGCTCGCCGGCGCCGGTGAATTCCGGGTCGTCGTAATCGATCACCAACGGCTTGTTCTTGCAGGCGGCGAGGGCCTCTTTGACCACCCGCCAATATTCACGATCGGTGATCAGCACTTTGGCGTCGCCGTGGTCGAGCGTGAACGCAATGATCGTCGCGTCCAGCCGCGTGTTGATGGTGTTAAGCACGGCGCCGGCCATGGCGACACCGTAATGCGCTTCCAGCATCGCCGGCGTATTGGCCAGGACAACGGCAACCGTGTCGCCGCGCTTGATGCCGCGGCGAGCCAGTGCCGAGGCGAGGCGTCGCGTCCGTGCATAAAGATCCCGGTAGCTGAAGCTGCGTGCACCGTGGATGACGGCGGGATGATCGGGATAGACCGCGGCGGCGCGCGCCAGAAACGACAACGGCGTCAACGGCTGGAAATTCGCGGGGTTGCGATCGAGGTCGGTATCGTAGGGACTGGCCATGTTTTCGCTCCCCGACGACTGTTTGCTGTTGAGCCAAGCCTAGCGAAAAGAACGCGCCGCGCGAATAGGCATTGACATAGATCAATAGCGACCCGTTGCCGCTCGACCACTCTTGCTATTCGCGAAGGCATGGCGGCGCTATAGTGTGACCGGCATCGCCATAAAGGCAGCGTCGTAAAGGCAGCGCGATGGACATCCGCACAAGCCGCTATCACGAGATCTATGCACGCTGGCAACGCGATCCGCCCGGATTTTGGGCCGAAGCGGCCGCCGACATCGACTGGTTCGAGAAACCGAAGAAAGTTTTCGATCCCAGCGCCGGAGTTTACGGCCGCTGGTTTGTCGGCGGCGTCTCCAACACCTGCTTCAATGCGGTGGATCGCCACGTCGATGCCGGACGCGGCGAGCAGCCGGCGATCATCTACGATTCCCCCCTCGCCGGCATAAAGCGCACGCTGACCTATCATCGGTTGCTGACCGAAACGCAGGTGCTCGGCGGCATGCTGCGCGATCTCGGCGTCAGCAAGGGCGACCGCGTCATCATCTACATGCCGATGGTGCCCGAGGCGGTCATCGCCATGCTCGCTTGCGCGCGCATCGGAGCCATTCACTCCGTCGTGTTCGGCGGCTTTGCCGCACGCGAACTCGCCACTCGTATCGATGACTGCAAGCCGAAAGTCATCTTGTCGGCAAGCTGCGGGCTCGAGCCGGGCCGCGTCGTGCAATACAAGCCGCTGCTCGACGAGGCGATCACGCTCGCCGCGCACAAGCCGCAAACCTGCCTGATCCTGCAACGGGCGCGGGCGCAAGCGCCGCTCATCGAAGGCCGCGACCGCGACTGGGCGCAAATGCGCGATCACGCGCTCATCCACGCGCGCTCCGCGTTCGATTGCGTGCCGGTGGACGCAACCGATCCGCTCTACATTCTCTATACCTCCGGCACGACCGGCCGGCCGAAAGGCGTGGTGCGCGACAATGGCGGCCACATGGTCGCGCTCAAATGGTCGATGAAAAATCTTTACGGTGTCGAGCCCGGCGAAGTGTACTGGGCCGCCTCCGACGTGGGCTGGGTGGTTGGACATTCCTACATCGTCTATGCGCCGCTGTTTCACGGCTGCACGACGCTCCTTTACGAAGGTAAGCCGGTCGGCACGCCGGATGCCGGCGCGTTCTGGCGCGTGATTTCGGAATATGGCTGCGCGGCGATGTTCACCGCGCCGACGGCGTTCCGCGCCATCAAGAAGGAAGACCCGCAAGGCAAGCTATTGGCGCAATACGACCTGAAGAAATTCCGCACCCTGTTCCTCGCCGGCGAGCGCGCCGACCCCGACACGCTCGCTTGGGCGGAGAAGCTCCTCAACGTGCCAGTGATCGATCATTGGTGGCAGACCGAGACCGGCTGGGCCATTGCCGGTAATCCGGCGGGCCTTGGCATGCTGCCGATCAAACACGGCTCGCCGACCGTGGCGATGCCCGGTTACGATATCCGCATCGTTGACGAAGGCTGCCGCGAACTGCCGCCCGGCAAGATGGGATCGATCGTGGTCAAGCTGCCGCTGCCGCCGGCCTGCATGCCGACGCTGTGGCAGGCCGATGCGCGCATGCGCGAAAGCTATCTCGACGAATTTCCCGGCTATTACAAAACCGCCGATGCCGGATTCAAGGACGACGACGGCTATATTTTCGTCATGGGCCGCACCGATGACATCATCAATGTCGCCGGCCACCGGCTCTCGACCGGCGGCATGGAGGAAGTGCTGGCCTCGCATCCCGACGTCGCCGAATGCGCCGTGCTCGGCGTCAAGGATCAGCTCAAGGGCGAGGTGCCGTGCGGCTTCATCGTGCTTAAGTCGGGCGTCAACCGCCCGCCCGGCGAGATCGAGAAGGAATGCATCGCGCTCATTCGCGATAAGATCGGTCCGGTGGCGGCATTCAAAATCGCGATTACCGTGGCGCGGCTGCCGAAAACCCGCTCCGGCAAGATCCTGCGCGGCACCATGAAGAAAATCGCCGATGGCGAGACCTGGCAGATGCCGGCCACCATCGATGACCCCGCGATCCTCGATGAGATCGGCACGGCGCTCAAACGAAAAGGGGCGGACGCGGCGTAAAGTCAAACCGCAAGATTGGCGAGCTTGTGCGTTAGACGGGCATGGCTGTTGCGAGAGTCTTCGTTATTGTGATCGTGGCGGCCGCGCTGTGGGCCGGGCTTGCCCGAGCGGAGCAACCAAGCGCGCCGCCCGTGGCACCAAACGGGGACGCGCCGCCCACGGTGCCAAATGCAACACCCCCGGCAAGTCCGGCAACCGCGTCGCATCCCCCTACTCCCGACGATATCTGCCGCGCGCTCGAAGAGGACGCGGCCGAGAACGAGCTACCGGTCGAGTTCTTCGCCCGGGTGATCTGGCAGGAAAGCCGATTCAACGCGCGCGCGGTGAGCAACAAGGGCGCGCAAGGCATCGCCCAGTTCATGCCGGCCACCGCCGACTATCGTGGGCTCGTCGATCCGTTCGATCCGATCGAGGCACTAAAGAATTCGGCGCGCTATTTGCGCGATCTCAAAGCACGCTTCGGCAATCTCGGCCTCGCCGCCGCGGCCTATAACGCGGGACCCGGGCGCGTGAGCGCCTGGCTTTCCAACCATCGGCCGCTGCCCGGCGAAACCCGGAACTACGTCGCTATCATCACCGGCTGGACCGCGGACGAATGGGCCTCGGCCAACCCGCCGAAAACTTCGGAAACGACGATCCCGCAGGGCGTACCATGCACGCGGCTTGCCAATCTGATCCTGGCGCCGAAAGAACAGGCGCAGCGCATGGCCGCCTATGTGCCGCGCTGGGGCATGCAGCTCACCGCCAATTGGTCGGAGAGCAAGGCTTGGGCGACGTATCGGATGATCCAGAAGCAATATACGGCGCTGATCGGCGATCGCGAGCCGATCGTGATAAAGAGCCGCGGCATCGGGTTAGGCTTCGCCATGCGCTACAACATCCGGATCGCCGACGACGATCGCGCCTACCTTGAGAAATTTTGCCAGAAGCTAATCGCCGCGGGCGGCGCCTGCGTCGTGCTGCGCAACGATCGGGGTTGATACGTCATCCTGAGGTGGCCGCTGATAGCAGGCGCAGCCTGCGTACACTTGGCTGCGATGGCGGCCCTCGAAGTCGGGCCGTCGCCCTTCGTGGCTGGTCGCGGAGCTTGTCATCGGGCCGGCCACTTCGGGCCGGACCCGTTGCACCTCAGGGCGACGGAGTCACTCGCTCTTTTGGCCGCCGCCGAGCTGTTTGAGCTTGGCGAACACCGCCTCGACATTGAGCTCCTCGCCCGGCTGCTTCGCCGCGGCGGGCTCGGGCTCCTCTTTCGGCGCGGTGGTGACGGAAGCTGGCAACAGTGTTGCGCCCGGCTCCTGGACCGGCGCGGGCTTCTCCTTCGCTGCCTTCTGCACTTCGAGATCGAGATCGATCTGCGAGCACAGCCCCAGCGTCACCGGATCGAGCGGCGTCAGGTTGGCTGAATTCCAGTGCGTCCGTTCGCGGATCGCCTGGATGGTCGATTTCGTAGTCCCGACAAGCCGCATAATTTGGCTGTCCTTGAGCTCGGGGTGATTGCGCACGAGCCAAAGGATCGCGTTGGGACGGTCCTGGCGGCGCGACACCGGCGTGTAGCGCGGCCCTTTCTTCGGCTTGGCCTCGGGCAAGCGCACCTTCGGCTCGGCAATGTGCAGCCGGTGATTGGGATCGGCCTCCGCCGCCTTGATCTCCTCGCGCGTCAATTGCCCGGTGAGGATCGGATCGAGGCCCTTGATGCCCTGTGCCGCATCGCCGTCGGCGATCGCTTTGACCTCGAGCGGATGCAGATGACACAGTTCGGCGATCTGATCGAACGACAGCGAGGTGTTTTCGACCAGCCACACGGCGGTGGCTTTCGGCATCAATGGCGTGATCGTCATAGCTAAATCTCCTCTGTGCTCCGCCCGCCTCCTTGGCGAAGCCACTCACGTCATCAACGATGACTGGAAAAGCTGATGGAATATAAGCGCGAGGCGGGTCCGGTGCAACCGGCCGTTTGCCGCGGATATCAGCAGTTATTGCGCGGCCGCTGGTAAATTTTTAACTGTATTTCGCCTCGCCGAGAGTTTCAGGCGCGCGGTTTATGGAACGACGCCCTTCACGGCATTGGCGAAGGCCTGGTAAGAAATCGATCCGTCCGCGGCGATCGGCAGCCGCTCGCGCAGTCGCGTCTTTAATTGTTCGAGCGCGCCCGGCGAAAGCTCCGGGAGCGCTTTGCCGGACGGTCCGACCGGCACGGTGTTAGAATCCCAGAAATCGTCGAAGCTGGAAAAACTGACGCGAATGCGGATCACCTCGGTTTCGATCGCGGTGAGCCCGGCTTCTTTCCAGATCGCTTGCATGGCACCGCGCGCCGAAGCCTGTACATTCGGCCGCTCCGGCGGTGCCAGGACCCAAATCCTTCATCGCCGCCGCCAAGGGCGCTGGCGGAAAACCGTCGGGAAATTCCCACACGTAAGTGGCAACGACGCCGCCGGGCCTCACCACGCGCACCAGTTCGCGCGCGGCCATCCGCGGATCGGGAATGAAGACGATAACCAGCGCCATGGTGGCGGCGTCGAAACTGTTGTCAGGAAACGGTAAGGCCTGGGCGTCGGCAACGCGAAACTCGGCGCGCTTTGCTCCCGGCCGGGCGCGGGCGTAACCGAGCTGGCCTCGGATGGATCGACGCCGGTCACCGCTGCTGGCGCGCACCGCGCGATCAGCACTTCGGTGAAGGCGCCATTGCCGCAGCCGATATCGATCCATTTCAGATTTTTCGGCGCATCAAGCCAGTCGAGAAATTTTCTCGCCGGCAAGCCGGCTCCAGCGGCCCATCAGCCGCTCATAAGCTTTGCCATCGGTAAAAAGATTCGGTGTTTGGTTCATGGGCCCATCATTCCGCTGCGACTTTGCTTTCGCGCGCCTTGATCGCCGCCCAGACGCGGCTCGGCGTCGCCGGCATGTCGATGTGTTCGATGCCGAGCGGGGTCAGCGCATTGAGTATGGCACTCATGATCGCCGGCGGCGCGCCGGTGGCGCCGGCCTCGCCCGCGCCTTTGACGCCGAGCGGATTGGTCTTGGCCGGCACTTCGGTAAGCTCGGAAACCAGTTCCGGCAGATCGTCGGCGCGCGGCATGGCGTAATCCTGGAAGCTCCCGGTGACGAGCTGGCCGGCAGGATCGAACACAATCGCCTCCATCAGCGCCTGCCCCGCCCCTTGCGCGACGCCGCCGTGGATCTGACCTTCGCAGAGCAGCCGATTCATAACTTTGCCGACATCGTCGACCGCTGCATAGCGGGCGAGCGTCACCGCGCCGGTCTCCGGATCGATTTCCACTTCGCAGACGTGACAGCCGTTCGGATAATTCGGCGGCTCGGCGGCGAAGGTCCCGGAGGCTTCCAGCCCAACGTCGAATTGCGGCGGCAGCATCACCGGGCGGTAAAAAGCCTTGGCCACCTCGGTCAGCGGCAAAGCGCGGTCTGTGCCAACAATGCGGAAAGCGCCGTCCTTGAATTCGATGTCGCCGGCGGCGGCTTCTAGCATCGTCGCCGCCATCGGTTTTGCTTTTTCGAGGATCGCATCGGCCGCGCGTTTGAGCGCATTGCCGCCGACATGCATGCTGCGCGAACCGTAGGTGCCGCGGCCCATCGGCACCGCATCGGTGTCGCCCTGGATGAAGCGGATATTCTCGAACGGCACGCCCAGCCATTCGCTCACCATCTGCATATAGACAGTCTGATGGCCCTGGCCGTGCGAATGGGTGCCGGCGAGAATCGTCAGCATCCCGCTCGGATCGAAGCGTAGCACCATGCGGTCGTTGAACACCGCAGCTTCTTCCAGGAAATAGCCGATGCCGCGGCCGCGCAGCTTGCCGCGCTTTTTCGATTCGGCAGCGCGTTTGTTAAAGCCGCCCCAGTCGCCAAGCTTGAGGCACTCGTCCATGACATGAACGAAATCGCCGCTGTCATAGGTGATGCCGGTTTGCAGCTTGTGTGGCATCGCCGCGGCCGGGATATAATTGCGCCGCCGCATTTCTACCGGGTCGATTTTCAGGACGCGCGCGGCGCGGTCGAGCAGCATTTCGATCAGGAAGGTCGCTTCGGGGCGTCCGGCGCCGCGATAGGGCGCAAGCGGAATAGTGTTGGTGAGCACGGCCTTGCCGACGGCATGGACCGCCGGAACTTGATAGACGCCGGGCGAGAGCCGCATGGCAAAGAGCGGCACCACCATCGACGCGCCGAAGACATGCGAACCCATCGCGTGCAGCGCGCTGACGCGCAGGCCTAAGATTTTGGCGTGCTCGTCGAGCGCCAGCTCGCCGGTGACGATCTGGTCGCGGCCTTGCGAATCCCCGAGCAAGGCTTCCGAGCGGGTCGAAACCCATTTGACCGGGCGGCCGCCGACGCGGCGCGACGCCCACACCACCAGCGCATCCTCCGGATAGCCGCCGAACTTCATGCCGAAGCCGCCGCCCACATCGGGCGAGATAACGCGAAGCTTGGTCTCGGGAATCTTAAAGACTTGCCCAGCGACCGCTGAGCGCGTGCCGTGCGGATTCTGCGAGGTCGAATAGAGCGTGTAGCCGTCACTGTCCGGATGATATTGGCCGATCGCGGCGCGCGGCTCGATCGAATTCGCCGTGATGCGATTGTTGTTGAGCTTGAGCGACACCGCGTGGCAGGCCTTGGCGAAGGCGGCGTCGGTCGCCTCCTTGTTCCCCATCATCAGCGTGAACGCGATGTTGTTCGGCTGCTCGTCCCACACCGCGGGCGCACCGGGCTTGACCGCATCCTCGACGCCGATGACCGCAGGCAGCGGTTCATAGTCGACTTCGACCAATTCGGCGGCGTCACGCGCCTGTGCATAGGTCTCCGCGACCACGAAAGCGACGCGATCCCCGACCGTGCGCACCTTCTGACCTTCGAGGATGGCGCGCAGCGTGCGGAATCCCTTGGGGCCGCCCATGTCCTCCGGCATCGGCGGCGCGAGCCCGCCGAGCTTGTCGGCGACCACATCCGCGCCGGTGAGCACCGCGAGCACGCCCGATGCGGTTTTCGCCTTCGTGGTATCGACGCGCTTGATGCGCGCATGCGCGTGTGGCGACATGACCACGACGCCGTAACATTGCTGCGGCAATTCGAGATCATCGACATAGCGGCCGCGGCCGGTGACGAATCGCGGATCTTCGACCCGGGGAACGGGCTGCCCAACACCGAATTTGTTCACGCGCAACTCCCTAGATTTTCGCTCTCCGCCCCCGCTTTCGCGGGCAGGGAAGAAATTTATACTCACCAATTCCGGTATTGAGAATGGAGGGCGGCGGAATGGCGGCGACTCCGGACAAAGCACCGTTTGATTACATCGTCGTCGGCGCCGGATCGGCCGGCTGCGTGCTCGCCAATCGCCTGACCGAGTCTGGCCGCCATCGCGTGCTCTTGCTCGAAGCCGGCGGCCATGACCGCCATATCTGGATTCACATTCCGCTTGGCTACGGCAAGCTGTTCGACAATGCCAAGGTCAACTGGCTATACAAGACCGAGCCCGAACCCGAATTGAACAATCGGCAGATCATCCAGCCGCGCGGCAGAGTGCTGGGCGGATCGAGTTCGATCAACGGCTTGCTCTACGTCCGCGGCCAGCACGAGGACTACGATCATTGGCGGCAGCTCGGCAATACCGGCTGGGGCTTTGCCGACGTGCTGCCGTATTTTCGGCGCGCCGAGGATCAAGAGCGCGGCGCCGACGACTTTCACGGCGCCGGCGGGCCGCTTGCCGTCTCCGACGTCTGCGAGCCACATCCGCTGTGCGAGGCTTTCATCGAAGCGGCGCAGCGCGCCGGTGTTCCGCGCAATGATGACTTTAACGGCGCGGCGCAGGAGGGCGCCGGCTATTTCCAGTTGACAGCGAAAAACGGCCGGCGCTGGTCGACCGCCGTCGGTTATCTGCGTCAGGCGCGGCGCCGGCGCAATCTCGCGATTGCATCGAACGCGCTGGCGAGCCGCATTCTGTTCTCGGGACGCCGCGCGGTTGGCATTCAATACGTTGAGCATGGCATGCCGCGCACCGCCTACGCGGACGGCGAGGTGATCGTTTCCGGCGGCGCGTTCAATTCGCCGCAGCTGTTGCAGCTTTCCGGCGTGGGACCGGCGAAGATTCTGCGCGATCTCGGCATCGAAGTAATCGCCGACATGCCCGGCGTCGGCGCCGATTTGCAGGATCATCTGCAGATCCGCATGCAGTATCGCTGCACCGAGCCGATCACCATGAATGACGTCATCAATCACTGGCGTCACCGCTACGGCGCGGGCTTGCGCTATATTATGTCGCGCAAGGGATTGCTGACGATCGGCGCCGGCTATGCCGGGGCGTTTTTGCGCACTCGGCCCGAATTGGCGACGCCCGACGTGCAGATCCATTTCCTGATTTTCAGCGCCGACGCCGCCGGCGGCAGGCTGCATGCCTTTCCGGGCTTCATGGCATCGGTATGCCAATTGCGGCCGGAGAGTCGCGGCTTCGTGCGCATCAAATCGAGTGATCCGGCGGTGCCGCCGGCGATTCAGCCGCGTTATCTCTCCGCGCGCAGCGATTGCGACACCGTGGTCGCCGGAATGAAGGGGATGCGCCGCATCATGAACGAGCCGGCGATGCGCCGCTATATCGCGCAAGAGCGCGCGCCCGGCGAGCATTGTGTCATCGACGACGATCTTCTCGCCTTCGCCCGCGACACCGGCACCACGGTCTACCACCCGACCTCGACCTGCCGCATGGGCCCCGATCCGTCGGCCGTCGTCGACGAACGCTTGCGCGTGCGGGGCTTCGAGCGCCTGCGCGTGATTGATGCCTCGATCATGCCGACGGTGGTGTCGGGCAACACCAATGCGGCGGCGGTGATGATCGGCGAAAAAGGGGCCGACATGGTGCTGCAGGATGCAGCCGCGCTTTCGCCG
>Ga0310916_10002295_pt1 | contig 11660 bp, 11 predicted proteins | sample GREbulkMGLF176_FD_203444 | JGI IMG/M metagenome (GOLD analysis project Ga0310916, IMG submission 203444) | Lab enrichment of tropical soil microbial communities from Luquillo Experimental Forest, Puerto Rico - GRE.bulkMG.LF176 | ecosystem: Environmental > Terrestrial > Soil > Tropical forest >...
AACCCCGACACTCGGCGCTAGGCGTTTCTTAAAAGATAAAGCCGGCATCATCGACGGGTTCCCTGATTCATCCGACGTTTCCTTGTTCTTCCCGCTCGCGCCTTAACCACACTAGTTGCACTTTAGCCACATCAGACGGTCACGTCCGATATCAAGCGCATTCTCACATTGCCGCAGAACGAGCTGAGGTCGAGAAATCAGACGGCCAAAAGAACCTAATCTTCGTGTGCGTTGCGCTTCGGTTACACCGGTTGCGCTTTTGCCACAGCAACAGGGACGGATGATCGTTGCGATCGAGAAGTTCTCTCACCGCTTTGCTAATGATCGTCGCACTCCGCAGCGACGCTGTCCCACGCGCGCGCCATTAATTGGAGCGCCTCTTTGTCCTTTGGATTATTCAGTTTGTCCGAAAGTTTGCGGTATTCCTCGGCAAGCTGTCGGTACTTCGCAACGGATTTCATGCCATCCTCTCAGGACGGCCATTAAAAGGGTGAACTGCAACGTGTCCATCTAATTTCACATGCAAAAATGTATAAACAGCCGAGAACAATACACATGCTCACAAAACATTTATCAAGCATAAGTCATAATGTGACTAAGCGTGACTGGCATCGTTCTCAGCCAGGGCGAGAAGAAATTCCCTATGCTGCTCGCCAACCAGCGTGAGCGTGTAGAGATAATGCGGCTGCTCTGTTCTGCGGACAGCTCCGTCGAATCAGGGACTCCCTTCGCCTTGCGGCTTCGCGCGTTAGCCGCCTGCGCCGCGCAGAGACCGATTCTGAGCCAGCTGATGGCCGATCCCAAGTTCAAGAACCTCGTCTATTTCGTCGTTGATTTCCACAACCAGAAGGACGCGGCATCCCGCCTTCCTTGGGCTGCGCACCGACAAAAAGAAAAAACCATGACAGACCTTCGAACAAACTCACGGCCGTTCACCCTGGCGGCTCGTGGCGTTCACGTTTGACAGCGAGTGAGCCATTCCCATTTGATAGCGCAACTCGCTTGGCACCATCAGGAGGCGTCGTCGTGACAACGCGGCGAACGCGCCAAAAGAACTAACTCAGTGGCCTCCACTTGATCGAACAGCCCATAGAGGGAAGCTGCTCTTTCGGTCCACCGCCCGTTTCGGCCACCAGCTTCATCGCTTCAAATAGGTCGCGGCGAGCGTTCGGGACTGGGGTCATGCGCGAGGCATCGAGCCGACCTCGATATTGCAACTCGTCCTGTGCGTTGAAGCCGAAGAAATCGGGCGTACACTGAGCGTCATAAGTGCGCGCTACTTCCTGGGTCGTGTCGATAACGTAGGGAAAGGTGAAACGGTGCTTCGCCGCGAACGCCTTCATGTTGTCGAAAGAGTCCTCGGGATAGCTCTCGGTGTCGTTTGGCATGATCGCAATCGTCCCGATGCCAAGCTCACCTAGCGCCTTAGCCTCCGCCACGATACGAGTAATGGAGGCCTTCACGTAAGGACAGTGATTGCAGATGAAGACGACCACCGTGCCTTTCGGGCCACGGACATCGCTAAGTGAATAGGTTTTGCCGTCGATGCCTTTGAGGGCGAAATCCCGTGCCTTCCAGCCGATCGCGTTTGTTGTACTCAATACCATTTGGCGCTCTCCATGGTGGAACTCCGCTGTTTTGACTCGCGTGTTGCGTAGCAACAGCACGCGGCTTCGAGCCTCTGGTCTAGTCACTCGGCAAATATTCGGCACCAGTGCCTTTATCTATGTCGTGGGGCACTGTGTTGCTCGCAACCTCGGTTCGCGAGCGCTAACATCGGTCCAAGAACTGCCGCCAGTGCGCCGGCGGGCAAACGGAGACCGATCATGAGAGTCGGAATTATCGGAGCGGGTGCCGTCGGTGCCGCCTCGCTTCTCTCCCTGGTGATGCGCGGGCGGCCTGCTTGCGAGATCGTCGTGCTCGACAAGAACTACGCCCGTGCCAAGGGTGTGGTAGCGGATCTGCAATATGGCGCGACGCTGTCACCAGCAGTTGAGCTGCGCACTGGCGACTATCCCGACCTCGCCGACGCCGTATTGACGATCGTCACCGCTGGCGTAAACGAACGCGCGGGCGGCGCGACCGACCGCAGTGATCCCGCCGGCCGACTTAAGCTGCTCGATGCGAACGCCAAAGTTTATCGCGACATCGTACCCCGGATCGTCGCCGTGGCGCCGCAGACGGTTATCCTAGTCGTCACCGATCCGCCCGATCCCCTGGCGGACCTCGCCCGACGCCTCGCCGGCCACGAGCGTGTGCTGAGCAGCGGCACTTTCCTCGATACCCTGCGCTTTCGCTTCCATCTCGCGCGGCGGCTCAAGGTTAGTCCGGCCTTCGTCGAGGCCCAGGTCGTCGGCGAACACGGCACCTCCCAAGTGTTCCTGTGGTCGTCGGCGCGGGTCGCCGGCGTGCCGGCGATGGCTGCGCTCGACGGGCATGGTGAAAACATCGACGAATTTCGCTCCGAGGTGGAAAACGACGTGCGCTACGCCAACATCGCCATCATCGAAGGCACCGGCGCCAGCCAACTGGGCATCGGAATGGCCACGGCGAGGATCGTCGAGGCGATCCTGCGCGACGAGCAGGCGGTCATGCCGGTAGGCGCTTTCAATCCAAATTATGGGACCACGCTGTCGCTGCCGAGTGTGCTCGGCCGTGCCGGCGTAAGTCGCATCCTTGAGCCGGACATGTCCGCAGACGAACTTCAGGGCCTTAAGCGCAGCGCCGGCAGGCTGCGAGATGCGTTGGAGCGGATCATGGTCTAACGGCGTGCCGCCGACATGGACGGCACCATTGGAGATGAGCCAAATGCACTACCTGCCGTTGGCGCCTGGCTTCTTTGCTATCCTGGTCGGCTTCTTCTTCATTGTGCTCATCGTGCGATCGGTGCGCTACGCCTATGAGAGCCTCGGCGTCAGTTCTAACACCGCGATTGTCTTACTACTTGCCACGCTGATCGGCAGTTTTTTCAACATCCCGATCATGGAACTGTCGTCGGAGCGTGCGATGTCCCACCATCACGTCGATTTCTTCGGGATGCGGTACGCTGTGCCCGCCGTCAGCCATTGGAAGGGCACGCTGGTTGCGGTCAATGTCGGCGGCGCAGTCATTCCAATTCTGATGTCGATCTGCCTCGCGATTGTATTGTTTTCTTTTTGTCTTTGTGAGCGATCAAAAACAGGGCCGCCATTCAGCGGCGCAGCCTCTCCCTTGATCGAGGTCAATGTCTTTGAGCGCAACCCGGCGCTTTATATTCGCGGGGTTTATAAAAGGAATAGGAACGATGATCAGGTTGACGACGGCACTGCTAACGTTGGGAGTTGGCATGGCAATCACAACGACGGCAATCGCTCAGCCGGGCTGGTGGGTTGGTTGTAATCCCGAAGCGGATTGGTGTCGGCTTCTATCCGGGTCAGACCCGCAACGGGCACCGGGATATGTTGCGCCAACACACCACAGAAACATGTACATGTACGTGCCACGACACAGCACCCGCACTCACAGAACAAGCACGAACGGCCGCCATTAGACGCAACAAAAAGAACCCCCTGCCAACCCGGTGGGCACATTCTGGTCAGCGGTGATGATGCTTGAGCATCTGGGCGAGAAAGCTGCGGGCGATCGGCTGATGAAGTCGATCGAGCGCGTAACCTTTCGACAACCGCTTTCACACTCCCGATCTGGGCGGCAAAGCAAAGGCTGCCGACGTGACGGTGGCCGTCATCGATGCCATCCAAGGCGCCAACGCCTGATTAGTGCGCGGACTTTGAGACCCGGCACGCCGGTGGGGAGTGAAACGCTTAGATCTTGTTTTCGGGAAATCCAATAGTTGCCATTACAGAGTTACAAACCTGCCAGCTCGATCTGTAAACTCACAACACATTGACCCGAAATGAAAAGGATTTCGTCAGCCTACGTGGTAATCGTGAGCCAGAACATAAGCGACCAGGGAGTTCGCCTATTGGGGCATGCCAAACCCATACTGGGAGCTAGCCATGTCCGCAGTTCAGCGAATCTCGATCGCAGCACTAGCGTTACTCGCGCTCGGAGCAGCGAGTGCTTCTGCGGGAGAGCTGCCACAGTATGAAGTTATGGGCTTTCCGATTAGCCCACTGCAAACCTCGGTCCTCGGATCGGACGGTATCCAAGAGGAGTCGCGTACCCCGGTGCTCACGCTGCATGGAATGCCAGCTTCTCCGCATCAGATCGCTGTCATTAGCCCCCGAACCAAGCAGCAGGTCGCTCATAGGTTGAAAACAGACGCATCTCAGCACGCGAACGACTAGGAGATGCTATGTTTGAGTACTCAGACTATTTGCGAGACGAAGCGGCTAAATACCGGGATCTAGCCGCAAAGGACGAAGATTGTTTTGCCAAAAAAGAATTCCTTGAATTGGCAGTCATTTGCGAAGAAGTCGCTAATGATATGGACGACCGGCGCGTGAGCGGATGACAGCAATATCGCTGATGTTTTAGACGATCAGGCCACGCTGAAGCTCGGTTATGGGTACGACGCAGCTCACGAGTTATTTCTATCTGCCGCTTGTCCGGCGCCATTCTTACCTCGGAGGCGTCAGACGCCGTTTGCAACTCGGTGGGGCGAAACAATTATGGATAGGCTGACAGTTTGGGAAACAGTAACTGCCGAATTTGACGGCCGTCCGATCAGCGGGTCGTATGCGGTCGAGGGGGGAATGGTTAAAGTGAGAACCTTGAGCGGTCAAAGGGCAACAGAGGTCGGGGTTTTTAACACGACTTGGCTGGCGCGCTACTTGTTGCGCGAGTTAGCGGCCGAAGGAAAGGCGTAACAAAAAAATGGCCCCGCCCAAGGGGATCGTTTTGGCTAGGCTTATTTGCACAGGTTGTAGAGCGGATGTGAAGAGCGTCCTGCGGTGCCGCGCTTGCGGGGCATTATGTCCAACCTCAGAACTTGGAGCGGCAATGTTAAACCCGAGCATTTTTGTGTTTTAAGTTCTTGTTTTGACGGTAGGCGCGATATTTTGGTTTACCTGATGCGATGACCAGGCATCTCCGACACCCGCCGCTTCCCGCCGCCCTGGTCCGTTGAAGAACTAGACGCCTGCTTTGTTCAAAAAAACAACAACAGCGACCAGGCATAGCTTATCTCTTGTCAAGGATCGCCGTCAGTCGCTCGACTTCTCCGCCAGATATTTTCGGCACGAGAACTGAAAGCTACCTTTGCCGCCATTGCCGCCGACAACCTGCTCGACGGCGATGTCCTGGTCGGGCTTGATCTGGCTCCAGATGGCGACGGGAATGGCCTTGCAGAGGTTTTCAAGGGTCTCCTTTTGGCGGGGCGTGTCGTACCAGAGGTCGAACGATTCCTGGGCCGAAGGCGACACGAACAAGACCAGCGTCTGGTCGCGCCAGCTTGCACGCAGCCACCAGCTCGACGGCACGGTCCCTTTCAGGCTGCTCTCGACCTCGATCTGAAACGTCCGATCCACCGCGAGCGCAGGAACGTTCACGGCCAGCAGAATCACCGTCAGCAGGATTGGAGTGGGAGCGAGCAGACGAGTCATTGCCGTCTCCTTCAGGGCACTGGAATTGGTAAGGGCGTAGTTCTGACCTAAGAGAAAGGTCCCGGCAAGACGGGTAACTTGAGGACGAGCCAGGGCGCGATCACCGGCCAAGTTGCTCACCAAAGATGAGGCGCGGCGGATTGCGGCGAATATCGCGAAGCTGCCGGAACAGTTTGGCGGATCGCTCCACGAACCTAATCGTTGATGCGTGATGAGGTGCGGCGGTTGTGGCGATTGTCGCGAAGTTGCCAGAGCTGCTACGCCGAACGTGATTTGTTCCTAGCAATGCGCGGGGTCGCACCAATACTCGGACAAACTTGATCGTCGTGACAGCCAAAAGGGCGAAAACAAAAAGGTCGCCGTATGCTATAAATACAATAATGGAAGCAGGTCGCGCGGAATAGATCAAAAATGGCCCGCTACGACGACTGCCCACAACTTAGGCCTTCGGCCCCCTACAGACCATGAAAAGCACGATTGCCGCAACGCACGCGACGGCAAAAAAGATACTGACTTGTCCCCAATCCATCTCGCTACTGTACGACTTATCAAATAAGTAGCGCGGCGGATCGCGGCGAATATCGCCGAGCTGCCGGAGCTAGCGCGCTGAACGCTACTGCGGCGCACGGTAGCGAGAGGGTAGTGGTGCAGTAGGAGTGAATTTCAGAACCCACCTCGGTGAATCGGCGGCTCCCATATCTGAACAGGCTAGTCATTTCTTGTAGCCGACATAATAGACGCCAATCTGGGCTCCCGAGCTATCCATGATGGGTTCGTAGCCTGTTATGTAGGGCATTCCCAGAATTGGGACCTCGCCGTAGTACGATTTGCCTGCTTTGATAGATTCGAGCGCCGGTCCTGCCAGAACAGTGCCGACCGCTCGGCCACTGCCGTCGGGCTTTGGCACGCTCGTCGAGACACGAATGTATTCATCTGCGCCCTTCACGAAGAGAGTGGCCGTCATTCCTTTACCGTCTTTCGTTCCAATCGCGTCAACAATGTCGAAATTGTTGTTGACCTTGGTTTTACCGAAATACAGTGCGGGAGCATCCTTCCCGCCGACTGCTTCCTGCCCGTCAAGCTTTGGCCTTCCCAATTTCGCAGCCATGTCCTTCAAGGTCGCCATAGATTTTGTAACCCTCGGGTCGGCTTGAGCGTGCGCCACATTGGCCGGGTGAGCGTGATGCTTGTGATGATGCCGCGTGTAAGCGCTTGCTGCGGTGGTTGTTATTGCGAGCGCTGCGACTGTTGCTAATAGTTGAACTCTCATTGTTACCTCCAATCATTACCCTCCCCGCAATCGGGCAGCGCCCAATCACGAGCAGAATAAGATCTGCGATCTGAGAGAAGATGGCCTGCCGATGGCACAATTGACTGCCGGTTCGCACTATCGGGAATTCGACACTTCCCGCTGGCAGCTCTGAAAGCAGGATACTTCTAAGGAGCAAGCGACGAGATGCGACATAAACAACAAACGAAGTTATGCGACAAAAGGTGACAGGATGGCGGGGCCTGCTAGCAAATATTTGCTACGCGGGCACATCTGCGGCGCGCTCACATTTTATATCGGGGGACATGCGCGGTTCACTGAAGGGACTCGCGGCGGATTGCGCGAATATCGCCAAGCTGCCGGAACTAGTGCGCCAACGCTACTGTGGCCAGTTGCAGTTCAGTAATAGCCGTTTAGTGCAATACATCCAGGTGAAGGCTTGCAGCTCGGCACTCGCAGCTCGCTCTAGCGCCTCGTCCGGAATATTAAAGGTAATCATTTCCTCGTCAGCTTCAGCTTGGCTATCCGCTTGGTCTTCGACCACCAGAATGCGCTTGCTCATGCCGCTTCCACCTGCCGCTCGACGATGACCGGAAGCGTGAAAGTGAATGTCGAGCCTTGGCCGGGCTGCGACTCGACCCAGATCCGGCCGCCGTGCATCTCAATAATGCGCTTAGAGATCGCGAGTCCCAACCCGGTCCCGCCTTTCTTCTTGGTGATGGCATTGTCGGCCTGCTGAAACTCCTGGAACAGCCTGGCTTGGTCCGTGGATGAGATGCCCGGCCCGGTGTCCCGCACCGATACATGGAATGAGCCGTTGTGCGCTTCCGCCTTGATGGCGATCTCACCTGTATCCGTGAACTTAATTGCATTGCCGACGAGATTGATCAGGACTTGCGTCAAGCGGCGGCCGTCGCCATGGCCGGATGGCAGTTGGGAGGCGACGTCGACTTTGAACCCGAGCTTCTTATCGGCTGCCAAGGGTTCGAGCGTGCTGCGCACCGTCTGGGCAATATCCTGGATGCAGTAATCGGAGAGTTCGAGGACGAGTTGCCCGGCCTCAATCTTGGATAGATCCAGCACGTCATTGATCAGTCCAAGCAGATGCTTGCCGTTGGCCTCAAGGCGCTTGAGGATGCCAAGCATCTTCTCCGCTGGCTCGCCGTAAGCGCCGTCCGCCATCAATTCGGTATAACCGAGGATAGCGTTGAGCGGTGTGCGCAGTTCGTGGCTCATATTGGCCAGGAACTGCGACTTGTGCTGGCTTGCCTCTTCAAGCTGTCGGCTCTTGTCCTGGATTTCGTCAAACAGCCGCACATTCTCGATTGCAATCGCCGCCTGGTCGGCGAAGGTCTGAACCAGCTCGATCTGTTTGTCGGTGAATGGCCGGACCTCGGAGCGTGTCAGCGCTAGGACGCCGATCGGCACGCCCTCGCGCAACATCGGAACGCCAACGGTCGTGCGATAGGAGTCGAATCTCTGCGCCTCGAAATTGTATTCGGGATCAGCTCGCACATCGGCGATATGAACCGCTTTGCCTTCGAGCAAAGCCCGTCCGGCGGCCGTACCGCGTTCTGGTTCGACCGGAATACCCCTGACATAATCCATAAATTCAGGTGAGAACCCGTAAGACTCCGCCCGATAGAACACGCCACCTTTCTGACGAGTGATTGCGCCTTTCTCGGCGTCACAAATTCGCACAGCAGAGGCTACGAGTGTTTGCAACACGGTTTGCAGGTCGAAGGCCGAACGGCTGATGACCTTGAGCACGTCGGCGGTGGCGGTCTGCTGCTGGAGCAATTCACTTAATTCCTCCGTCCGCGTCTGTACTTCGTCGAATAGCCGAACGTTTTCAATCGCGATCACCGCCTGGTCCGCAAAAGTGGTGACCAGCTCGACCTGTTTGTCAGAAAAAGGCCGCTGTTCTTTGCGCTGCAGTGTGAAGACACCAACAACAGTACCCTCCCGCACCAGCGGCACGGCGAGCCCAGTACGAACGCTGACAAAGCTTTGTAACTGAGGACGATCGTATTCGGGATCGGCTAGAACATCTGGAACGTGGACTGTGCGACGTTCGAGAATCGCACGCCCGAAAACCGATGTGCGGTCCGGTTTTATCGAGTAGCTCGCAAAATGCTCGCGCTGCTCCCTGGTAAGGCCGAAGGTCGCGGCGACAGGATAGGTGTCGCCCTCGCGCCGTCGAATAATGCCGGTATCCGCCTCGCACAAACGCGCCGCTGATACGACTAGCGTGTTGAGCACGATCTGTAGGTCGAAAGTCGAACGGCTGATGACCTTGAGCACGTCCGCCGTGGCGGTCTGTTGCTGAAGCGACTCGCGCAGCTCATTGAGCAGCCGCGTATTCTCGATGGCGATCACCGCTTGGTCGGCGAAAGTGGTCAGCAGCTCGATCTGCCTGTCGGTGAATGGCACCAGGGCGCGGCGTTGCATCACCATGACGCCGATCGGCACGCCTTCTCGCATCAACGGCACGCCGAGCAACGTGTTCATTCCGGTGAGCCTCGCGACCTCAGTCATCTTGAATTCGGGGTCGTTGAGAACGTCGACAATCTGTGTGGGCTTCTCGGCTAGAAGGGTGCGGCCAACGACGCTTCCTCGACCCGATGCGATGGGATTGGCCGCCATGAACTGCGATGTCTCGGTCGATTCACGGTATTGCGCCACCTGCCGCCAGGCTTCGCCATCTTGGCGATTGATCGAGGCAATGTCGGCGTCGCTCAAGCGAGCGGCCGATTCGATCAACGTATCGAGCACGGTCTGCAGGTCGAATGTGGAGCGGCTGATGACCTTGAGGACGTCGGCTGTGGCGGTCTGCTGGTCCAATGATTCCCGCAGCTCATTGAGCAGCCGCGTGTTCTCGATGGCGATTACGGCCTGCGCGGCGAAGTTCTCTACCAGTGCGGTCTGCTTATCTGTAAACGGCCGAACCTCCTGGCGATAGATGGAGATGCAGCCGATCAGGTTGTCGTCCTTGAGCAGGGGAACGGTCAGTACAGTCCGAAAACCGCCTAATTCCACAGCCGCGACGACGATTGGATTGCGATCGACGTAGCCCTTGTCCAGCGTTATGTCGAGGTCATGAAACGTCCGCTTTGTTGCTACGATTTTTGCAAGACCCGTCCCCGGCGGGGGATGAAAGACCGGTTCACGCCTGCGAAACTCGGCAAAGGCGACTGGCGCATTGTGTAATGCGCCGACGCGAAATCTTTCTCCGTCATAGAGATAAAGCGCGCCAAACTTGGCCTCGCAGATACGCGCTGCATTCTGCAACATGACCTGGAACACAGGCTCCAGCCCGCCGGGCGACGAACTGATGACCTGGAGGACTTCTGATGTCGCCGTCTGCTGCTCCAACGACTCGGTCAGATCGGTGGTGCGCTGGCGCAACTCATTCAGCAGCCGCGCATTCTCTATAGCGATGACGGCCTGGCGGGCGAAGTTCGTCAGCAGCGCGATCTGCTTGTCAGTGAAGACACGGACCTCCTGGCGAATCATCGTGAATGCGCCAATCAGTTCATCGTCCTTGAGCAGCGGGATCGCGAGAACGGTCCGATAGCCCGCTGTCACACCGGCGGCCACGAATGGATGGTCGCGGGACGGCAGCGTCCTAATATCGGCGACCTGGACCACCTGCTTGCTGATTGCGAGGCGTCCCAGTGGCGCGTCCGGCGGTGGTCGCAGCAGCGGATTGCGCGTGCGCGCCGCAACGAAGGCTGGGGAGTCGTGGTGTGCAGCAACCACGCGAAAAGCATCTGCCTCGCACAGATACAGATTTCCGAAGGGGGCCTCGCAGATGCGCGTGGCATTCGACAACATGGCCTGGAACACGGGTTCCAGGTCACCTGGCGAACTTGAGATGATTTGCAGCACGTCTGAGGTCGCCGTCTGCTGCTCCAACGATTCAGTGAGGTCAGTCGTCCGCTGGCGCAATTCATTGAGCAGCCGCGTGTTCTCGATGGCGATGACGGCCTGGGCGGCAAACGTTTCGAGAAGCGTAATCTGCTTATTCGTAAACGGATTAACCTCGGCACGTCGAAGCACAATTGCTCCAATCGCCACTCCCTCGCGTAGCAGTGGAACAGCTGCAGTCGTCCGAAATCCCAACCGTCTCGCGAAGGCGCTTCCTTCGGGAAATTCCTCCGCCTCTGCGTGGAGATCGGTTACATGAACAGATTTTCGGTCGAGAACCGCGCGGCCTGAAACATGTCCACGAACACACGGGAAACGAGCGCCGACATCTTGCGGAACCGCACCCCAGTGGGCGGCCGTAATACGCAGATACTGCCCGTCGAGTTCAAAAATGGTCACGTCGTCCGCTTCGCAGAAGCGCGCCGCACTTCTAGCGACTACCTCCAGCACGGGCTGGAGTTCGGTCGGCGAAGTGCTGATGATCTTAAGAACCTCCGCTGTGGCCGTTTGCTGTTCCTGGGCCTCGCTCAGCTCGCGGGTGAGCCGGGCGACCTCGGTTTCCTGGCCGGCTGGGGAAGAACTGCGCTGGCGCACAGCCTTTAGGGTTTTCGCCTTGCGGCTTTGCGCGTTAGCCGGTTTGCTGCTTGCTCTGGAGCGCCGTCGCATTGCCCATCACAGCTCAGGACTACGCCGATTTTCAAAGTGGGATTACAGCAGAGAATTGCGATTGGCGAAATGGTCTTCAATGATCAATTAGCGCTGCAAAAAATCCCGAACTCCGCTTACAGCGCAAAATTCCACGCGAAACCTCAGCCTTATCCCAAACTAGCTTGTCCGGCGCATCGACTCAGATAACATACTCACGGGACAGGACTGGGGGGGTCTAATGGCATCGCGAATATCGCTTGCGCTAGCAC
>Ga0310916_10002297_pt1 | contig 11650 bp, 10 predicted proteins | sample GREbulkMGLF176_FD_203444 | JGI IMG/M metagenome (GOLD analysis project Ga0310916, IMG submission 203444) | Lab enrichment of tropical soil microbial communities from Luquillo Experimental Forest, Puerto Rico - GRE.bulkMG.LF176 | ecosystem: Environmental > Terrestrial > Soil > Tropical forest >...
CAACGACCCCGGAGCGTGGCAGGCGTTGGAAGTCCGAAAATCCCGGTTCGCTGGTGAACCGATTCCGCGCCTCGAACGACCTATAAGCACGGCATGCAAAAGCAAATCAATGGCAGCAAATAACAAAACGGGTTTGTTCCCGGAAGCTTAATGTCCGAGCGGCTCGCTGTCCAACGAGCAAGCAAGAACACAACAACCGCCAGAACCAGAGGGTCTCATGCGACGGCAATACCTCCACGCGGCCGCTTTGGCCGCGCGCCTTGTTCCTGTTGACTGCACGGCGCGAGGCGGATGGCCGGTGCGGTCGCGGTGACAAGGAGATTAGTCGTGGCTGCCGCGCCAAATTACGATCTATTTCATGCAAGGCGGGGCGTAGCTGCCGTGGTCGCCTGCCTGGCCCAAACTCTCAACGAGTCCGATTCAACGTTCGAAAAACGATTCTTGAAGAGGCTGGAGCGGGCCTATGACCAGATTCGCGATGATAGCGAGGGCGACGTGCGGCAGGAGTTGGAGTTGCTTTCATGCGTCCGAGACCTCCTGGCCGGCTAGCGTTTGGGCCAAGCGACGGAGCCGCTCACGATCGGCTCCACACGACCGGCGGAGCCAAACGACCCAGGAGGATACCCAACGCTGGTAGCGGGAAAGGATGCGGTTCGTCTGGTCTACGGGCTGGGATCTCTCTGGTTTGGGATTGTCCTGACGTTCGTCCGCTTCCCGATTTGCGTCAGAAATGATGTTTTTCAGAATATTGGGTAAGTACTGCTTGTCCTCCAGTGTGAGATAGGCTCGGGCAAGCTCATCGACCCACTTATCGCCGAACGGCCGAACTTCCGCTGCCGCGTTCGCAATCGCGTCGTCATATCTGAGGAGAGCGTTCCATTTCTCCTCGTCAAAGGGCCTTCCCTGATATCTGAGGAGAGCGTTCCATTTCTCCTTGAACGACTGATCGGCTTTGTCGGCCGTGACGTCGAGATCGGGCAACTCTCGCGCGTCCGCGCGAGCGCCAAGCAACGACATGGCAATATGCACATGATCCTCGTTTGTCAGCGGCGCCCCAACCAGCGCCATGATTTCGTCGCCCGTCACCTCGTTGATCGTCCCGTCGTACTGGTGAAAGGCTTGCATCATGAGCGGGAGCACCACCTTGAAGATTTTCAGGGCTTCTTCGGGATCTCGCCGGGCAATGCGCTCCAACGACTCTTTGAGCTCCGTGCACAGCACCGTAACGTACTCGCGGGACGTCGCGTTCAACCATTTCGGCCTCAGGCTCTCGCAAATGATCGGCTGATCGCACAACTTTGACCGCCGGAGGCAGCACTGTGACGTCGCGCGCCGAAACCGGCGTGTCGAACAAGTAGCCGCGTTTCGGAATCGTCTTGATGATGCGTTGGCTTTCGTCGCCAAGCGCACGACGCACCTCGCTGATGCAGCGGGTCAACGATTCGTCGGTCACCGTCACGCCGGGCCAAACGGCCTGGATCATCTCTTCTTTGTCGATGACGCGGCCGGCGTGGTGAAGCAGATGCCTCAATACATCGAAGCTCTTCGGTCTGAGCTCCACGAGACTCGACGGCCCCGATAAGGATAGCCGGTCAAGGTCGAGGGTGAAGGACGCGAACCGAAGCGACCCCAACGCCATCATCGTCACCGCGAGACGATATCTTTCGGTCGTCGCGACGGCCCGGCTTCCCGCGCCGCGATTGACGCACCTCAGAGAAGTTTCAGAACAACTTCAGAAAACTTTCATGACACGGCTTGATGCGAGTTCCATCCTACGCAATCCATGCGAGGGCTGCACCACTCTACGTATTAGTACTTGGCTGCGCGGTCCCGTGAGGGGGGGCTGCATAGCCGCACGCTATCTCACCCTGTTACCGTTTTGCGCGGTCTCGGCGCCTGCGGTCCATGCGTGGATCAGCATGGGAGATCGTTGCGATGAATCTACATCTCTTGCTTGCAGCCGCGACGGCAGTCGCGTGGTTGCTGACGAGTCCAGCTTTTGCCCAGCAGGATCCAGGCGTACGCGGTGGCCTGAAAAACACCGGCGGCGGGCTTCAGGCCCAAGGCATCCCGATTCCGCATCCTCCGGTCATCAGTCCGAACCCGACGACGGGCGCTACCATATCACCCAATGAGAGACAGTCATTCCTGGAAGGCATCAATCGGGCCGGCCAGTTGGAATCCACCTGCGACCAGTGCGCCATGGTCACAGATGGGTCGCCGGCGCCGGTGAATCCGATCAACGGGCTCAAAGAACTCGACCCGATCTTCCCGCAATTCACCACCAACTCGAACGGGCTGGGAGCGCGCCACAACGCCGACCAATGCTTCGGTTGTCATTTCCAGCCGGGGCTTGGCGGCTCCGGAGGCTTTCTCGTCCCCAATCCCCAACAGGTTGCGGCTGGGATGTCGCCGAACCCCCCTGAAAATCCGCAGTTCGATTTGATTCCACACCGCTTCGGCAAACACAATGTTGTGCCGAGCTTCGAGCAACGGTTTGGGCCGATCCGCGAGGTCCGCTTCAAATACCAGATCGACAGCTCGGGCAATATTCTTCCTGGACCTATCCCCGACGGTGGCGTGCATCAGCTGTGGGTCGTGACGGGCATCAGCAACGACCCGACTCTCGGGGGTTGCTCGCTCACTCAGCCCGATTTCGAAAAGCAGGTGCAACAGAACAATGTCTCGTTCCGCATTCCCCTGCCGATGTTCGGGCTCGGCCTGATCGACTCGATACAGGACCGCGAAATTCTTGCACACCAGGCTGCCACGGGCGTCGCAACGGGCCGCGCTCGGGATCGGCGGTCATCCCAATCGCAGCGGCAATGACGGCACCATCACCCGCTTCGGCTGGAAGGCGCAGAACAAGTCGATCACGATGTTTGCCGGCGAGGCCTACAACGTCGAGATGGGCATCACCAACGAGCTATTCCCCCAGGCCAAAGAGGAGGATCCAGGTTGCAACGGTCCGGAAAAGCCCGAGCCGAATGACGTGACACGCACGCAGCCTAACGACAAAATCAACCAGGCGTTCAACAACCCGCTCCATATCCTGGCGGACTGGATGCAGTTCCAGCTCCTGATGCGGTTCACGGACGCCCCGGCACCCGATCCCAACCCAAGCCCCAGCGCGATCAGGGGCCGGACCGTGTTCAGCACGGTAGGCTGTGCGTTGTGTCACACGCCGACGATGCAGACCGCTCCGGTATTGCTCAGCGCGGTCCTGCAAAACCGGCCGGTGAATCTGTTCTCCGACCTGCTCGTGCACGATATGGGCGACGGGCTCGCCGACGGCATCTCCCAGGGCGCCGCCGGCCCGAGAGAATTCCGGACAGTCCCACTGTGGGGTGTCGGGCAGCGGATATTCTTCCTCCACGACGGGCGCACGAATGATCTGGTGCAGGCGATCGTGGACCATGCCTCCAATGGCTCCGAGGCGAACGCTGTAGTGCAGCAGTTCAATGCGCTGAGCGTGGCCGACAAGCAGGCGATCATCGACTTCCTCCGTTCACTTTAGTGACTGATCGGTGCCGGCGCTTGCTTGCGAGCGCCGGCCCGGGACACCGCCGTATCGGCCTCTGGAGCTGACGAGGGCGAATTGCCAAGGAGCGAATTGCGAAAGATGTGAGATTCTCAAATGCGTGTCCCCAGCAGCGCTTCACTGATACTCGCGCTCGCCGGCTTGGGTGGCATTTGCGCGTGCGCGGTAGCCGCAGTGGTTGGATTCAGCTTCGACCCGTTGGAGACCGTGCCCGCGGTCAAGCTTGCGCGTGATCCCGGCGCAACAGCAGGCGCGACCGCGAATGCGCCCGTTGGCAATCCATTATGGGCGGTCCCGCTGAACGCCTTGTCCGCTACCGGGGATCGTCCAATCTTTTTCCCATCTCGCCGCCCGCGGGCGCCGCCCGTGATCGCCGCGCCACCACCAACACCAAGACCGCCTCCGCCGCCAGTGGCGCAGGAGGCAGATCGTCCCGCGCTAGTGCTGGTCGGAACGGCGGTTGGCGGATCCAGAAGGCTCGGAGTTTTCCTCGAGGAGGCGACGAAGAAGTTGGTCCGTCTCGAGCCGGGCAACGGCCATGACGGCTGGTCTCTGCGGCGGGTGGAGAGGCGAGAAGCGCAGTTCGAGAAAGCGCCGCGGATCGCGGTCCTCGCGCTGCGGCCGGCGTCGGCTCCAGAGGCACCGGCAAGCGCCTTGGGTGCTTCAGTGCCAGCGGCACCGCCGGTCGGTCCACAACCAGCGACTGGCTCCGTCGCTGCGCCCGCCGCTCCCCGACCGCCGCCGACTCCAGAGGCGGCGACAGCGTCCCTGGGTGCGTCGGCAACGGAACCAGTTTCTCCCGTTTACCACCGAAAACGGTGATCGGCAGACCTCCGTTTGCAGCGAAACGATCGATGCAGCCGTCCGGCCGCTAATGGTCAAATAGCTGGGAGAAACTTCATGGCACAGATCAGACACACTCTTCTAAGCATCTTCGCATTGACAGCTGGTGTCGCGGTCTTCGGCGCTGAAGGAGCGCGGCACGCGGCATGGGCGCAGGCGATCCCGCGCCTCGACGCCCGTGTGATCGCGTTAAACATCCCCGGCGCGTCGGCGGTGTCGCAGGTCGGTGCGTTTCTCAACAACCCGGTGCCGCCGGCATGCGCGCACCCGATACCCACCCTGTTCCTCTCTTACATCCAACCGGGCGCGGTGCTGGATTCGAACCGAGTGCTGGTCGGCAGCCGGTCGAACTTCGGCGCGCCGCTCGCCAACGGCGTTGGCCAGGAGGGTTCGTTCCTGTCGATCGACCCGAGCGCGTCGGGCATCCTGAGCGTGCCGCCGAATTTCGCAGCAAGCGGCACACAGGCCTCAACCTTGGGCGGCGCCGTGCAGATGTTCAGCGCGAACAGCCCCACCTGGTTGAACGGCAACAACAACCCGAATGCGAAGACTGCTGCGTTCACCGGGGTGAGCAATCCGCTCGGCCTGTCCAACAATAATGCCTTCGGCCGGCTCTGGCCGGCGAACGCACCGTTCGGCGACAGCGGCATCGGTTCATCGACGATTCTCGATCCGACCGGGCTGCCGCTGCACGGCGCGCCCAACCCCCGGATCGGCGGGGTCTACGCGGGCGGCGCGACCAATCGCAACGTCGTCTTCTCGCCGCAGATGCAGGTCATTCCCGGCTCGCTGAGCACCGGCGCGGTGGGGACGGCCTTCCTCGGCCCGTCGCCGGATGGCACCTGCAAGGCGGTATTTTCCGTTGTCACCGCGGACGGCGCCATCGTCCAGGAGCACACGGTCAAGGGGCTCGATGGCATCGCGCCGGCAGGCACGGTTCAGCCGCTCCTCGGCCGCATCTGGGATCCTCCCAGTGACGAGCCGCGGCTCGGCGTGCTCATGAACCCGTACACGGGGACGTCGGGAGTACAGCAACTGTTTGTCAGCGAGCCGTTCAACAACACGATCGCGGTCATCAACCTCGCACCGTCCGGAACCGCCCCCAACCAGGTCTTTGGTCCGGTCTCGGTTACTCGTCTCAGCTCGCCTTTGCTGAAATTCCCGGTCGATCTTGCAGCCGCTCACCGAGACGTGGACAATATCAATTGGGCAAGCAACACGACGCTCGACGAGGGTTCCGACTTCTTCGTCGCCAATCGCGGCGACAACACGATCGTTCGCATGCGCCAGGACGGGACCGCCGTGGCGATCGTTCGTGTTACCATCGACAGCCTTCCGCTCGACAACTTCACCATCAACGGCATCGCCACTTCCACCGACGGAACCAAAATCTACGTGACATTCACAACCCCGACCAACGTACAGGGTGGCCTCCTCGAACTGCCGGCGTTCGGCGGCTAGAGCTTGATCCGGCCCCGGAAATGGGCAGGGAAGAGCAAATCAATGGCAGCTGATAGCAACACGGCGTTCTTCCAGCAATCTACGATGCGCGGGATCCGGGCGGGTTAGGAGTGTGGCGCTGTTCGCTGAGCGGAACGGCGCGCCTTTGCTCGTTCTGATTGCCGCTCAATTCTTGGACTTCGTTTGCGGCAGGAATTGGAATTGCTTTCCTGCGTGCGCGAGCTGCTGGCCAGGTAGTGTTGGAAAAAGCGACGGAGCAAACGTTGGAAGATCGAAGGTCCCGGTTCGGGCGGTGAACCTATTGTGCGCGTCGAGCGACCCATAACCACGGCCCGTAAAAGTAGATCAACGGCGGCAGACAGCGACCCGTGAACCTGCAGCAAATCAGATATTTCCTCGCGGTCTGCGAAACACGAGGATTTACCCGCGCGGCCGCGATCTGCGGCGTTTCTCAACCATCGCTTTCGATGGCTATTCGCCAGCTCGAGCGGAAATTGGGCGGCGCATTGTTCGAGCGCGGACCGCCCGTGCGGCTTTCGCCGCTCGGCGAGGCGGTCGAACCGCATTTCAAGATGATCGCGCTGACCATCGACGAGATACGGCGGATTAGCGCTCCGACTTTGCAAGACGCCGCCAGCCCGGAAATAGCCAAAACGAGCTCCACGTCGTGTGGCGCGTTTCCGCCTTTCCATCGCGCTGTTGTCGAATAGCTCCGCGTAGGCTCCCGCATCAATCATCCACGCGGTTGAAAGGTCGGACTGATGCCTGTTCGCGGTGTTTACCGCATCAAAAACGCGCCGCCGCATGAGGACGGCGTCTGGGTCAGCGATGGCACGGCGGGATACGAGATAAGCGAATCCAGATACCGCGAGCGGGGATATCAACCGCCCATTGAAACGCTGCCCTGGCGCTTAGCCCCGAGACGACGCGACGACGATGACACGGTTGCGTAGGGCGGATCAGCCGAAGGCGTAATCCGCCGTTGCGCCAAAGACGGCGGAATACGCTTCGCAGGATGCGGTCAGGCGTCGGTTGTGCTGAGCTGGCCGTTCCCGGCGTGCCGCTAACGGCCCGTCGCCGCCGACCTGCGGCGCCTGCCGCGCGGTTTGGCCGAAGTCGGGCGCCGCCGCCGCGGCGCGAAGGTGAACGATGCGGACGTTCGGCCAACTGATCTGCGGCTATGGCGCCGTCCTCGTGGCGACGGCGGCTTTGGCTGGTGCAGCGGATCGCGTCCGCCGCGACATGCCTTATGCCGATGCCAGAAAGGCGCTGCTGGCCGACGGTTTCTTGCCGGCGCGCGTTGGCATCTGCAATGCGCCGGGACGCGAGGAGATTTGCACCGCTCTCCCCGAATCGCAAATGTGCGCCGGCACCGGATTTGCTGAATGCGTGTTCGCCTTTCGCCGGCCGGATGGCGCAACGGTCCGGATCGTCTCGCGGGGCGAAGCGCTCAAGGATCTGATCGTGTATCGGGTGATACGGGGCCGATCCGGCAGCCGCCGTTGAACGCGCTGTGCGTCAGCGAGTGGGAGCGCACCGAGATTGTGGCTGGATGTGATCATGATATCCGCAACGAGTTACAATCGGTTGCGCCACGCCACGTTGGTTGCAGTTCTCTTTTCTCTGGCTTCGCTATTCGCGGTCCTGCCGTTGCGCGCCCAGGGTAGCGTCAACGATCGGCCCGCCCCCGCCCGCGTCCTCTACCTCACCCATTCCGCCGGTTACCGCCACGCGGTCATTCCAGCGTCGCGCGAAATCCTGCAGCGCATCGGCGCCAAGGCGGGCTTCGAGGTTACGGCATCCGAGGATGTCGCCGTGTTCTCGGCCGCGAACCTGCAACGCACTGGCGCCGTCATGTTCTTCACCTCCGGCGAGCTGCCGATGAGCGCGGCGCAGAAAGCGGCGTTCACGGATTTCGTCCGCGCCGGCGGCGGCTTTCTCGGCGTGCACTCGGCGACCGACACGTTCTACCGCTGGCCGGAATATGGAAAGCTCATCGGCGGCTATTTTGATGAGCATCCGTGGCACCAGGCCGTCACCGTCGACGTGGCGGAGCGCGCCGACCCGCTGGTCGCCTCCCTCGGCGCATCGCTCGCCGTTACCGACGAGATCTATCAGATCCGCGATTTCGACGCGGCCGGCTCGCGCGTGCTGCTGCGCCTCGATCCCAATTCGGTCGATCTCACGCGGCCCAATGTGCACCGGCACGCTTACGGGTGGCCGCTCGCCTGGACGCGTGCCTACGGCAGCGGCCGCGTGTTCTACACCGCGCTCGGCCATGAGGAAGGCGTGTGGCGCGATCCGCGCTTCCAGCAACTGCTCGGCAACGCCGCGCTGTGGGCGCTGCGGCGGTCGCCGTAGCCCGGGGTTAGAGCCCTCACCACGTCGTCATGGCCGGGCTTGTCCCGGCCATCCACGTCTTGCTCACAAATCAAAGAAAGACGTGGATGCCCGGCACGAGGCCGGGCATGACGAGGATGGGTCCGAGTCAAGGTCGTGCGGCCCGCCCCAAATCACGGAATCCCTTTGAAAGACAACTTGCTGCCCGTTGGCGGCCTTCAATCCGCTCCAATGTCGGCAATTACAATTGGTGCGTCATTATAAAGGGTTGGGGAGAGCGGCCATGAAAGCGCGCGTCGCAATATTTGCTTCAGTCGTTTTGTGCGGAAATGCAATGGCTGAATCAGCTCAATACGCCGTCGACGGACTGCCCGTCGGCGCGAAGCTCAACTTCGACAGCGCGTCGTATCGGGAATTCAAATGTACGCCGAGCGAGCAGTTCGACGGGCTGACCTGGTGCCAGAAGACACGCACCGAGATCGGGCGACGCGGCCCTTACGCCGCAGGCTATTCGATCCTGCACTCGGGGGAAGGCAACGTCTTCTACGTCAACCGCTCGCAGGAAGCCTCGTTCTTCAACCAGGCTGAAGTGCAAGCCGATATCAACCGATATTCGCGCAGCATCGGTCAGTCGCCGCAAATCATGAAGATGCCGCACCGCAACGGCCTTCCCGATGGGATGATCGCGACCTGGGGCGGGCTCACGCTCAAGCCGCTGGACCCGCAGAGCGCCAGGATCCTGGCGGAGGGAAAAAGCCCGAAGAAGGGATTGCTCATCGATTTCCTCGGCGACCTCACTCGCTCGGCGAAGGAAGGCTTGCCGGTCTACCGCATCGAGGGCGGTCCGGGCTTTGTCTGGGCGGCAAGTTTCGGACTGAGGACACGCGGGACGCTGCGCGTGGTCGCGGCAGATACGACGGGATTTAACGTCCCGGCATCGGAGCAACAAGCGACAGCGGAATCGACCACGATTGTTGCGGCGGCGGGAACTAATCCGGTGGAAGCGGCACCGAGCATCGACACGCTGCAATCCGAAATAACGAATCTCAACGGCAGGATCGCGGACCTGGAAACCGCGGCGGAAACGGCGCGCGGCGAAGCGGCGCAGGCGCGCGCCGCTGCCGAGCAAACCGCAGCGACGGGCAAAGCCCAACTGGAAGCAACGATCGCGCAGCTGCAGGCGGATCGGGCTGCGGCCGATGCCAAAGCCGGCTGGTGGCAAAAAGCCTCGCTCGGAGCAATCGGTGGCTTGCTGGTTGTGCTGACAGGTTCGGCGATCGGGTTCTTCACCAACCGGCGCAAGGCAAGCGTCGCGAACCAACCAGCCGCGCAGCCTGCAGCGGAGCCGATCGGGCTCCCGGCCCAATCTCAAAGTGCCGCGCGCCCGAGCGGCCTCTCGGCTCAATCTCAGAACGGAGCACAGGCGGTCAGCGTCTCGGCCCAAGCTCAAACCGCCACGCAGCCGATCGAGCTACCGGCCCAATCTCAGAACGGCGCGCAGGAATTCGTGCCGCATGTTGCATCGCCTGAGATTGCCGCCGCGGTAGCTGCGGTTGGCGTTGCGTTGGAAGAACAGGTCAACGCCACGTCGGCCTCCGCTCCAGCAGCGGTGTCCACCCCTGCTGGTGAGAAGCTCAACGGCGGCGCCGAGGTTTCCGCTCCTCGATCCTGACTACTCGCTCTGATACATCCGCGTCGTCATGGCCGGGCTTGTCCCGGCCATCCACGTCTTGCTTGCACAATGAAAGAAAGACGTGGATGCCCGGCCCAAGGCCGGGCATGACGAAGGGTGGGCCGGCGTCAAAACCCGTTGATATCACGCCCGCCCGGCGACGATTGTCTGCAACAGCGCAGAGAGCGCTTGGCTGGCAATCGTGGATGCTTATCGCACCGGTGTGAACACGTCGGTGACGATTGTGTCATCGGCGATGCCGATGCCGGCCGCATTGGGTTGCTGGGCGCCCGACTTCGGCAGCCCATACATCGCCTCGATGGTACGCAAGATGTTCACATGCGTGAGGCCTCTGCCTTCGCTGTACGAACCGGGCCTGATGTGCGCACCTGCGAAGATGGTGACGATTCGATTGCGCAGATCGAGCATGAGCTGATCGTGTTGATTTGCCGCCGGATAGGTTGAGATAGCGCGTGCCGCCGGATTGGTGAGCCCGAAGTAGCTCGCTTTGTCGTCATTCTCGTCGAACGTCACGATCAGAAGACTGTTGTGCGTCTTGGCCCATTGATAATAGCCGTCGAGGTTGTCGCGTAGCCAGGCATCGCCCGCGGCAACGCTCTGCGGCAGTTGGCCGTTGTGCATGTCGTGATCGAGGTTCGGAATCACGAACGCGACGGTCGGCAGTTTCGAATAGTCGCTGGGAAAGTCCGCAAAGCGCAGGTTCGAGGACGTCTCGACCGTCGTTCCGTTGGGGACGTTCGCGAAGCTGATCCAGGGCACATGCTTGCGGCCGTAAACGCATTCGACCCCGCGGCAGTTCGCGGGATCAAACACGACCTGCGAGCCGATCGCGGGCAGGCTCTCCGCATATCCCTTGAACAAGAGCCCTTTCTTGATCAGCTGCGCGCCAAGGTTGCTCGCCTGGAACGGATAATCAGGATGGTTCGCGGCGCTCGGAACCCGATCGAAAAAACCGACATTCTGATTGCTGCCGGAGAACAGCCAGAAGTAGTTGCCTTGACTGAAGTGCTCCTCGCCGAACATGCGCTCGAAGCTCGCCCCCTCCGCTGCGAGCTTTTGCAGATACGGCGCGTCGTGGCCGCCGAGGATCTGTTCGTAATCTTTGTTCTCTTCGACCACGATTACGATATGGTCATAGACCGGCAGCGTCGAAGGCCAGGATAGCTGATCGGCTGCCGCCGCAGCGCACGCCCGGCAGATGACGAGCCCAATCACGCACGCATGCAACAGCTTCGGCATTTTCCGGCTCTCCGGTCCTCGAGATCTTAAAGTCATGAGCTGCCAACCTATCCATATCGGCACGGTGCCGTGCAATGGTGTCGCTCTACGCCCGTTGACGATGACGGCGATCAGCGGAACCAGCAAGAGAACGCGGGACACGATGGGCAGGAACGGCATGCTGGTGTTGGCCGTGGTCGCGGCGCTGTGCGCAGGATCAAGCGCAAATGCCGTTGCGCAGAGCTACCCGGACAGGCCGATCCGGATCGTGGTGCCGGCCGCGCCGGGTGGCCCGACCGATCTGCCGGCGCGGCTCGCTTCGCAGATCCTGCCGCCCCGGCTTGGCCAGCCGGTCGTTGTCGAGAATCGTCCCGGCGCGGCGGGAGCGATCGGCGCCCGCGCGGTCGCGAGCGCGCCGCCCGATGGCTATCTGCTGCTTGCCGGCAACACCAGTGTGTTTGCGGTGCTGCCGTCGGTCTCCGCCAGCGCCGGCTACGATCCAATGGAAAACTTTGCGCCCGTCGCCAAGGTTTCCGAGAGCTACCAGATCCTGG
>Ga0310916_10002308_pt1 | contig 11624 bp, 13 predicted proteins | sample GREbulkMGLF176_FD_203444 | JGI IMG/M metagenome (GOLD analysis project Ga0310916, IMG submission 203444) | Lab enrichment of tropical soil microbial communities from Luquillo Experimental Forest, Puerto Rico - GRE.bulkMG.LF176 | ecosystem: Environmental > Terrestrial > Soil > Tropical forest >...
GCGCCGATGTGAGGTTGATGTTATACGCATCCGCTTGCCGGGAAGTGATGATTGCAGTTTCAGTATTTCTGAATCCGTGCGAAGAACTGCGCTGTTCTTGTGACTAATGGCTGGAAGAAAGCGACTTCGGAACGAGCAGTAACGATCATGCGGTCGAACCAAGTTAAGAAAGAGGAAAATTTTCAGCTCATTCCTCGTCATCGTCCTCGCAGTTCGGCCGCCACTAGGCAAACATCGTCGGCAAGTGTGCGCGCCCCTGCGAACGAGCACACTTGATCTACAATCGCATCTAGTAGAACGCGCGCCGGTTGGTCGAGGGCCGCTCGAACGATGCGACACAAACTCTCTATACCGAACTGGGCACCGGACTCCTTTTCAACTTCGACAACCCCATCGGTAAAGAGCAAGAGAAGATCGCCGGGAACGAGCCGAGTGCTGCTCGCATGGTACTGCGCATCTTTGATCAGACCGAGTGCTGGCCCAACGGAGCCTTTGGAAGAGACAAGCGGTTGAACGTCGCCCGCAGTTCGACGCGCGTGCAGCGGTGGTGGGTGACCGGCTCGGGCATGGCACATTTCGCAATTCCCGATGTCGATGACACAGTATAGAGCTGTCGCAAAAACTAGCGTGTCGGTTTGCTTGAGAATGCCGGTAAACTGGTGATTTAGATGCGTTAGCAAAATACCCGGATCAGCTGCTTTTTTGCCGAGCGCTTCGATTAAGGCGCGTAACATCGCCGTGACCAGCGCCGCGCGCACTCCATGCCCCATCACATCGCAAAGAAAAATGCCGGCGGCGTTGTCTGACAAACGTGCGATGTGAAAGAAATCTCCACCTACCAAACTCGCGGGTAGGTAGCGATGGCTGAAACGTAACGCGGTCGTCTCCTCCGTCGCGTCGTGCGGAAAAAACGGATACACCACAGGCAACAATGCTTGTTGCAATTCCATCGCCATGCGGAGATCTGTTTCCATTTGGTCGTTTTTCTGTTGAATCTCGCGATCTTTCTCTTCCAAGTCGCGAATATTCGTTAACAGGAGCCTGTTCTGGACATGGAAGAGTGTCTCCGTGGTAATAAAGCCAAGGAATCCGGATTCCTCGTCGACGAGTAAGACGTCGTCGTAAAAGTTCTCAGTTCCGCGCGCGAACACCTTGTGCAAGACGTCGCCGATCGGTGTGGTCGCCTCGATACGCGTCTCTTTTTGGCACAAATGCTCCGCGATGTGTTTGCGGGCCCAAAGAGAAAAGCCGTAGCGACCGCCCAACAGTGCCACGATTTCTTGGCGGGAACACATACCAAGCAAGCGCTCTCCCTCAAGCACGGCAATAAAGTTGACTGAGCTCCTTTCAAACACATGGCAAAGGTTCTCGAGTGAATCACCGCCTTGCACAGACGAGCGATGAGTAATCAGCTCATATAAATCGATCGACTCGGCTCGGGTTGGTACCTTCAAATCAACCTCCACGGAAAGTGTGGGCTCCTTGGTTGGCGCCGGCGAGTACACAGAACTGTACGTAGCAGCTTTTCCAGAAGACGCCGGTGACATTTCCGTGACAATTGTCCTTCGGAGCACTCTCCCGGAGTGAAAGCGATTTAAAAAGATTGCTGGGAGGCCCCGCAAGTGAATACTACTCGCTCCTCTGTGCAAGGCGGTTTTTTTGGCACAAATGTTCCGCGATGATGGAACTCGCGGGAAAAACAATCACGGCCGAAAGCAAGGTGGGGAGCCATCACGAAGTCCGCGGAACGATATTTCCTCCTCGGGTGGTCTCACAGTCAAGACAAAGAGTTCCAACAGGCTATGCGGCCGGGCCGCAGCGGAGTCCTTCACGATTGCCACTCTGTCGGTATCTACAAAGCGGGCGTCACTCTCTAGCGGGAGCCCGGAGCCCGCGCGGATACATGGTCAGGCCATTAGCCAATCGTTGGGCCGCCTCCGGATCGTGAGCGGGTAGCAGCACCGTCGGCTCATCCCGCGCGAATTGTTTCATCGCCCGCCGACTTGCAAGCGACACAGCCGGATTCTCGGTCATCCCATCGACGACGTCGTCAAGTATGAGGTACTGACGGTAAGTCAGGTCTCCGGCGAGGACATAGGTCACGTCCTCCCCGCGAACGACGACGCACACATGACCGGTCATGTGACCAGGCGTTTCGACGGCGAAGATGGAGCCGTCTTGGGTCAGAGGTGCAGAGCGCGCGAACGGACCAACTGCGGGACCGAGAAACTCCAGCGGTTCGGGATCAAACCAAACGGGCCACTTGCCTGGAATCGCGCCTACCAAGCTGCCCTTGCGCTTGGCAAGTCTGAAGCCTTCCGCAGAAGCAAGGATTCGGTTGTGCGGAAAATAGAGGAGACCCCCGGGTGTGATCGTGATGCAAGTGCGTCAAGACCACGAGCCGTACGTCGGCCGATCGAATGCCCATTGCGTTCAACTGTTGCCCGATCTCCTCCTCCGGTGCGACCCTAATGTCGATGTTGCGAAAACCAGGGTTGAGCCTGGGCATGTAGCCGCGGTCTGATTTGCGCGCGGTGTCGCCCGTATCGACGAGTATCAACCCTTCGGCGTGGTCGATTAGATAGCCATTGATTGGATGCGGGCCGGTCCGCTCACGACAGAAAACGATACCGAGTCGTCGCCGCAACGTGCCGATGTTTTGCGGACTGGCGATTAACCGAGTGGGCGGATTGCCAGTCCCAGTCTGCATCGCCGTGATCTTAGCTTCGAACGCACGCAGGTCGCCGCACCGGGGTTCTTGTCGCGAAGGGAAATATCCATCGCGCATTCCTTCTTAACGCAACTATTCTGTCGTTAGCCAGTCCGTAATTTATTGGTGCGCCTACTATGCAAGCTCGCCGAGCGGCCAGATCCGGCGCACAAAACGAATTTATGCTCTTTAGCAGAATGATCGGCCAAGCGAGTCCCGCTTTTGTAACGAACAGTACCAACTTTGGCTTTACAAACCGGGCAAGTGCGCATTTCCCGCCAGTAAATCGCGAGACTCTGGATACGTAAAGGAAACAATCCGATTCTGGGGCCGATTGGTGACGCCTCGTCAAGATTCCGACGCTGAATTGTCAGATTTCGAAAAGGGTGCGCGGGCTTTAAGAGTCGGAATCCCCCACCAGCCGGTAGCCAAAGCCACGAACCGTTTCAATCGAGTTGGCCGCTTTGCCGAGTTTATCGCGCAGTCGTCCAATATGGGTGTCGACCGTTCGCGTATTGATGAGCGCTTCATAGCCCCACGCACCTGTGAGCAAGATGTCGCGCGAATGCACGCGCCCCGGCTTTTTCATTAGCAGGCTCAGCAACTTAAATTCGGCGCTCGTTAGGCGAACAGGTGCCCCAGCAACCTCTACCTCATGTCGAATGGGATCGAGAGTAATCAAGCCGCAGACCAACCTTTCATCTTCGATTTTAGCAAAACCTCGTCGTTCGATGACCTTGATTCGCAACAGAACTTCACGGGGACTGAACGGCTTGGTTACATAATCATCAGCACCAACTTCTAGGCCGATAAGCCGATCGGCTTCACTGGCTTTTGCAGAAAGGATGATAATAGGAATTCCTCTTGTGAGGCGATCGCTCTTGAGCATTCGACAGACCTCCAAGCCAGACATTTTCGGAAGCATCAGATCCAGGATGATGATCCAAGGCAACTCAGCACGCGCTTTTTCCAATCCGGCAACACCATCGTTTGCCGTTGAGATTGTGTAACTGGTGTCTTTCAACAAACGAATCGCTAACAAATCGATCACGTCTTGTTCGTCTTCGACAATCAGGACCGTTTTGTTTCGATTGTGCTGCATTTTTGGAGGCGTGGAGGATCTACCATCCGGGTGCGACTTTTGAATGAGTCAGTGTCTGCAATTCGCTGAATCATTGAAACGATAACTGAGCGCCTTCATCGAAAGCCTTGCGCGCGAAGATGACATTTGTGTGACCATCGCGTTAAAGTTGCGTTACGTTTCCGGTGCGTTTGTCCGTCAAAAGAAAAGGACGCCAAAGTCTTTTTACCGCTGCTACAGTTTTGTCGCGGAAATGTAACGACGCATGCCTTGAAGCGACATGGTCCCAGCGTCCACCGTTTTCGTCATAAGTGACTCTGATCGCCGTGTCGTTCCAAATTTTGCTGTTCTGAACTGCATGAACGATGTCGGTCACGCGTTGCTGACCTTTGACTTCGTCGGTGTAACCGGAATGTTCGTTGTCACGGCCGGCCGGCTTAACGAACACCACTGCCGGAAACTTGTCGGACGGTAGGTTCTGCAGGTCAGTGAAAAACTGCGACTCATCCTACAAGTGCGCGTTTGGTCCAGTTGTCGCCGGGTTTAACTGCGGCACGTTCGTGTAATTCGATATCGGAGCCGTCAAAAACGGCGCATACTTTGTGTAGTAGGCAAAGGCTTGATGATGGAACTGAAAGATGATGTTCGGATCGCTTGCCGCATTGACGTTGTTCTGCAGCGCGGCATTTCAACCACCGGCATACCACTTCCAATTGATCCCCGCGTTATCGAGCAGATTGCCGATGTTCAGCATGTAGCCCGGCTGCGATGGCTCCGTATTATTAATTAAGAGGCGTTTCGAGGTCGGTGTGTTACTGAAACGCTAGCAATGTTGCGAACGCGGCTCCGCTCTTTCCGAACGCAGCCACCGAATGTCGCCCGATTTTTTTCATAGACTGTGCTTCGCCAACTATTTTCATTTTACTTAGGTTGATTTGGTGCGCGCTGAATCATTTCAGCGTGCACTGCTAAACGATGGGCGAACGCTCTAAACGTCATGTCATAAGCTGGTAACGTTTGAGTAACGGACAGTTGAATCCGATACAACGACCCTGTGACCAGAATGCTTCGTAAATGTCACCTGGAAGTCGTCAAATTGTGACGGTCTAGTGCCGGACTTACGTCAGCGATGAACGCTCTACGCGCGGCCGCGTGCTGAACATTCAGCGGTCTCTTCAAACTACACTTTCCTGCGATGGTAGTTAAGGACGCAGTTTGTTGGCCCAAGCAGCCGCCGCGCTCGAGAAAGTTAATCGCTGCTACAGTCCGCAGCAGCCATTGCGGTACCGGAGAGTTTGGATCCAGCAGCGCGGCAACGGATTCGCGCCACAGTAGATGAATCGTTTGGAGATGGATTTCGATCCGTGACAGCAATTGGCGCGGTTTTGGCCGGCGCTAGCGCACTGATTACGTTGATCACTCTCGGGCACTCGCGGAAGTGATTGGCGTCACCCACTTGCTTTTGATCAGTTTTTCAGCTCACGAGGCGTTACGATGAGAAAAAGTCTCTCTTTGCCGCGAAGGATCATGATCGGTGATGCGATGCTGATCTCGGAGGCGACGAGTCGTTTGTGCAGATCGTCGATCGTGGCGATTGGTTGACCTTTGAAGCCAACCACGATGTCGCCTTCTTTTAGTCCACCAATCTCAGCGGGACTGCCGCGGCTGATTTCCGTTACCTGTACGCCGCTCTTAACCGGCAGGTTGTGGAAACGAATTAGGCGCGGATGCAGCGGCACATTTTGACCGGCGAAACCGATCGAGCTTCGCCGAATTCGCCCATCGCGGATCAACCAACCCGCGACGAAGTGCGCAGTATTGCTAGCAATCGCGAAACAAATTCCCTGGGCAGGCAAAATCACCGCAGTGTTCACCCCGATGACTTCACCCGCGCTGTCCAACAGCGGTCCGCCTGAATTCCCCGGGTTAAGCGCCGCGTCGGTTTGAATGACGTCGTCCATCAAACGGCCCGACTCTGAGCGCATTGTGCGACCGAGAGCGCTCACGATTCCAGCGGTGACGCTTTGACGGAAGCCATAAGGGGAACCAAGAGCGACTGCAATTTGGCCGACGCGAATGGTCGCGGAATTTGCGAACCGGGCGTGCTGCAAATCGGGCGCATCGATTCGAATCACTGCTAGATCGGTGTCGGGATCGGTGCCGACAAGTTTCGCGGGGTAAGCGGCACCATCGTGCAGCGTCACCTCCAATTCAGTCGCGGACTGCACGACATGGTTGTTCGTTATAATAAAACCGTCCCGTGCGATGATGAATCCCGAGCCGCCGCCAGCGCGGCCTTTCGTCGTCGTCACCCGAATATTCACCACGCTCGGCGCAACGCGACTGACCACGGCGGTGATTGTTCTTGAATACGAGTCGAGTAACTCTTCGTCCGACAACAAGGCGGGTGAATTATCTGTTACCCCTCGATTACCATCGCTCGGTGATGGATTGTCTGAAAGCAAAAGCGTTCTCATAGAATTCTGCGACGGGTCAACCTAGCACCGTCGTCAAGGATTCGGACGCGATCTTTCCAGAACGTAACCTTCGCTGAGGCGCCGCTTAGCGCGATTTCCAGATTCAGCGGAAGACCCGAGCCCACTCGAATCGAGGACGCGCCGAAGGCAGCGCATCTCGTTGCTCCATTTGATGATCGCCTTCCGACCTTTTGTGCTTGACGGGCGGCATTTTTGCTCGCCTATCGTCAGCGCACGGATGTGCCCTCACGCAAGACGAATGGATTGACTACGAAAACAAACATGCGGGCGCCGACTGTCTGATTGAGATTGTGCGAATTTGGTTGCGGTGGTGGCGCTAAAACATTAATCAAAGACCATGCCAAAAACCCGATCTAAACGTCAGCCAAACGCCGCTTTCATGCGACCAGTGCAACCCGATGCAAAGCTTGCCGCAATTGTCGGTTCCAAAGCTCTTCCGCGCACCCAAATAACCAAAAAGCTGTGGGCCTACATTAAGAAGAACGATTGTCAGGATAAGAAAAAGAGAACCATGATAAATGCTGACAAACCCCTGCGGGAGGTTTTCAACGGCAAGAGCCAGGTTAGCATGTTTGAGATGACGAAACTGGTTTCGAGACATCTGAAATAGCCGCAAAAAGATCGCGCTCGTTTCTGTCTTCGGTCCCGGTTCACCTTTCATTACCACTGTCACAAGATTGCCATATCCGCGACTGTCCAAAGGAAGTTAGGTGAGTGTTGGGGATTTCGGGTTGGCGATGAAGAACTCCGGGCCGGGTGCCACTTAACACTAATGTTTGACAGACGGGATCAAGTCCTGGCAAAATTAAAGGCGAGGCCGACGTGCAAAAACTCGCAAGCGCAATCGCGAAGGAACTCGAATCGGCTGATCACTATGCGGTTTATCAGCCAGAGTTAGATCGTGTCTGGCCGCGTAATGGCAAACGAAGGCAAGCGTTAATCGAAAAATTCGCAAAAGAGCACAGCTGGCGTGTCCGTCATTACAAAGACGGATTTGTGGTCATCTTCGATAAGGAGCCACCATCCAAGCGAAACTGAATTTTCCTGACGCGCGAACTGCGTAAATCTGGGCCAGTCATCGCGAAGAGGTGGACCAGCAACTCGGACCGCGCGCGCCGTTACTGGTTTGCTCTGGCGGCCGCGTTTTGTCGCGCGTATTCCAGATTGCTTCGCGCTAATTCGAAGTCTGGCTTGCTACGCAATGCTTCTTCGCAGGCAGAGATGGCCTCGTCGTACTGGCCAAGTTGATTGTAGGCGGCGCAGATGTTGTTCCATGCTTCGGCGAATTTCGGGCGCAGGACGAGCGCAGCGCGAGCCGATGCGATGCAATCGACGTAACGTCCCGCTTGATACAGCTCGAGGCTCTGCGCCAAATAGGATTCCGGGGTCTGCTTTGCTCCGCCGGATGAGGCATCGAGCAACAATTGATGAACTGTTACATCGGTGGGACTCAATAGCAGTGCAGTGTTGAGGTAAGGCATAGCTTCTGACGTTCGCGAGTGCGCGATCAAATAGCGGGCATAGAAGATGTAACTGTCGGGTGAAGCAGGCGCGAGCCGCATCGCCTCCTTAAAATGTTGCTCGGCGAGTCCGGTCTGCTTGGTTGCGTCTTCGGCGATCGCGAGATTCACGAAGAGCACCGAATACTGCGGCGCGAGGACGAGCGCGCGATGAAAGTAATCGAGCGCGCCATCAAAATCGCCTTTCGACATCAGCGTGTTGCCATAATTCATCAGGCCGCGGGAGTTCTGCGGACTCTTGATCGAGACGTCGCGCCAGAGCGTTTCCTCTGTTTTCCAAACTTTGTTGCGCTGAAAGGTGGCGTAACCGCTCGCGCAAAGAATCAGGTAAACTGCGAAGCAAATGGCGACTTTCGCGACGCCGCGCCGCGTGATTCGAGATTGAACCAGGAGCGCGATCGCGCCGGCAATTGCAATGACGAGGCCGATATAGGGAAGAAACGTCCTGTGATCGTTCATCACCTCGGCGAGCGGATAGAGCGACGTCGGCAGGAGCCCGATCAAGAACCACAGCAGACCGAAACTGATGACACGTGTCCTTTTCGATCGCGCGCAAAAGACCGACATCGTCACGAGCAAAATGATAAAGATCACGCCGGCCCAGAATCTCGGATCACTTGTCGATGTAAACGGATTGAGGTCGTAATCGGCGGAAAGATCGTTCGGCCAGAAGAATGCTTTGAAATAGAGGAGCGCGACGTACGGCTGCGTGATGAGATAGTTGTGCGCGCTGCGTGCACCGCTAACCCAACTCTGCGGCGTCATCTGGTGAACGAAGAGCAACAGCAGAGCGCAAACGACCGCGGCAACTGCGATTTCTAAGAGTCGCTCCTTCGATCTCCATTCCGAAAACAAAAGGAGATACGTGACCAAAAGAACGGGAAAAATTGCGGCCGGCGGCTTTGCCAAAATCGCGACTGCAGTCGGCAGAACAAACACGTAGTAACAGCGGAGACTTGGAAATGCGAAGTAAATCGCGAAGGAGCCGACGATCCCGAGCGTCGAGATTATTTCCGCGGACGCGATGATGTAATTAACCGTGTCAGCGTTTGCCGGGTGTAGTCCGTAGAGCGAAGCGGCGACAAACGTGATCCACACGTTGTCGATCAAACAGTAAATCACAAACGCAAGTAGTAGAATAAGCGCAATGAAGAGCGCTAAGCTCGACAAGTGATACCAGAACGGGTCTAAGCCACTGAGACGGTAATCGATCGCGAGCAGCGTCGAAACGAGTGGGCGGTACGACTGATTGCTCGGGAGCGAGCTAAAGCTTCTCGCGTCCTTGAAAAAGATTGGAATGTTTTTCAGTTCCCGGATCGCGGCGTTGTTAACGATCGTGTGCGCGTCGTCGAAATGGAAGCTGTTCTGAAAATGATTCGAATAGGTCGCAAGCAGGATTAGCGCAAGCAACCCGACAGCGACGCTCTTGGACATTAAATCATTCTATCAGTAAGCGCGACGAGCAGGTAGGGCGATTGACCGCAATCTCTCACTTGCTCACCGAGGTCAGACTAAGGTCCAATAGAGCCGTCGCTCCGCAATGGTGTCATTTTTTGGTAGAGGCTATGCCATCTCGCTTCCGAATGGGCTTAAATGCCCCGAAGGAAAAATGAAATTGCCGCCCGATGTCACCTTTCACCCGGACCAGCGGCTTATGGTTTGGAGGCCGCGCGGCATACTGGACGAAAAAATGGTGGATCAAATTACGACTTTTATTGGCGGCGCAGAAGCTACCGTGAAAAGCCCATTTGATCGCTTCACCGATACGACGCTGCTCGACGCGATCAATCTTAGCTTTGATTATGTCTTCCATGTCGCCCTTTACCGGCGTATGAGCTGCGCCGGGCATCCCAAGGTAAAATCTGCGTTTCTGGTCAAGTGGGGAAAGTCCGACCACTACGCTAAATTGTATGCGCTTCTGACCGAGCACTCATCCCTGGATGTCAGGCTTTTTGAGGAACTTGGAGCAGCGGCCGAATGGCTCAAGGTCCCAGCCGCACTTCTGCGACCAGAACCGACCGACCGTGGATCACCTCAGACGCCTCGCATGTCTTAATAACATCCAGGGAAACCTCGTTGCCGATCCCCACACTCACAACGTTTACGATGTTTACGCTGCAGGGGAGACTGGCGTGCATGGCGCTCTGATTTACGTTTAGGACACGGCGGCAATGTGATTGAAACGAACGAGCGCGTGGGTGAGTTTCACGAGCCACTGGCCTTCTCAAATCGCAGGAAGGTTGGGCCGCCTTATGAGCGGAATCGTTAGGTCTACCGTAGTTAGGCAACCAGCGTTGAAGCAGCAGCGTCGGATCGTTGTCCCCAAAATCGTTTTCATTCTGCTGGTAGGTGCAGCATTCACTGCACGAGGACAAACACTTCACGAGGCTCCTCCGTGGAAGGAGGAAATGGCAAAGGGCTATTTTCCGTACCATCGTTTGGCAGCCACTGACTTCCCGGTCAAGGATTACGTCGATCCAAAATACGGGATGTATACATGGATGTTTTTTCATTACTGGTACAACCATCGTTGGACCACAGAGAATGGTCATGTGGTCGACCGGGTCACCAAGTGGTTGGTTTGGTCAGGCTTCGACCGGAACAAGTCATCGCGCAAGAGTTGGTTCAAGCTCGGGAATGAAGCTTTGCCCCATGAGCAAGGTCACTTAGATATCAATGAACTTTACAGTAGGCGCTTGGCCGAGATGTCCCTCGATAAGCTGCCACACGGAGAAGGCGCCGATCCAAAAGAGGCCTCCGCTGACTTGAGGCGAAAGCTGGAAGCTCTGCTTGACCGCGTAAGTGGAGAAGCAAGGAAGGAGCATCACCAGTACGACGCTGAGACCGCCCACGGCAAAAATCTCTCGAAGCAACGAGAGTGGTCAGCGGCGATTCAAGCACGGTTAGAACGAGCAGGTATTCATTTTTAAAAGCAAGCCGAAGGCAAACACCCGACCTCAACGTTTTGGTTCTAAACAATCGCTGCGGCCAACCCCTGACCGAGGCGATAATTCATGAGCCGAATGCAATCAATTACGCAAAGTTATGCTAAACTTACAGCTCCTGAGAATCGTCCGACTGCTCGTGAGTTTGGATTACGTTGCCAGCCTCATCGTAAATGCGAATCACAGCCTTCCGCGACCCGATGTGAAACCTTGCATAGCCGATTGCATTCCTAACCGCATTAGGGCCGGGATACCACAACGGACCCAATGGAAGCGCATCACTGATTAGATCTACGCCACGTTTGTCGGCTCGCGGCCGAATCTCGTAAATCTGTGTAGCAATCGTCGGTTTCACAGGGGGTCGGATCACCTGCAATTTGGCTTTGAGAAACGATTCTAGCGACGTGTAGCAATGGGAAAGGGCTGTCGTCGTTTGGGAAGCAGCGCGCTGAAGCAGCTCTGTTGAGAGTTTGGCAACCACTTGCCAGCGCCGTTTGGCTATCATCGGCCAACGCTGCGCCGCAGGCCGCCCAATCTCTATCCGACTCGTCCCGGATCGAATATCGTCGTCGCCAGGTTTTCCCTCTTGACCGGACACAGAATTACCAAGGTCACTCTGGTGAGGACCATTTATCGAAGATGGCGCACATTCCCTTGCGGTAGAACCTCAGACGGAAACCGTATTGCTTCGCAAATTGGGCGATTTTTTCTTCTCGATCTTTCATGTTTTGTGGCCACAGGCGGTCCAAGTCATTTTCGTAAACAACGCACTGTCTCCATTGGCCACGCATCTGGCGTTCGATTTGTGTCGCGAGCGTTTTCACCGTTTTTACCATTTAATCATTGCAAGCACGGCAAACGCTACGCTAA
>Ga0310916_10002311_pt1 | contig 11621 bp, 9 predicted proteins | sample GREbulkMGLF176_FD_203444 | JGI IMG/M metagenome (GOLD analysis project Ga0310916, IMG submission 203444) | Lab enrichment of tropical soil microbial communities from Luquillo Experimental Forest, Puerto Rico - GRE.bulkMG.LF176 | ecosystem: Environmental > Terrestrial > Soil > Tropical forest >...
GCCAAAGCCGCTATGAAGACCAACGATTGGACCCTCTCGTTGGCGCTCGCCGCTATCACCGCGCCACCATAGGCATGTGCTGCCAAGACCACTGGCCCATCGGTGCGCTCCAGGGCGCGGTCAAGCGCGGCTACGTCATCCGACAACGACGTCAGTGGTATTGGAGCGGCCAGGACATTCAGTCCTTTGGCCAGCAATGGCCCGATAATGTTGTTCCAGCTCGAGCCGTCGGCCCATGCACCATGAACCAACACGACACTGGATCTTCGCTTGGATTCGCTCATGTTCCATCCTCTTAACGCCCGATCTCAGTGCTCTGCGTGCCCCGATTTAGGGATTTCGCGTTACCGCTTTAACGAGGTAGTTTTACAAATGACCCTCTCGATTTTTGGAAGGTTCGCATGGACCGTCTTGAAGCCATGGCGATACTTGTCGAGGCGGTTGACGTCGGTAGTTTGTCGGCCGCCAGCCGCAAAATGAACGTGCCGCTCCCGACCGTAAGTCGGAAGATCGCGGATCTGGAGTCGCATCTCGGGGCTCGGTTGTTGACCCGCTCAACCCGCAAATTGACACTGACAGACGCCGGCGCTGAGTACGTCAGTGTTGCGAAGCGGATCCTTGAACAAGTGGCTGACGCCGAACGAACGGCTGCGGGCGAGTATAGTGCGCCGAGAGGAGATCTTGCCGTTACAGCGCCGCTCGTTTTTGGACGCCTGCACGTGCTGCCGCTAGTGACGGAGTTCCTGATCCGTTATCCTGAGATCAACATCCGCCTGATGCTTTCGGATCGCAATGCGGATCTGATCGATGAGCACCTGGATATGGCGATCCGGATCGGTGCGCTTCCCGACAGCAGCATGGTGACGACGCGCGTCGGGGCGGTTCGCCACGTGATTTGCGCGAGCCCCTCGTTCCTTGCGTCTCACGGCGTCCCAGAAACGCCGACTGCGCTCGCGACACTTCCGTCCATCTCTCATGAGTTCCTGACTGCGCTGGGCACGGCATGGCCGTTTCGCGAACCGGAAGCCAAGGCCGACATCATGGCGCCGGTTCGCGTGCGGCTGGCGGTGACAACAGCGGAGGCTGCCATCGATGCTGCGGTCGCCGGCATCGGCGTGACACGCCTACTTTCCTACCAGGTGGCCGAAGCGGTCGCGCGCGGGGCGTTGCGAATTATTTTGGAGCAATATGAGCGCGAGCCAATCCCCGTCAGCATCCTCCATGCAGGGCTAGGAATGCTGCCGCTCAAGGTACGGAACTTCCGCGACTTTGTGGCACCCCGATTGCGTGCGGCGATGGACTCGGCGAAGCTCAACCCGCCCGGTAGGGCGAGCTAGCAGAGAATGCCTGCTCCCCACTCCGCATTCGCTTGCCCGCTTGAACAAACGGCTCAATCGCAAAGCCACCATTGTCGGGGCTTGGGCATCCGAATTCGGCTAAAGCTCACCCCGAGCGAAAGGTCAGCGGTATGATCTCGGCGGCGCTGCGGCCGGCCCAATCGAGGCGAGGCACCTTCTCGATCGCGCGTTGCTGCGCCGTTGCGAGACGGGCGCTCGCGTCGGCATAGTCGAAGGTGAGCGCCTTGCCATCGCGCACGACCGGCTGCCCGCCGACAAAGACATGTCGCACGGCGCGCTCTGCGGCGGCATAGACCATGCTGCGCACCGGATCGTAAAGCGGCTGCATCGCCGGATGGGCAATGTCGACCATCACGAAGTCGGCCTTGGCGCCCGGCGCGAGCCGCCCCAGATCGTCGCGGCCCAGCGCGCAGGCGCCGCCGATTGTCGCGGCCGTAAAGACGTCCGCCGCGGTCACCGCATGGGCATTGCCCGCGGCGATGCGCGCGAGGATCACCGCGGTGCGCAACTCCTCGACGAAATTGTGCGGAAAGGTGTCTGTGCCGATGCCGAGCTTGACCCCGGCGGCTCGATAGCGGCCGAAATCCTCGAGCAATATGCCGCGCCGCGAAAACACCGTCGGGCAGTGCGCCACGGTGGTGCCGGTGTCGGCAAGATCGGCTAGATCGTTGCGGGTGGGCCAGTGCAGCCAGGAATGATGGTCGAGAAAAATCGAGTGGCCGATGATCGCGTTGTCGCCGAGCACCCCGATCTGGCGCAACCATCCGATCGGCGTCCTGCCGTGCCGCCGCATAATCTCTTGAAACTCGACCACACTCTGCGCTGCATGAATCTGCAACGGCAGCCGGCGCTCACGGGCGGCCGCGGCGCTGTCGCGCAATAGCTCCTCGGTGCAGGTGTCGACTTGGGCGGGATAGAGCGCGCCGTCGAGCCGTCCCGAGGGATGCTGGCGGGCCCGGTCGATCAGTCTGAGAGCGCCGTCGAGCCCGTCCCGCCCGGCCTGCTCGTCCCAGGCATAACGCACCTCATGGCCATTTGGCGTGTACCAGCGGCCGGAGCGAAACATCGGCATGGCATAGACCCCGCATCCCGCTGGCGCCCAGAGTATCGAGCCAGTCGTCGCGGGCGGCGGACAGGTCGCATAGCGTGGTGACGCCGCTTTGCATGAGTTCACACAGTGCCACCTCGGTCGCGGCCTTGCGGCCCTCCGCGTCGGCCTCGACCAACGGCAAATATTCGTAGAGCGAGCTCATATAGAGCTGATGGCTGCCGACCTCGTCGGTCAGACCCTTCAGCATCGGCTCGGAAGACGGATGGGCGTGGATATTGACAAAGCCCGGCAGGATCGCAAAGCCGCGCCCGTCGATCTCGATTGCATCACCGTGATCGGCCGGCCGAGCCAGGCTGATCGCGGCGATCGTGTCGCCTTCGATCGCCAGGTCGACATCTCGGCGGTAGCAATGGGATTGTGCCGCCTCGTCCCAGGCGACGAGCCAGGCGGCGTTGCAAATAATTTTCCGGTGCGGGGCCGGTTCGACAGGGTCAGGCATGGCATTCCATCGAAGCAGACTCCGCGGTCCAGCGCAAATTCCGCACCGCGCAGCAGAGCCGAGCCTTAAACTTGGCTGGGACGCAGGTCCGGGTCTGATCGAACCTAGGCCAGGGACAAGGAGGACGCGATGAGAGTTGGGATCTCGCTGACGAGCAATCACCCGGACGCGACAGATCCGCGCCAGGGAGCGCGATGGATGATCGAGCGCGCCGCGGCGGCACACCGGGCCGGGCTCGATTCCCTGTTTGTCGGCGATCAGCACGTCTCGCCGACACCCTATTATCAGAATACCCCGATGCTCGGGCGGCTGCTCGCCGAATGGGGCGACGAGCCGGCGGGGTGCCTGTTCCTGCTCCCCTTGTGGCACCCGGTGTTGGTGGCCGAGCAGATCGGGACGCTGGCCGCCATCGCTCGAGGCCCCTTTATCATGCAATGCGGGCTCGGCTGGGGCGAAGCCCGGTTCGCCGCGATGGGCGCCAATATCCGGATGCGTCCTTCGGCGTTCGAGGAAGCTCTCGACATTGTCCGGCGCCTATTAGCGGGTGAGACCGTGAGCGCCTCCCGGCGGTTCCGGGTCGCGCAGGCGAGCCTGGCACTGCGTCCAGCCGAACCCGTCGAGGTCTGGATCGGCGCCAGCGCGCCGCCGGCCATCGACCGCGCAGCACGACTGGCGCAGGGCTGGATCGCCAGCCCCGGCCTCACCCGCGCAGAGGCGCGGGCGCAGGCCTCACTCTATCGCGAGCGCTGCGCCGCCTATGGCAGACAACCGGGTGCCGTCGCCTTGCGCCGCGACGTCTATGTTGGCGCGTCGTCGTCGGAGGCACAAGCAATGCTGCAGCAGGCGCTGAGCCGAGGCTATCGCAGCATTCCGGCGGAGGCGCTTATCGTTGGATCGGTGGACGAAGTCGCCGAACAGTTTCGAGCTTTCGAAGAGCTCGGCTACACCGACATCCTGGTGCGTCATCTCAGCAACGATCAGCCAAAGGTCCTGGGCTCCCTGGAGCGGCTGGCGGCGGTGCGGGCGGCGCTGGCCTAGGTGTCGTTTCCAAGGGCGTTGTCGACGGGATCGAGCATCGTGGCTCGCCTCAGGAATCCTCTCGCATCAAAGGTACACGGGGAGAGCGGGATGTCATCTCGGGGTCGAGCCGAACAGGCCGAAAAAATTATCGAAAAGCCCACCACCGGAAGCGGGCGGCGTTGCGACCACCACTCGTGCTGGAGGCGTTGGCACTGCCGGTAACGGCCGCACCGGCATCGACTGAGTCGCGGCGAGCATGAATCGCCGCCAGGTTTGCGCCGGCAACGAACCGCCGGTGACTTTGTTGGTCGGGGAATGGTCGTCGTTGCCGAGCCACACCCCGGTCACGAGGTCGGCGGTGTAGCCGATGAACCACGCGTCCCGATAATCTTGCGTCGTTCCGGTTTTGCCCGCGGCGGGGCGGGAGAGTGCGGCACTCCGGCCGGTGCCGTGGCTGATGACCCCGCTCAGCATCTCGTTCATCGTGCCGGCGAATTCAGCACTCATGACCCGGCCGACACCGGTGCCGGTACGCCGGAAAACCACGTTGCCTTCACTGTCGCGGATCTCGGCTATGCCGTGCGGCCATACCCCCATGCCGCCATTGGCAAAGGGTGCATAAGCCGAGACCAGCTCGAGCAGGTTCACCTCGCCGGTGCCCAGCGCCAGGCTCAGCTCCGGCGCGAGATCGGAGGAAATGCCGAGCCTGTGCGCCACCGCGATGACTTTACGGATACCGGCGCGCTGGCCGACCTGTACCGCGATGGTGTTGATCGACTGCGCGAGCCCTTCGGCCAGCGTCATCTCGCCCTGGTAATGGCCGGTGTAATCGCGCGGCTGCCAATTGCCGATGCGGATCGGCGCGTCGACAAACTGGTCCGCGGGGCGCAAGCCCGCTTCGAGCCCCGCGAGATAGACGAACGGTTTGAAGGCAGAACCCGGCTGGCGTTGCGCCTGAGTGGCCCGATTGAACTGGCTTTCCCTGTAGTCGCGGCCACCGACCATGGCGCGGACAGCACCATCGGGCGACATTGCCACCAGCGCTCCCTGGCTGACCGCCGCCCTCGGACCGTCGCGCGCCAAGGTCTCGGCAACGGCCGCCTCGGCTTCGGCCTGGAGAGTGGGATCGAGTGTCGTTGTGACGGTGAGGTCGCGGTCGCCGCTGCCGGCAAAATCGCTGAGCTGCTCGGCAATCCAGTCGGCGAAATAGCGGGTCCCCGGTCGGGCGCCGGCGATGGCGGGGCGCGAGGCCCCCTGTTTGGTGGCGCTCGCCGCCTGGCTTTCGGTGATGACACCTGCTTCGACCATGTTGGCAAGGACCCGAGCGGTGCGCGCGGCAGCCTTCTCACGATCGTGGGTCGGGTTGAACCTTGCGGGCGCCTTCAACAGCCCGGCGATGGCGGCACTCTCGTAGAGCGTGGTGTGACGCGCCGACTTGCTGAAATAGCGGTGCGCCGCAGCGTCGACGCCATAGGTGCCGGCGCCGAGATAGACGCGATTGAGATAGATTTCGAGAATCTGGTCCTTCGTGAAGCGGTGCTCGAGCCACAATGCCAGTAGAGTCTCCCGGATCTTGCGGGGGAGGCTGCGCTCAGGAGTCAGAAACAGATTCTTGGCAAGCTGCTGGGTGATCGTGCTGCCGCCTTGGACTATATGGCCGGCCGTGAGGTCGGTGACAGCGGCACGCATAAGCCCAAATGGATCGATGCCGAAATGGCTGTAGAACCGGCGATCCTCGGTCGCGATAACCGCTTTCGGCAAATAGGGCGACATCTCATGCAAGGTCAGCGGCTGGCCGAAGAGATCGCCGAACGTCGTCAACAGGCTTCCATCAGCTGCCAGAATCGTAGCGCTTGGGCGACGCTCGGCGGTGGTGAGCTGGCTCGTGTCGGGAAGGGTCAGGGCAAAATATCCGAGCACCCCGCCGCCGATGATCACCGCCCACAGCAGCAACAGGACGGCGATCCTAGTCAATCCCTGGAGGATGCCTCGGCCCGCGCGGCGGTGTCGCGGCGCGGCATAGGGCACCGGCCGAAGACGATCCGCCGGGTCGGCACGCAGCCTCGGTTCAGCCATGGGCGGCTACGCTTCCCGGTCAATGATCGAGCAGCAGCGAGCCGAAGCCGTCGATTTTGTCGGCAATGCCGTTACGCCGAAGCGCCCACCAGTAGGTCGCCGTGTTGATCGCCAACACCGGCTTGTCGAGCCAGAACTCGGCAGTCGCGGCGAGCCGGGCCATTGCCAGATTCGTGCCGACCTGAACGACGGCTTCGACCTGGGGACTGTCGACTTTGCGGATCGCGTCGCCCAGCTCCCGCTCGCTGACATGCGCGATCAGCACCGGGCTCGCGCATTTCAGTCCCTCCAGCCGGACGACCTCGAAACCGCAATCGGCAAAGAAGCGCCGCACCTGTGTATCGGCGACCGGCATGTAGGGTGTGACGACGCCGATGCGCCTGATGTCGCCGTATTGCCGCAAGGCCTGACGGGACGCGTCCGAGCCCATCGTGACGTTGATCCCGGCACGCGCTTCGACGCGCTCGCGCAGCCTCTCGCTTCCTTCGAGGCCGTCCCAGAAGGTCTCGGATGACATCCCCATGATCAGATGATCGGGCTCGCAGGTCATGACCCGGTCGATCGCGGCCATCAGCTCGTTGCGGACGGTTTCGATCAGCTTGGTGAAATCGTCGTCTCCGCGCAGCGGGTCGTTTGGGATGTGGATGCGCGCGAAGTGATTGGTCACGCCGCGTGGGCGCATCGCGTCGAACTCGGGCTGCACCGCAGTATTGGTGCTCGGCGCGATGACACCGAATTTCATGCGCCAGCCGAGCGCGTCGACCATTGCGGCAGCTCCCAGTCAGACGATCCGCGCGCGGCACTCGCCAAAGCCAATCGTCGCGCAACTGGATTTTTGGCAATGGGCGCGGAAGATCACCTCGTCGCCGTTCTCGACAAAAGTGCGGGTTTCCCCCGAGGCCAGAGTGATCGTGCGGGTGCCGTCATTGCTCAACTCCATCATGCTGCCATAGCCCTCCGTAGTCGGGCCCGAGATCGTGCCGCTGCCGAAGAGATCGCCGGCCGCGAGGTTGCAGCCATTGCTCGCATGATGCGCGATCATCTGCGCCACGGTCCAATAGAGGTCGGTGGTATTGCTGGCCGACATCCGGTGCGGCGGCATCCCTTTCGCTCTGAGCCCCTCGGTCATCAGCCAGGCTTCGAGCGCGATGTCGAAGGCGCCTTCGCGCTGATCGGCCTCGTCCCAGAGATGCGGCAGCGGGGGCGGATCGCCGGCCGGCCGCACCGGCTGCGCGACGCGAAATGGCGCCAACGCCTCGGGAGTAACGATCCAAGGCGAAACCGTGCTGCCAAAGCTCTTGCCGAGGAAGGGTCCCAGTGGCTGCGACTCCCACTGCTGGATGTCGCGCGCCGACCAGTCGTTGAAGAGGCCGAGCCCGAAGAGGTGGTCACCCGCTCGCGCGATCGGGATCGGCTCGCCGAGTGCATTGCCGGGCCCGATCCAAATGGCGAGCTCGAGCTCGTAATCGAGCTTGCGGCACGAGCCATAGCTCGGCGCCTCCTCGTTCGGCAATTTGCGCTGGCCATTCGGGCGGCGAATCGGGACACCCGAAGGCCGCACTGAAGTTGCGCGGCTGTGGTAGGCGACCGGCACGTATTTGTAATTCGGGCTCAGCGGATTGTTGGGGTCGCGCCGCATGCCGCCATTGCGGGCGTGGTGGATGCCGGCGAAGAAATCGGTGTAGCTGCCGATCGCCGCCGGCAAATGCATCGTACAGTCGGCGGCCTTGTGCAGCAGCCGCGCCGACAGCGCCTCGATCCTCGCACGGTCGGGATCGTCGGCCGAGAGCAGCGCCGAGAGGCGCTTACGCAACGCCAAGCGCGGCGCCGGCCCCAATGCCATCAATGGGTTGAGAGTTGCGCCGGCGGCCGCTTCGGCGGCTCGGGCGGCCTCGCCGCTAAACAGCCTGGCTTCGAGCCCCGCCTTGAGCTCGAAGATCATGTCGCCGATCGCCACACCGCCGAGCGGCGCCCCGCCGCTCGGGCTGAAGACCCCGAACGGCAAGTTCTGGATCGGAAACTCGGTATGGCCGCGCGCCGAGGCCACCCAGCTCTCGCGCCTCGGATCGTGGGTTTCGTCGATCATCGCCATTGCTCGTCACCCCCCTCGGTGAACCCGATACGACGATCATCCTCCATTCTCGCCGCGCTGTCAGGCTCGCTTCGTCCTGACGGGGACTTCCATCCCGACGGCTTGAACCGGTAGACCGCAAGGTTATTTGGCACATGCTAAGACCTATGCCAGTCATGAGGTGATCGTGATTTCTGAGCGACAAGTCGGGCTCTTCAAAAACGGCCGAAACCAGGCGATGAGAATTCCTCGCGAGTTCGAGCTTCCGGGCAAGGAGGTCATCATGCGCAAGGAGGGAGAAAGTTTGATCATCGAACCCGCTCCGATAAACTCCCTGCTTGCCATGCTGGCCACGCTGTCACCAGTCGAGGAAGAGTTTCCCCCTCTTCCTTGACGCGCCTCCCGATCCGGTCGCGTTTTGATTCGCTGCTCGCTCGACACCAACATCGTCTCCGATCTCGTTCGCAATCCCCAGGGCCAAGCGGCCGAACAAGTCCGGAGTGTCGGTGAGGCGCAGGTCTGCGCCAGCATCATCGTCGCAGCAGAGTTGCGAAACGCGGCGGCAAAGAGAGGTTCGCCGAGGCTGGCAAGACAGCTGGAGGCGGTGCTCGACGTGATCGAAGTGCCGCCTCTCGGTCCACCCGCCGACACGGCGTATGGCGAGATCCGCACTCGGCTCGAAGAGACCGGTAGACCGATAGGCGGAAACGATCTGCTGATTGCCTCTCAGGCCGTGGTACTCGGGTACACGATCGTCACGGATGATGAGACAGAGTTCGCCCGGATCGAAGGGCTTCGCTACGAGACCTGGCTGCGCCGACTATGCCAAATCGCGACCCGCACGGCGACCATTTCGATCGCCCAGCTCTCGGCGCAGTGCGTTGCGCCCTTCGCGCCTGCCGTTCTTGGTTCACCACTATAGGGCCGCAGATACACACCCAGCGCCGGGAACGACGGTACGACGTCATTCTCACACGTTCCGAAAGCTCGCCGTTCCGCGTTGGCTGACCGAGTGAACCGGCGTAGTTTGCAAGCAACGGATTATGCGATCCTTGCTGCCGGTCAGGAGCAGGCTAATGGCCGAAGCTGAGGCGATTTCGTTTGTGGATGCGCTGCATGAGCGGGTCGATGACATCCTCGATTCGTGCACCCGCTGCGGCAAATGTGTCATCGCTTGTCCGATGGTCGAGCCGGCCAGGATCGACACTGGACCCAAGGGTGCCGCCGCACCCGCGATCGTCGGCGGCATTCTCGATCTGCTCGCCGGCGGCGAGGGAACCGCTGATGCTAGGCGCTGGGCCGAGGTCTGCACCAATAGCGGCAGGTGCATTCCGGCCTGCGACTACGGGGTCAACCCGCGCTTCATGGTCAACATGGCGCGCATCGCAGCGAAGGAGAAGCTCGGTCCAGCGGAAGTCCGGCGCGCTGCCCATCGCTATTTCACGACGATGAGCCGCAGCACCCGGGTGATTTCCCGGCTGCAGCTGGCTCCCGAGGTGTTGGCCAGGATCAATCCTCCGCTGCGCGACGCCGCTGAGTACTCTGCGGCACCCGACATCGTGTTCTACACCGGGTGCAATGTCATCAAGACGCCGCATATCGCGCTGCTAGTGCTCGAAGTCCTCGATGCGCTCGGCGTCTCCTACGAGGTGATGGGCGGCGCTTCTACGTGCTGCGGCATCCAGCACTTCAAGCAGGGCGATGCCCGGACAGCCGGCCGCGCCGCCTACAACACGATCGAGCGGCTGGCGCGCCCCGGTGCACCCCGGGTCGTTTCATGGTGCCCGAGCTGCCAGATCCAGATCGGCGAGGTCGCGCTGCCGGCCTATCAACGATCGTTCGGCAATATGCCGTTCGATCTCGATCCTATCGCCGAGTTCTTTGCCGAGCGTCTCGACGATCTGAAGCCGCTCTTCATACACGCGGTGCCGAAGCGGGTTGCGCTGCAGGAACGCGCGGCACTCCCGGGCGTCATGGTCGCGGTCAAACAGGTCCTCGAGGCCATTCCCGGGCTGGAGGTGGTCGAGCTCGATGTGCCGGTGGTCAGCACCCAGGCGAGCCACTTGTCGGTATTGCCGAAATTCAAGGCCGAGTTGCGCGAGCGCGAGTTCCGCGCTGCCGCCGAGGCCGGGGTAACCACTTTTGCCTCGATCTTTCACGGGTGTCATCGCGAGCTCGTGAAATTTCAGCCCGAAGTTTCGTTCGAGCTGTTGAATTTTATGGAGCTGATCGGTGAGGCCATGGGCATCCACATCCCGGATCTCTACAAGCGCCTGAGCCTGATCGGCGACATCGACGCCATCATTGCCGACACCGCCGATTTGATCGCCGTCCACCGGCTCGACCTGGAGACGGTTCGCGATGTTCTCGCTCAAGACATCTATGGCGGCGGCGCTTCAGTGCCGCGGCGTACGGCCGCCTCCGGTCGGTAGTCCTTGCGGCTTCTCACTCACGCGGCGATGCAACGCCGGCGATATCGCGATCGTGTCCGGAGGGACCATGGAGCTTGACCCAGCGCAATTCGCCGACCGGCTCGTTTCCGGGGTGCCGGATGCGATTGTCTATGCCGACGCGGAGGGCGTGATCCGCCGCTGGAACCGCGGAGCCACGCGAATCTTTGGGTTTGCCGAGGCGGAAGCGCTCGGCCGTTCGCTCGATATCATCATTCCGGAAAACTTGCGGGAGCGGCATTGGCAGGGATATCGCGCCATGATGCGCACTGGGCAGACGCGCTACGGGGACGGCCAGATCCTCTCCGTCCCGGCGATGCGGAAGGATGGCACACGGATCTCCGTCGAGTTCACGATCGTACCCTTTACCAATGATGCCGGCAAATGGTCGGCATCGCCGCGATCATGCGCGACACCACCGCACGGCTCGAGGAACTGCGCGCCCTGCGCCGTCAGCTCGCCGCCCACCAGGCCGCGAACCGCCCGGAGAGCGGCAATCCCGGGCCGTGATTTCGAGCTCCGCTCGACAGCCCCTGACCTCGTAGGGTCGCAAATGCCGAGGATAGAAACCGCGCTCACGCGCCTGCTGGCGATCGAACATCCGATCCTGCTTGCGCCGATGGGATCGGCGGCGGGTGGCAAGCTTGCCGCCGCCGTCACGACTGCCGGCGGTCTCGGCATGATCGGCTCGGGCCAGGCCAGTGGGGCGACGATCCGTCAGGAGCTTGGCGAGGCGGGCAACATCCGCGTCGGCATTGGTTTTATTACCAGGGCGCTCGAACGCAATCCCGCGGCTCTTGATGTGGCGCTCGACGCCAGACCTGCAGCCGTGATGCTGTCTTTTGGCGATCCCACCCCGTTTACCGGGCGGATCAAGGCGGCCGGATGCAAGATCATCTGCCAAGTGCAAACCCTGGCGCAGGCCAAAGAGGCGGCGTCTGCAGGCGCCGACATCATCATCGCCCAGGGTCGCGACGCCGGCGGTCACTCGGGGACAGCGCGCGGCACGATGGGTCTGGTGCCGGCGGTGGTCGATGCCGTCGCCCCGATCCCGGTGGTCGCGGTCGGCGGCATCGCCGATGGCCGCGGGCTAGCC
>Ga0310916_10002312_pt1 | contig 11619 bp, 10 predicted proteins | sample GREbulkMGLF176_FD_203444 | JGI IMG/M metagenome (GOLD analysis project Ga0310916, IMG submission 203444) | Lab enrichment of tropical soil microbial communities from Luquillo Experimental Forest, Puerto Rico - GRE.bulkMG.LF176 | ecosystem: Environmental > Terrestrial > Soil > Tropical forest >...
TGCATCATCGACCGGTGCAAGGCACGCGCGGCATTTACCGCGTCAACATGCGCCATGGCGTGAGCCGTCTGCGATCGGGCCGCCGCCACACGCTGGGGGTCATCTTCCACGATGCCCAATGAGCTGGCTTGCGGCGCTGCACGGTCAAGCGCCCAATCGTGCTAGGATCGCAAGATGAGCGGCGCCACGCATGTGCTCGAAACGCCTCTGGCCAAGGTTCGCGATCAGATCGCGCGCGCCTGCGCCGAGGCCCGGCGCGATCCCACCTCGGTGACGCTGGTCGCGATTTCCAAGACGTTCGGCGCGGATGCGATCGAGCCTGTGATCGCCGCCGGCCAACGCGTGTTCGGCGAGAATCGCGTGCAGGAGGCGAAGGCGAAATGGCCGGCGCTCAAACAACACCATGACGGCATCGAGCTTCATCTCGTGGGCTCGCTGCAGTCGAACAAGGCGAAGGAGGCGGTTGCGCTGTTCGACGCGATCCATTCGGTCGATCGGCCGAGCCTCGCCGAGGCGCTGGCCAAGGAAATCGCCCGACAGGGACGCACGCCCACGCTGTTCGTCGAGGTCAATACCGGCGCCGAGCCGCAAAAGGCCGGCGTGCTGCCGGAGGAGACCGATGCGTTCCTCAAGGCGTGCCGCGAGCGCTACGGCCTCACCATTGCGGGGCTCATGTGCCTTCCGCCGGCCCATGAACCGCCGGCGCCGCATTTTGCCCTGACCGCCAAGATCGCGCGACGCAACGGCCTCTCGCTGTTGTCCATGGGCATGAGCGCGGATTTCCCGCTCGCCATCGAGTTCGGCGCCACCCATGTGCGGATCGGCACCGCGATTTTCGGCGAACGGGCGGCGCGCGGCGAAACCCAGGCCTAATATTGAATTGCGATTCGCGTGCTCGGTCCCAGCACCGCCAGCAAACGTTGGAGGCGGTTCGCCGCGAGCGCCACGCATCCCGCCGTCGGCGACCGGTTGGGCCGCGCCACGTGCACGAAGACCGCGCTGCCCCGGCCCGCCACCCGGGGGCGGGTGTTGTGGTCGATCTCGACGATGAAATCGTAGAGGTGGTCCTCTCGCCAGAGGCGGTCGCCGCCGTCGCGGGGAGCGCGTCGGAAGGGGCGGTTGTACCGGCGGTCGGTGGTATCTTCGCACCATGCGAGGTCGGGGGTGATGCGGCGCGCAGGCAGCAAGGTCGGCGGGTGCCAATGGCGATCGGCCCGCCACCACAGGCGGATAGGCCGAAATCGCCCGCGCGGGGTCGCGCCGTCGCCCTCGAACTTGTTGGCGCGGATGCCCCCTCGGCCGAGCACGACCGGCAGCGCGAGCGGCCCGGCGAGCAGGATGCCCCGGGTCGGGCTGCCCGGCCGCGCCCGCACGCGGATCAGAGAAAAAACGCGGCGGCGCATGGAACAAACCTTCGCATCCGAACCCATGAACCTAGCGTAGAAGTGGCAAACCGGCTTGCTCTTTTACCCCCGAATGCTCTATTTCGCGCGAGCGCCGTTCCGGGGTGATGCCGATCCTGGGGCCGAGGAATGACGAATACCCGCAAAATCCTGATCGTGGACGACGACTCCGAACTGCGCGAGGCGCTGGTCGAGCAGCTCGCGCTGCACGAGGAATTCGAATCGATCGCGGTCGACAATGGCACCAAGGGGGTGCAGACCGCCAAGGCCGGGCAGATCGATCTTGTGATCATGGATGTCGGGCTTCCCGACGTCGACGGGCGGGAAGCCGTGCGCATCCTGCGCAAGAACGGCTTCAAGGCGCCCATCATCATGTTGACCGGACACAACACCGATTCCGACACCATTCTCGGGCTCGAGTCTGGCGCCAACGACTACGTGACCAAGCCGTTTCGCTTCGCCGTGCTGCTCGCGCGCATCCGCGCGCAGCTGCGCCAGCACGAGGCCAGCGAGGACGCCGTGTTCACCATCGGCCCCTATACGTTCCGGCCGAGCTCGAAGATCCTGCTCAATCCCAAGGGCAACAAGGTGCGGCTCACGGAGAAGGAGACCGCGATCCTGCGATATCTCTATCGCGCCGGCCAACGTCCGGTCTCGCGCGAGACGCTGTTGCAGGAGGTCTGGGGCTATAATTCCGGCGTCACCACCCACACCCTCGAGACGCACATCTATCGGCTGCGGCAGAAGGTCGAGAAGGACGCCGCCAGCCCTGCCATCCTGGTCACCGAAGCGGGCGGTTACAAATTGGTGCCGTAACGCCGCCCCCCATGGCCATCGACGACGACATCGCTTTCCTCGAACGCGTGCCGACGCTCGGTCTCTTGGGGCGGCCGGCATTGCGCATTTTGGCGATCGGCGCGGAGACCCGCCACGTCGATGGCGGGGAGGTGCTGTTCAACGCCGGCGACGAGGCGGAGGGCGGTTTCGTGGTCCAGGCGGGTCGATTCCACCTGTCGTCGTCGGAAGACGGCAAGGATCTCACGGTCGGTCCGTGCGCGCTTCTGGGCGAGGTCGCGCTGTTCGCCGAGACCAGGCGTCCGGCGACCGCCAAGGCGCTCGAGCCCGCGACCGTGCTGAGCATTCCGCGGCCGCTTTTCATCAGGATGTTGGACAGCTTTCCGGATGCGGCGCGCAAGCTGCGCGAGATCCTGGCGGGCCGGCTCGATCAGGCGACGCGCGAAATCGTCAATGTGCGCGCCTTCCTCGACGCGCACGAGCCCGAGTGATCGCACGCCGCTCGCGCTACACTTCGAGCGTTGCCGTCACCGGGACGTGATCGGACGGCCGCGCGGCGCCGCGCCACTGCTTGAGCACCCGCATGTCGATGACGCGGTCGGCGAGCGCGGGCGCGACCCAGATGTGATCGAGCCGGCGGCCTTTGTCCGCCGTTTTCCAATCGGGCGAGCGGTAGCTCCACCAGGTGTAGAGCTTGGTCGGTTCCGGGACCAGCATGCGCATGGCATCGACCCAGCCGCCGTCCTTCTGCGTGGCCACGAGCTTCTCGCATTCGATCGGCGTGTGCGACACCACCCGCAACATCTGCTTGTGGCTCCAGACGTCGTGCTCGAGCGGCGCGACGTTGAGATCGCCGAGCAGGATCATGCGGTTCGAGTTCTGACAGCGCAACGCCGCGGACGCTCGCATCTCGTCGAGAAAGGCGAGTTTGTGCGCGAATTTGGGATTGACCGCCGGATCGGGCACGTCGCCGCCAGCCGGCACGTAGAGATTATGCAGCGTGATCGGATCGCGCAGGCCCGCGCGCTCGCCGAGCACGGCCGAGACGTGCCGGCAGTCGGTCTTGCCGCAAAACGACTGGATGTTGAAGGTTTCGAACGGCAGGCGCGAGAGCACGACGACGCCGTGATAGCCCTTCTGTCCATTGAGCGCCACGTGCTCGTAGCCGAGACGCTTGAAACGCTTGAGCGGAAACCTGTCGTCGGGACACTTGGTTTCCTGCAGGCAGAGTACGTCGGGCCGAACCGCCTTCACGAACTTCGCGACGCCGTCGATGCGCAGCCGCACCGAATTGATGTTCCAGGTCGTAATCGTCAGCCGCATCAGGTTCAGATATCGGTGGTCAGTAATCAGTGATCAGAAGGCCATGAGTAAGGCGTACAGCCTGGCTTCACAACTGGCGATCGTTCGCCCGAAGATCAAGCGCCGCCGGCTGATCGCTGATGACTGACTACTGATATCTGCTTATTGGACGTAGCGGGTATAGTCGATCTTGAACATGCTGGGATCGGGCCGCTTGCTGTTGTCCAGATTGGACACCGCCACCGTGGTGTCGTAGCCCTGCGGGTCGGTGATCGTCCACTGCTTCAACTTGAAGTCCTTGGCGCCGACCATCATCATCAGCCGGCTGGTGCCCACGAGTGGTTGCGTCTCTTCGATGGTGATGGACACGAACGTATCGTCGGCACGCACGCCCACCACGTTCGTCTCCTTCAGGAGATCGATACGATCGGAGAGAAGAAAGCGCAGCGGCGTCTGCGAGAGCGGATAAAGATCCTGCGTGGCGAGCTTGCGGTCGCGCACCACCACCGACTGGCCATCGGCGATGATCTCGATTCGGCTCGGCGGCTCGTAGTCGAAGCGGACCCTGCCGGGCTTCTGGATGTAGAACTCGCCTCTGACGCGGCTGCCGTCGGGACCGACCTGGACGAAGTCGCCGACCAATTGCTGGATGCCCGAAAGATAGGCGCTGACCTTGTCGACCTGCGCGCGCTGCGTGGAATTAAAGCCGGTGGTGGGCGATGGCGGCGTCGCGGGCGCCTCGGGCTCCCGGTCCAGATGGAATAGCGATTTGAAGCCGGCCGCCAGTCCGGAGCCGCCGCCTTGCGCGGCCGTGGGTCTAGTCGAAGCAGGAGCCCCTTCCTTGGGAAGCGGTGCGGGCGTCGGCAGCGGAATGGTCTCGGCGCTTGCCGCCGAAGTCAGCGCGACCATGCCCAGTGCCGCCCCAACCAACAGTCCCCGGCCCATGCCAGCCATGGTCCCCTCTCCAGCGTCCCCTCCGGTCGGTAGCCGCCCCGTGTGGCGAGAAGACGACGAATTTTGGCAAAAAGCCCTTAACAGCGGCTCACGGGATTCTCAATAACGCTCGGCGTCCTCTTCGCCGACGAGAATTTCGCGCTTCCCGGCGTGGTTGGCCTGGCCGACCACGCCTTCCTTCTCCATGCGCTCCATAAGCGAAGCCGCCCGGTTGTAGCCGATCTGCAACCGGCGCTGGATGTAGCTGGTGGAGGCTTTGCGGTCGCGCATGACGACCTGCACCGCCTGCTGGTAGAGGTCGCCGCCCTCGGGCTGGCCCATGCCGGTGGCGTCGAACACCGCTTCGCCGTCCTCGTCCTCGTCGTCTGCCGCGGTGACGGCTTCGAGGTATTGCGGCGTGCCTTGCGATTTGAGATGGCGGACGACCTTCTCGACCTCCTCGTCCGAGCAAAACGGTCCATGCACGCGGCTGATGCGTCCGCCGCCGGCCATGTAGAGCATGTCGCCCTGGCCGAGCAGCTGCTCGGCACCCTGCTCGCCCAAAATGGTGCGGCTGTCGATCTTGGAGGTGACCTGGAACGAGATGCGGGTCGGAAAATTGGCCTTGATCGTGCCGGTGATGACGTCGACCGACGGCCGCTGCGTGGCCAGGATCACGTGCAGGCCGGCCGCTCGCGCCATCTGGGCGAGGCGCTGCACCGCGCCCTCGATGTCCTTGCCGGCGACCATCATCAGGTCCGCCATCTCGTCCACGATGACGACGACGAAGGGCAACGGCTCGAGATCGAGCTCCTCGTTCTCGTAGATCGCCTCGCCGCTCTGCTTGTCGTAACCGGTGTGGACGGTGCGGGTGAGCTTCTCGCCCTTCGCCTTCGCCTCGGCCACGCGCGCATTGTAACCGTCGATGTTGCGCACGCCGAGCTTCGACATCTTCTTGTAGCGCTCTTCCATCTCGCGCACCGCCCATTTGAGCGCGACCACGGCCTTCTTCGGATCGGTGACCACGGGGGTGAGCAGGTGCGGGATGCCGTCGTAGACCGAGAGCTCGAGCATTTTCGGATCGACCATGATCAGCCGGCACTGCTCGGGCCGCAGCCGGTAGAGCAGACTCAAGATCATGGTGTTGATGGCGACCGATTTGCCGGAGCCAGTGGTGCCGGCGATTAACAGGTGCGGCATGCGCGCGAGATCGACGATCACGGGCTCGCCGCCGATGGTCTTGCCCAGGCAGAGCGGCAATTTCGCGCTGCTGTCGATATAGTCGCGGCTGGCGAGCTGCTCGCGCAGGTAGACCTTCTCGCGTGTCGGGTTCGGCAGCTCGATGCCGATGACGTTGCGTCCTGCGACCACGGCGACGCGCGCCGAGAGCGCGCTCATGGAGCGGGCAATGTCGTCGGCGAGCCCGATCACGCGCGAGGATTTGATGCCGGGCGCAGGCTCGAGCTCGTAAAGCGTGACCACTGGACCCGGTCGGGCATTGATGATCTCGCCGCGCACGCCGAAGTCGGAGAGCACGCCTTCGAGCGCGGTGGCGTTCGTCTGCAGCGCGTCGGCGCTCAGCACGGCGCGCCCGATCGCTTTCGGCGCGGCGAGGAATTCGAGCGAGGGTAGCACATAGCCGCCGCTCGACCGTCGCGGCGGGCGCGGCGTTGCGCGTGGCTTGCGCGCCGCTTGCGGGCTCGCGGCCTCCTCGTCGTCCGCCTCCGGAGCGATCGGTGGCTGCAGCGTGGCACGCGCGCCCGCATCGAAACGCGGCTCGATCCGGCCTTGCGGCGGTGCCTCGCGCTGCGCCGGCGCGCGCGCCGAGGGGCGGCGCCTCAGCGCCCGCGCGAGCCGCGCTTTGAGGCTGAGAAAGCCGTGGGTGATAAAGCCGAGCGAGATCGATCCGCGCGCGTCGTCCTCTTCGAGAGGACCCTCCGCGTCGCCGTCATCGGAGCGCCATCCAAAGCCCGTGGCGACCGCGAAGCACAGCAGCATCCCCGCGCCCGCCGCGAGCGCGATCGCGACGCGCACCGGCCCGGCGAGTGTTCCGCCGGCGACGAGCGCCGGCAGCCGCAGCATCCAGTCTCCGATCACGCCGCCGAGCCCGACCGGAAGCGGCCAGGCGGTGCTGCGCGGCAGCGCGGCCGCGCAGCCGGCGGTCAAGAGCACGCCGAGCACCCAGAACAGCAGGCGCACGCGCTCGCGCTGCATCGGGCGGTGGGTGACGAGCCGCCAGCCCCAAATCGCGATCGGCAGGATGAACGCGAGCGCGGCCACGCCGAAAAGCTGCGTCAACAGGTCGGCGACAATGGCGCCGGGCACGCCGAGAATGTTGCGCACGGGCGCATTCGTCGCATGGCTGAGCGAAGGGTCCTGCACCGACCAGGTCGCGAGCGCGAGCGCAACGAGCGTCGCGAGCACGATCAGAGCAAGCCCGCCAAGCTCGCGCAGGCGGCGCCGCAACGCTTCGCGCACGGTGTCGGAAAGAAAGCTCAGACTGTCGAGTCCGCGGTCGATGGCCGCCATGATGTCCCTCAGCCCAACACCGCGACGAGGCGGTGGAGCGCCTGTGCCGTTGTGTCCTGGTCCTGCACCATGGCGACGCGAATGTAGCCGAGCCCGGGATTGGAGCCGTCGGCCTGGTCGCGCGCGAGATAGCGGCCCGGCACCACGCGCAGTCCCGCCTCGCGCCACAGCCGCAGCGCCACCGCTTCGTCGCCGCCCTGCGCCGAGACGTCGAGCCACAGAAAGAATCCGCCGGCCGGCCGCCGGTAACCGTAACGGTCGCCGATGATCTGGTCGGCGAGATCGAATTTTTGCGCGTAGAGCCGCCGATTTTCTTCCACATGCGCCTCGTCGCCATAGGCGGCGATGGCCACGCGCTGCGCCGGCATCGGCACTTGCGGCGCCGAGACGTTGCGCAGCTCCAAGAAGCGCGCGAGGAATTGTCGGTCGCCGGCGGCAAAGCCGATGCGCAGCCCCGGCAGGTTCGAGCGCTTGGACAGCGACTGGAATTCGATCACGTTGGCAAAATCGGGACCCGCCGCTTCGAGCATGCCCGCGGGCGCGCGCCGGGTGTAGATTTCGGAATAGCATTCGTCGCTGAACACCAGGAAACCGAACCGCCGGGCGAGAGCGACCACGCGTGTGAGATAAGCGAGGTCGGCGACCGCGCCCTGCGGGTTGGCAGGCGAGGCGATGAAGAAAGCAACCGTGCGCGCGAGCAGCTCTTCGGAGAGCGCGTCGAGATCGGGAAGAAAACCGGTAGCGGCGGTCGCCGGCAGATAGACCGGCTCGCAATTCGCCGCCACTGCGCCCGCGGCATAGGCGGCGTAGAAGGGATTGGGAATCAGCATCGCCGGGCGGCCGCGACGGCCGCTGACCCAGCGTGCCGCCGCGATAGCGGCGAGAAACAGCCCCTCGCGCGAACCGTTGAGCACCAGGATTTCACTCCCCGGATCGATCGGGCGCGGCAGCGCGAAGCGCCGGCCGAGCCAGCCGGCGGCCGCCTGGCAAAAGTCGTCGAGGCCCCGGTTCATGGGATAGCGGCCGAACTCGTCGATGTGGGCGGCGATGACGCGCGCGACGAATGCCGGCACGCCATGCTGCGGCTCGCCCACCGCCAGGCTGATCGGGGGTTTGCCGGGCTCGATGTCGCTCAAAAGCTCGCGCAGCCGCACGAAGGGCGAGCGGCCAACGTCGGCCCGGACGGGCGAGGGGGGAGAGACGCGTTCCGCGGCGGTCATGAACATCGACAAAGCGGCGCCAGCACCCGCCGCACCAGGGATGTCCTACCATAGGTGCGGCGAGGTTAAGGCGCGATTAACCATCGGTCGCGTCATGCGGGGCGATGGAGGGCCAAAAAGTGAGGGGCCCCAGCTTGCGCTGGGACCCCCCGACGGCAAGGGCGGTGCCGGGTCTCCGCCCTAACCGTATCCCGTCAGTGAACGATCTCGCCGTGCAGCGCGAGATCAAGACCCTCGCGCTCCACCTCATCGCTGACGCGCAGTCCGATGAAGATGTCGACGATCTTGAGGATGATCAGCGACACGATGGCGTCGTAGACGAAGACGATGACGATGCCCTCGATCTGGTTGACCACCTGCATCGCGTTGCCTTCGATCAGGCCGGCGGTGCCGCCGTATTGCTCGACCGCGAACACGCCGGTGAGCAACGCGCCGACGGCGCCGCCGACGGCGTGCACGCCGAAGGCGTCGAGCGCGTCATCGTAGCCCAGCATGTGCTTCAAGCCGGTGCAGCCCCAGTAGCAGAGAATGCCGGCGGCGATGCCGATGCACAGCGAGCCGAGCGGGCCGACGAAGCCCGACGCCGGGGTAATGGCCACAAGGCCGGCAACGGCGCCGGTGCAGATGCCGACGACGGTCGGCTTGCCCCGCATCATCCACTCGACCAGCATCCAGGTGAATGCGGCTGACGCCGTCGCCATGTGTGTTACCGTCATGGCCATGCCGGCCTGCATGCCCGCGCTCACGGCCGAGCCGGCGTTGAAGCCGAACCAGCCGACCCACAACAGCGAGGCGCCGATGAAGGTGAGCACCATGTTGTGGTTCGGGCCGGTGTCCTTGCGCTTGCCGAGGAGGAGGCACGCCATCAGCCCCGCCACGCCGGAATTGATGTGCACGACCGTGCCGCCGGCGAAGTCGAGAACCTTGACCCACGCGTCCGAGTTTCCGGAGGCGAGGAATCCGTCCGGCCCCCAGACCCAGTGCGCAATCGGCGAATAGACGAAGATCGCCCACAGGCCGATGAACCACAGCATCGCCGAGAACTTCATGCGCTCGGCGAACGCGCCCGCGATCAGCGCCGGGGTGATGATGGCGAAGGTCAACTGGAAGCACAGATACACGGTCTCCGGGATCGTCGGCGCCAGCGGATTGGGATTGCCGATGCCCTTGGAGATGTCGCTCACGATGCCTTGCAGGAAGGCGCGGTCGAGGCCTCCGATGAACGGGGTTCCCGATCGGAATGCCAGGCTGTAGGTGAAGATCAGCCAGAGAATACTGATGAGACAGGTGATGGCGAAGCTCGTCATCACGGTGTCGCCCACGTTCTTCTTGCGGACCATGCCGCCGTAGAACAGGCCCAGCCCCGGAATCGTCATCATCAGGACCAGCGCCATCGAGGTGAGCATCCAGGCGGTGTCGCCGGAATTGGGCGTGCACTTTTCGAGCACCGCCAATTTCGGATCGGGGTTGCCGGCGCAGGCGGGCGGCCCCGCCTCCGCGGCCGGCGCAGCCGCTGCCTCCTCGGCGTACGAGTGGTCGATGACCGACATGCTCAGGAAGAGAGCGAAGAGAACCCCCAATGCGAGAGCCAGAAGTCCCGCACGGGTTGGTTTCTTGAACGTCATGGGTCTAACTCCTGTCGCTAGACGTTTGAGTGCGGGTTCAGAGTGCTGCGGTGTCGGTCTCGCCGGTGCGGATGCGCACGGCGGTGTCGATCGAGAGGACGAAGATTTTTCCGTCCCCGATCTGACCGGTCTTGGCGGCTGAAGTGATGGTGTCGATCGTCTTGTCGACCTGGTCGGTTGCGACCGCCACTTCGATCTTGATTTTCGGCAAGAAACTCACCGCATACTCGGCGCCGCGATAAATTTCCGTGTGGCCCTTCTGACGCCCGTAGCCCTTGACCTCGGTCACGGTCATCCCGTGCACGCCGATCCCGGTAAGAGCGTCGCGGACCTCGTCGAGCTTGAAAGGCTTGATGATGGCCATGACGATTTTCATGGGTTAACCCCCGCTTGGGCCCCTCCCCTGCGGGTGCAGGGTTGTGGGCAGTCTCGCTTGTGCGTTGACGCGCGAAGTCGCGCTTCGCCCGGCAAGGCCCCTGCCACGAATCAAGCGGCGTGCCAGTTCGCTTCATCGGCCGTAAGTGCCTGGAAACAAGACGCGTTTGCAGGGCGGCCCCAGGCTCGGTGCGACCTTTTGTCAAGCGCCGCACAAACCCCGCTCAGGTCTGCCTAATTTTTAGTCAGAGTACCGAGGGGTCGTATGCCCATGCCCTGGGCATTGAGGCCCGCACCCCCTGGAGGACATTCGAGGCCGGCGGTTCGAACGCAGCCCCGCGTCACTCACGAACTGTGCCCGAACGGCCGGCGCCTATTTCAGCGCTTCCCCGTGCTGGGTCAGATCGAGACCTTCGATCTCGTGCTGCTGGCTCACCCGCAGCGGCAGGAGGAAATCGATTGCCTTGAGCAGAACGTAGGTCAGCGCGCCGGACCAGATGAGGACTGCGCCGACGGCGTAGAGCTGGATCAGCACCTGTCTGGCGTTGCCCTCCAGCTGTCCCGGCGACCCCTCCGGCGCATCCGGACTAGCGGACAGCGCCGCCACCGCGAACACACCCGTGAGCAACGTGCCGGTCGCGCCGCCGATGCCGTGGACGCCGAATACGTCGAGCGAATCGTCATATCCGATCCGCAGCTTGAGCCACGTGCAGGCCCAGAAGCAGATCGCGCCCGCGATCAGGCCGATGACGACGCCGTGCCAGGGCAGCACGAAGCCCGACGCCGGCGTGATGGCGCCGAGGCCGGCGATGGCGCCCGTGATCAGGCCGACCACCGAGGGTTTTCCGCGCCTCCACCATTCCAGGAACATCCAGGTCAGCGCCCCGGTCGAGGCCGCAAGATGCGTGGCCGTGATCGCAAAGGCGGCGCGCGCATTGGCGCCGAGCGCCGAGCCGCCGTTGAAGCCGAGCCAGCCGACCCAGAGCAGGCCCGTGCCGATCACGGCCAGCGACAGGTCGTGGGGTGCGAAATTGTCCGTGCCGTAGCCGTGGCGCTTGCCGAGCACGTAAGCCGCGACCAGACCGGCAATGCCCGCGTTGAGGTGGACGACGGTGCCGCCGGCAAAATCGAGAACGCCGATGCCGGCGAGAAAGCCGCCGCCCCAGACCCAATGCGCGATGGGCACGTAGACGAAGATGAGCCACCCGGCGACGAACCACAAGAACGCGGAGAACCGCATGCGGTCCGCGATCGCGCCCGCGATCAGCGCGACGGTGAAGATCGCAAACGCCATCTGATAGACCACGTATACGAGTTCCGGGATGGTCGGCGCGAACGCGCTCGTCGCCTCCATGCCGATGCCGCGCAGGAACAGCCGCTCGAATGTTCCGAGCGCGGGCGCATCACCGGTGAAGCTCAAGCTGTAGCCGACGGCGA
>Ga0310916_10002314_pt1 | contig 11613 bp, 10 predicted proteins | sample GREbulkMGLF176_FD_203444 | JGI IMG/M metagenome (GOLD analysis project Ga0310916, IMG submission 203444) | Lab enrichment of tropical soil microbial communities from Luquillo Experimental Forest, Puerto Rico - GRE.bulkMG.LF176 | ecosystem: Environmental > Terrestrial > Soil > Tropical forest >...
GTCGCGCTGCGGCGCGGTACAGCCTTCGAGGTAGCTGACATAGCTGCCGGCGTCGGCGATCAGGAGTGTGCGCTCGAACTGCCCGCTCTTGGCCGCATTGATCCGGAAATAGGTGCTGAGCTCCATCGGGCAGCGAACGCCGGCCGGTACGTAGGCAAAAGAGCCGTCGCTGAAGACTGCCGAATTCAATGCCGCGAAGAAATTGTCGTTCTGCGGGACTACTGTCCCGAGATAGCGGCGGACGAGATCAGGGTGCTCGCGCACCGCCTCGCCCATCGAGCAGAAGATGATGCCGAGCTTGGCGAGTTCTTCCTTGAAGGTTGTCGCTACCGAAATGCTGTCAAAGACCGCATCGACGGCCACCCCAGCGAGCGCCTCGCGTTCGCGCAGCGGGATCCCAAGCTTTTCATAGGTGCGCAGCAGCTCGGGATCGACCTCGTCTAGCGATTTCGGCCCTGTGCTCTTCTTCGGCGCGGAGTAATAGGTGGCGGCCTGATAGTCGATCGGCGTGAGATGGAGCTTTGCCCAATTCGGCTGCGTCATCTTCAGCCACGCGCGGAAAGCTGCGAGGCGCCATTCGAGCAGCCAATCCGGCTCTTCTTTTTTGGCCGAGATGAAGCGGATCGTGTCCTCGTTGAGGCCGGGCGGAGCTTCGTCGGCTTCGATATCGGTCACAAAGCCGTATTTGTAGCCCTCCTGGGAGAGCGACCGGACGGTCTGGACGGTGTCTGTTGACGCAGTCATGCGGAATATCTGGGCTCGTCGTGTTCTGGCGAAGTGGTGCGCGTGGGCATTCGGGGAACAAAGGCAGCCGGGGTAACCATCGCTTCGAGCGAAACCGCCGCCAACGCTTGTCCCACCGCGCGGTTGATCGCCGCCCAATGCGGCCGGGTCGGGCAATAGGTTGTGCGCGCGCATTCATCGACATGCACAGAGCATTGGGTCAGGCCGATATCGCCATCGATCGCGGCGACGACCTCGGCGACCGAAATCGCTTTCGCCCCGCGGGCCAGACGGTATCCGCCGGAAGCGCCCCGGGTGGCCGTTACCAGGCGCGCATGCGCCAAGGCCTTCAATAGCTTGGCGACGGTCGCCCGGGGCAGCCGAGTCGCCGTGGCGACCGCACCGGCGGTTACCTGGCGGTCGGGAAATGCCGCGAGGTGGGTGGCGACAATGACACCGTAGTCGGCGAGCTTGCTCAGGATGATCATCGCTTCCTCGACGCCCGATTTGGAACGGGTACCAAATTCGGACTGATTTGGTACGTTATAAATCGTGCCCGATCCGGCGGGGTCAAGCCCAAAATCTTAACTGGGCCGCCTGACCCGCTTCCGGCGCCGGTGAGGGTGGTGTATTCGGTCCCCCTGCTTGCTCGCTGCGCTCCTGGACACCACTTCGTTGTCGGCGCCCGGAACTGACGCCGACATAAGGATGCGATGAAGCTACTAGTCGTCGAGGACGACCGTGAAACGGCCCTCTATCTGGTCAAGGGCTTAGGTGAGAGCGGCTACACCGTGGACCAAGCGGGCGATGGGCGCGAGGGGTTGTTCCTCGCGACTTCGGGCAGCTACGACGCGATCGTCCTCGACCGTATGCTTCCGAGCATGGACGGTCTGGCGATGCTCGGAGCGCTGCGCGCGGCGGGGATCTCTACGCCGGCGCTGATTCTGAGCGCGCTCGGCAGTGTTGATGACCGCGTCAAAGGCTTGCGCGCCGGCGGCGACGACTATCTGGTCAAGCCCTTCGCGTTCAGCGAGTTGCTCGCGCGCCTTGAGGCACTGCTGCGGCGCGGGGCGGTGACGGCGGCGACGACGAAGCTGCGCGTCGGAGATCTCGAACTCGATTTATTGACGCGGACGGTCAAGCGCCGCGACAAGCCGATCGAAGTATTGCCGCGCGAGTTCCGGCTCCTCGAATATCTGATGCGCAATGCCGGCCATGTCGTTACCCGGACGATGCTGCTCGAGCACGTCTGGGATTATCACTTCGACCCGCAGACCAACGTCATCGACGTTCACGTAAGCCGACTGCGGCAAAAGATCGACAAGAGTTTCGATAGCCCCTTGCTGCACACGGTGCGTGGTGCCGGCTACTGTCTGCGCGTGTCCGGACCATCTGCGTCCCGATGATCGCTGAGAAGCTTTTGCTGCCCGCCCGGGGATCGTGGACCGCTCCACGTCGGTTTTTCGGTAATGCGCAGCGGCTGCTCCGAACCCATGCTTTCCGCCTCGCTGCTCTTTATTTCCTGGTCTTCGTCGTCTCGGTCTTGGGAGTTCTGCTGTTCGTTTATTGGACGAGCGCGGATTTCGTCGAGCGCCAGACCGAAGCGACGCTCGACGCCGAGATTACCGGGCTCGCCGAGCAATACGCCCAGCGCGGTTTGAGCGGCCTCATTCAGATCGTCGCGGCGCGCAGCGCCGGCGATCGCGGTGATGGAATGCTGTATCTGGTGACCGATCCCGGCGGCAGGCCGCTCGCCGGCAACATCGCTGCGTGGCCGGCGGGGGTCCCCACCCATGCGGGCCGGCTGTCCTTTACGACCGCGGCACGCGTCAAGGAACGGGTCGAGACCCACCCCGCACAGGGCGCATCGTTTATCATCCCCGGCGGTTACCGCATGTTGGTCGGCCGCGACGTCAGCGACGCGACGGCGTTCCGCAACCGGGTCAAGACTACCCTGTTGTGGGCCGGATTGGTTGCTCTCGGAGTCGGTCTTATGGGCGGGACGGCAATGAGCCGCAACCTGCTGCGACGCGTCGAACAGGTGAACCGGACCAGCGAGCGCGTCATGGCCGGCAATCTATCGGATCGTGTTCCGCTCGACGGCACGAGCGACGAATTCGACCAGCTCGCCGCTAATCTGAACCGCATGCTCGATCAGATCGAGCGTCTGATGACCGCGATGCGCGAGGTCACCGACGATGTCGCCCACGATTTGAAGACTCCCCTATCCCGCCTGCGGGTCCGGCTCGAATTGGCGTTGCTCGGTCCGGCCGACGGCTCCGGCCAAACCGAAGCAATTCGCTCGGCGATCGACGAAGCCGACCGCTTGCTCGCGACCTTCAATGCGCTGCTCAGCATTGCGGAGTTGGAATCGGGAATGCGCCGCGACGAGAGCGAGGTGTTGGACCTTGCGGAAGTCGCCCGGTCGGCAGCCGAACTCTATGAACCGGTCGCCGAGGAAAAGGGGTTCGTCCTGTCGCTCGCTACCGAGCCTGGCGTCAGAATTCGCGGTTCGCGACACCTGTTGTCTCAGGCGCTCGCCAATCTGCTTGATAATGCGCTCAAATATGCCGGCGGCGGCGAAATTCAGATCCGGGTCCTACGGGGTGACGGCCGGGCCGCGCTTGAGGTGACCGATCGGGGCCATGGTATTCCAGAAGCGGATCGAAAGACAGTGTTCGACCGGTTTGTTCGTCTCGAGCGGAGTCGCAGTACCCCAGGAAACGGCCTCGGGCTCAGTCTCGTCCGAGCCGTCGCGCGACGACACCGGGGCACGGTCGAACTCGCCGACAACCGGCCCGGGCTGCGGGTCCGGCTCGAGTTCCCGGAGCTGGGAACGTGACTTTCACGCTCCCTCATCCTCGCCCGGATCGCTCCGCCTCTCTCGATCCTCGATGCGGCGAGCTGTTTCCATCATCATCTCGCGGAGCTCTTGCAGCTCGAGACCGGCGCTGCGCAGTACAGGCTCCATCACCTCGTCCGCGAGCAGATCTTCGAGGCTCGGTTCATAGCGGCAGCATTCAAAGCGCCCGTCCATGATTCCCCTCCTTACCTTTCAGAATGTAGGCACTATCGCCACAAAGCGTGACCGCTTTGTGTCGGGGGATCGAAAATTTAGCGGCGATCTGTAACTCGCCCGCTGTATTGTCACCGCGTCCGCGTCAACGGAGCGTCAAGACGGGCCGGCAGGTCCGCTACGCCGGTCGTCGCTACAGCGAACGCCGTGCTCTCAACGCAGCGGTCAGAGTGCCGTCGTCGAGATAGTCGAGTTCGCCGCCGATCGGGACGCCCTGGGCGAGCCGCGAAACGGTGATCCCGCGGCCGGCGACGCGGTCGGCGAGGTAATACGCGGTGGTTTGACCCTCGACTGTCGCATTGAGCGCAAGGATCAGCTCCTGGCCGGGTTTCAACCGGTCGACGAGCCGTTCAATGTTGAGGTCGTCGGGGCCGACCCCGTCGAGCGCGGACAAGGTTCCGCCAAGCACGTGATAGCGGCCGCGGAAGGCCCCCGTGCGTTCCAAGGCCCAGAGGTCGGCGAGATCTTCGACGACGCAGATCGCTCTCTCGTCACGTTGCGGGTCGCGGCATATCGCACAGGGCTGAATCGTATCGAGATTACTGCAGATCGGACAGGGGCGGACTGCCTCCGCCGTCTTGGCAAGCGCAGCGGCGAGCGGCTCGAGTAGGCTCTCCCGACGCCTAACCAGGTGTAACGCGGCGCGCCGCGCCGAACGCGGGCCGAGTCCGGGCAATTTGGTGAGGAGCTGGATCAACGTGTCGAGTTCGGACATCGGGTCGGGAGTCGGCGTAACGGCGGTCGCAGCGATCAGAACGGGAGCTTGATACCGCCGGGCAACTCTAGGCCGCCAGTAAGCTTGTGCATCTCTTGCTCGGCGTGAGCGGAAACCTTCCGCCTGGCGTCGTTGAATGCGGCAACAATCAGATCCTCCAAGACCTCGACTTCCGCGGGGTCGATCAGCGTCTTATCGAGCTTCACCTTCTTGAGATCACCCTTGCCGTTGAGCGTCAGCTGAACCGTGCCGCCGCCGGCGACGCCGATCATCTCGACAGCCTCGAGCTGGGATTGCATCTCGGCCATCTTCTCCTGCATCGCCTGCGCCTGCTTCATCAGCTGGCCAATATTCTTCATATTTCATCCTCTTCCATGATCGTCTCGTCGCCCGCCTCGGAACCCGAGCGAGGCTCACCTGGTTCAGGCTCCGCCGGCGCGAAGCGGTCTCGAACCGCGGCGATCGTTGCTCCCGGGAAAGTCTCGAGCACCGCCTGAACCAACGGATGCTGCACCACCTCGTTCCGCAGGTCGCGTTCGCGGCGCGCTTCTTGCTCGCGCAGAGTGGGCTCTCCCGGAGCCGCCTCCGAACGGGCTACGAGCCAGCGCTCGCCGGTCCACTCGCCGAGCAATTGGCTAATGCGGTTGGCGAGATTTCCCGGCGCCCCTTCGTCAGGACGAAATTCGATGCGTCCGGGCTCGAACGCGACCAGATGCACATGTTCGCGCAAATGCGAGCGGATCACCGCTTCACGCCGCCTGTCGAACAAGGCCACGACTTCGGAAAAGCTTTGCGGCATCGGATCGTGCTCGACCGAGCTCGTCGGCAGCGGATCGGAGCGCTCCTCGGGTTCGAGCCGTGGGGCGGCAGCCAACGAGCTAACAGCGATCGAACTGGGCACGACAGCTGAAACGGGCTCCGAGCGTGGCGGAGGTTCCGCGCCACTTGCACGGTTGGCGGCTGGCTCTTCCGTAACGGGGCGGCCGCCGGGAGTGGGCGAAGTGGCAAGCGACCGCACCAACTCGGACGGAGCGGGCAGGTCGGCGACATAAGCAAGCCGCACGAGCACCATCTCCGCCGCCTGAATCGGCGAGGGTGCCGTCTGAACCTCCTCCAGTCCTCTCAGGAGCATCTGCCAAACCCGGGCAAGCACCGGGAATGTCAGCTTTTCGGCAAGCGGGCCGGCGCGCTTGCGATCGCCTTCAGCGATTGGATCGCCGACACCCGCCTCCGGCGAGAGTTTCAGCCGTGTTAGGAAATGGCTGAGGTCGAGCAAATCCTGCAGCACCATCAGCGGGTCGGCGCCATCCTGATAGAGTCGGTCCATCCGGTCGAGCGCGTCGCCGGCATCACCGCGCAGTACGCGCTCCAACAGATCGAGGATACGGCCGCGATCGGCGATGCCGAGCATGTCGCGCACCGCCTGTTCGGTGACCCGGCCGTCCGTGAGCGCAATCGCCTGATCGAGCAGCGAAAGCCCGTCGCGCACGGACCCGTCGGCGGCGCGGGCGATCAGTGCCAGGGCCGCGGGCTCGGCCTCGACCGCTTCTGTCTCGGCAATCCGCCGGTAGTGTTCGGCGAGCAGCTCGATCGGGACGCGGCGCAACGAAAACCGCTGGCAGCGCGACAGGACCGTCAGCGGGACTTTCTGGATCTCGGTTGTGGCGAACACGAATTTGGCGTGCGGCGGCGGTTCCTCGAGCGTCTTCAACAGCGCGTTGAAGGCGCTCCGGGAGAGCATGTGGACTTCGTCGATGATGTAGACCCGGTAGCGCCCCAAATCGGGCTTGCGGTACAGCAATCCCTCGGTCAGCTCGCGGATGTCGTCGACGCCGGTGCGCGAGGCGGCATCCATCTCAACCACGTCGCTGTAGCGGTCCTCGGCGATCTGACGGCAATTCGCGCACACCCCGCAGGGGGCAATGGTCGGCCCGCCCGATCCGTCCGGGGCTACGCAATTGAGCCCGCGCGCCAGGATCCGCGCGGTCGTCGTCTTGCCCACGCCGCGCACGCCGGTCAAGATGAACGCATGCGCCACCCGGCCAGTCGCAAACGCGTTCGACAGGGTGCGCACCATCGCCTCCTGCCCGATCAGCTCGGCGAAGGTCGAAGGCCGATATTTGCGGGCGAGGACGCGATATGCGGTCGCCGAATCGTTCATGCGCGGACCTGTCGAGGCGGGAGACCGGACGGACGACCCAGACCGGAACTCGTTACGGCTGCTTCCTTCCGGACCTGACCGAGTTGGCGAGGGGTCTGTCCGCCGCCGGGCTCCCGCAGGCACTATACTCACTCATTCGCGAAAAAATCGACCGCGCTGTCGATTCCGGCTTCTTCGCGCGTCGTCATGCTGCCAACCATTCGTCGGAGAGGAGAACGATGCCCGAGCTTCAGATCATTGGCGGACCGCAGAGCAATTACGTGCGAGTCGCGCGCATCGCCTGCGCCGAGAAGGGCGTTCCCTACACCCTCGTTCCGGTCATGCCGCACACCCCCGAGGTCGATGCCATCCACCCCTTCGGCAAGATCCCGGTCATGCGTCACGGCGATGTGACCCTCAGCGAGTCGCGCGCGATCTGCTTTTACATCGATCATGCGTTCGACGGCCCTCCCCTGGCTCCACGGAACCCGGTGGACGGAGCGCGAACGGAAGAGTGGATCTCACTCGTCAATACGACAATCGACCCGTTGCTGATGCGCCAATATCTCGCCGCCTATTTCTTCCCGCGGACCCAAGACGGCCGTCCCAATCGCGTGGCCATCGACGCGGCGCTACCCAAGATGGAAGAGCATTTCGCGGTGCTCGACCGCGTCGTCGCCAAGACCGGCCACTTGGTCGGTGACAGTTTCACGCTCGCCGACATGAACCTGCTGCCGATCCTGTTCTTCATGGACAAGGCGCCGGAGAGCCGTGCGATGCTGAACCGCAGCCGGAACCTCAGAGCGTATTACGAGCGGCACCGGGCGCGGGCGAGCGCCAAGGACACGATCCCGCCGCCCTTCCCCGGCCGCTCCTCATGGGACATCGCGGCGTAAGGAGCGAGCAGAACCATGCGCTACATGTTCCTGATCTATAGCCGCGAGACCGACATGGCCGGGATGTCGCCCGCCGACATGGACGCGCTGAGGGCGGCGCACAGGGCGGTCATGGACGAGACCGGTGCCAAGGGCATCTTCCACGGTGCCGAGCCGCTCCATCCGACCGCCACTGCCACGACCGTCCGCATGCAGGGCGGCAAGCCGCTGGTGATCGACGGGCCGTTCGCCGAGACAAAGGAGCAGCTCGCGGGGTATTACATCCTCGACTGCAAGGACCTCGACGAGGCGATCGGGTGGGCCGCCAAGATACCGACGGCATGCAAGGGCGGCGAGGGCTGCATCGAGATCCGGCCGATCATGGGGCTGCCCTCGCGGTAATCCCAACCGATGTCCGCACTTGCGCGGAGTCGGTGTTTCGTTACGAGCACGGCCTGATCATCGCCGGCCTGATCCGGCTGTGCGGCTCTTTCGACCGCGCCGAGGAGGCGATGCAGGACGCCTTGGCGGCGGCGCTGGTGCATTGGCCCGACCGTGGGATCCCGCAAAACCCCGCCGCGTGGATCATGACCGCCGCTCACCGCAAGCTGATCGACATGGCGCGGCGCGAACGCACGCGGAACGAAAAGCACGACCTCCTTGAGCAGGAAGCTGCGATCGCGGTCTATGAGAACCCGATACCGGCGCCGTCCGCACTTCCCGACGACCGGTTGCGGCTGATTTTCACCTGCTGCCACCCCGCGCTCAATCGCGAGGCGCAGATCGCCCTCACTTTGCGTACCCTCGGCGGCCTCTCGACCGCCGAGATTGCTCGAGCATTCCTGATACCGGAACCCACTTTGGCGCAACGGCTGGTGCGCGCCAAGCGCAAGATCCACGACGCGCGCATTCCTTACGAGGTGCCGCCGGATCACGCTCTCGCCGAGCGGCGGGCTGCGGTGCAGGCAGTGATTTATCTGATCTTCAACGAAGGCTATCTCGCGACCACGGGCGAGGCCCTGATCCGGCGCGAGCTGTGCGCCGAAGCCACCCGCCTCGCCCGCATGCTGTGCGAAATCGACGCGCAGGAGCCGGAAAGCCTTGGTCTGCTCGCGCTGATGCTGTTGCATGACTCCCGGCGCCGCGCACGGGTCGACAGGGAAGGCGCTTTGGTCACCTTGGAGGACCAAGACCGCTCGCTGTGGGATCGCGGCCAGATCCGGGAGGGCTTGGCGCTGATCGACGAGGCGCTGCGCATCGGTCGGATCGGACCCTATCAGCTGCAGGCGGCGATAGCCGCTGTGCATGCCGAAGCCCACACCGCCGCGGAGACGGATTGGGCGCAAATCGCCGCCCTCTACGATGAACTCGCCCAAATCAATCCGACACCGGTCGTGCTGTTGAACGGTGCGGTCGCGGTTGGGATGAGCCGGGGGCCGGAACAGGGGCTGAAGCAGATGGACCGGCTCGGAGCCTCCGGAGCACTCGATCGTTATCACCTGTTTCACGCTGCGCGCGCCGACATGCTGCGCCGGCTCGGGTCACGAAGTGCTGCAGCCGACGCCTATCGGCAAGCTCTTTCCCTGACGGCCAACGACGTCGAGCGCACGTTTCTGGAGCGCCGCCTCGCCGCGCTGTGAGGAGCGCCCGCGGGTTGCGGCCGGCATGGTGGATATGCCAGTCTCGCCCAATGCGAGCGCCGAATTTCTATGCCCATCCCAGCTTCGAGCGCGCTGGTCTGCGCCGGCGCGATACCAGCTGGATTCTCGAACGCATCGCCGACCCGGCGAGCCTCTTCGTCCCGGTGTGGCGCAACCAGAACCTCGTCATCGAACTCGATGGTGCCGAGCCGCGCGCCGTTGTGCTCGCCTCGGCTGCCGTCGCGTCGAGCCTCACCCCTGCCGAAGAGCGCCTGGCCCGCGGCGAGGTCGTGTTTCTCGGGGTGGTCGAGGAACGGGCGCATTTTGCGCTCGACCTGTCACCGCTCGACGCACCGCTCGAGATGCTGCGTTCCCCGGCACTAGCGGCGAGCGGGATCGACGCGGCTCGCGTGCGGTTTACCGATTTGCGCCAGCTCGGCGGGCGGATCGGGCGGCGCGAGGGGGCGCTGTTGGCGCTCGCGCGGGCGATGATGTTTTGGCACGCGCGCCATCGGTTCTGCGGATTGTGCGGCAACCCGACCCGCAGCGAAGAGGCCGGGCACATGCGCCGCTGCGCCGATCCCGCCTGCGACACAATGCATTTCCCGCGCACCGACCCCGCCGTGATCATGCTGGTCAGCGACGGGGAGCGCGCGTTGATGGGCCGCTCGAAGCACTTTCCGCCGGGCATGTATTCGACGCTGGCGGGCTTTGTCGAACCGGGCGAGAGCCTCGAAATGGCGGTCGCCCGCGAGGTGCGCGAGGAGACTGGGATCGAGGTCGGTGCGGTCCACTATCACTCCTCGCAGCCGTGGCCCTTCCCAGCCAACATCATGCTCGGGTTTCACGCCCAAGCGCTGACCACCAAAATCACAATCGACTACGGCGAGCTGGAGGATGCGCGGTGGCTCGAGCGCCGATGGCTTCTCGCACACACAGACGATGACACCTTTGGCATGCCGCGACTCGATTCGATCGCCCGCCGCCTGATCGAGGATTGGCTGCACGGCCGGATCGAGATCGGCAGCGAGCGATAAAGGTCGCGATCCCACGCGGCCCGCCGGCGGACTGTCGCAAACTCTCCGACCCCTGTAAAAGCCGGAAAACAGCGTGAATAATTTATTTGGCGCGGAAATTTGCCCGAGTCTCCTTGGATAAAGTAAGCCAAATCAGATAGTTACTTATGAGAAGCGGTTCGAACGAACAGGGGGCTGACGAGCGCCCAGCAGGGGGCGGAATCGTCCTAACAGGGTGGTAACAGGGGAGGCGCCCAGACACCCATTTCGTGGCTTCGAATAGAACATTACGAAAAATCCTTTATTGAGAAATCAACAAACCCAAGCGGGCATATGGGTCGAAATTTTGCCGTGGCAAGCCGGCGAGAGCAGGCTCACCAGATCCAAGGGCGGCGACCGCGGGCGGCGAAAGGAACTCTCGCCCGGCAACAAGATCCAGATGTTGGGTCAGATCGGGAGATCACCGAAGTCCGCGACCTCGGCGCGGAGGTCGAGGCCAGCGACGGCGTCAAGGACGGTGACTAGGTCGTGATCACTCCCGCCGTCGATCCCGGGGATGGAGGCAGGGTGCAGATTCGCACGACAACGACGGCTGGCTAGAACCTGACGCGCTGCGATTGGTTGGTTGGTCCGAGAATGATTTCACTCAAATTGACAAAAGTTAACGCTGAAGCGGGTAGGGAGTCGCTTAAATCGGTGGTGAGCGCTTAAGCGAAAGCGGCTTGGTTGGAACCCGCGACAACGCCGGTGACGAGCGATGTTGAATTTGAACACTACACGGCCAGGCCCGAAACACGCCGACTGCGGTAATCCTTCGCGACCGCAGTCGCGCGGACCGGAGCAGAGTGGCGTTGACCGCAGCTTGCGCGCACAAATCGAAGTCCTGGTTCCGCGGCTGAGGCGTTATGCGCGCGCTATGGCGCGCGATCCGGTTGCTGCAGATGACCTCGTTCAGGATTGTCTCGTCCGCGCTCTCGGGAAAATTCACCTGTGGAAAGAAGGCACCGATCTCCGCGCCTGGCTGTTCACCATCCTGCATAACCGACATATCAGCCACGCGCGCCGGACCGCGCGACAGCGTGACATCGTCCAATTGCAGAAATGGAAACCGGGTTCGGCGGCCTCGCCCAATCAGATCGTCAGGTTGGAACTTCGCGACCTGGAGCGCGCCATTGCCAGACTGCCCGAGGAGCAACGCTCGGTAATTCTGCTCGTTGGGTTGGAGGGCATGCGATACGACGAAGTCGCTTTGGTCCTTAACCTCCCGGTCGGAACGGTCCGCTCACGAGTTTTCCGAGGCCGCGCAAGCTTGCGCGTGATGACCGGGCTCCTCCCCGGTCAGCACAGCCCGCCCCTCGAACATGCGGCCAAGCGCGCTGCTCGCCGGCGCCGAGCGCCGGTCGGAAATTGTCACCCGCCGATCTCGTC
>Ga0310916_10002319_pt1 | contig 11609 bp, 10 predicted proteins | sample GREbulkMGLF176_FD_203444 | JGI IMG/M metagenome (GOLD analysis project Ga0310916, IMG submission 203444) | Lab enrichment of tropical soil microbial communities from Luquillo Experimental Forest, Puerto Rico - GRE.bulkMG.LF176 | ecosystem: Environmental > Terrestrial > Soil > Tropical forest >...
GTGCCTATGTGGTGAATGATGGTTCCCCCTAGCGTGTCAAACCTCACGTGACCCTGTGACCGCCATCACTTCGCTTTGGGTATCAAGTGGGCAAAAATCAAACCATCGTTCGGTGCCTGGTGGATATCCCAACCGCAACGTAATTCCATTCGCGACGGCGATTGAAGGTGAGGAACTTGCAGCTTTCGCAACTGACGCTCCGCGTCGTCGCCAAGGAACAAAAGCATGGCAAAAGGTTCGGTTCAAATCGTAGTGGAGCGATGTAAGGCCTGTGGTTTCTGCGTAGAGTTTTGTCCGACCCGCGTCCTTGCGCTCTCCTCCGCCTTCAACGCCAAGGGCTATCACCCTCCCTACATGGTCCACCCGGAAAAATGCAGCGGCTGCGATCTCTGTGGAATGTACTGTCCCGATTTCGCCATCTTCGGATTCAAATATCCTGCTGAAGAGACAGAGAACAAAGACGCCCCGCAGGTCGCTGCCCCCGCGCCGCGCGCATCGGAGGTGCAGGATGCACGCTGACCCGGCTGGCGTACTCACCGGCTCCCACTTTCTTGACGGCGATCACGCTTGCTGTGAAGGAGCACTCGCGGCAGGGGCGCGTTTCTCCGCCGGATACCCAATCACGCCGTCGACCGAAGTGGTGGAGCGCTTCGCACAACGCATCCCGACAGTCGGCGGCACTTTCATCCAGATGGAAGACGAACTCGCTGCCTCGATCGCCATTCAAGGCGCAGTTTGGGGAGGAGCCAAGGCCTTTACCGTGACCTCCGGTCCCGGCTTCTCCCTGATGATGGAGCACATCGGCCTCGCTGCCATGACCGAAACGCCTTGCGTCTTTGTTAATGTGCAGCGCGGTGGTCCATCGACCGGCTTGCCGACGCTTCCCGCACAGGCCGACATGATGCAGGTGCGCTGGGGTTCGCACGGTGACTACGAGATCATCGCCCTCTGTCCCAATTCGCCGCAGGAATGCTTTGACCTGACGGTGAAAGCGTTCAACCTCGCCGAGCAGTATCGCTGCCCGGTGTTTGTGATGCTCGATGAAGTTGTCGGCCACATGACCGAGAAAGTCGTGATCCCACCGCCCAAGCAGATCGAAGTTACGCCGCGCCGCTACACCACCGTTCCTCCTGATCAATTCAAGGCTTACGAACCGAAGGAAGACCTCGTACCCGACATGCCGCACACTGGCCAGGGCTATAACGTTCATGTCACCGGGCTCACGCACGACGAGCGCGGCTATCCCAACATGAAACCGGTCGCGCAGGACAAGCTGGTCCGCCGGCTCATGGACAAGATCGTCAGGAATGCCGACGACATCTGCCTGTTCGAAGAATCGGATGTCACCGACTCCGACTGCGTCGTGGTCTCCTACGGCATCACCTCGCGCATTGCGCAGCGCGCCATTGAAATGGCCCGCGAGAAAGGCGTGAAGGTTGGTAAGTTCCGCCTCATCACCGCATGGCCCTTCCCCGAGAAGAAGATGAAGGAAGTCGCAGCTCGCACCGACTCCATTGTTGTCGCAGAGATTAATCTCGGCCAGATGGTGCGCGAGGTCGAGCGCGCCGTCGCCGGTAAGGTTCCTGTCCGCTTCGTCGGACACGCCGGCGGCAGTGTCCACAATCCCGAGGACATCCTGAAGGCCATCATGGAGGTGGCGTGATGACGACCCTACCCGTGCAAACCAACGTGGTGGAACAGTTCTTGCGGATGGACCGCATCCCGCACATCTGGTGCCCCGGCTGTGGCATCGGGACCAGCGTGAACTCTTTCGCGCGGGCCTTGATCGACGCCAAGATCGACGTGAAGAACCTGGCCATCGTCTCCGGCATCGGCTGCACCGGTCGCGTCGCCGGGTATGTCAACCTCGATTCATTCCACACCACGCACGGACGGGCGCTGCCGTTCGCCACCGGACTCAAGCTGGCGAATCCGAAGCTCAACGTGGTCGTGTACTCCGGTGATGGCGATCTTTTCGCCATCGGCGGCAATCACCTGATTCACGCCGCCCGCCGCAACGTGGACCTTAAAGTCATCTGTGTGAACAACCTGATTTACGCTATGACAGGCGGCCAGACGGCACCCACGACGCCGCGCGAGGTAGTCACGTCCACCAATCCTCACGGAACGTACGATTCGTCCTTCAATCTCCCCTATCTAGTCGAAGCTGCCGGTGCCGTGTACGTCGCGCGGTGGACCACTTTCCACGTGCGCCAAATGGCGCGCACCATGCAGGAGATGTTCAGAAAGCGCGGCTTCTGCTTTCTCGAGGTCATCTCGCCCTGCCCGACGCTCTATCAGCGCCGCAACAAGATGGGCGACGGACTCGACACGATGATCTTCTACAAGGAGCACAGCAAAGTTCGCAACGGCGCGCCCACCAGCGAAGTTTCGCTGAGCAAGGCGGGCGAGATCATCGTTGGCAAGTTCGTCGATCGTGAGCGTGCCGACTACCGCGACCTGATGCACGAGCGATTCTATGAAACCCTGGGAGACCGCTACGTGGAAAGAGAGGCATGCGAATGCGAAATCTAACCGAAATCCGCATCTCCGGGTTCGGCGGACAAGGTGTGATTCTGTCGGCCATCGTCATCGGCAAGGCTGGCTGCATCTTCGAGCACGGCTTCTCGACCATGACGCAGTCGTTCGGACCTGAGGCCCGTGGTGGCGCGTGCAGCGCACAGGTCATCCTGTCGAATGAGCCCATCCTCTATCCTTACGTCACGCGTCCCGACATTTTGGTCACGATGTCGCAGGAAGCATACTCGCTCTTCACGCCGCAACTCAAAGAAGACGGCATTCTCATTATCGAACAGGACCTTGTGCGTGTGGAAAAGCTGCCGCCGGGCGTGCGCGTTTATGGCGTGCCGGCCACGCGTCTCGCCGAAGAACTCGGCAAGCGCATGGTGCTTAACACAGTGATGGTCGGCTTCTTCGCGGCGGTTACGAATGTGCTGGAGCCCGGGGCAGTTCGCCGGGCAGTTGCCGACTCTGTGCCGGATGCCTTCCGCGAGCTCAACCTCAAGGCATTCGACAAGGGTTTCGAATATGGCACCGAGCACCTGACTGCCGAGGTCGAGAAAGAGGAGCCCGAGATCGAAGTCTCAACCTTGGAACAGTAGCTCCATACCCTTAATTACATGGCAGCACAAAGCCGGCCCAAATTGGCCGGCTTCTTGTTGTCCGCTTGCAGCTCGTAAACCGTCCTGCTAATCCCTCTGATGCTGAAACGTACTCAACGCGGACACAAATCCCGTCGCCTGGACGATGTCGTTTCCCTGATATGGACGGTCGAGGTCCGCGATCGCCACCAATACCAGCGAGATGAGAAAAGTCAATACAATCACTTGCAGCACATGGAAACGAAAGCTCGACACTCCAAAGAAGCAGGACGCGGCAACCGTGATGATTCCGCCCGCAACCAACACCGCTCGCAGAATTCCCGGTAGCTGTTCCCGGCCATGCATCAGGCGGATGCGGCGATACTCGGTCAACATCCGCAGTTCCTCCATGAATTGATAATTGGCAATCGAGTCCGGACTGGAATGCGCCTGGGCTTGGCCGGCCAGCGTCCACAATCGATTGATGATCTCGGTGGTTTCCCGCGGCACCGACTTTCCCGCCTGCATATCGGGCCACTCCTGACTAATGACAACATGCGCGTATTTTTGACAGAGATCTTGCACTTCCGCCCCGACGGCGGGGTCGATGTCGCCTGTAATTCGCCAAATATTGACTAGCGAATTGGCCTCTTGCTCCGCGTTGGCTTGGGCTGCCTGTAGGTTGTTCCACACACCCGAAAGCATGAACGCCAGGATCACGGCATAGGTCGTCCCAATCACGGCCACGACAGCGCCGGTAAAGTCGTTCGAATCTTTTCTCGCGTGCGCCGCCGACGAGCGCGTCACAAGGAAGAGGAAGACCAGCGCTGCGATCACACAGGCCGCAATGATGAGGATGTCGAAGAGCAAAGCTTCTTAATACCGCCAAATTCAAAACATTAGCGGGTATGAGCTTACACCGAAGCGCGCGATCAAAAGTGACGCCCCTTCCAGGTGTATCAGAGTAGTAAGTGTTTGGATTTGGTCTTTCCCAACTGACAACTGACGACTGGCAACTGCTTCTATCCCACGCGCAAAATTTTATGCTCCGGACATCGCGCGCCGGCGGCTTCGATGAGCTGATCGATCAGGCCGGCTCCGTAGCGAACCAGGAAATACACTCCCGCAATTTCGCGCTCCTGAAGCGTTTTATGCGGAAACAGGGCATTCTCGATCATTGCCGCGTGGCGTGCCAGGACTTGTTGCTTGCGCAACTCCGCCTGTGCCGCACGCTTCTCCAGTCGGCCGACCTGGTAGCGCATCTTGCTGGCTGCGTTTTTGGCGGCGCCGACAAGAGTCTGATCCAGCTTGTGCAGCGACTCGCTGATTCGCTGCATAGCCTCATCGACGGTTCGTATTCCATACTCGAAATCGAGCTTCAGCTCTTGAGGCAGCGAGTGTTTTGCCAACTCTTGGCGCAACTGCGTCTCACCGTGAAACAGGTCTTCCAGGTTGAGCTCATACTTGTTGAGCAGTTTCTCGATCTTCGGCTCCAGCAGCGTTGCGCTCATGCGCGGCAGGATCGGCGTCACACGGGCCAGCAGTTTTTCGTACACGACGCGAACCTGCGCGAAATAGGCGATCTCCGCCGGGCCACCGATATAGGCCAGGGTGGGCAGCCAGTAATCCTGCAAGACCGGCCGCAGCAGCACGTTGGGGTTGAAGTTCTGCGGCGCGTCAGCGATCAGGCGCTTCAGTTCCTCCGGCGACAAACGCTGCTTCCGAATCGTGAACTGACCATTCGCACGATGCACCGGAACGCGCGCGCCATCTACCACCGCAAACAGGGGCGTGGACTGCTCCGTTACCTTCACCTGTTCGTGGTAGCCGGCCCGGCTGAGTTCTTTGTTCTGGGCCAACAGCGCCTCGTCTACCTCCGGCGCCCGGTCGATGGCCTCGACAAAAAGAGGTGCGGCAACTTTATGCAACTCCGCATCGGACGGGTCGAGAAGAATGAGCCCGTACTGGGAGAAGATTCGCGTGATCAGCCGCGCAAAGGCGCCGGAGAACGTCTCGCTCTCGCGATAACCCTCGCGCAGATATTCCGCAACGGGTGAGTCACCGAGAAGTTGTGCAGCCTGGGCCACAATGTTGTCCGTCCCGGCCGCAAGGCGCACGTTCGCAACCGGCGAATCCGGCTTGCCCTGGGTCACGGCTGTAAACGGCTTGAGACAATACGACGAATCCAGTAGCAGCGCCTGGTTTACCTCGGCGAGATCGTGGTCTTCCGTCGCCATCCAAAAGACCGGCACACACGGCACGCCCGCGTCTTCGACCTGCTTCGCCAGCGACAAGACCGCTGCCGCCTTCAGCAGCGACATCAGTGGCCCGCCGAACAGTCCAACTTGCTGGCCGGTGACAACCGCGTGCGCACCTTCGTGCAGCCGTTCAATGTTCGACAGCGTCTTCTCCGACGCGCCCCAGGTGCGATTCTGCCGCTCCAACGCATCGGCGACTTGCCGGTGCAAAGGTGTGCCATGGGGCACCACCGCAGCACGGCGGGCGATTTCTTCCGGCTCGAAAGAGTATGGGAAGAAGCGACGAATTTCAGGAGAATGAGAGAGGAAGTCAGCGAAGAGCTTGGTAGTGTGCGGGATCGCGTGGAAAGAGATGCAGTCGGGTATCAAGCCGTCACCTCCCAACAACAGCAGTAAGCTGGGTTCGCCATCACGGTCCCTGCGCTTTCCCGAGAATCTGTATTGCGTATAAGACTAGCAGTCCGACAAAAGGTTTCGATGATCGGCAAGGCGCAGGGATGCAGATTTGCAAAATTGTGTGATGAACCGCCGACATCAAGCCAGCGATTGCATCAGAGCCTGGATGAGTATCTTTTATACGCGGACTCATGGATGCTACGGCCGCCAACGCCGCAAGTTCCCTCAACGGTCGTCATGTGAAAGCCAACGGGGGTGCCCCATCCTTTAGCTTCCTTTGGCCAGGATGGGGTGAGGGTCAGAACTTCATCGATGCTCTCTTGGCCAGCTCCTTCAATCTTCATTACCGAATCACGAATCCGGGCTCGGATTCACCACGCTCTGAGTCCGCCCAGCGAACGCCATAATCCAGCCCAGCCAGCAAAAGGTATTTACGATAACGATGTCAGCTTGGGCCACTGGCTCGAACTGACACTCACGTCGGTTTACAACAGCAAACTCTAACCGCATCGTTCGTGACCGCTATACACCCTCCCAAGCGGTTCCTGGCGTAAATTGGCTCGATTAGGTCAACTTGGCACGCATAGGAGTTGCAGACCATGAAAGCACGGGAACTGTAGGTCGCCAATGTGTTCGCCATAGGCATTGCCTCACGCAGCAAAGCGCCAGTGCGCGAGGCCGTTTCCCATAAAGACGATCACAAACAGACGTTCATCTGTGGCTTTCTGATGCTGATGAATTATGGCGTCATGTACGAGCGCCATCGGGGTCAGGCGCCTCAATCCAACACGTGCAGCGGCACTGCCGGAATTGGCGACGCCTACTCTGAGGACGTAATCCAGGATCTGCGCTGGCAAAGTCACTACCTTGCAGCAGCAACTCCACGAGTAGTGGAGATGAAGAAAGAACAGATAGGCAGGGCAAGACAGGAGATGCTCCCGGCCCCGCTGGCCCAGCCGCTCAGCAGCACCGCCTGACGGGCCGTTTGCCTAGCTTGCCGCATCTAATTGTTGGGCCAGATTGACTTCCGGCCAGTGGCTGCTAGAGTGAAGGCAGCCGTTCCTACCGTGGGGGCGTCACGGCTTCGACGGAAGTGATTGCGGTTAAGAGGCATACCGGAGTGTTCGCATCCGAAATCGCGGACGACAACACAATTGCCAACCAACAGCTGGCATACGCTGCTTAATTAACTAAGTAGCCGCTGTCCCCGGCTTTGCTCACGGGCCGGGAGACGGCGTCGCACAGTGAGCTGGCTTCGAACTCTACGTCTGGGAGTTCGAGGCGAGATCTACAGGCTGGCCGTTCGCGTTTCTTGTCGGTTCTGAGCGCGTTTGGCGAGAGTGCCGGGCAACCGGCGCAGGAACATGACTAAGTATGTAGGCTCTTAACTGACAGCATTTTCGGACAGGGGTTCAACTCCCCTCGCCTCCACCAATGATTCTTGTAGCGGGCCCACGGAAAGAGATCACTCAGTGGGTTCGAGATTTCAGCCGTCGGCTCACATTCATCCCAGCAAGTGCAAAGGCGACAATTGTCGGGCCCCGAATCGCCGCCCCAGCAAGCGGCCTAATTTTCTCCACTACAAGGGCCCACCCTTTGCTTTAAGTTTGAGTCTCTGAAGCAGTAGACATGAGTACAAGAACTCTGATCCTCTTCATCTTAATCTTTCACCACTACTAGTCGCGGCGCGTCCGCAGTCAGAGGAGCAAGGGGACAGGCCAGCCATAGAGCCGCGCACGCGCGCACATGCTGCGGCAAAGGTTAACGTTGAAGCCAAGACCTACGACCAAACTTCGGGCACGGTATTAATAGAGATCCACTTAAGGGAAACGTTCACTGGAGAGATCGATGGCGAAAGTCCGGTTCGGGCTTTATAGGTCCTACGCGACGGTCACTCTGCCAGCCTCGTCAGCGTGCCGCGATTCCGCGGGACTCAGCGGACGTCAGGGAACCTTCGTGCTTCAAGGTCAAGAAACGGTCGAGAACGGCAAGATCAAAGCGACATGGCTCGTCGTTCCCGACTGCGGGGCGAGGGTGGCTTTGAAGACGGCTTTGGAAAAGGGTCACACGCGGACATTGGATTACTTCGAATGATGCAGCACAATTCTTCTGCCTGCCCTTGCCTTGGGAGTTTTCCTCGTACATTCTCGGACGGTTAGAACGAGAGCGAACACGATGCGGGGCCTCCAGATCGAATCAAATTATCCTAAGCGGTTGCGCCGCTTATCTGTACAAGTCACAATTTTGGCATCCTAGTTGCGGGCTTCAACGCAGGAATCTCCATGCAGAGAGGTGGCCGATGCGTCGTCTAGCAGAGGACATCCGTTACGCGCTCCGGCAGTTGCGCCGTTCACCCTCGTTCGCGATCCTCGCGCTCATCACTCTGACTTTGGGAGTGGCAGCGAATGTGATCGTCTTTGGCATAATCGATGCATTCTTTCTACGCCCGTTGCCGGGGATCAGCGAGCCGCAACAGCTCTATATGGTGCAGCATCGCGAGGACCTCTGGATCACGCTTTCGTATCCTCAGTACAAGGACGTGCGCGATCGGAACACGGTTTTCTCCGGTGTGGCGATGTACCGTCCGGCACGCATCGGCCTGGGACAAACCGGAAAGGCACAGCCGGTGTGGGGGTTTGAAGTCAGCGGAAACTACTTCGACGTGTTGGCCGTGAAGCCGGCTTTAGGTCACTTCTTTCATGCGGAAGATGACGTTGATCCCGGCGGCAAGCAATATGTGGTGCTGAGCTACCGCTGCTGGCAAGAGCAGTTTGGGGCGAACCCCAATCTCGTCGGAACCACAATCTATCTGAACAAGTACCGATACACACTGGTGGGAGTGGCTCCGGAAGAATTTCGCGGAACGGAACGCCTGATTCTGCCGGACGTCTGGGTGCCTGTCTCTAACGAAGTCCTGATCGAGGGCTTCGATTGGATTCATAACCGCAGTGACAGCAATGCGTGGGTGATTGCGCGGCTCAAGCCGGGGGCCACGAAGAGCCAGGCCGAAGCAAATTTGAACAGCATTGCGAAGGAGCTTGCGCGCGAGTATCCGCACAACGATGAAAACCTGAAGCTGCGGCTGACGAAGCCGGGCTTTCTCGGCGATGCGCTAGGCGGGCCGGCGCGCGGTTTTACGTTCGCGATCATGCTGCTGGCGCTGCTGGTGTTGCTGGCGGCATCGGCCAATCTCGGTGGACTCTTCGCTGCCCGCACTGCAGACCGTGCACGCGAGCTGGCGATCAGGATGGCTGTGGGATCGAGCCGGCTGCGAATCTTTCGGCAGTTGGTGACCGAGTCCGTGCTGGTGGCAGTGATTGGGGGAATCACCGCGATGTTTGTGGCACGCGTCGCATTGCGCTTTCTGACTCAGTGGCGTCCGCCGACGGAGTTCCCCCTTCAGATAGCGGTCAACCCGGACACAACCGTCTACATGTTCGCACTTTTTGTCGCAACCTTGACCGGAGTGTTGCTGGGATTGCTGCCCGCACGCCAGGTATGGAACACGGATCCCAACCAGACGCTGCGAGGAGGCGGGTCCTCGCCCTTCCTTTCGCGTCGGTGGACCATGCGCGATGTTCTGCTTGGAGTCCAGATTGCCTTGTGCTGTCTATTGGTCACCGCCTCGCTGGTCTCGCTCCGTGGACTCGTGCGCGCGTTTCGCATGCCCATCGGATTCAATCAGCAGGATGTGACGCTCGCCATGTTCGATCTTCATCTGGCGCGTTACACCGACGACAACCTTCCTCTTGCACAGCGGCAGTTGCTCGAGCGGGTTTCCCGCTTACCGGGTGTAGCGGCCGCGGCCTATTCAAATTCAACGCCACTTTCTCTCGATGAGTCGGAGACTGATGTTTACCCGGAAAACGTTCACGAGTTTCGCCCCACGAACGTGATGTTCAATGCCAATTACTACAGCGTTTCGCCGGGATATTTCCGCACCGCGGGAACCCGGCTGCTGGTAGGACGCGAATTTAGCTGGAACGACGATCAGCATGCGCCGGAAGTTGCGATGGTCAACGAAACCTTCGCGCGGCGCTTGTTCGGGACGGGCTCGCCTATCGGGAGATACTTCAACACCGACATGAGCCATCGAATACAAGTGGTCGGCGTAGTTGAGGATGGAAAGTATGTGTTCCTCGCGGAAGAGCCCACCCCGGTAATCTTCTTCCCCATTCTGCAAGTGAAGAACAGTTCGACCGTGCTGCTGGTTCGCTCGCCTCGTGCCTCATCCGAGATGGTCCCCGCCGTTCGCAGGGCTGTGAACGAGTTCGACCCCAGCATTCCTGTCTTCGGCATTCGCAGTTGGGCTGATGCGCTTGCCATTGCGTTGTTTCCTGCGCGTGCAGCCACGATCGCACTAGGAGTATTCGGCGTGCTGGCGCTGATGTTGGCCGTCACCGGGATGTTCGGTCTGGCTTCGTACTCGGTGAGCAAGCGGTTGCGCGAGTTGGGCATTCGGATAGCGTTGGGAGCACACACGCAGGACATCATGCGCAGTGCTCTCGGCAGAACCGCGATGTTGCTAATCGTGGGATCGGCCGCCGGTTTACTGCTGGGCATCGCCGCTACCCGGGTGCTGGCCATGATCGTGTACCAAGCGAGTGCGCTGGATCCGGTGGTCTTGCTCGGTGTGCTGGCAACGATGGCGCTGGTTGGCATCATCTCTGCTTCCCTGCCAGCGAGGCGAGCGTTGACTGTCAATCCGGCGAGGCTGCTGCGAGAGGAGTAGGAAAAAAGCGGCTGGAACGAGGCATGCGGGCCCCACATTTGCCAACTTCAGGCAATGCGCCACTAGGCGCGCCGGTCCCGGCATATACCACTGCTGCTGTCAAACATATCGGTGCCCGAATGGGCGGCAGAAGCCTTTGTCAACAAAGCGCTCGATGGGCCGGGCACCGGTCCCGGTGTATTGTCAATGCATGTTACCGATCCCGTTCCCGAGAGCACTTGCAGTCGTCGCCGTGTTGGCCGGGCTCGCAACTCAGAGCATGAAAGCGCAAACTACGCCGTCATCTTCAAAGCCGGAATCGCCGAAACCGAAGCCGGAGGAAACCGAGGTCTGGTCGCCCGAGCCACCGATCGTCACGCCGGGCGCCACCTGCGGCGCGCCTCCGTCCGACGCCCTCATCTTGTTCGACGGCAGGAATCTCGATGAATGGGTTTCTGCGCAAGACCACTCACCCGCACAGTGGCTCGTTGCCGACGGAGTGATGACTGTCAACAAGTCCGCCGGCAACATCGAGACCAGGCGGAAGTTTAAGAACTACCAACTGCACATCGAGTGGCGGGTTCCCGAAAACATCGCCGGATCAGGCCAGGCGCGCGGAAACAGCGGCGTGTTCCTCGCCTCCACCGGCCCGAAAGACGCCGGATACGAATTGCAGGTGCTCGACTCCTACAACAACAAGACCTACGTGAACGGACAGGCTGGCGCAATCTATAAGCAATCGCCGCCGCTGGTGAATGCGAATCGCAAGCCCGGTGAATGGCAGAGCTATGACGTTGTATGGACCGCGCCCACCTTCAACTCTGATGGCTCACTCAAAACGCCCGCTTATGTGACCGCCTTCTTCAATAGCGTCCTCATCCAAAACCATTTCGAGTTGAAAGGCGAAACGCTCTACATCGGCAAGCCGTTCTACAAAGCATTCGACGGAGCGCCCATCAAGCTTCAGGCGCACGGCGACAAGAGCGAGCCCATCAGCTTTCGCAATATTTGGGTCCGGGAGCTCAATTAGCAATTAGCCATTAGTGTCCGATTGAAAGTCCAATAACCGTACCTGGTTAGGGTTCTCGCTTTGTTGAGCGAAAAAGCTTGATTTGTGGCACACATCGAAAATGCGTGCACAAG
>Ga0310916_10002320_pt1 | contig 11608 bp, 6 predicted proteins | sample GREbulkMGLF176_FD_203444 | JGI IMG/M metagenome (GOLD analysis project Ga0310916, IMG submission 203444) | Lab enrichment of tropical soil microbial communities from Luquillo Experimental Forest, Puerto Rico - GRE.bulkMG.LF176 | ecosystem: Environmental > Terrestrial > Soil > Tropical forest >...
GCCTCGAGCACGCTTCGGGTGATCTGGACCCGGTCCGCGAACTCCCACCAGGCCGGCGGCTGTGTTCCTGCCGCATCGAAGGCCGGACGGATGACAGCATCCGACCACGCGCAGCAGCGATCCCGCCGTTTTCCCTTGCCTGGAAGGGGCGTCCACAGATGGAAAGCCGTCATTCGTTCCTCCTTGATGGGTCGATGGAGGTGCGCCGATTCCTTCCCGCCCTCGCCCCGGAACGGGAAGGTTCGACCCAAGGCTCGCGACTGCTGCGCGCTGAGTTATCGGCCGCCCATCACCCAAACCGTAATTGTTGTTGCTAGAGTGCGAATGTTCGTTCACTGCCCCCGCGCCTGCCTGCCCATAGGGTATGATGCCAACGTAAGACGTGTTGACCGCCTGCAAGGGGCCAGGGGCGCGCCTTCGAACGCCTGCAGGCGCCATGCACAACCGAATGTAATCGGCGACAAAAGGGAGGAGGCTCTGCCATGAACAAGATCAGCACATGTGGGATGATCCTGGGACTATTCGGTGCCCTCGGGTTATCGTGGCCCAGCTCGGCCGAGCAACCGATCCGGGTTGGCGCCTCGATGTCGATCACCGGAAAGTCATACTCCGTTCAGGGCGGCTACGGTCGTGAGGGATACCTGCTGTGCCAAAAGCATGCGAATGCGCAGGGCGGAGTTCTAGGCCGGCCGATCGAGTTTGTGATCTACGACGATGCCTCTGACGAAAGGACTGCTACCCAACTCTACGAGAAGCTGATCGCAGAGGATAAGGTCGACGCCGTACTCGGTCCGTATGGCTCGGCTATCACCGACGCGGTGGCTGACGTCACCGAGAAACACCACAAGCTGATGATCGCACCGAATGCAGCGACCAGCTCGATATGGGAGAAGGGACGCCGATACCTCATCATGGTGGTGTCACCCACGGAGGGAAGTCAGCGGGCGTGCTCGATCTCGCGGCTCACGGACGCCTCAAGACCCTGGCCGTCATGAATCAGGACGCGCTCGTCCCGAACGCGGTGACCAAGGGGGCGCGTGAGCTGACCAAAAGGAAGAACTTAGAACTGGTCGTCTCGGAGACGTACCCGAACGGTACCGGCGATTTCTCCGGCATTCTCACCAAAGTGAAGGCAGCCAAGCCCGACGTCCTGCTTGTGGCCTCCATTCGCCTCGACGACCTTGTGGCGGTCACTCGCCAGATGAAGGAACTAGATTTCAATGTCAGGATGCTGAGCAGCCTGCCCTATGGCCTGCTCCCCGAGTACTACCAGCGGCTCGGAAAGGACGCCGAGTTCGTCTACAGCGGCTCCTTTTGGGAAGCTGGACTTCCGAACCCCGGAAACCAAGAATTCGTCAAAGCGTATGAGAGGGAGTTCAACCGCGCCCCCGCCGTTCAGTCGGCCAATGCGTATGCAGGGTGTCAGCTCTTTGCAGAGGCGGTACGACAGGCTGGGAGTACCGATTCCGAGAAGCTTCGAGAGGTCTTGCTTGCGCTCAAAACGAAGACCGTGCTGGGCGACTTCGCTGTTGACGAGCGCGGCTTTCAGATCGGGCACAAAGCGATCACCATCCAGTGGCAGGACGGCAAGCAGGTGGTGGTCTGGCCAGATGAGCTGGCTTCCGGGAAGCCTCGCTTCCCGACACCATCATGGAGCGAGCGATTAACGCCAAACTGAATGCACCTGGTCTCGGGACCTACCGTGGTAGGAAAAACACCTGCGACCAGATGAGGGGAGCCCAAGGCAAGGCCCTTGACGATGCCGCTCGACAGACTTTTAAGGGATCTGCTTATCCTTCTTCGGCCAGGTTGGGGCCAAAGAAAGGTCGGCATGGGCGTACGGCTTGCCATCGGCCGATCGCGACGAACGACCGGTTAGGGTCGAACCTCCCCCTTCGGGGGCGACGGCGGGAGGGTCCGGTTTCGGCGCGCTTCGCCCATTGCCCCGAACCCCGGCGAAGGTCTCTAGACTGAACCGACAGCAGCCACTCCACCGTGGCGGCGGCTACCGCTCTTCATGCCCCTTAAGAGACCTTCGCGGTCAGCTGGGGAATTGGCTTAGTTGGGCCTCGGCTCCCTCGCGACGACGGTCAAATTGGGACGAGCGTCGGCAGCGTTGGTGCTCTGCACGACGTTGAATGTGGCGACCGGCCTCCTAAGACCTCTTACCTCAAGGTTTCCCAGGTCCTCTAGCCTCGCGACCGCTTCGACCGCTTCAGCGATGCGGCTGCTGACCAGGATCTGCCCGTCCTTGGCCTCAGCACAAAGCCGCGCGGCGAGATTGCAGACCGTACCGATCGCGGTGTAGCCAGAGCGGTCGGAAAACCCGATCTGCCCCAGGGTCGCGTAGCCCTGCGCGATGCCAGCACCGAAACCAAGTTCACAGCCGTGGCGACGCCAAACAGCAATCAGCTTGCCCGCCGCCTCGCGCATCGCCATCGCCATTTTGACCGCGCGCTCGGCCGGGTCGGGACAGGGGACTGGGTCGTTGAAGAACACCATGATCCCGTCGCCAGCGAAATGGTCGAGCGTACCCTCGAATTCGGTGACGAGGGGTCCCAATGCGCCATGGTATTCGCGTTGAAAATCCAGCACTTCCTCGGGCTCGGCCGTCTCGGTGAAGGCGGTGTAGCCGCGCAAATCGCAGAACACGACGACGATCTCGCGACGGTGGCTTTCAAGGATCTTCTCATCGCCCTGCGAAACGATAAGCTCGGCCAATTGCGGTGCCAGAAACCGCTTCAGCCGGCCGACCCGGCCTAACTCCTCGACCTGCTCGGCAACGCGCGCTTCGAGACCACGATTCATCTCCGCTACTTGATCGGTGCGCTGGCGCAATTCGCTCAACAAGCGGGCGTTCTCCATCGCAATGACGGCCTGCGCCGCGAAGTTCTGCAACAGGGCGATCTCCTTGTCGGTGAACGGGCGGACCTCCTGGCGATAGATTGACAGGTGGCCGAGCACGGCATCGTCCTTGCGCAGCGCTATGCCGATATGGCTGCGGGCGCCGCCGAAATCGACGAGCGCCCGCACGCGGGCTATCCCATTGCGGTATGCTTCGGCTTCGAGAAGGTCTGCGGTGGAAACGGCTTCGAGAAGGTCTGCAGAGGAAACGATATTCTCACCGCGCGCAATACGCCAGGTTAGGGTGCCGGGCTGTGGTCTGGAGGGCTCACGCAACACGGCCAGCAATTCACGGGAAATGCCGCGCCAGGCGACAGGATGGAAGCAGTCGCCATCCCAAGTGAAAAGCAGACCGAATGCCGCACCGCAAAGGCTGGTCGCCTTTTCCAGCATCGCATCGAAGACCGGCGCGAGGTCGCCGGGCGAGGAATTGATGACCTGCAATACCTCGGTGGTCGCGGTCTGCTGCTCCAAGGCCTCGCGCGTCTCGGTCATGAGCCGCGCGTTCTCCATCGCAATGACGGCCTGCGCCGCGATGTTCTGCAATAGCGCGATCTGCTTGTCGGTGAACCGCCGCACTTCCTGCCGATAGACAGTGATCGCGCCTAGCAGACCGTCGTCTTTCCTCAGCGACACCGTGATCTGACTCCGCATGCCGCTGAGCTCTACCGCGTCCCTGAAGGCGGACGACGTCACATAGCCTGGGTCGTCCGATGGGTCGGCGAAGTGAACAACGCCCGCACCGTTTGCAATTCGCGCCAGCGGGTCGTCGCCCTCCGGCCGACTGGGACTCCGCTGCCGGACCCAATCGCTGAACCGCGGCTCGCCGTGTGCGGCACGAACATGGAAGCACTCACCGTCCCAGCTGCGGAGAACGCCGAAGGGCGCCTCACACAGCCGTGTCGCCTTCTCCAGCATTGCATCGAACACCGGTGCCAGATCGCCCGGCGAGGCATTGATGACCTGTAGCAGCTCGGCGGTCGCGGCTTCTCGGGCCAACGCCGCGTCGCGCTCGGCTTTGCATTCTGCGAGCTCACGCCGGAGATCAGCGGTGGATCGAGAGCAATCGCCTAAGTTGCTGTCGGGAGTCGCGCTCATTTGCGACCTCGGTAGGCCGTGCTTCCGGGCGATCATACCCAGATTATTCGTGTCCCCACAGCGTTGTGTATTGGACGCAGATCAGCGGTGATCGGCGGTAAGCGCGGCTCTCGGCAAGGGCATAGCGAATGTCGGCTTCAGGGCGAACCGCCCGATATCTCGCGGTCACGAGGAAGGGCTGCTTACGGCGCGTCTTGTATGTCGGGACAGGAGCATTCTGAGGGTGACGGGGGCTTGGTTGCGAGCCGGCCCCTGCCATGGCTGGAAGCCCGTACGCGTCTCGGCTGTCAGACCGCGGGCGAGCTTGGCGCTCCAGCCATATCTTCCATACCCGAACGGTTGCCAGGGCACGAGCCCGCATCCGCAAGGAAGGGGTACGAAGGTGGGCCGCGCAGCGCCAGTCTTGACGCGGCAGGAGCGATGGGCGACCCCAGGCCCAAACGAAACACAGTTGCTCGTCCGTTCCGACGGATCCGGCAACGGTCTTCTTTCTCATCACACAGCAGCCGCTCGGCGTGGACTGCAGGAACTGGTCTTCATGCCCCAATCCCGCCGTTCAGGACTTCCGACGGGACCGCGCAGCAGCGAGTCAGTCAAACGCTGGGTGGTCCCCCTTCGATAACGCGGAGAGCCGGCTGGCCGGCCGCGAGCGGCACGTTGAACGCGATGACAGGCTGCGTCAGACCTTTGAGGGTCAACGCGCCCATCTCTTCAAGGGTGATGTTGTCGTTGAGACGAGCCGCAACTCGCTGGCTCAGCAGGATTTGACCGTCCTTGGCTTCGGCGCACAGCCGCGCCGCGACATTGCACACTGTTCCGATCGCGGTATAGCCCGAACGCTCGGAAAACCCAATCTGGCCGAGCGTTGCGTAACCCTGGGCGATGCCTGCACCGAAGCCAAGATCGCGGCCAAGTCGGCGCCAGCTGGAAATCAAGGTCGAGGCCGCCTCGCGCATCGCGACCGCCATGTTGACAGCACGCTCGGCCGGATCGGGGACCGGCATCGGGTCGTTGAAGAACACCATGATCCCGTCGCCCGAGAACTGGTCGAGCGTGCCCTCGAACTGGCTGACGAGCGGTCCCAGCGCGCCGTGGTATTCGCGCAGGAAATCGAGGACCTCCTCGGGCTCGGCGGTCTCGGTGAAGGCGGTGTAGCCGCGCAAATCGCAGAACACGACGACGATCTCACGGCGATGGCTTTCGAGGATCTTCTCGTCGCCCTGCGAGACGATCAGTTCAGCCAGTTGCGGCGCGAGGAACCGCTTCAGTCGCCCGACCCGCCCTAGCTCCTCGACCTGTTCGGCGACGCGCGCTTCAAGACTGCGGTTTAAATCGGCCACCTCATCGGTGCGCTGACGCAATTCTCCGAGCAGCCGCGCATTCTCCATCGCAACGACGGCCTGCGCGGCGAAGTTCTGCAAAAGCGCAATCTGCTTATCCGCGAACGGCCGGACCTCCTGACGATAGATCGTGATTACACCGAGTACTTCCTCGTCCTTGCGCAGCGATACTTGCAAGGCGGTGCGCGCGCCACCGAGATCGACCAACGCGCAGCGCTGGGGATCACCGGTGCGATAGGCTTCCTCGGCGGCGAGATCGAGGTTGTGCACGATCGGTTCGCCATGCTTTAGTCGATAGGGTGCAGTCCCGGGACCGGGGACCATCGTGGCATTGTCCAAGAACTCCGCATACGCCTTGGGCACGCCCCGCAGTGCCACGGCGACATAGCGGTCTTCGTCAAAGGTCCACAGCCCGCCAAAAGCGGCCCCGCACAGCTTGAGTGCCTTTTCGAGCATCGCATCGAATACTGGTGCGAGGTCGCCGGGCGACGAGTTGATGACCTGCAATACCTCGGCAGTGGCAGTCTGCTGCTCCAAGGCTTCGCGCGTCTCGGTCAAGAGCCGCGCGTTCTCTATCGCAATGACAGCCTGTGCGGCGAAGTTCTGCAAGAGGGCGATTTGCTTGTCCGAGAATGGCCTGACTTCCCGTCGAAATGCGGTAATCACGCCGAGCAATTCGTCTTCTTTTCGGAGCGGCACCTGCAGCAACGTGCGAATGCCACCGGCGTCGATGACGCGTGCATACGCCGGAGCGTGGCGGTAGCTTTCGTCAGCCATGGCATCGGCCAGATGAACCAGCCGCTCTCCGTTGAGAACTCGCCACAATGGGGTTCCCTCGGGTGGCCGGAAGCGAGCTTGCTCCTCTCTGGCCGCGATGTAGCGCGACGCACCGTTGGGGTCGCTATCCTCGTCGTGCGCCGCTACAACACAGAACTCTCCCCCGTCACGGATCAGGAAGCTGCCATAGGCGACTCCGCAAAGCGCATGCGCCTTTTCCAGGATCGCGTCGAATACCGGGGTGAGGTCGCCGGGCGACAAATTGATGACCTGTAGTACCTCAGCGGTCGCGGTCTGCTGCTCCAGTGCGTCGCGCGTCTCGGTCAGCAGCCGGGCGTTTTCCATTGCAATGACCGCCTGCGCCGCGAAATTCTGCAGCAGCGCGATCTGGCGCTGGGTGAACGGGCGGACTTCCTGACGGTAGATGTGGATGACGCCGAGCAGGGCGTTGTCCTTGCGCAGCGCGACGGCGAGCAAAGTGCGGAACCCGCCGATCTCGACGACGGCCCGGCGCATCGCAGTGTTCGCTCGATAGGAGGGATCGTCCGCGGCATCGGCGATCTGTATCGCGGTTTCACCCGCCACGATCCGCGCATTGATGGTGCCGGGCTCGGGAGCAATCTTCCCCTGCTCGCGAACCCACGCGGAGAACGCGGGGTGGCCGCGGTTGGCGACGGGGAGCAAGCCCTCCCCGTCATAGGTCAACAGATACCCCAAGCTCGCCTCGCACAGGCGTAGCGCCTTGTCGAGGAGCGCCCCGAACACCGGCGCGAGATCGCCGGGCGACGCATTGATGGCCTCCAGGACTTCGGCGGTCGCGGTCTGCTGCTCCAAGGCCTCGCGCGTTTGGGTGAGGAGCCGCGCGTTCTCCATTGCAATCACCGCCTGCGCTGCAAAATTCTGCAACAGCGCAATCTGCTTGTCGCTGAAGGGTCGCACCTCCTGCCGGTAGATCATAATGAAACCGACAACCGCATCGTCCCTGCGCAGCGACACCAGCAGCGCCGTGCGAGCGCCACCCAAATCAACCAAAACGCGGCGATGCGGTTCGCCGTTGCGATAGGGTTCGTCGTCGGCCAGATCGAGGATTTGCGCATACCGTTCGCCGGCCAGCAGCCGAGCGCGGCCGGTGCCGGGGCCGGCCGCTGGCACCTCGCGGCTCAAATATTCGGCATAAGGCGGCGGCAGCCCGTGATGAGCGACGGGCCGGAAGCGGTCGCCACCAAGCGTCCACAGGCTGCCGAAGCTCGCCTCACACAGCCGCATCGCCTTTTCCAGCATCGCCTCGAACACCGGCGCGAGGCTGCCCGGCGATGAGTTGATGACCCCTAGCACCTCAGCAGTCGCGGTCTGCTGCTCCAAGGCCTCGCGCGTTTCGATGAGGAGCCGCGCGTTCTCCATTGCAATCACCGCCTGCGCCGCAAAATTCTGCAACAGCGCAATCTGCTGGTCCGAAAACGGGCGTACATCCTGGCGGTAGACGCCGATGAAGCCCTGCGCGACGCCGTCCTTTCGCAGCGCCACCCAAACCGCCGTGCGGGCTTTGCCCAACTCGATCATCGCGACGAGCCCGGGGGTCCGAAGCTCGGAACCTAAGGCAGTAATATCCGGAACCTGGATGGTATTTTCGCCCCGCCTAAGATGATCGGGCATACTCCCTGCGTCGATACGGACGGCCTGTCTGACAAACTCGGCCAATTCGAGCGGAAGCCCATTAGTTGCGACGACTTGGTAGTGTTCCTCGTCAAAGATAGCAAAGACGCCAAACGCCGCTCCACACAAGCGCATCGCCCTTTCGAGCATTGCGTCGAATACGGGGGCGAGGCCGCCGGGCGAGGAGTTGATGACACCCAGTACTTCGGTGGTGGCGGCTTCTCGGGCTAGCGCTGCGTCGCGCTCGGCTTCGCATTCGGCGAGCTTGCGCCGGAGATCTGCGATGGTTCGTGAGGAATCGGCTAAGGTGCTGTCAGGTGTCGCGCTCATTTGCGACCTCGGTAGGCCGTGCTTCCAGCAGATCATACTTAGATCGTTCGTGCCCCCACAGCGTTGTTTAATGGCCGCTGGTCGACGGCAAGCGCCCGCGCCCGGCAATGGGATCGCGAACGTTCGCTTCAGAGCGAACCCGCCGGATTTCTCGTGACCTCGAGGACGGACCGCTTTCGGCGCCGAGCTGCCGGTGCTGCAGGCGCCCGGAAGCGGCGAGTGTTGCCCCCATAGCTGCCGTTCTAAGGGCCGCGGACCAAACGTCTCGCCACTGTACCGTGAGCGAAGCTGGCGTGGAGCGTCGGTTTTGCCGCCATTCTGGCCGCAGAGTAGTCGGCCAGAGCCGGCGTATTCGAGAGGACGAGGCAACCACGATGGCGACATAGAAGTGCTCATCGTGAAAAGCTACCCTCTCGAAGGACGTAAACGTGACGGATTAGGGGAAGATCTGAGGGATGGCTGCTCAATGGCTATTCAAGCTTGACGGGTGGTCGGCTTGCTGGGGCAGGGCTGACCTACTCGTACGGACTTGCGACCGCCGCCGTTGACACATTGCCGTCATTTACGGGAACGCGGCCTCATCCGCCCAAGCCATGCGGTGAGCCTTGTAGAAGCGCGCCTCCATGGAGCCTAGGTTAAGCGCAACTGTGCTAGCACCTTGGCATGGATTTGCGATTTGCTGACTGGGCCGAAAATTCTCGAATCAAGGCTATTGCCGCGGTTGTCGCCGGCGACGAAATACATCTCATCGGGGACTACGACCTGTTTCAGGTCACCCAAGTCACGACAGGCCATTGTCGGCTCTGTATCTCTGACTTCTTCACCCGCTGCCGTGGTCACGAAAATATTACACGCGCTTTAGCGCACTATGTCGCCAGGCACTGCAACAATTCTCTTCACATATTGGGTATCTCCCGAAAAAATAAGTCCACACAGAGGATTTGCGGAGAGGCAAATGGTAACGATGTCGCCCCGTGTCGGTTGAAACAGTTGTCTTGCAAGCGGTGACGTGATCAAGACGTCCTTGTCGTGAAGTGTTGGCATCATTGAGGCGCCAGAGACAATCGTGGGGCGCATCGCAAGAGTGATACAGAGGACGCATCCCGCAACCGTGAGTGCTGAAGAAGCCACTGACTTGGTATTCATTCGAGACACCCCCTGGTTATTGGGCGAGATACAGACTGGAAATCGTTTGCGTTAATTACACTTGGTCATCGGTGAGACGCCACGGAGAACGCCATCAGAACGCGCGCCTAGCTAGGACTTGGATAGAAACGTCGAGCTCGCGGGCTTGTTCCACAATCTGGACACGATGTAGCGCGTTGCGCCAATTACCGACATATGGCGAACTTCCTCTAACCACCGCGGCCGAACCCTTCTCAATCATCAGCCTGGATGTACCCCCGCAGCGGCACGATCCTTAAAGTTGCATCGGCATGGCAGGTCTCGCAGTGTGGGCCGGGCTCGCGCCATTATGCGGCAAACCAGGCGGAGAGGGGCGAGATGCGCCACTACATGCAAACCCTGCGCGAGCGCGCCGAGATCCTCGACGTTCACCGCGAGGTCGACCCGAAGCACGAGCTGGCGGCCGTGACTCAGGCGGCGATGCGACGTTGGAACAAGCCGATCCTGTTTCACCGCGTCGCCGGCACCACGCTGCGGGTGCTGACGAATCTTTATGGCTCGCGCGAGCGTCTGGCCGAGATCATCGGCATCGCGCCGGACGATTTCTGCCGGCAATGGACCAACCTAACAGGTCTTGGCGGCGCGGTCGCCGGACCGCTGAAGCGAGAGGTACCGGCGGCGCCGGACCTTATCGAATGCCGGCTCAGCGACCTGCCGCTCTTGACCTACAGCGAGCGCGACGGTGCGCCCTATTTCACATCCGCGATGTTTGTGGCCAAGGAGCCTGAGACCGGCGTGCCCAATCTCTCGTTCCACCGCTCGATGTACATCAGCGACGAGGAATTGCGCTGCCGTCTCGCGCCGCGCCGTCACCTGACGCTCTACCACGAGAAGGCGGAACGAATGGGCCGACCGCTCGAGGCGGCGATGCTGATAGGCCCGCCGCCGACCGCCTTTCTCGCCGCGGCTGCACCCGTGCCTTACGATGTCGACGAGCTCGAAGTCGCCGCCCAGCTCGCCGGCGCGCCGATCGAGATGCGCCCGTGCCGGCATATCGACCTGATGGTGCCGGCGACCACGGAGATCGTTATCGAAGGACGGTTTTTGCCGAACGAGCGGCGCCCCGAGGGACCTTTTGGCGAATTCATGGGCTATTACGTGCCGGTCGGCCCGCAGGCGGTGTTCCAGGTTCTCGGCATCACGCGGCGGCCCGACGCGGTGTTCCACAGCATTTTGTGCGGCTCATCGGAAGAGGTGCTGTCACTCGAACTTTCGGTCGCCGCCAACATCTACCAGCGCATCAGCGCTGTCTTGCCGGGCATCGTCGACGTCACCTGCCAGCCCTTTGTGCTGCACACCGTGGTCAAGATCCGGCAGCAATACGAGGGGCATGCGCGCCAGGTGCTGATGGCGGTGCTGGGCGTCGAGCCGACCTGGGCCAAGGCCGTGACTGTCGTCGACGAGGATGTCGACATCTACGACATGAACGACGTGATGTGGGCGGTCCTGACACGCTCGCGGCCCGACCGCGATACGATCATCATCCCGGACACGCCGACCTTTTACCGCGACCCGCACCGCGACCACTGGGGCCGCATCGGCACCGACGCGACGGCGCCCTACGAACGTCGCGACGATTTCGTCCGCAAGCGCATACCGGGCGCCGACACCGTCGACCTCGCTGCCTATTTCGACCGCTGGCCGGAGTAAGTAAACCCGTGGCCCAGCGCCAGTGCCGTCGGCTGGCTGCTCCCGGAACGACGCCTATCGGCGCGACTTGGTCATTCCTGAGAGCCTGCTCAGTCCCCAAAGCGGCTACTCGCTGGCGAAAGAGATCGGGCGCCAGCAAGGTTCCCACGCGCTGTGTTGCGCTGCTCACAGAAGGCGGCCGAAGACCAATGCGGCGCCCGCCCGGCTGCGCTGTCATTGCAAGGGGCGGAGCGACGAAGCAATCTCTTGTCCGGCGGCCGCGTTGCCCAGCGGCGCGAGATTGCTTCGCTTCGCTCGCAATGACAAGGTTGCGGCGATCAATGCAATCGGGGAGGACGACGATGGTCGCGATCAAATCCGTCGCGCATTTCAGCATCCCGGTCAGCGATATCGGAAAGAGCACGCGCTTCTACACCGAGGTGATCGGCTGCCGGCATCTGATGACGGTGCCGCGTGGCGACATGGTGTTTCTCGACGCGGCCGGCACCTGCCTGATCCTAGTCAAGCGCCCGCCGCCGATCAATCCGGTGCAGGACAGCCACGGCGGCGTGCACCACGCCTTTGCCGTGCCGCATGACGAATACGCCGCGGCGCTCGACCATCTGCGCGCCCATGGCGTCGAGATCGTCTTCGAGGAGGATCGGCAGGGCGGGGTGCTGAATGGGCCGCGC
>Ga0310916_10002321_pt1 | contig 11607 bp, 8 predicted proteins | sample GREbulkMGLF176_FD_203444 | JGI IMG/M metagenome (GOLD analysis project Ga0310916, IMG submission 203444) | Lab enrichment of tropical soil microbial communities from Luquillo Experimental Forest, Puerto Rico - GRE.bulkMG.LF176 | ecosystem: Environmental > Terrestrial > Soil > Tropical forest >...
GACGAAGGCGCCGAACGCGGCAACGTTCGTCACGATACCCTCGAGAATCATCCCGGGCTTCAAATCGTCGAGCTTTTCCACCCCCTCGCGAAACGTCGCCGTCTTAAAAATCGGGCGAGGATCACGACCGGGCTTCTCGAGTTCCTGCAAGATGTCGTTGACGGTCGGTACGCCGAACACGGCATCTGTGAACGCCTCCGGCTCGAGCTGGCGTAATGCTGATGTATTGCCGATCAGCGTCTTCAGCTCGCTCTTGGTCGTCGCGAGAATGCGTCGCACCACGGAATAGGCTTCCGGGTGTACGCCCGACGCATCGAGTGGATCATCGCCGTCGCGGATGCGCAGGAATCCCGCCGAAAGCTCGAAAGCCTTGGGTCCGAGCCGCGGTACCTTCTTGAGGACCGCGCGGGTGCGAAAAGGACCGTTCGCCTCTCGGTAACTGACAATGCTGCGCGCCAGTCCTTCGCCGATGCCGGAGACGCGCGACAGCAACGGCGTGGAGGCCGTATTGACATCAACGCCCACGGCGTTGACGCAGTCCTCGACCACCGCCTCGAGGGAGCGCGAAAGTTTTTGTTCACTGAGATCGTGCTGATATTGGCCCACGCCGATCGATTGGGGATCAATCTTGACCAGTTCGGCGAGCGGGTCTTGAAGCCGCCGCGCGATCGAGACCGCACCGCGCAAGGACACGTCTAGTCCCGGCAACTCCTGCGAGGCAAAAGCCGAAGCGGAGTAGACCGGGGCGCCAGCCTCTGAAACCAGCACCTTGGTCAACTCGAGCTCGGGATGGCGCCGGATGAGCTCCGCGCCGAGCCGGTCGGTTTCGCGCGAGGCGGTGCCGTTCCCGATCGCGATCAGTTCCACCCGATGCTCACCAGGCGAGCCGCGCCAGCTGAGCAATCGACTCGTCCCAACGACGCTGTGGCTCATGCGGGTAGATCGTCGCGGTCGCCGCGACTTGTCCGGTCGCGGTGACCACGGCGACTTTGGCACCGGTCCGATATCCCGGATCAAGCCCCATTGTCGGACGCGCACCCGCGGGAGCTGCGAGCAGCAGGTCGCGCAGGTTCCCGGCGAACACCTGCACTGCGGCATCTTCCGCCCCTTGCCCAACCTCGACGATCCCGATTGTCTTCTCGGTTGGTGCCGATCCGGTCGCAGAGGGCCTAGTCGCCAGTCTCGCCCGACCGGGTGGCAACCTCACTGGCTTCAGCATCCTCATCAGCGAGCTGATGCCCAAGCGGCTCGAACTGCTCTTAGAGCTGGTTCCACAGGCCAGGCTGATCGCCCTGCTGATCAACCCGAACAGTCCGAATGTCTGGATCGAAGACGTACATGCAGCGGCGCGCGGCAAGCGGGTACTGCTGCCTATCCTGAAGGCTGGCAGCGACACCGAGATCGACGCCGCCTTCGCCTCCCTAATCCAACTGCACGCCGGCGCGCTCGTCATTGGCGACGATCCGATCTTCACCAGGCGGCGCGACCAACTTGTGACGTTGGCGGCGCATCATGCCGTTCCTGCGATCTATTACTCTCGTGATTTCGCCGCTTCCGGCGGCCTGATCAGCTATGGAGCGAGCTTCACGGCTATCAATCGCCAACTCGGCATTTACGCCGGAAAGATCCTCAAGGGCGCCAAGCCGGCCGATCTCCCGGTCCAGCAGCCGGCGACCTTCGAGCTGGTCGTCAATCTCAACACCGCGAAGGACCTTGGTCTCACCGTGCCGCCCTCGATCCTTGCCCGGGCCGACGAGGTTATTGAATGACCGCCGACCCGAGCCTGATCGAGCCTATCGTTGGTGCGGGTTGGGCACGCTGGATTGGGTGGCCCAGACGAAGCGATGAACTGGCACAGATGGCTCGCCGCGCTATTCGTCATGCTGGCGCTGGCTGCGTGCGCCCAAGAGGACCAAGTCCTTTACGCGCCCTACTCGCCGGAGAACACGCACGACACGGGCGGTGATGGCGGCGGGGGAGGCGGTGACAGTGGCATGATGTAGCGGGCAGAGGCAATCGGAACTTCGCCTCAGCGCTGTATCGAAGCCGGGAACGGGACCGGAATTATGCGCATACCTCCGACACTCGCAGGCGCCCAGACGCCCTCGACGATTTCCGCCCACAGCCACGCCGCCGAGCGGTGTGAGCTCTGGAGAACCAGCGCGATTAAGACGCCCAGGATACCCTGCCGTGGTGAGCCGAATTAGGCTCTCTAAGCTCGTATCCGTTCGGCGGGCAGCAACGGCTTTCGATTTGCGACCGGGCCTCTGCCATCGAACGGCATCCGTCGTGCCGTACGCATTGACCCTCATCGAACCAGAATATCCAGCCGTTTCCGCTGTCAACTACTGCTGCGGCGACCCCTTGCGGTACACTGGCGAGATTTAGGGGTGCATCGTCACGACGCAAGAGCAGTACCTCGGTTTCCCCGCCGCGTTTCTGGCTCATTGCCCCCAGCCGGATACTGCTATTCCGTGCCGTCAACGGTTATGACAAGACCAGTCATACCTTTGACCCGGAACAAATCCGTCGCCGCTAGGCCCAGATATGGATCTCATCAACTCGGCGCTCCATCTCAGCTGTTTCAGGATCGCACGCTTAGAACGAAATTCATCGGCGGCTCTCAGAGATAGTCGAAAGAGGACGCCGACGCGCACTGACCAAGCGAAAATTCAGTGGCGTACGTTTGAACGCGGCGGCGCCTGGAAACGGGCGGCGCACCACCCAGCTAACAAGAACAGATTGGCCGCGGCCGGTGAGCGTGGCGGCGGGAAGTCAGCGCCACGAGCGCGCGGGATGGAATGGCCCCGCGCCCCTGCTGTCGTTGTTAGCTGCCGGGAGTACCGCCCTGGCGCCTCACGGGCGGGGCAAAGGCCGCGATATGCCCCGTTGCCGCACAGCTCTCACCCCAGCAGGCTGAGGGACCGGAAGTTCGAATCCATTCCCCTCCAGCAGAGAGAGTCTGCAAACTTTCGGTTCCTCACCACAAGTTCGAATCCAGTCCCTCCAGCGAAGAGTTAGCGCAAACTCGGTTCTGGCAAGGCGGGGCGCTGTTATTGTCGATCGTCGAGTTGCGATTACGGTCGCTTGTTTAGCGGGTGCGCTCATCAGGCGGCGTGCCGATCGCCGAATTTGATCCGGGATCGAGGCGCAAGGCAATCTATGCGTCGGGATCGGCAACCGGAGACAATGATGAAGATTACCGTCATCAAAACTTATGTGCTGGAGGCGGGCCGCATGCCGGTCTCGGATTCCGGGGCCACCCAGCGGCGGCGGGGTGACAATTAGGCGGCGTTCGAGCCAGGGTGTGAATCAGCACCGAAGCGGGGACCCCACCTCGGATAGGCGTCGGGCCAATACGCGGCAATCCTGAGCGGAGCGCCGGGGCTCGCAATCATCGTTGGTCCCTTATGTTGATAATTTACTATATTAGTAATTGACATAATGATAAGGAAGAGTTAGATTCCCCGCCATCGAATTCACGGCGAGATCGGCCTTAGGGTGGTCGGCCGGAGGTGCGGCCGCCGCGAAAAGCGGGTGAGGGACATGTGGGAAGCTTTTTACTATTGCGAGACGTGTGCAGGTCGGTTCAACGCGGAGGAATGCGAGCGCGTCATTGCGCTGCATCAGGGAGCGGCTGCGCTGCAGAGCAGGATGCCGCGGGGCGACGGCGCTTTCATCAGAGACAGCGATCTGTTCTGGGTTCCCCGAATAGTCGAGACCGAGTGGATATTCGCCCGCATCTGGGAGATCGCCACACTTTACAATTCGCGATACGGGTTCGAGCTTGTCGAAGAAATGGGCCAGCTGCAGCTGACTCGCTATGCCAAGGATCAGCTCTACAACTGGCATATGGATCTAGGCGCTGGCGCGATGAGCCTACGCAAAATATCAGTGGTCGTCGAACTGGCTGCGGGCGGATATGACGGCGGCGGGATCGAAGTTTTTTACGGCGAGGGGACCGGCAACCGCATCGCTCTCGGGCAAGGCGACGCACTGATTTTTCCGTCCTTCATCATGCATCGTGCGTTGCCGGTGCAGAGCGGCACCCGCTGGACCCTGGTTTCCTGGCTAACCGGGCGCGCGGCGCTGCAATAACCGGCGCGAGCGCTCACAAATGATTATTCAAGTCGCAGATGCGGTTGCTACCGAAGATTGTCACCGGCTGATGACCATGTACGATCGACACGTCCATCTGACGACGCTGAGGGACTATACGGGTCATCCCGTCGTCTATTGGGACCAGTTCCGCGATGCCCCGGATGCTGCCGAAATTGTTCCGCGTCTCGTCGAAAAATGCCTGCGCAATATCGGCAACCAACTGCGACCCGCGGAGCCGCTATTCCCGGAGACGGTGATCCTGGCCGCGATGGGTTCGGGCGGGCATCATAGTCGACATGCGGACAATTGTCGGCAAAACGAGCAAGGCGATTGGGTCGCCAATCATACACCTCACCGCAATGTATCGGCGATCTTTTATCTCAATGACGAAATCGACGGCGGCGAGATCTTCTTCGAGCGAACGCAATTGACGGTTAGGCCGCAGCGGGGGCTTCTGCTGGCCTTTCCCAGTGACGCCGAACACGTGCATGAAGTTCTTCCCGTGCGCAGCGGCGCTCGCTACACCATGCCGATCTGGTTTACCAAACAACAACGCTTCGCACTGGTAGATTTTCCGCTTAGCGCGCCCGCAATAGAGGTGGCGGTACCGACGCCCGGATGAAAAATGCCGCGGTCGGCGGCAACGGCCCGCCGAATCGGTGGAACTTGAGAGGTGTGCCGCAAGTGGGACCTTGTATCACCCGCTTGGTCTTGAGCCCCGTTACCACGGGGTCGACCCACATTCCGCGCCGACGCGCCACTGATAACCCCAGGGCACCAGCGAGCAATATCAGGCCGGCACTCGGCACCAGAGTAGGGGTTACTGTGGAGCCAGCCGTTCATATCTGACTCTAGCGGTGCCGGGATCGCTACGGAACTGATTGGTAGCGCGGCCCGTGGTACGCTTTACCTTCGCCGGGCGCGATGCGCCGTCAGGTGAAGCCACCAACGTCGGTCAATTATACACGCTGTTTGCTCAGGCGATCCATTACTGCGAACGCCGCTAGTCAACGTTTGAAACCACGGTCTTGATCAAGCATCTGACGGTCGAACGATGCGATAGCGACCGTAGAGCGCTTATGTGCCAGCGAGCAACAGGGGGATTTGGAGGGCCTCCAGGGCTATGTCGAGACACCCGGCCGCCAGAGTCACTGAACCAATCCCAGCACTCGACAATATACGGATCAGATCGGACTGCCGTTTCGCGTCGACTTTTTTCAGGATCGCAGAGAGATGAGTTCGCACAGTCGTAATCCGAACGCCGGCGCGGATGGCGATGTCAGACAGCGTTCTCCCGGTCAGCAGTGCCGCCGCAAGCCGCGCCTCGGCCGGCGACAAGCCAAAACATTCCGCGAGCTTCTTCTCTGAAGGGGAGTGCCGTTCCCGATCGACAACGATGATCAACGCCAACCGCCGATTATCGACCGTAGTATTGGTGCGTAGCCGCGCTACAGTGAGCACATAAGGAGGCAGACCATCGCACCGTCCCACCAACATATGCCCTGCACCCACACCCGACTTAGCGTCCGCTGTAGCATTTACTATTAACTTCACCATTTTGGCGGTTTCAAATGCCCGTCGTGCACAAAGCCGATCATTGCGCACAGTTAACCCGTCATCGAGCCACACAATAGATTGCGCAGAGCGGTTCATGTCGATTATCCGTCCACCGTCGTCGGTAACAATCACCCCCGCGCAGAGCTGATCCAGCGCAAGCACCGAAACCGAAGACCGCCATCTCAGATCATGGGCCTCCGTAACCCTTCGGGCAACATCACGCGGTGAACGAAATTTTCTGCGCTTTGACATAAGTCGCATGCCCTTCCTCCCTGTCTATAATCTGAGCCGACGGCTCAGCCTGTTTGGAATTTTTCGATTGGTTAATAGTTACCATGGACGGGGCCGAGGAGCAACGGCTCGCACCCAATTTCTTGATCCAGAGCGGTGGACCTGCGTCGCGGGACCATCGGAGTAGGCTCGTGAGGTGAAGGCCGTTCCGTTCCCTCGTCAGATATACGTCACGTTTTGCGGTTGTTGGCTCTGCGGAGTTTCGCGCACAGACCGGCACGGCCGAGGTCGATCATCGCCACGCGCTCGGCCCGGCTCATCGTCCGGACCTCCGGGATAAATAATCGCGCTCTACTGTCAGCTGGCCGATCTTGGCGTAAAGCGCCATCGAGCAGTAGCTTCTCCCAGGCATAAATCTGGTTCGGATGAAGCTGATACTTCGTCGAAAGCTCGGCGATCGTCGCCTCGGTGCTTGACGCCTCGACCGCCACATTTGTCTTCAACTGAGCATCAGGCCGTTGCCAGGTCTTCTTTCCATCCGTCTGCTCCTCCTCGCTATCCTGAAGCAGACGCCACCTTAGGCCCCGGTCCCACTTTCGGGGTCCGCTTCTCCAACACCTTTCGTCCCCTGGCACGCCGGAATATTATCGATAAAGCGCATAGCGATGGCGACGCCCACGGGTGCGAGCCGCAGTCAGTGCCGAATTCGGCCGACTCCATCATGGGAATCGATGATGCGAATGATGGCACACTCGTCCGTTTGGAGGATACGGCACCTTTCCGATAGCCTGACAGTGGATGTATCCTGCACGATCGAGTTGGCGCTAGAACCTGAAAGACTTGTGCGGGATAGCTGTGCTTTGCCACGTGACCGGTGGGCGCGATTATAAAGGAACCGGGCGATTCCTCGCTTGATACCGGAAGAGATAGGAGAGGTTAGGCACTGTCAACTTAAGCAGAGGTGGTATGCTTCCGTGGTCGGTGCCGCGGTGGTTCGGTGCGGGGAAGTCCTTGGCAGCCTATCGGGTTGAGCCCCTCTCAAACGAGAGGGGACCGGAAGCTCACCTCGACCCCGTTAAGTTGACAATGCCGCCGGGAACCTGGCGAATAACGGACAAGATTAAGCCGAATAACGGACAAGATTAAGCGAGGGCCTCATGTTCAACAAAAAGTCAACCCTGCTAGCCTTTGCGTCGTTGGTCTCCCTATCCCTCGGCGCGGCAGCATTGGCGGCGCCCACCTGGGTCGAACAGGGCCCCGGGCCGATATTGAATGGCCAAGACGAAGGACTGACTAACAACCCGGTCGCCGGAGCAATCAACGCGATTGTCCCCATTTCGGCCGACATCGTTTTTGTCGGCACCGTCAACGGCGGCGTGTGGAAGACTTCCAATGCGACCGCTGCCACCCCGACCTGGACGCCGCTGACCGACACCCAACTGCCGGCGCTGTCGATCAACTCGTTGGCGGTGAGCCCGGTTGATTCCAACACCCTGTTTGGCGGCACTGGCAGCACGAGTTCCTTCAGCTTTAATGGCAGCCCCGGCTTTGGCGTCGCTCGTTCGACCGACGGCGGCGCCACTTGGACGGTCCTGGCGGCTGCTACTTTTGCCGGCAGACGCATCGCCAGCATCGTACCGACCACCCTGAGCGGCGGTAATGTGGTGCTCGCGGCGACGCTGTTTGACGGAGGCGGCGTATACCGGAGCACCGACCGTGGCGTCTCGTTCACCCGGATCTCGGGCAATGGCACCTCGGGTCTGCCTAACGCCGGTATTAGCAAATTGATCGCCGATCCGGGTAACGCCAATCGGTTTTACGCGGGGGTGCCAGAGAATTTTGGCGGTGGCGCGGCAGCCGGTGTTTACCGCAGCGTTGACGGAGGCGTGACCTGGACACAGGTCAACACCGGGCTAACGGGCCTCGCGACGTCTCTGCGAATTCTGCTCTCCGTCCACGATGACGCCACCAACAATGTCGTTTACGCCGATATCATTAATACCAGCGGCACATTGAGCGGCGTGTTCCGCTCAACAAATCAGGGCGGCAGCTGGACTAGCCTCGGCGTTCCTACACCGCCCATCTACCCCGGCGCACAAGGCGTCGTCCATGGCGCGCTCGCGGCGGATCCGACAAGTCCAAACGTCGTGTTCATCGCCGGCGACCGGCAAAATAGCCCGTTTCCCAATGTCAACGGCTGCAACAACTTCAGTGGCAATGTGTTTCGTTACACAGGAACCACCTGGGAGAACGTCGTATGCAACGGCGCTCGGGGAACGTCACCGCATGCCGATTCGCGGGATATGGAATTCGATGCCAACGGCAACTTGTTGCAGGCCAATGACGGCGGCATTTTCCGGCTCGTAAGTCCGAATAGCGCCGGCAACCGCATTTGGGTTCCGGTCGTCGGCAATATCCGCCCAAATGAGCTCCATTCCGTCGCTTTCGACCCGTTGAGCAAAGTTGCCTTCGGGGGCGCGCAAGACACCGGAACGCCGATCCAATCAGTGCCGGGCGGTTTCTCCTGGGGTGAACTATTACAGGGGGACGGCGGCGTCGTTGCGGTCGACGCGAATCAAACCGCTCATCCCGGAACAACAATTCGGTACACCAGTTTTACCGGGCTCGGGTCTTTCAACCGGACCACTTGGAACGCGGCCAATATGATAATAGGCGGGTTTACACTCGTTGGCCTCAACATCGTGTCGGGGCCCGGGACGGGGCTGACCCTCTTTCAGTTCGATCCGAATATTCAGTTCTATAACCCCTACGTTTTGAATGCGATCAACCCGAGCCGAATGTTGATCGGCACGGCGAATATCTATGAGTCCTCGAACCAAGGGGATTCGCTGAATGACCTCGGCTCTACCGGGGCTTTCATCGGCAGCGGCTCCTACGGCCAGCCGATTGCCTATGGCGGCCGCCTCGGCGGTACGAACTTTCCTGACGTGTTTTATGTCGGCGCCGGTACCACGATCTTTCACCGAGTCAGCGGCTCGATCGTGACATTACCCGCGTATCCCGGTGCTACCGTGCGCACCATTGTGATGAACCCGCAGAATTACCAGCAGGTGTTTGTGGTCGATACCGCAAATCGGGTCTGGGGATCCTTCGACGAGGGGGCATCCTGGATCGAACTGACCCGCAATCTGGGCTCGCTGACCAGCCAGGCCGCCACAATAGAAATATTCAGCCCGGACCAGACGATCGCTAACATGGTGCTGATCGCCGGCGGCTTTGGGGCTTTTCAGACGCGCGGCCCAGACGCAGCCGGTGCCAGCTGGACGCCGCTCAGTACCGGAATTCCCAACGCGTTGGTGCAGGACCTTCACTATGACTACACCAACAACGTCCTCGTGGCCGGGTCGTTGGGTCGCGGCGCCTGGACGCTCACCAGCTTTTTCCAGGGCGGTGGCGGGACGGGCCTAGTCGCCACCGCAGTGGGGGCCCCGAGCCTCTCGATACCTCGGATACCTCCGCTTGACGTGCCACCGGTGCCGCCGAGTGCCAACATGGCACCACCGGACACCCCTTGAGCGCCTTGACAGGATAACCGGAGAGCGATCATCAACAGATGCAAGTTTGCAAATGAGAGCCATGACCCTGCTGATAGGGCGGAAACACTATGAAGTTTATCAAGGAGGAGACGGAAATGAAAGTTGCAGGCATCGTCCTTGGCTCGATGATGTTCTTTGTTGCAGCGATCGGTACTGCACAAGCCGAGATGTGCTGGGCCCTACGTCCGTTTATCGATGTGGTTAGAGTTACCGAATTGACAGATTCGGGTCTCCCCAGTGGCAGCGAAAAGGGGAGCACCCATAGTCTCGTATTTGGCCAATGGGTTGCGGATAATCTCTATAACCTTCCGGTGGTGGGAGCCATAGAGACGGACGTGCCACTCAGTACTCCTACCAAACTCCGCTTTAATGTTCACGGCTCCAATCACACGGCGTTTTTTGCGAACCACACGAACTGCACGCTTGATGCACAGCTGGGCGCCGGCTGGAGCCTCAGCTGCGACGGAAATGTGCCCGGGATATTCAACACCTCGGGTGCCTCCTTCGCTTTGATTGACTGCGAGAACCTGCCGCCAGATCCGCCATTTGCCCCGATGGAGCCTGGCAGGGCCGCAGGCGCAGGCCAATCAGGCCAATAAGGAGCCAGCGTCGATCCCGCGAGGGCACCTTAATGGCGAGCCGTCGCTAATTTTCCAAACCGCCATGACTACGATAACTCTCGCTCGCTCCCCGTCTCATACACACGTACGTGTGCGCGATAGATAGTTGGCACGCGTTCCACTGCGTGCCACACGAGCGAGCTGTTCCTTTCAGACACAAGCCCTGTAGTAACGTAGGCGGCCGTCGCCTTCTCGTGGCTGGATCGTTTTGAGCCCCGGCAGAGCGGCGCGCAGATCGTGTCCGAAGGTCTGAGTCGAGCCGGGATGCTCGCGGCCAACTCGCCCACACCAGTCCGTCCAGGCTCGAAACAGGCGGTTGGCTTCAACGGTGCAACTTGGTTCCACTTCGCATTCCTCGTGTAGGAAGGCACCGATAGGACTGCCGAGATCCTCAAGTTGCCGTACTGCGTCGAGCGCGGAGTTTGGCTGGGCGAAATGCCCGCGTTCGCTCAGTCTCTGCCATCCGGCAATGGTCCAGTTGAAGATTCCCGGCAGCTCTGTCAACAGCCGGTCGGTCAGTCCGAGATCCTCCCGCCCGTAGAAGCTGTGGATCAACACCAGAACGATAAACCGGCCGCCTAGTGCACCGCTGGCGTCAGCAAGCCGCGGGAGCTCGTTCGAGAGGATCAGAAATCGGATTTGCAGCCGTGCCGTCCACGCCTCGCGATACTTGCGATCGACGGTGATCGTGTCCTCGCCGCTGATCGACAGCAGCCGCTCGGCGATGGCGTGCTGATCAGCGCGGCCGCCGAGCCGGGCATCGGAAATGATGGCGACTTGCTTGCCAATGAGGGAAGCGAGGCCGAAGTTGGTGCCGAGCCCGGCAAGGGTCGCGAGCAACGGTGTTATCGTTGCCGACCAGGTGCGTCAACACTCGGGCGATTATTCCCTTGCCCGAGCGCTCGGGTCCGACGATCAAGAATAGCTTTTGCTGCCGGGTATCGCCGGTTAGGCAATACCCGAATAGGTCCTGCAGCGTCTCGATGGCCTCGTGGTCTTCAGGCCACAGCTGATCGAGGAACCGAACCATTGGCGCGGCTCGGGGGCGTCAGGGTCGAAAGCAAAGTCGAGTGTGTTATGCGAGAAGAAAGCGGGAGAGTGGGGGAGGAGGCTGAGCGTCCGCAGGTCCAGTAGACCATTATTGCACGCGACAATCTCCCCGGGCGCGCGGTCGAAAATCTCGTCGTGCCATGCCGGCGCAGTGATGGCGCCGTCGAAATGAATGAATTGACCTTCGGACCCGACTCCTCATAGCTCCTTGAGTGCAATACGTGGCGGGTGATTGCGTTCGTTACCCCGCCTGAGGTCGGACTGCATCAAAGCCCGACCGAGAAAAAATGGCCCAACCGAGCCGGTTCGTGGCCAGCCCGTCCCCTTTCTCAGGTCCCAATCCACCCGGATATCGCGCGAAAGGCGCGGCTTTTTGCTCCCCGCCTCCGAGTTCTCTGGGGAGACGGAGGCACCATGCAGGTAACACCGCTTAGGGCCTACCATCGGCCGTTGCTGCGGAGTCGGTGTTCGGACCGTTGGCCGGCTACGAA
>Ga0310916_10002323_pt1 | contig 11601 bp, 10 predicted proteins | sample GREbulkMGLF176_FD_203444 | JGI IMG/M metagenome (GOLD analysis project Ga0310916, IMG submission 203444) | Lab enrichment of tropical soil microbial communities from Luquillo Experimental Forest, Puerto Rico - GRE.bulkMG.LF176 | ecosystem: Environmental > Terrestrial > Soil > Tropical forest >...
CTTGGCAGCATCCGCCCCAACTGCTTGTCCTTTGAACACGCCACCCGCAACGAGCGGGCGAACGCTTTAAACAGCGCCTCAATCTTGTGGTGGTTCGATCGTCCATAGATGGTCTTGGCGTGAACGTTGGCCTTCGCCCCGCGCGAAAATCCGTCGAAGAAGTCCGCCACCAGCTCTGTTTGCAAGTCCCCCACCATCCGAATGCGCACCTTGGTATCCACTACGGCCGAACTTCGCCCGCCAAAATCAACGGCCACCACGCTCAGGGTCTCATCCATTGGCATCACAAAGTAGCCTGCCCGCAGAATCCCGCGCTTCGACCCAAGGGCGGCTGTAAAGGCTTCTCCGAGCGCAATCCCCACATCCTCCACCGTGTGGTGTTGGTCCACATCCAGATCCCCCGTGGCATACAGGGCGAGGTCAAACGCTCCGTGCCGCGCCACCAACTCCATCATGTGGTCGAGAAGGCGAATGCCGGTACTCACCTTTGCGCGACCGTGCCCTTCAATGGTGAGTGCGACGCGGACGTCGGTTTCGTTCGTCTTGCGCTGGATCTTCGCCCGCCTCACGCGCGCACCTCAGCATTCAGCTTCAGTTCGGTGAAGACTGCGCGTAGTGCTGCTAGGCATTGGGCCATTTGCTCGGTAGTGCCGATAGTGACCCGCACACAACCGTCGCAACCGGGATCAGCCGACCGGTCTCGTACCAATATCCCATGTTGTCGCATAGCCGATACGAATGCTCGATGACCCTCACCAACTCTAAACAGGATGAAATTCGCCTCGCTCGGCCACCACTGGATGTGCGCCCGCGATAACTCTTGCTCTAGTCGTTCGCGCCCGGCCCTTACTTGGGCCACATAGCTGGCTACATAAGCTTTATCTGCCAACGCGACTGGCAGTGCCGCTAGCGCGATCGCATTTACGCTGTAGGGCGACGACACGCGTCGCACCATCGGCATCTGCTTAGCAGGTCCAGCCAAAATGCCAATACGCAACCCGGCCAATCCATAGGCCTTCGAGAACGTCCGTGCCACAAACAGGTTAGGCTGTGCCACAACGTCAGACATGACAGTCTTGCCGTGGAACTCGAAGTACGCCTCATCCACGAACACCGCCGCTTGGGGTGCCGCCGCGGCGATCATCAGCAGCTCTCCACCTGACGCTGTTCCTCCGGTCGGATTGTTCGGACTCGCAATCGCGATGAGCCTCGTAACCGGGGTGATCGTCGCCAGAACCTTGTCGAATGGAAAGCGGAGATCCGCCCCGCATTGCACGCGCACAACCTTCGCACCCGTTGCCTCGGCGAAGATCTCATACATGCTAAAGGTCGGCGTTACCACCATCACTTCGTGGGCGCGTTCCAGATAGGCTTCGCACAGCAGGTGAATCGCTTCATCCACGCCGTTGGTCAGCAGCACCTGCTCCGGCGGCAAGCCCAAATGCGCCGCGACAATCCCTTCCACCGGTTCACGTTCGGGATAGCGCGCCAATTCGTCTGCCGTAATCTGCCGAATCCGCTCCAGCACACACGCCGAACACCCTTCGGTGTTTTCGTTGAAGTCGAGCCGCAGTCCGTTTCGACCGGCCAGAGGGGGATGATATTCATGCATTTCGCGTACTGTTTCGCGCGCCCTAAGCATCGCCACACCTCAGGCGGACTGCCTGCGCATGCGCCTGCAGTCCCTCGGCGTCGGCCAGCGTGGTAATCACCGGAGCAATCTCCCGCAGTCCTTCAGGGAAAAATTTTTGGACGGTAATGACCTTCACAAAATCAGCCGCGCTCAGACCGCCACGAAAACGCGCCGCGCCCGCGGTAGGCAGCACGTGGTTCGGCCCCGATGCATAATCACCCGCCGGCTGCGGCGAGTAATTTCCCACGAAGATCGATCCCGCACTGCGTACGGCAGGCACTTCTGCTTCGCTGTCTACAGTAAGATGCTCCGGCGCGATGCGATTCACCCACTCCAGAGCTTGCTCGCGGGAAGAAGCCACCAGAGCATATCCGCGCGCCCTCATAGCCTGCGAAGCTATGCGGTTTTGCTTAGCCATATTCTTCGCGGCCGCAGCCACGCTTTTTGCCAGCGTAGCGTCGGTTGAAATGAACGCCACCACGGCGTCGGGGTCGTGCTCCGCCTGCGCCACTAGGTCCGAAGCCAGAAACTCGGGATTGCCGCTCTCGCTATAGACTACGGCCTCGGTCGGTCCAGCCAGCATGTCGATGGCGCAATCCGAACTCACCCGCTTTTTCGCGGCTGTGACGTAAGCGTTCCCTGGTCCGACAATTTTGTCTACCGGCGCAATGGTCTCCGTTCCATATGCCAACGCCGCAACGCCTTGCGCTCCGCCGCAGCGATATACTTCGCTGATCCCCAACAGATATGCGGCTGCCAGCGTTGATGGCTGGGGCCTGGGCGAAATCACCACAATCCTCCTGACGCCGGCTACCTGCGCCGGAATCGCGGTCATCAGCAGCGTCGAGGGCAGAGGATATCTGCCTCCAGGCACATAACAACCGACAGAGTCGAGCGGCCGCACAATTTGCCCGAGCTCTCCTCCGGAAATTTTTCTGCTCCACGATCGCGGCACCTGCCAGTTCGCAAAGCGGCGAATGTTCGCCGCGGCCAGCTTCAGAGCATGGCGGATTTCAGCAGGCGTTGCTTTCCAACCAAGCGCGATTTCACCGGCTAAAACCCGCAGGCCCTGCTGCTTCGGTAGGCTATCCCACAATGTGGCATATCGAAGTAAAGCCCTGTCGCCGCCCTTGCGAACGGCCTGCACAATCTTGCGCACTGCAGGTCCTACTGCATCCAGTTGCGACTGCCGCTGCGCGAGCTGTGCGACAGCCCGCTCCGCTGCCCGACCCTCCAGCACCCGCATCACATCACCACCTTGTTCAGCGGGTACTCCACAATGCCGGTGGCATTCGCCGCTTTCAGCTTTGGGATTACCTCCCAACACCGGCTTTCCTCCAGTATGGTGTTCACGGCAACCCAAGCCTTATCACTCAAGGTGGAGACGGTAGGGCTGTTGAGCGCCGGTAGCTCCGCCAATACGGCCGGGAGATCGTCGACCCGTACGTTGAGCATCAACCCCACGCGTCCTTGAGCTTCCATAGCTCCTCGCAGCATGAGCGCCAGATTCTCGATCTTTCGCCGTTTGCACCCGTCCGCCCAGGCATTCCTGTTGGCGATGATTTGTGTGTTCGATTCGAGGACGGTTTCTAAGATCCGTAACCGGTTCGCCTTAAGCGAGCTGCCGGTCTCGGTTACTTCAACAATGGCATCTGCCAATATGGGAGGCTTCACTTCAGTGGCTCCCCACGAGAACTCGACTTTTGCATCAATCCCACGTTGTAGGAAGTACTTGCTCGTAACGTTTACCAGCTCCGTGGCGATTGTTGCGCCCTTCAGGTCCTCAGGTCGCTGCACCTTCGAGTCCTCGGGGACGGCCAGCACCCATCGCACCTTGGCTCGACTCTGCTTGGCGTAAATGAGATCCGTAACGGTGACTACTTTCAGTCCGCTCTCCATCACCCAGTCGTAGCCAGTTAAACCGGCGTCCAGAGCGCCATGCTCGACGTAACGCGCCATCTCCTGTGCACGGATCAGCATGCACTCAATTTCCAGGTCGTTGGTGGCGGCGAAATACGAGCGCGGACTCACATAGACCTGCAATCCAGCGCGCGTCAATAGCGCCAGTGTCGCTTCCTGCAGACTGCCCTTGGGTAGTCCCAGCCGCAACTTCATTGCGCACCTCCCGACAACGGCAGCTCGGTGTTGAAGCAAGTGCGCGTACCCGTGTGGCAAACGACTCCCTGACCCTCAATGGTCACGCGGAACAGAATCGTATCCAGATCGCAATCCGCTTGTGCGCTCACCACCCTGAGCCTATTGCCCGAGGTCTCACCCTTGGTCCAAAGCTCGTTACGGGTACGGCTGAAGAATGTGACGTACTCAGTGGCCAGCGTTTTTTCGTAGGCTTCGCGATTCATGAATCCCAGCATCAACACTTCGCCCGTTCTGGCATCCTGCACAATCGCGGGCGCTAGACCCAGCATCTTTTCGAAGTCAATTTCCACCGCCATCTCGATTCCTTTCGCAAAAAACAAAAACCCGCTGAGCTTGCGCCAGCGGGTCGGGAGCTAAGAGTGCTTATTATTTATGCAATGCTCTCCGCCGACACGCTCGCCTCGTGCGAATGGTGATAATGGCGATGGATCAGCGAAGTCATCTGCCTTCAACTTACAGAATGCCTGGTATCCTCGTCAAACAAAATCGCTCTGGCTGATCGCAAATCTAGCGCTTGCACTGCGTGCCAATCCCAAATATCTTCACCCTCAGTTCCCGCCAGACAGGCCTGACCGGGAGGCCGCATTTCCTTTGTACTGCTTATACTTAGCACTTTTGTATCTCACTCAAACCATTGCGAATCCGGGCTGAGTCGTGAAATGAATCCTCATCCGGCACAACAAGATCACTGCAGTAAGCAAGATGCGGCTGCATCCGCAATAAGTGAAATCTCCCTTAAAATTTCAGGACATTCGTTGCCTAACCAGTTTCGCGCAGTTGACCGTGAAGGCAATGATAGCTATTCTCTATGACAAGATGTTCAGCAACCAGAATCCCGGAGCAGGCTGCGTGTGTTGTTGTCGCCCATTCGCCTGTTCTGGCGCGGGGGTGTTGCTGAGCTAAAGTTTTCGGCCTAAGACTCGACTTCCATAACCCACCGCCAGAGCAAATCTGGCGGTGGGTTTTTTTTGAACTGTGCGACCTAGGTGATGGACAAGGAAGCAAAAAGCGAATTGGAAATCACGCAAGCAAGCTTGTGGGGATTCCGACCAGACGGGCTCGAGACTCGAGAGGAGACCTTTATGAGACACACAGCATTGAAAGATGAATTCAGAGAGCAGATCGCGAAGCTGCAACCTGAGATCGAAAATTGGAGTCCTCAACAGGTCTTGACCTGGGCTTTCGATTCTTTTGGTGGCGACGTGGCCATCTCGTCAGCCTTCGGTGCTTCCGGCATGGCACTGATCGATATGGCTGCGCGTCTCAGGGGGGGCGATTTCCGTCTATTCACCATCGACACTGCATTTTTATTTCCCGAAACCTACCACCTGATGCAACGAATTGAGCAAAAGTATGGCATCGCAATCGAGCGGGTGTATGCCGCACAATCGCCGCAGGAGCAGGAACGCGAGTATGGCGGGGCCCTCTGGTCGCGCGATCCCGATCTGTGCTGCAAGTTGCGAAAAGTTGAGCCGCTCCGAAGAAAACTCAGCGAACTGGCAGCCTGGATTACCAGCATTCGGCGCGACCAGACCGAAAACCGCTCCAGCGCGCGCAAAATTGAGTGGGACCTCAAGTTCGGTCTGGTGAAGGTCAACCCCATCGCAGACTGGTCGGAAATAGAGGTATGGCGTTACATACACGACTATGGTGTCCCGTACAATCCACTTCACGATCAGGACTACCCTAGTATCGGTTGCACGCATTGCACACGCCCGGTTTTGCCCAGCGAAGACCAACGCGCCGGGCGCTGGGCTGGATTCGCCAAAACCGAATGCGGGCTGCATGTAATCGGCAATGCGTCGAATGACTCGCCGGCGGATTTCGAAGCTGGCGATTACCTGCCGGAGGCGTTAACGAAATGACCATCTACCTGCGTCACAAGCCAATCACTCACGTGGTCTTCGCAACATTGCTTCTGGCCGGCACTTATGCCACCGCGCAGAACAACCCATCCACGCCCCAGAAGCCTGCTCTCGACGCCTTCCATGCTGGCTCGTGGGAGCAGACTATCGGATACTCGCAGGCCGTGCGCTCTGGCAACATGCTGTACATTTCAGGGACCGTGGGCGCCAACGCCAAAGGCGAACCGGCCGATCTGGATTCGCAGATGAAGAAAGCCTATGAGGGAATTCAGAAGACCCTGGCGCACTACCACACAGACTTCTCGCACATCGTGATGGAGCGCATTTACACGACTGACATCGACGCGCTGATCCGCAGTCAGGAAACTCGCAAGCAGTTCTACGGCCAGTCCGCGCCCGCGGCAACTTGGGTGGAAGTCAATCGTCTTTACAGTCCCGGCGACAAGATCGAAATCGAAGTGCAGGTCGCGCTCGACGATTAAGGGCGAAAGCAAAAAGCTAAGAGCTAATTGCTAGCTGTTCGCTGCTTGTTGCTTCCTCTCTCTATCACTGCTGCCTGAGCTCCGCCTATGTTACGGTTGTCGGTCGCACCCAGGGGGCTTCATGTTCACTACCGATCTGCTCAAGAACAAGCGCATCCTCGTCACCGGCGGAGGCACCGGTATCGGCCGCGCGCTTGCCCAACGCTTTCTCCAACTCGGCGCTTCACTCTACCTCTGCGGACGCCGTGCTGACGTCGTCGAACAAACAGCCAAAGAGCTTGCTGCCTCGACCGGCGGCCAATGTGAGGCTTTCGCTTGTGACGTTCGCTACGACGACGACGTGGAGACGGCGGTGGAGCAGATCTGGGCGAAGGGTCCGCTCGACATCCTGGTAAACAATGCGGCCGGCAATTTTCTCGCGAAAACCGAGACGCTTTCTACGCACGCCTTCGATGCCGTTGTCGGAATTGTGCTCAAGGGCACTATCAACGTGACTATGTCGTGCGGACGCCGCTGGCTCGCCGCGAAGCATCCCGCTGTAGTACTCAACATCACCACCACCTACGCTGAGAACGGCTCGGCCTATGTCGTGCCCAGCGCCGTCGCCAAGGCTGGCGTGCTTGCCCTTACTCGCAGCCTTGCCGTGGAGTGGGGAGGCCGAGGTGTCCGCTTCGTGGCCATCGCTCCCGGAGCCATTCGCACCGAAGGCGCGTTCTCTCGTCTGCTTCCCACCGAGGCGATGGAAAAAGCCCTGCTTGAACACAATCCGCTGCATCGCCTCGGCACCCTGCAAGAGATTTCCAATCTCGCCTCGTTCTTAGTGAGCGATCACGCCGGCTACATTAACGGCGAAATGGTGTACATGGATGGCGGCGAAATGCTGGCCGGCTCGAGCTCTTTCAGCTTACTCGGTCGCAAGGTCCCGGATGCCGCTTGGGAACTGCTGAAGCCGAAGAAGAAATAACTCACAAACTGGCGAATCATCTTATCCGAGGGCCGATGGGCTGATGCCTGAAAACCGCATTCCACCCATCAATAATCTGAAAACAGCACACCTTTCTCACAGTGCGCCGGTAATGCAAAACTTGCAAGTTGCAGCCAGAAACCGGAAACTAGGAATTCGCAAAGGATGCCTTTATGCCTGATCAGCCCACGATTGGTGTTTTCGGTCTCGGATACGTTGGTTGCGTCACCGCCGCCTGTTTTGCTGAGCTCGGTTTTCGCGTTATCGGAGTCGATGTCGATGCTCGCAAGGTAAAGGCAGTTCTCGATGGTCACTCGCCTTTCTTCGAGCCGGGACTGCAGCCCTTGGTCGCCAAGCAACTCGCCATTGGACGCCTCTCCGCCACCCAGTCCACCGAAGAAGCTCTGCGCCACGCCGACTTCGCATTTCTTTGCGTCGGCACACCGTCTGCTGCCAACGGCAACCTCAACCTCGACTTCTTGCGTCGCGTGTCATCGGAAATCGGCAATTTTCTCGATGGCCGTTCTAAGCCGCTTACGGTCGTGGTACGCAGTACCGTATTTCCCGGAAGCTGCGATGAAGTCGTCGCACCGCATATTGAGCCGAGAGCTGCGGTGGTAGCAAATCCCGAATTTCTCCGCGAAGGCACCGCAGTGAAGGATTTCATGGAGCCCTCGCTGGTCGTGGTCGGCAGCCATGATCGCGCCGCCGCCGAGCGCGTCGCCGCTCTTTACTCCGCGTTGCCCGTCCAGACCTCGGTCGTCGCAATACGCACCGCCGAGCTTATCAAGTACACCTGCAACACCTTTCACGCGCTGAAAATTGCTTTCGCCAACGAAATCGGCACCCTCTCAGCCGCGCTTGGGCTCGACGGCGCCGAAGTCATGGAAACCGTTTGCCGTGACACCAAGCTCAATATCTCGAAGGCTTATATGAAGCCGGGCTTTGCCTTCGGCGGCTCCTGTTTGCCCAAAGATCTTCGCGGCCTCACCTATCGAGCTCGCCAGCTCGATCTTGAATTGCCGCTGCTCAACTCCGTGCTGCCCAGCAACGAGGCGCACATCACCCGCGCCTTTCGCCGCATCATGGAAACCGGCAGCCGCAAAATCGGTGTCTACGGATTATCCTTCAAGCCCAACACCGACGACCTGCGCGAGAGCCCGGGCGTCACCCTCATTGAGCACCTAATCGGCAAGGGCTGTGACGTTAAGGTCTACGACCCCCAAATTCAGCTCGACTCCATCTACGGCCAAAACCTGGCGTTCCTCTTGAGTTCGCTGCCCCACATCGGGCGCTCTATGGAGAAATCGCTCGATGCTATTCTCGGCTGGGCCGAACTGATCGTAGTGACACAGCAGCCGAACGCCGAGTCGCGCCTCATCCTCGAGCAGTCTCCCGTGCCGGTTATCAACGTCTCGAGCGCACAACCCGCCGCTTCCCAGTCCAATCTGGAGTCCGTCCGCTAGCGGGCGAAGAGTTAGCGGCGAAGAGCGAAAGGCCAACAAGCAGTGTTCTGCTCGTAGCTCCAGTTGCCGACTGTTCTTAACTGACAACCGACGCCTCGGTCACCGCCCCTTCGCCATCCAGCTATTAAACAACCAGAATAGCGACGCCGACAGGCCAATCGACGCTGGTAGCGTCAGCACCCAGGCCATCAGAAGGTTGCGAATCGTGCTCATCTGCAAGCCCGACTTGTTGGCCCACATGGTCCCGGCCACGCCCGACGATAACACGTGAGTGGTGCTTACCGGCAGTCCCATGTAGTCGGCGGCAAGAATCGTTCCCATGGCGGTGATTTCCGCCGCCGCCCCCTGCCCGTAGGTCAGGTGGTCCTTGCCAATCTTCTCGCCCACGGTGACGACAATGCGCTTCCAGCCCACCATCGTTCCCAGTCCCAGCGCCAGGGCGACGGCCGACTTTCACCCACGTAGGGATGAACTTCGTCGCGTGGTCAATGTGTCTCTTGTAGTTGTTAAGAATGGTCCAGTCGGCAGCTGAAATATTGCCCGCATTGCTCTTTTTCATAAGCCGCAGCGACTCGCTGGTCAAGTACATGTCATTGCGGAAGTTCCGCACCTGGCCCTCCGGAACTTTTGCCAGCTCCTTGAAATTGGCGGTCTCGGTTCCGATGTCGTTAATCAAGTTGCGCAGCGCCAGCATGGTATTGGGAGTCCACTCGCGCGTTCGAACGTAATCCTTCACCTCGTCGCGCGGGTCGCCTACCACCGCATTTGGGTTCACGTACTTGTACAGGCGTTAGCAGCCTGCCGCGATACCGCAATGAAATCGAGTGAGTCCCTGGGCGTCAAAGCATGGTTCAAGGCGTAAGCGGTCGGCACCGTGCCGATCAGGATCAGCATGATCAGCCCCATGCCCTTTTGCCCATCATTGGAGCCGTGCGCGAAGCTCACGCCGGTACATGTCAAGATCAGCAGCGCGCGAATCCAGAACCGTGGCGGCGCATCCCCTTCCGGCGCACGATACAGCCGCGGGTCATGGATCAGCATCTTGGAGATCTGCAATAGCAACGCTGCCAGCGCGAAGCCGATAATCGGCGAAAACAGCAGCGATTTCGCGATTTTCGCCGCCTGCTCCCAATCTACGCCGCTGGTCGCAGTGCGCGCGTTCATCAACTGATTGGCGATACCAACCCCAATAATTGAACCAATCAGCGTGTGCGAGCTCGATGCCGGCAGTCCCAGCCACCATGTACCCAGGTTCCAAATAATGGCCGCCGCCAGCAGGGCAAAGACCATCGCAAATCCGGCTCCACTGCCGACTTGCAGGATCAACTCCACCGGCAGCAGGGAGACAATCGCGAACGCCACTGCACCCGACGACAGCACGACGCCCAGGAAGTTGAACATCCCCGACCAGGCCACGGCAATGTGCGGATCCAGCGAGTGTGTGTAAATCACGGTTGCGACGGCGTTTGCCGTATCGTGGAATCCGTTGACGAACTCGAATCCCAAGGCCACCAGCAACGCCACTCCCAGCAACAGGAAGGCGAATGTGGAAGGATGGTGGATGTGGCTGACATCCGCTATCAGATTCCACAGCGCATAAACAAATCCTATGGTCAGCAAGACCGCAAAAATCAGCACACCGATTTTGTGCGGACCCTTGTTGAGTTTGTCGTGAACAGCGGTCGTTAGCGCCGCCTCCGCAGTTCCGGCAGGCAAGGTCGCTTCACTAGCCATGACAACGTCCTTTATTGGAACGAGATTGGAACCTCTACCCCAGTCGATGTGCTCGCACGATACACCCCGCTCCTTTCTCCATCATCATTAAAGCTTTTTGACAGGAGAATGAATGTTGTGCAGCATGCAGGCGGGTCCGGGGATGTCAGTGATCGGTTTTCGGTTTTCGTTCCCGCCAGTTTGCCCAGTGCCAGTGACCCACTCAAGCTTCGTGGCCCCGGGTTCGTGCCCTTGTGTTGGGCGCTAACCTGGGAATAGCCCGGTTGCCCCACCCGCGGGTCGCCAACGAGCGGCGCGTGGCGTTTGCTCCGTGGTTTATCGCCTGTCATTGGCGACAGGGTGGGATCAAAACCTCTCTGTGCCTCTGCGTCCGCCTGACCAATGCCCGGCTGGGGCCGCTCGAATCCTCCTCCTCTCCTTCCGCATCCACATTGCACGAGAACTTATGAATAACCTGGAATTACTTGCCGAAGACACTTACCCATCCTCTCCGGTCTCTAGCATCGGCCATCCCGATGATGAACTGCTCGACGCGTACTCGCGGACAGTGACCAGCGCGGTCGCTCGCGTCAGTCCCGCCGTCGTCCACATCCAGATGGAGCAGAAAAATGGCCGTGGAGGCGGTTCCGGCTCAGGGTTCGTCTTCACCCCCGACGGATTCATGCTGACCAACAGCCATGTCGTTCACGGAGCATCGCAGATCTTTGTGACCACCGTCGAAGGTGATCACTTTCCGGCTGAGCTTGTCGGCGATGACCCTGATACCGACCTCGCTGTCATTCGCGGACGGACCTCTGCGCCTTCAGTGCCGCTTGGCAGCTCGCGCAAACTCGCCGTGGGGCAGCTCGTCATCGCAATCGGTAACCCTCTCGGCTTTCAGCACACGGTGACTGCCGGCGTGGTAAGCGCGCTCGGGCGTACCATGCGTTCGCGTTCCGGACGACTGATTGATGGCGTCGTGCAGACCGACGCCGCGCTCAACCCCGGCAACTCAGGGGGCCCGCTGGTCGATTCGCAAGGACGCGTAGTGGGAGTCAACACCGCCACCATCATGGGCGCGCAGGGAATCTGTTTCGCGATCGGCGCCGATACCGCCGAGTTCGTGGCCTCGCGTCTGATTCGTGATGGGCGCATCCGCCGCAGCTACGTTGGCCTGATGGGCCAAAGCGTGCCGCTGCATCGCCGTATCGTGCGTTACTACGATCTGCCGGTGGAGAGCGGACTGCTAGTAGAAGGCGTCGTTTCCGGCTCAGCCGCGCAGCGCGCCGGCCTGCGCGAGCGCGATATCATTGTACGTTTC
>Ga0310916_10002324_pt1 | contig 11599 bp, 8 predicted proteins | sample GREbulkMGLF176_FD_203444 | JGI IMG/M metagenome (GOLD analysis project Ga0310916, IMG submission 203444) | Lab enrichment of tropical soil microbial communities from Luquillo Experimental Forest, Puerto Rico - GRE.bulkMG.LF176 | ecosystem: Environmental > Terrestrial > Soil > Tropical forest >...
TCGAGCCGTTGCACATGATTCCTGGTTTCATCGAGATGGGCCAGGAAGCCGTCCTTGAGCTGCTTGTCGGTGGCCTTGCCGGCCATCTCCTGAAGCGCCTTCACGAGTTGCTTCTCGGCATAATAGATGTCCTGGAGCTGATGCACGAACAGGTCGTTCATCGTCTTGATGTCTCGGGTAAACAATCCCATGGCGGGGTCCTTCGTATGTTCGGAACATCCTGGCGCTCCCCCGCAGAATACGCTTTCAGATGCTCGGTTACTGACGCGCACCAACCGCCGACCTACGCGGATGTTCCTGGTCGACCGTGCTTGCAAGAGGCGGCGGATCGGACGGTTTAGGGTGCGCACGCGACGTTTTGTCTCAACCACGGTTTTGCCCGGACTATGGCGTCGGCGGCGCCGCCAGACGGCCGAAACCTGACGAAACCGGGTTGCGTAGCTGAGGCAAGATGCAGCAGGGGTCCGAACGATTGACAGATCTCAAACAACCTGTTTCCGAACCTATCTATCAATCGGGTCGAAGCCTGCAGCCGCGCCCTTCAGGGGCGCGGTCGGATTGTCAAGGATTGCGCAAGGCGGTGCTTTTGCCTTAAGGAACTCGGGCATACCGTGCGATCGGCTGCCGTGTTCGATCGATGGTTTGAAGGTCGTTTCAAGACCTCATCGCCCTGCCGGGAGGATGAATGCAAGGACTGTTAACCACGCTGGCGCGTGGTTTCAAGAAATGGATCGGCTGGAAGCGACTTGGCGTCGCGGCGAGCCTGTTCATCATCGCCTTTGCGATCACCACCCTGGTCCGCACGCTGAAGGGCGTCGACACCGGCGTGATCCTGACCGCGCTGACCGAAATCCGGCCGGGTCACATTGCGCTCGCCGCACTGTGCGTGGTCTGCGCGTTCTGCACGCTGACGTTCTATGACTTCTTCGCCTTGCGCACGATCGGCAAGAGGCACGTGCCTTACCGCATCGCAGCGTTGTCGAGCTTCACGAGCTATTCGATCGGCCACAATATCGGCGCCACCGTTTTCACCGGCGGCGCCATTCGTTTCCGGATCTATTCGGAATACGGGCTGAACGCGATCGATGTTGCAAAGATCTGCTTTCTGTCCGGGCTGACATTCTGGCTCGGCAACCTGCTCGTGCTCGGGGTCGGCATGGCCTACCATCCATGGGCGGCCTCCGCGATGGATCTGTTGCCGGCGGCGATGAACCGCCTGATCGGGATCGGCTGCCTGGCCGGGATCGTGATGTATCTTGTCTGGCTCGTGCTCGGTGAGAACCGGCGCGAACTCGGACAGCACGGCTGGAAAGTGGTGTTGCCGTCGGCGCGGCTGACGCTGGTGCAGATCCTGATCGGCGTGGTCGATCTCGGATTTTGCGCCACAGCGATGTATCTGTTGATGCCGGCCCAACCCGATATCGATTTTCTGTCGCTGGCGGTGGTGTTCATCCTGGCGACGTTGTTGGGCTTCGCCAGCCATGCGCCGGGCAGCATCGGCGTGTTCGACGCGGCGATGCTGGTGGCGCTGCCGCAGTTCGGCCGGGAGCAACTGCTTGCGACGCTGCTGGTGTTCCGCGTGCTGTATTTCGTGATCCCGTTTACGATCGCCATTTCCATCATGGGAACACGGGAGTTCTGGCTCAACGTCGTGGTGCCCTGGCAAAAGCGCCGCAAGATGAACGGAAACGGGAACGGCAATTGCGCGCCATCCGCAGCGGCCCGGCCCACGAAGACGACGCCAGCACAAACTGCCCCGATCCGACCCAAGCCGGTCAAACGCCTCAGATCGCAGGCGTGACAGGTTACGTCGTCCCGCCGGAGCGGATTTGACGCTCACCGCCGATTTGCCCGCGGTTCCCTCACGCGAACGTCAAAACAAAGCGCCATCGGAATAATGATTTGCTGGCGGTCCTTCGATTTTCACATTCGCAAGCGTGCCTCCCGAAGGGAATGCGAATGGTCGAATCGCGCCATTGGTTTCGGACGGATACTCTTATTTCCGCCCCAACTGTAACGTCAAAACCGCGCCATGATCCGTTTCCCCTTCCGCCGGACTCTCCCGGGCATCATGTTTGCGGGAGCGCTGGCACTGTTGCCGGCCCAACATGCGGTCGCGCAGAGGGCTGTCGACGCGCCGCTGCAGATTTCTTGGGAGGTCAAGAACCGCTTCCGTCTGTTCCGCGAGGAGCGCGATTTCCAGCTCCACGTCGAAAGCGCGCGCGATCGCAATGTTCTGGCTTCCGAGCAGGTGCTGGAATTGCAAAGCGACGGCCGCGGCTGGGCGCGCAACGTGGTCAACCGGCTTTGCATTGATCTGCAGGGCCGCGTCAGCGAGCCCTGCACGCGGGACAACGTCAAGGAAAGCTATCTCACGCCGATCGACCATGCGATCGTTGTTCGGCTGGTCGGTGCAGTGCCGGTTGGCGCCACTTGCGCCTGGACGTTCGATGACGGCGACGGTCCGCAGCAATCGACCTTCGATTGTGCCGAACCGGTCAATCTGCGCGTCCGCTACGGCCGCCAGACGGTTGCCACCGTCGACGTCGCCAGCGGACAGGAAGCGCCCCAGAGGATCTCAACCGAGATCCAGGTGCGCGACATCTTCATCGCGGGGCTTGGGGACAGCATCGCCTCCGGCGAGGGCAATCCGGACAAACCCATCGGCCTATCCGACGAAGGCTTCTGCTTCCGCTATTATCTGGGTTCGGCCGCAGCTCAATACTACCGGCCGAGCCGGGCCGGCTATAAGGGCGGGCGCGCCTGCGAAGCGCCCGATAGTTTGCAGAACTGGCAACGCTACGGCGCGCTCTGGTTCAACGCCGCCTGCCACCGCTCGCTCTACAGCTACCAGACCCGAACCGCACTCGCGCTTGCCGTACAATACCCGCACATCGCGGTGACCTATCTGCCGCTCGCCTGCACCGGCGCCACGATAGCTGACGGATTGTTCGGGAGCCAACGCGCCCGCGAGTGCCCGCCGAGCAAATCGACGTCGAACTGTCAGGCATCAGTCAACGGGCAGCTTGCCGAATTGCGCGAGGCGGTGATCGCCGCCCGGCGCCGCCAACCCGACCGCCAGCTCGACCTCGTGCTGCTGTCGATCGGCGCCAACGATATCCATTTTTCCGGGCTCGTTGCCGACGTCATCGTCGACACGCCGACCGAGCGCACGCTGTTCCGGCGCACCGGCGTGCTGGCAACGCTGGACGACTCGCGCGCAGCGCTGGCGCGCGACCTGCCGCAAAGCTTCCTGAAGCTGCGCGAGGCATTGAAGCCGCTGGTTGGCGACCTCTCGCATGTCATCTACACCGCCTATGCCAATCCTGCACTGTCGAACGGCGCGCCGTGCCCGGGCGGACGCGCCGGCTTCGACATCCATCCCTCGTTCAACGCCGATCCGCAGCGGCTCGCTTCGGTCACGAGCTACGTGGAGACCGAATTCCTGCCGGAACTGAAGGCGCTCGCGCTGTGCCAGTCCGGCATAATCTGCCGCGATCCCGCCGCCGACCGCATGACATTCGTCGACGCCCATCAGGCTACATTCGCCGACCATGGCTTCTGCGCGCGCGCCCAAAACGATCCCGAATTTGACCGCGAATGCTTCTCGCTGAAGGGCGAGAGCTTTGACCCTGACATCGTCAACTCCGCGACCGAACCGATGCTGTGCGGCCGCAGCGCCTCCGAATATCGCGCCTATCTGCCGCGGGCGCGCTGGATCCGCGACGCCAATGACAGCTATTTCGCGGCCATGACTTATCCGCAGGGGTTGCCTTCCGCGATGCAACCATCCGACATTCACGACGCGACCTGGGGCGTCTTGTCTGCGGTCTACGGCGGCGCCGTTCATCCTTCCGCCGAAGGCCACGCCGTGATGGCCGATGCAGTGCTGCCGGCGGCAGCGGCTGTGCTTCAGCTCAACGCGGTCGTGGGCGATGTGAGTTCTGAACCCGCCGTTCCCCTCACGGCGCCGGAGCAGCGCTGAGCCTTCCGCCATGCGCCTCTCGCAAGGAGGCAGTTTCAAACGCGTGTTCTCAAGCCGCACCGGCGCGGCGTAGGCTAACGTTGAAGCGCCGTCGTTCGCCGGCGCCGTCACCATGACAACGCAAAACGCATCAAGGGAGAGACAACAAGATGATCCATCGTCCCCACTTCGGGCGGTTCCGCACCGGCCTGCTTGCCGCCACTGCGGTCTGCCTCGCGGCTTCCGCCCACGCACAATCCGGCGAGCCGATCAGGATCGGCGTGATCGCGGAAGTGCAGTCGATCGCAGGCGCCGCGACGCCCGGAGGCGCACAAATCGCAGCCGACGAGATCAACGCCAAGGGCGGCATCCTGGGCCGCAAGATCGAGATCGTGACGTATGACAACAAGAGCTCGTCGGCGGATTCCGTGCGTGCGTTCCAGCGCGCGGTCAGCGAAGACAAGGTGAGCGCGGTGATCGCAAGCTATATCAGCGAGGTGGTGCTCGCACTGGAACCGTGGGCGGCGCGGCTCAAGATGCCGCTGATCACGCCGGGCGCGGCTTCGAACGAAATCACCAAGGCGATCCACAATGATTACGAGAAGAACAAATATACTTTCCACGGCTACCTGACCTCGGCGGCGCAGGCGCAACTGGTTTGCGATGCCGCCAAGGACCTGCTGGTCGACAATCTCAAATTCAAGTCGGTCGCGATCATGAGCGAGGACGCAGCCTGGACCAAGCCGCTCGACGTCGGCTACGAGGCCTGTCTGCCGAAGGCAGGACTGAAAGTCGTCGAACACGTCCGCTTCTCGCCCGACACCACCGACTTCACGCCGATCTTCAACAATATCGAAGGCAAGAAGCCGGATGTGATGGTCACCGGCATCTCCCATGTCGGCGTGCAGCCGACCGTGCAATGGAAGAACCAGCAGGTGCCGGTTGCGATGTTCGGCATCAGCGCGCAGGCGCTGAGTCCGACCTTCTGGAAGGATACCAATGGCGCCGCCGATGGCATCCCGTCACTCGCCGTCGCAACGCCTGACGTCGCCGTGACCTCCAAGACAAAACCGTTCGCCGCAGCCTTCAAGGCGAAATTCGGCACGCCGCCGGCCTATACCGGCTATACGGCCTATGACGACGTCCACATCATTGCGGAAGCGATCCAGCGTGCCGGTTCGACCGATCCGGACAAAATGGTCGCCGAGCTCGAGAAGACCAACTTCGAAGGCACGATCGGGCGCATTCAGTTCTACGGCAAGGATGACGAGTTCACCCACGGCATCAAGTCGGGCCCCGGATTCGTCACAGGCCTCGTGTTCCAGTGGCAGAACGAGAAGCAGGTCACGGTCTGGCCCAAGGCGATCGCGGAGGGGACGCTGAAATTCCCCGATTTCGTGAAGCTGTCGCAATAAGGTCTGCCTGATCCTGACATCCAGCGGCGGGAGGCGCGCATCTGCAGCGCCTTCTGTCCGCTCACGCGCGCCGACGCAGGCTTGTTGACAACGAAACCTGAAATCAGCGCGGTGCAGGTGCCGGCTGCGCCTTCTTGCCCGGCGGCGGCTTCATCGCTGCCGCCTGCGCGGGCAGATATTTCGCGACGATCGCCGGATCGATCTGGCTGATTGCGGTGTCCGGCAGGCGGGTCCAAACTTCGTCCTTGCCGAACAGCGCGATGCCGATATAGCCGCGCAAGGTCAGCGTTTGACCGTCCGCGCTGACCGTCATCTTGGCGCTGTAAATCTTGCCGTCGCGCGGATCGAGCACGTTACCGCCCTCATACACCAGTCCGTTGCGCTTCATGTCGCGGATGAAGGAAATTCCAAGCCAGGGCGCGTTCTTGCGATCGTCGGTGCACCCCGAGCAAACCGGGTTTGGGGCATCGCCATGGCTGGGAAACAGCTTGGCCATCACGCCCTCGAAGACGCCGTTGTGATCGACAACGAGAACGTAAAGCGACGGCTTGCCGTCCTCGATCTTTTGCCACATGCCTGCCGCAGAAGGCTCCGCGGCGCGCAGAGGCATGACGTCGGCTACGCAAATCGCCAGGCCGGCAAGGCCCGCTAGCACCGAAAGTCGCTGGCTTCGAAATCCGGGGAACATATTCCGCATCGACACCACCTGACCAATCCACAAATGAATGGCCGAAGACTACGGCCATTTCGAGGATGGTTCCAGTGCCGGCAACCGAACCTGTCGAGCATGTAATGTGCGTGCCGCTTCACCAGCGGTCGCAATCAGCCGACCCCGAGTTTCTTCTGCAGGCTCGAGGACGACGTCGTGTATTGGAACACCAGGCGCTTGTCGGGATAGACGTAGCGATGCGCCTTTTGCGCCATCAGCGCACCCTCGTGGAAGCCGCAGAGGATCAGCTTGAGCTTGCCGGGATAGGTGTTGATGTCGCCGATGGCGAAAATTCCGCGCACGCTGGTCTCGAACGCGCTGGTTTCGACCGGCACCAGATTGTTCTCGAGCTCGATGCCCCAATTGGCGACGGGACCGAGCTTCATGGTGAGCCCGAAGAAAGGCAACATGGTATCGCAGGTGATTTTCGACAGCGCGTTGTCGTTGCCCTTGATGGTGGCGCCGGACAATACGCCGCTCGAGCCTTCGAGCGCGGTGACCTGACCGATCTTCAATTCCATCTTGCCGGCCGCGACCAACGCGCGCATCTGTTCGACGCTATGAGGCGCGGCGCGGAAATCGTCGCGCCGGTGCAACAGTGTGACGCGCTTGGCGATCGGATGCAGGTTGAGCGTCCAGTCGAGCGCCGAGTCGCCGCCGCCGACGATCAAAAGATCCTTGTCGCGGAACTGCTCCATCTTGCGCACGGAGTAAAATACCGAAGCGCCCTCGTAGGCCTCGATGCCCGGCACTGGCGGACGCTTGGGCTGGAACGAGCCGCCCCCCGCGGAGATCACCACCACCTTGCACTCGAAGACCTTGCCGCCATCCGTCGTGACGCGGAAGGCGGGGTCGCCGATCTTCTCGACCTTCTCGACCATCTCGTTGAGATGGAAAGTCGGATGGAACGGCTTGATCTGCTCCATCAGCTGTTCGGTGAGGCCCTGCCCCGTGATGTAGGGAATGCCGGGGATGTCGTAAATCGGCTTCTCCGGATAGAGCTCGGCGCACTGGCCCCCGATCTTGTCGAGAATGTCGATCAGATGCGCCTTCATATCGAGCAGGCCGAGTTCAAAGACGGCAAACAGTCCGCAGGGACCCGCGCCAATGATCAGCACGTCGGTTTTGATCGCTTCGCTCATATCGCTTCTTTTCGGTTGGGGCGCGCCGGCCAATAAAGCGCGCAACGGTGCCCGGTCTGTCTAGCCAACGGGAGGCGTTCAGGAAAGGCATAAATGGCGGGCCGACCTGCCCGCAGCCCACTTGCTAGGGCAGTAGATTTGGCATTCGCTTCAAGTCCGCCCGGCGGACGTCAAATCCAAAACCGCACCAGCATCCTATATTTGCCGGTAAGAGCACGAAATCATGGAGATCAATCGGTGAACGCGCCCACCCGCCTCGATTTGACGCCTCGCCTGGAGGACTTTCCCTATCGTCTCACCGACAATGTGCGATATGCCGATCTGGACCCCAACCAGCACGTCAATAACGCGGTCTATGCGACCTATTTCGAAACCGGCCGCGTCACGCTGATGAAGGACCGCTCTTACGGACTGACGCCGGACGGGCTCGCCTGGATCATGGTGCGGCTCGACATGCATTTCCGCTCCGAGCTGCGCTGGCCGGGCACGATCGAGATGGGGCTCGGACTCGTCAAATTCGGCCGCACCTCGGTGACGTTCGAGCAGGTGGTGTTCTGCGAAGGCAAGTGCGTCGCTTCTGCGAAGTCGGTCAGCGTCCTTATCGACGAGGCCACGCGCAAGCCCGCGCCGCTGACCAGAGAGGTCGTCGCGGCGTTTCAGCCGTGGCTGCGCCGCGGCATCGAAATCGCGCAACCGAAATTCCACGCATAGCGGTTCGGGCTGCGCCTCAAGCCTGCCGTTCGGGCGTCGAAACCACGAGACCGTCGAGTTCGTCGCTCACCTTGATTTGGCAGGACAGGCGCGAGTTCGGCCGCACGTCAAAGCCGAAATCGAGCATGTCCTCCTCCATAGGCGAAGGCGAACCCACTTTCTCGCGCCAGGCCTCGTCGACATAGACATGGCAGGTCGCGCAGGCGCAGGCGCCGCCGCATTCGGCCTCGATGCCGGGAACGGCATTGCGGATTGCCGCTTCCATGACGGTCGCGCCGTTTTCGACTTCGATGGTGCGGGATTCGCCGCGATGGTCGACAAAGGTGATTTTGGCCATGTTCGCTCGTATTGCGGGGAAAAACAGGTTCCGGGCAGTCCTATAACGGGTCGGACAGATCAAGGCTAGGGATGCAAATGCGGGAACGGCGCTCCGGCGGCTCCGGGAAGGCGGCGACCATCGGCGATTCCGAAGCGGTATTTTTGACGGTGTCAGGGACGGGCGAGCAGCGCGTCGATCGCCCTGCGCGCTTCTGCCACAGCGTCGTTGAGTTCGGCAAGGATGGAGCGTGGATCTCTGCCCTCCCCGATCGCAAGCTCCAGTGCGCTGGCATGTTCGGCCACGCGGGAGGCGCCGATCGCACGCGCCGAACCCTTAAGCGTGTGTGCCATTGCCGGGGCATCGGCAGGCAGCGTCGCGAGCGCGTTGACCAGGCGCGCGGCCTGATGCACGAACATCGCCAGCACTTCGCGCTCAAGCGCCGCATCGCCGAGCGTCATGCGCTGCAGATGTTGCGGGTCGAGCGGATTCTCATCGGGAACAAGCGGCGGGGACGGCATCCAGTCGATCCGTTGCACGTGGGTTGGCATGCGGGAGTGTCCCGATTTTCGAAGCTCGCTCCGGGCGAAGATCAGCCAAGCCAACCATGAAACTCGTTAAGGGAACGTTTGGTGTACCGGCCGCATCTTCGCCTTGATTTTGACCGCGAGCCGCCGCATTCATCCGGGTTTCCGCAAAAAACCTGTGTACGATTAGTATCTTACGGCGTTCTTCGGTTAACGATGATTAAGATTGTATTAATCGCGCCATTTCAAAAGCAGCACTCAACAAATAGGATGCTGCCCAAGTGGAGGGGGGCGCGGCGGGTTGCCGTGCTTTGACGCTGCTTGAATCACGATGCCGACTTCGACCTTGCGCGAGGGCAACTCGCACGAGGATCGTTGCGCGATGCGTACAAGTATGAGGGGCTCAGGCTGTCATGGCGAACAATCCCAAAAAGGTCAAAGACCCTACAGAAGTCGCGCTGTCTGCGATTCAGGAAGCCCTGAACATCAGCGACGCCAGTAACGATGCGAACCGTGGTGGAGCACGCGGCGAAGTCGCCCCACCGATCCCGCCTGCACCACCGACCTTCGACGAGCCGACCTTCGACGCGCGTCTGGGCGCCGAGCGTTCGATGTTCGAGCAGATGGAGGAGCCGCGCCGCCGCGCGGCAAATGACGACCGCGAGACCATCGGTCAGATCCTGCAGGCGATTCAGAAGGGCCGCCCTGCCCGCAACATCTACACGCTCGCCACCCTGTTCGCCGGTGTCTGGGTCGTCGGTTGCGGCCTTCTGACCGTCAGCTTCCTCCCCTCGCTGCAGGCTGCGATGGGCCAGGGTGCCGGCGGCGTGTTCGTGCTCGCGGGCCTTGCGGCGCTGTTTTTTGCTCCGGTGCTGCTGTTCTATTTCCTTGCGAGCCTTGCCTGGCGCGGTCAGGAATTGCGGATGATCGCGCAGTCGATGGCGCACGTCGCCATTCGCTTTTCCGAGCCGGAGGGCGCGACATCCGACTCCATGGTGACGGTCGGTCAGGCGATCCGCCGCGAGGTCGCAGCGATGGGCGATGGCGTCGAGCGCGCGATCGCGCGAGCCGGCGAACTGGAAACCCTCGTCACCAACGAAGTCGCCGCGCTGGAGCGCGCCTATACCGACAACGAGGTGCGCATCCGCGCACTGTTGCAGGACATCGCTCACCAGCGCGACAATCTGGTCGGACAGGCCGAGCAGGTCCGCAGCGCCATTTCCGGCGTGCAGATCGACCTGCGCCACGATATCGCGCTGATCTCCGATGCGATCGCCTCGCGCGTCGACGAGGTCGCGAAAAGCATCACCAGCGCGCTGGAGGAGCGCGGCGCCCACATCACGCAGGCGCTGAGCAATGCCGGCGACAACATGATCCTGGCGCTCGGGGAACGCGGCGGCGACCTGCTGGACCGCCTGGAAGAAGCGAGTTCCGAAACCACGCGCGCCGTTCTCGATGCCTCCGAGCGGCTGACCACCAGCCTCAATTTCAAGACCGGTCACGTCCACGACGAATTCGTCGACCTCGCCGATCGCGTCCACGAATTGCTGAACGAGCGGATCGACCGCATCACCGGCGAATTCGAGCAACGCTCCTCGTCGATCGTCGACGGCATCTCCGAACGCACCGAGCAGGTCCATGACTCCCTGAAGAACTCGGGCGATTCGCTGTTGCTCGAGCTCGAGCTGCGCAGCAACGATCTCGTCAGCAAAATCGACGAGGCCGGCAGCCGGCTTGCAACCCATATCCTCTCCTCCGGCGACAAAGCGAGCGACGCGCTCGACGTCACCGTCAATTCGCTGGTGGCGAAGGTGGTCGGTCAGACCGAGACTGCGCACGACACGCTGACGCTGCAGATGAACGCGTTCGACGAGCTGGTGAAGAACCAGGGCTCTGAACTTGCGGAAAAATTCGCCCGCGACTCCGGCACGCTGGGAGCCCTGATCACCCGCCACATCACGGAGTTCGACCGCACCGTCAAGGCCTTCGGCGGCGAGATCGTCGAGCGGATGGGCCAGCGCACCCAGGACATCGCCGAGTCGCTGAAGAGCTATGTCGACAATTTCGACAGCCGCCTGACCTCGAACGGCGGCGAGATCACCGCCGCGATGGATCAGCGGCTGGCGCAATTCGAGACGACGCTGCAGGGCCGCGTCGAGCATCTCGACACCTCGCTCGGCAACAAGCTGACAGTGCTCGAAGAGACCTTCGAAAACCGCTCGAAATCGGTCACGGAAACCATCGACAGCCGGATCGGCTCGCTGACGTCCACGATGTCCGACGGCGCCGCTCAAATGATCCAGTCGCTCGACTCGCGTCTCAACCGCCTCACGACTTCGATGAGCGAAGGCACCTCGCAGGCCATCGAAGCGGTCGACCGCCGCATAGCCAGGGTGACCGAGACGATCGACGGCCACAGCGCCCGGCTCACCAACACCATCACCGCGCGCTTCCAGGAAATCCACCAGGGTATCGAGACGCGGGTCGGCGCGGCCGCCAACGACATCGATACCCGCGTGGCGCAATTCGAGGATCTGCTCGGCTCGCGCGTCGAAGCGGTCGCAGGCCGCATCGAGTCGAGCGGCCGCCAGGCCAGCGAAGCCCTGATGTCGCGCGCGGAAGTGCTTTCGGCGGGCATCAAGTCCCACGTCGAGGACGCCGAACGTTCGCTCACCAATCTCGTCGTCAACACCAGCGAGACGATCCAGACCGGCGCCCGCGCCGCGCAGCAGGCCCTGCTCACGGTCTCCTCCGATGTCGGCGCCCAGCTCAAGCTCACCTCCTCGGAAGTCGAGCGTGCGTTGACCGCAGTCGG
>Ga0310916_10002325_pt1 | contig 11595 bp, 10 predicted proteins | sample GREbulkMGLF176_FD_203444 | JGI IMG/M metagenome (GOLD analysis project Ga0310916, IMG submission 203444) | Lab enrichment of tropical soil microbial communities from Luquillo Experimental Forest, Puerto Rico - GRE.bulkMG.LF176 | ecosystem: Environmental > Terrestrial > Soil > Tropical forest >...
ATATTGGATGACGACGTTGTCAACCGCAACGCCGTAAGAGCGTGTGAGGGGCAGCATGTGGCGGTTATTGCGCTGGCAGCCTGCCCACACGTCGCTTCTTGTTGTAAGATGAATCGGTTTCGTTCCCAACTTTCCCGTTTGCCAGTCATTCGACCCAATCAAGCCTGTTCGTTGCCTAGACTACGGGTGGCGGAAGCGACCGACCACAGATTCTTTACGCGGTAAGCAGACGGACATGCAGGGGCGTCTCTCTTGACTCGCAGCGTGCTGTTTCGCTGGCAGACTCCTTCGATATTCGGTCGGCGAGACTCCTATATAGCTGGAGAATGCAGTTCGGAAGGCAGGTGCTGAGCCCCATCCGACATCTACTGCGATTTCTCCGTCGCTGGCATCGGAGTGCTTCAGTAGGTGCAATGCGCGCTCGATGCGCCGCCTCAATACAAACTGGTCAAGTGCAATCCCAGTGTGTGATTGAAAAGCGGCTAACAATGCGCCTTCTTGGAGGGAGAATCTTCTTGCCAAGGCCGCGACCGACAAATCGACACTAAGGTGGCCCATGATGTGTTGGACAACCTGCGTGAGAAGTTTGGCCGAAGGACGTTGGCACGTGGGAATAAGCTGCGGTCGTGCTACAGCGCGATGATTGTCTTGCAAAGTGGGATCCTCGTTCTGTGCCGCCGAGACCTAGTTTGAGGTACTGGCGCGAAGGCTAATCGCAACACTATTACCATGTCAAGTGACTGCCGTCACATAGCAATGTTTACCTTGTTTACCTTTTAGTTGCTGCTGGGAAGTTCGAGGTGTATGACGTCGCCCGTCCTTCTCCTCACCTAGCGGACATCCAGTGCAACCACTAGCTTTCTCTGATTCTAGTTACCCGGGATTCTGCTCGTGGCGTCAACTGGACGAGGATGCGGGAATTTCAGATATAGGAGCGCACCCAATCTGCCTCGGGTGTAAAGCAAGCAGGTGTTAGGATTTTCGATATGCAGCAAAGCAGATTCTGGCGCTGGGCTTGGCCGCTCAGTATTGCCACTGCCGGATTAGGCACCGTCGCGGTGGCCCTCCTCCGCGGGTGCTGGCACAGGCACGTGGGTTGGCCTACGCGATTCGATGACCAGTATTCGTATCGAGTCTGCACCGACTGTGGCATCAAGCGACTGTTCGACCCCGAGTCCGCACTTTCACGGTTGGCGGTGGTTTATTAGCGACATGAGCACAGGGTAAGGGTGAGGTGTGCCCGAAATCTTGCTCCAGCTATGCCTTGTATCGCAGGAGCAGCACTGACGACTACGAGTGCGAAACGTTCGGGCTGAGAGACATCCCTGAAGCTACGGCCCGAAGAGTGATGCCGTGGTCGCATAGTGAGCCTCCCGAAAATTGGTTTCGGACTCATTGTGGCACCACCTGATTGCGGGTGTGAAGTTGCAAGAAGGTGTCGATGTCGGAGCGACGGAAACGCAGAATGGCGCCCATGCGAATCGCAGGTAATACAGGCTGGCGCCGACCGATAGCGTGGTCCCTCACCCAAGCCACCGAGACACACAGCTCACGGGCTACGTCCCGAGCGGTAAGAAGCGTCGAATTGTGCCCGAGGTCACCCATCTGTTAATTAGCTGTGCTCCGCTCCTAAAATCCCCTATTTGTTGAACGGAAAAAATGCGCTCTAAACGCTACGATCCGTCATCGCTGGGCAATTTGAAACTTTCAGACATCGACGTGTTCACAATGCAAAAGCACTTCAACGAGCTGGCTGCGCAAGGATACGTCAAGTCGATCGTGCAGAAGTCCAAGACGCTGCTATCGTCGGTACTCGGTTACGCCGTTGATCTGAAGTTTCTCCCGAACAACCCGATGATTGGCGCCAGCGGCCGGCACGCAGTACGGATGCCGAAGTGCCGAAGGAATGATAAGCCCATCGTGACCGATGACCAGGTGGCACAACTCATAGCGATGGTGGTTGACCAGCGGGACAAACTCATTCTGGTTTTGGCATTCCATTACGGCCTAAGCGCGGAGGAGGTATTCGGTCTGACGTGGGATTGCGTAGATGAAAACTTCCTGCATATCCGCCACGTCGCGTGGCTTGGAACCCTCTACCGTGATACCACCAAGCGCGAAGCTCGCCGGCGGGATCTGCCGCTACATCCTGGCCTGAAGTCGATGATTGCGGAGTGGCGAGCAGCCTCCGGCGGCGACGGAGATGCGCTGCTATTTCCCGGCAAGGATGCCCAAACCCCACTGTGGCCGAACGGCTGGCTACAGTGGGGGCTCCAGCCTGCGGCGCGACGACTCGGAATCAAGATAACGTTTCAGATCATGCGCCGGTCGTTCTCTACATCGAACCTGGCGCGCGACCCCAAGAGTGTGCAGGCAATCCCTGGGGCATAGCAAGGCAGACATTACGGCCAACATCTACGCGCAATCGCAACAAGCGAAGATGACGGAGTTGTTAGAGGAGCGCTGGACTCGTCTCGGCCTGGGCGCGACGAAGGGTGTGCAATGAAGCCCCGAGTTTTCGCTACTAATAGCTACACGGTGGCACGTAAACAGATGAAAACATTACCCAAGCTATGCCACATGCGTCGGTTCAGTAACCCGCGCCTTGATGTCTTGTCCCTGTCGCGTGCCGATAATCAATTCCAACAAGGTGAGTGCACTCCTCCAGCACATCAAGAGCAATATCGGCCTGTTCTTTGCTGACGATGAGTGGAGGCGCAATTCGTATGGTATTCGGCCCGCAACCTAGGAACAATACCCCGCGTTCGAAGGCCATCTCGACAATTCGATCGCGCTGTTCTGCCCCCGGCGTGCGAGCCGTCTTGTCGGTCACAATCTCCACGCCAATCATCAGCCCACGCCCGCGAACATCGCCCACCAGATCGAGCGTGCGCGGCCATTCGGCAATGCGCTCCATAATGTGTTCGCCAATAACCTCGGCGTTCTTTACGCCTTCGCGCTCCAGCACATCGAGAGTGGCTAACGCCGCGGCAATCGATACTGGATTTCCGCCAAAGGTAGAGGCATGCGATCCCGGAACCCAGTCCATAATCTCCGCCTTCGTCATGGTCACGCCCAGCGGCATTCCGCTGGCAACGCCTTTGGCAATGCAGACGATGTCAGGCTCTACGGCGGTGTGCTCAATCGCCCACCACTTGCCGGTACGGCCTACGCCCGACTGCACTTCGTCGGCGACCAGCAGAATCCCATGAAGGTCGCAGATCTTGCGCAGCTCCTGCATGAACACCGTCGGCGCCACCACATATCCGCCTTCGCCCTGAATGGGCTCGACGAAGATCGCGGCCACTTCCTCCGGCGGCAACACCGTCTTGAACAGCTTCTCTTCGATATAGCGCGCACAGCCGAGAGCGAATGCCTCCGCTTCCTGTGCTCCACCCACGCAGCCGTGATACACATCCGGATAGCGCACGTGCGTCACTCCCGGAACCAGCGGCGCAAAGCGCCGCTTCTGCTGCGGTTTCGAAGCGGTCAGCGACAACGCTCCCATCGTCCGCCCGTGAAACCCACCCAGGAACGCAATCACGTTCTGCCGCTTCGTGTGATATCGAGCCAGTTTCAGCGCCGCCTCAATCGCCTCGGTGCCTGAGTTGGCGTAGTAAAACTTGTGCGGGCCCTTCATGGGCGCAATCTTCGATAGCCGCTCCGCCAGCGTCACCATGCTCTCGTAATAGAAGTCGGTGCCCGACATGTGGATCAGCTCGCCCGCTTGCTTCTGAATGGCCGCGACCACCTCAGGATGGCAATGCCCGGTCGAGGTCACTGCAATTCCTGCTGAGAAGTCCAGGAACTCGTTGCCGTCCACGTCTTCGATGATCGAGCCGCGTCCGCTCTTCGCCACCAGCGGATACGACCGCGTATACGACGGCGAGATATGGTGGTGATCACCTTCCAGGATCTCCTGCGCCTTCGGGCCAGGCAGCTTGGTGCGGATTTTGGGTCCTGCAACTTGGGTCAGAGTTTGGGTGGTCATGGTCGTCTCCTGCGAAATGGCTGGGGCACGGTGCACGTGCCGAATTCCTGGCTTGCCCGGAGTGGTTGTCTTACGTTGTCAAACTGGAAAGCTTCGAGGCCGCCATTTCCGGGCCGGAGCGCAGAGGAAGACGGGAGCTAGTCGCCCGAGAAGAGATTCGGTCGTGCCATGCAAGGTGCCCGCTTGGAATCAGCCCCAGATGGGATTGGCGACCATGCCACACGCACACCAGCCTCGCATGCCGGATGCGACACGGCATAGGCGATTATCTGCGGATTGTGTACACGGCTGGACATGCTGCAAATCTTCTTAAAAATTATAGTCGGCTTTGCCCGCCCCCGTAACCCCCAAAATCGCGAGGCTCAACGCTGTTCGAGGCGGGTTGGTGCCAGGTGCTCCACACAATCCCTCATCTAGATTGGGTCTTTTCGCCCCGCTCAGCAACACAATGGGTGCCCAATCTTTTGCCCTCCTTTGGCGAAGGGTGGGGGATCGACGACAGCGCATTGATTTTTCGGTGGAAGCTCCCTGCTTTAGCATGGTGAATCGAGCACATACTCTACCGCGGGCTCTAGCCGCGGTAGCATTTCGCCTACTGGAAACTTCCCTCCCTCTCCCCGTAAACTAAGGGAAAGAAGCCCTCGTGCTACGCTGTATGTCTGGCTCAACCCAATCTTTTATAGGTGCACGGAATCAACTCCTGGCGGCAGCCATGCTGCTTGCCTTGACGGCCACGTCTGCCTGCACGCGTTCCAATGCCTCAGCGGGCGCGCCCCACGCCGCCTCGCAAGCATCGCAACAGACAAAAGCCAGCAAAGCACAAGCCGAGCAACCAGTCCCCACCCTCGCCCCCGAACTGGCCGAAACCTTTGCGAAAGCCCAATCCGGTGATGTCTACGCCAAGACCCGCCTTGCCGAGGCTTACGAAAAGGGCGAAGGCGCGACCAAGGACATCCACCAGGCTGTCACCTGGTTCACTAAGGCCGCCAACGCCATGTACCGCCTCGGCCGCATCTATGCCACCGGCTCAGGAGTGGAAAAGGACTACGTCGAAGCCTTCAGCTGGTACAAGCGCGGTGCAAGAGCCGGCAACACCGACGCCATGTACAGCCTCGGCGAGGCCTATGAGCACGGCACCGGCGTCCGCGAAGACATTCAGCAGGCCGTCAATTGGTACGACCAAGCAACACTCCGCGGCAACAAAGCCGCCAAAGCGGCTCTTGAACGCCTCGGCGAAAGCTTCGACCGCTGACCCGACTTCGTTAACGCACGTCACCGTTGCTGGGGTGCCCCCATCCTTTGCCCTCTTCTGGCAAGGGTGGGATCGAAATCTTAATCCCGGTCCGAGCTGGATGCCCCAGGTTCGCGGCGCGCTTTTCGGCATGGGGAGCTACTTCGGCTACAGCCACCCAAAAACGCCCGCCGTCAACAGTCCGTACATCAACCCATCGACAACTTCCTTGGCAACCATGCCATCGGCTCGCCCTTCCAGATGCGTTGGCTAGATTGCCGAGCCCGTAAGCCATGAATACGACACTGCCGACGACACGAAACACCTGCAGGCAGTCGGTTCACGGCGCGAGTGTATGAGCCGCAACATACGCTGCAAAGAACCCAACCACCAGGGAGACCACAAACCGCTTCGCCAGAAATGGCGCGAGATTAATCGCACCGCTCTGCCGATAATCATCGTTCCCACCGGCCCCTGCTTGAACGTCTCCTGCGTTGCCAGTTCTTTCATCTTCCTGTGGTCCGTGAACGGAAACATATACAACCCACGCGTCACGCTCGCCGCTCGTATCGCGGCGCTGACCTTCTCCTCATCGGGCAGCCGCTTGTAATCGCTGCGGTGATATGGCAAAACCATGTGCCTGATCGAACTAGCGAAGAACACAATTACGGCTCCCAGTATGATCGGCAGCTACAGCGCAGCAAGAAAAGCCATTGCGTCCTCCTGAAAGGCGAACTCAATTGCTTGTTTTTCTTGGGAACACTACCCTTAAGACCCCTCACGTCAAGCCGTTGCTCACGTGCGAGCCGAACCACACTCGTTCCCGATTCGGGAATTTCCGCTTAGTTTCGCTCCCGACGACTGCACATTTCATTGACTCCCTGCCCTCTACCTTGCCTATCTGGTGCAGCGTGCGCTTAGAACGGTCGGATTCTGAGCTCGGATCCTTCCCTTCCCTCGCAGGATTATCCACGTAAGTCCTTTCTTTTCTGCAGGGCCAAAGGAAGTAACTAGTTAGCTCCATAAATTTGCGAATGGCGTCTGAGATTTGGATCTCCCGATTTCCTCGATGAGTATCCAGGAATGGCGCGCCGCTAAGTGCTAATTGCTAGTCGCTAATTGCTCTTTCCCTTCCCGTACAATCAAAGATTCTGCATTGCTACGGAAAGGTTCATGGCCCTTCATCTCTTTAATACTCTGTCTGGCAAAGTGGAGGAGTTCCAACCGCTGGAAGACAACCTGGTTCGCATGTACGCTTGTGGGCCCACCGTTTACGACTACGGACACATTGGCAACTTCCGCACCTTCATCGCCGTCGACGTGCTCCGCCGCTTTCTGAAGCAGAGTGGCTACAAGCTGAAACACGTCATGAACATCACCGATGTGGAAGACAAGATCATCCGCAACGCCGCGCAGCAGGGCGTCACGGTTCAGGAATACACCCAGAAGTACACGAAGGCGTTCTTGGAAGACGCCGATGCACTGAGCATCGAGCGCCCGGAGATGCTGGTCAAGGCGACCGACCATATCCATGAGATGGCCCACTTCATCGCCGAGCTGCGCGACAAAGGCTATGCGTACCCGACCGACGACGGCTGTTATTACTTCCGCATCGCCAAGTTCCCCGAATACGGCAAGCTCTCTAAGAAGGACTTCGCTGGAATGACCGACGGTGCGCGTGTTGACGTCGATGAGTACGAGAAGGACAACGCTCGCGATTTTGCGCTGTGGAAGGCCCCCAAGCCTGGGGAAGCCGAGTGGGAAACGGAAATCGGCCCTGGCCGCCCCGGTTGGCACATCGAGTGTTCGCAGATGTCCATGAAGTACCTCGGCGACAGCTTCGATATCCACACCGGCGGCGAAGACCTTATCTTCCCGCATCACGAGAACGAAATCGCGCAGTCGGAGTCGCTAACTGGTAAGCAGTTCGTGAAGTACTGGGTACACTCGCGTTTTCTGCTGGTGGAAGGCGAGAAGATGGCCAAGAGTGCGGGTAACTTTTACACCGTCCGCGACTTGGTGCTGATGGGGCACAAGCCGTCATCGATACGTTTTCTGCTTATGTCTGTACCGCACCACAAGCAGCTGAATTTCACCTTCGACGGATTGATCCAGGCGGCAAATTCAGTCGATCGGCTACGCAATTTCAAGTTGCGCTTGCAGACATCGAAGTTCGAAGCGGGCTCGAACCCCGCGGTTGCCGAACTCGCCGCGACTGCTGAGAAGGAGATGCGCGCCGGAATGGAAGACGACCTGAACACAGCGCGCGCGCTCGGCGCGATTTTCGATATGGTTCGGGATGTGAATGCGGCGCTAGATAGCGGGCAGGTGAAGCAGGATGATGTCTCGAAGGTCTTGCGGGCGCTGGAACAGTTCGACGAAATTTTTGCAGTGCTGAAGGACGATGACGCAGCCAAGGTCCGTGCGACGGTTGAATGGGCGCAAGCCGAAGGCAAATCCGATAAGATCAGCGCGGCAGCGGCGGAGATGGCGAAGGCCGCTTCCCTTTCCGACGCCGAAGTAGAAAAGCTGGTGGCCGAACACTCGCAGGCCCGTCAGGCCCGTAATTTTGCGCGCTCGGATGCGATTCGCCTGCAACTGGCCGAGAACGGCATTATTCTAGAGAACACCAAGGACGGCGTGCGGTGGAAACGCAAATAGCAGATTAGACTTCCGATTCCAGCTCAGGTATTCCTTCACTGGCGCGCTCTATTTCCCTCGGGCTATGAACTTTGGCGGTCGTCACCAAAACGACTGCGGCAATGATAACCACGCTCCCCGCCAGCATGAACCCATCGAAGCGTTCGTGCAGCACGAGCACCCCTAAGATCACTGCCACAATCGGATTTACATATGCGTAGGTCGAGACTTTGGGCGCAGCCACGTGCTTGAGCAGCCAGATGTACGCGGTATATCCAACCCAAGATCCGAAGACGATGAGATAGAGCACGGCCAACACTCCTCGGCGATTGAACACGGCCTTGTGATACTGACCGGTCAGCAAGACCAGCACGCCGTGAGTAAATCCGGCGAAAAGCACTTGCCAGCCGGTGGCGACAATCGGATCAACCTTCATCTTCCAGCTGCGTGACAACGCCGAGCCAAAGGCCCAACTCAGCGACGAGAACAGCAGAGTTAACGAGCCGAGGAGCTGCATCATCCCAAGAGCATCGCGATGCGTGAGCCTCGGCCAGACGAGTACCGCGATTCCTACGACACCTAAAGCGATGCCCATGGTTCCGCGGCGCGACAGGCGATCGCCGCGAAACACAAATGCTTCCAGCACGAGAAACCAAATCGGGGTAGCGGCGATGATCAAAGCCGCATAGCCGGTCGGAACATATTGCTCAGCCCACACCAACCCACCATTCGCGCCGACCAGGAGCAGAATTCCCACCAACGCCAGCCGACGGGCTTCCAGGAGTGTCACACGGACCTTGCGTCCCATCGCTGTGCAGACCGCCAGCATCACCGGCCCCGCGATGAGGAACCGCACCGCGCACATGACAAATGGCGGAATGCCCGACGCGTCGGTTATTCCGATCGCGAGATACGTGGATCCCCAGAAAATATAGACCAGCGCGAAGGCAACGATAACCTTCACACGCTGATTGCCTGCCGATAGAGCCGGAGGGGGGCTTAGGAGTGAGTCGCTGGTTGCAGAATCCCTCATTGCGCGGCGGGCAGCTTATGGTTGTTGCTTCGCAGTCGCTGCCCTGTCAGCAGAATGTAGTGAATTCCGGAGAGAAGTGTGAACGCGAATGTAGCGTAAAGGAAGAACTTCTTAAGCATCACAATCGCGGCAGCGCTGATGACCTGGGCCAGCACGACGAAGAACACGGCCGCGATCTGGCAAACGGTGTTGACCTTGCCGAAGATGCTGGGACGGAAATCGCGAAAGCCAACCGTTGCATATAGCGCCATGCACGTAGCGAGAATACAAACGTCGCGACTCAACACCAGCACTGTGTACTTCCACGGAATTTTATGCGCGACGGACAGCACCAGAAAAAGCGAACTCAGCAGCAGCTTATCAGCGATGGGATCGAGATACTGGCCCAAAAGCGTGCGCTGATCGAGCGTGCGCGCCAGCCAGCCGTCTAGCGCATCGCTTAGTCCCGCCAGAATCAATAGCCCCAGCGCCCACTGCCAGTTATCGTCGAGAACATTGGTGATGACGAACGGGATAAAGATGAGCCGCAACAGCGTAAGCTGGTTCGGCGCAGTCCAGAACTGATTCTTCAACCTGCCCCCAAGAAACAGCGCAAATACACAATGATTCTCCAGCAAGAAGCAGGGGCGGAATATGAATTCCAATCAAGCTTCGGACCGGCGCCCCTATGTAGATTGTCAGGTTTGTCGTGTCCGCTTGGCAACAGTGCTGACGCTGGACATGAGGAGACCTTTCGGCTGACCTGAAGAAGTTGGCCGAGGAGCTCGGGCTGAAGAAGCTAAATTTCCAGGTGTTGCGGCGCACGATGGCGACGCTGGACCAGACCAAGGGTAGCGGCAAGGATTTGCAAGGGGTATTGGGCCGCAGCCGGCCCGATATTACGGCAACCGTCTACATGCAACAGATCGAGTCGGGCGTGAGGCAGACGCTAGATGCGATCTGCTCCGAGCTGATGGCGAAGCGGGAACTGGGGGGCAGGCGCGTGACATTTTTCCCAAAAGTTTGGTACGGTTTGGTACAGTTGCCTCTCGATGATCCGCAAGTGATAGAATCAAAACAACAGGCGCGTAGCTCAGTTGGTTAGAGCGCTACCTTGACACGGTAGAGGTCAGGAGTTCGAGTCTCCTCGTGCCTACCATCTTTTCAATCACTTGCGAGTCCTCCCTTCTTCCGCTTGGTAGCATTTGGTAGCAGATAACGCGAGCCCACGGCGCGTTTTTGACCCGCTTTCAGTTCTCCGTACGCAGAATCGACCATCTGCTTCACGCTTTCCGGCAACTCCTGCATGTATTCGTTGGCAGTCGTGTCAGCTTTCGCGTGCCGTAGATGTGCCTGGATGTCCTTCACGGAGCCTTTCTTCTGTGCCAGCGTCGCCATCGAACGGCGCAGCACCTGAAAGTTCAGCTTTGATAATCCCAGCCGTTCAGCCAGCGGCCTCAGGATGCGGTTGCGGTAGTTGCCCGTATCCATGAATCCGCCCTCGCAGTTCGGAAAGATGAACGCATGCGGTGAGGGATCCGGACATTCCTGCTTCCAGAGCCAAAGCTCGTCCGCCAGTCCTTCCGGAAGGTGAACCTCGCCAAGGCTTCTTTTCGTCTTGCCCCACGGCCGAATCTTTCCCCGGTAAACCGTCTCTGTGATTGTCAGCTTGCTGCCTTCGAATGATCTCCAGCGCAACGCGAACAATTCGCTCGGACGCAACGCGTCGGTCATCTCAAGCGTCAGCAAAACCAGATCCCTGTGTGGGAGACTGGCAAGGACCAGCCGCAACAGATCCCAGGTTAGAACCGTCTTGTTCTTGCTCCGCAGATTGAGCGGCGAGGTGACATTGCGCGACGGGTCTTTCAGAAGAAAGTCCTGTTCCACGGCTTCGCTGAAAATCGACTTCAGATACGACCGGGCCTGCAACACCCGATCGGTCGAGCGGAAGGTGGCGAGGTGGTTGATATGCGTTTGCAACATGAACTTGTCGATCACGTCCATGGATACGTTCTCAAACTTCTCCACCAGGTCTCTCTGAATCTGCGTCTTCTTCACCTTTGCCGTTTCAGGCTTCCAGTTTGCTTCGCGCAGCGGGAGATAGCGGTTGCGAACGAACCAGCCAAAAGTCACTGAGCCGTCCTTCATAACCCGGCCATCTGCGGCTTGGCCCGTCTGTTTGGCGATCTCCTTCTGCAGTTCCTCTCGTGCCCCAGATTTCGTCAGCCGAGCCTTGAGGCCGAGAACGATGGGGACTACATCTGTTACTGGTGCGTTGGTAACTGGGTCGAGCACCGTTTTGCGGAAGTACCCGTACCACTTCCTGCCCCGGGCGACGACCCAACCTTTCTGGTGCGACTTCCCCATTCATTCCTCTGGTTTCTGTGGGGGAACAAGTGGGTTACGCTATTCTACGCCCCGTCGGCTTGCTCCGAATCAGCGAGAGTCGTTCTTGCTCAGCAATGAATTCCTCAATTTTGCTGGCGCGGTAGCGAAGAATCCCTGCTCGGCCCAAACCGTTGCCAATGCGGATTACAGGCAATAGAGGCATCTTCCTCGAAGAGTGGTCCCAAACCCAATCGATCGAAGTATTCAACCTCTTCGCTACCTGATTTGGCGTTAGGAGGGGATCGTAATCAGGTCCTTCGTTTGCGGTTTCGATAAACTTCGGATCTCCATTCATAATTGATCTCAACTCCTTGACGGCGATCAACGCCTCGT
>Ga0310916_10002331_pt1 | contig 11582 bp, 13 predicted proteins | sample GREbulkMGLF176_FD_203444 | JGI IMG/M metagenome (GOLD analysis project Ga0310916, IMG submission 203444) | Lab enrichment of tropical soil microbial communities from Luquillo Experimental Forest, Puerto Rico - GRE.bulkMG.LF176 | ecosystem: Environmental > Terrestrial > Soil > Tropical forest >...
ACTAGGCGTGGCGGCGGGCATCGGGCTTGTCCTCTACTTTGTGGGCGCGGTTGCGTCGCATCTGCGTGTCGGCGATGTAAAAGGTATTGGACCCGCCGCTTTCATGCTTGCGGTCGCGGCGGCGGCGCTCGTCATGCGCATTCTTGCATCGAGGTCCGGCAGTCCAAGCTGAACTACCGCCTAAGCGGCTTCGCAATCTGCCATTGGTCGGCGGGCGCACGACCCTCAAGAGTCGCAATCCTCCTCTTCTTACGCGTGGCCTTCCTTCCCCATTAGGGGCCCTCCGCGACGATTGTGCCTCGATCGCGGGCTATCCGGACCGTACAGAATTGGAAGCGCCGCCGACCACTGAGGCATTAATCTGGCTGGCGAACCCGTCGCGATTTGATTGCCCTCAAGCCGCCCAGAATGTGAAGACAACGCACCAAGGTCGCCTTGGCTTGCACATACTTCCTTTTGCCTGCGGCGGAGGTGAGGCGCTTCTCCATTTGCTTCCGGACGCGGCGACCGAACCGCACGCACTCCCAGCCCTTGCGGGAGAGACGCACGCGCTTCGAGCGACGATCCTTGGCCGGCGATGCCTCGAGCACTCCTAGACTCGCGAGCTCGGCAATCGTCTTCGAAACAGCCTGCTGCGTGATACCCATGCGCCGGGCCAGCTCCGTGATGGAGCGATCGGATTCGATCAAATGCTGGATCAGATAGCCATGACTATCGCGGACGCCTGCGAATCCGGCGCGCTCCATTCGCTGCCGAATCAGTTCGTTCACGCGCAGCCCGAGAAAGAAACCGAGATAGGCAATATCCAGGTGCTGGATGTCGACGGGGTTTGTTGCTTTCACAACCATGGTTGTGTATTATACTCGGAAAGAGCGCGACGGAGATCGACGAGTGAAGATTAACCGTATCGGATAAACCTGGGCCAATTAGATTCCAGGCAAGCGCCCAGGTCAGAATCAAGGGGGCAACAAAACTATGTCTGGATCCATCGTCACGTATCGCGGCACGGTTTATCCCTGGCAGTGCGATCACATGGGCCACATGAATGTGATGTGGTACGTGGGGAAATTCGATGAAGCAACCTGGCAACTCCTGGCATCCGTGGGGCTATCCTCTGCGCGTCTCCGCAAGGAACAGATTGGTATGGTCGCGGTGGAACAGCACATCGAGTACAAGCGAGAGGTGCTTGCCGGCGATTTGCTGACCATTCGTTCATCGGTACAGGAACGCCGCGAGAAGTCGCTCCTCCTGCTTCATGAAATGACCAACCAAGAAACGCAGGAACTTGCCGCGCGCACTACTTTGACTGGTGTTTGCATTGACATGACGACACGGAAGGCGAGACCTCTGCCAGCTGACATCCGGGAACACGTCGTGAGTGGCTGAACGGCCAGGAGTCCGAAGAGGGTTCAATGCTCAAGAGGCGCGTGCCCTGGTGGATGTACGCTGTAGCGGCTGCCTATGTGCTAACGTTCCTTTTCAACACGCGACAAGAGGGATGGGGACCTTCGAATGCAGGATGGGAACCCTCGTGGCCCACGTTCAGGATCGCGGCCGTGCTGCCGGGGAAACCGATGGAGAAAGCAGACTCCGGGCTGGCGACATCCTTGAAGCGGTAGATGGACGGCCTCTCAGAGCGATGCCAGACTGGTTCGTGTGCGCACTTTGAGCTTGACCGCCCGATAGAGCTTCAGGTCGGGCGCGGCGACCAACACCTCGCCTTGCCGCTCGTGATCACGGCCCCTGCCTGGCGCACTTGGACTAGAGTGCATTTTCTCGGCGTGGTTGCATTCGAGTTCGTCCGCTTCATCCTACTGGTGCTGGCAATCCTCCTCGCTTTTAGCGCCCCCCAGCAGCTTAGCGCTCGCCTCGCCGCCCTCATGTTTTTCGTCGGAGCTGTCGCCGAAGGGTATCCGAGCTCCGGATGGGCCGCTTCGCTTCGTCACTTACCTGGGCTGTTTGCGATTCTAATATGCCTGGGAACGGCATCCTGCCTGCTGGCGTCGGTGATCTGGCTGGCGTTTTTTGCAGTGCTTCCTCGACCCCGGCTTACACGACGGTGGCGATGGGCGCTGGTGCTGCGGCCGGTTGTACGCATCAGATGGAAAATCTGCTAGGATGACGGGTAGGTGAGGTGGCGATGCCCCAGTATGTGATCGAGCGCGAGATCCCGGGCGCGGGAAATCTGTCGGATGCGGAACTGCAGGAAGTCGCCAGAAAGTCGGTAGGCGTGCTGAAGGAGATGGGGCCGGAAATCAGGTGGCTCCACAGCTACGTTACGGGCGATAAGGTTTATTGCGTGTACCTGGCTCCGGACGAGGAGACCATCCGCGAGCACGCGCGCCGCGGGGGGTTCCCGGCGAATCGTGTCTCGGCAGTGCGCCGCCTGATCGACCCCAGCACGGCCGGTTGACTCAAGCCGGATTCAAGTCCCGGGGCGCCGGCTCGGCATCATAACCAAGGGCCTCCTGGACAGCCTGTTCGACAGGCATGGCCCAGCCTTCCATCCACGCCGTCAGACCGGCGGCATTGCTGAGCGTCTGGCGCGCGGATTCCAACGCCTTCTCCAGCCTGGATTGTTCACCGGGCGCGGGAGGCGCACCCAATCGCTGGCGCAGCGCGGCGGCGGCTCCTGCCAGGCGCAGCGAGTACTCTGCGTTCGATTGGGCCGCGGCGGTTGCGGCGAGACATTCGAGTACCCTCGCGATACCCCGCTTGTGACCCAGAGTGTGAAAGATCTTGATGCTCTCGCCGTAGAGGCGATGCGCCTCGGCGTGGTCGCCCTCATCGCGATGAAGACTTGCCAGATCGGAGAGGACGCTGGCAATTCCCCAGGCATCCCGCAGTTGGCGAAAAGCCGCCAAACTCTCCTCGTAAAACGAACGCGCGGCTATGCAGTCGCCCTTTTCGCAGGCGACGTTGCCTTGATAACTCAGTGTCCATGCAACGCCGGCGCCGTCCCCGGCCTTGATAAACATCGTCCGGCATTCGTTGTAAAGGGAGAACGCGCGCTCGTATTCGCGCCGCAACCTCATCGCGTTCGCCAGATTGCTGAGGGCGCGGGCGATGTCTGCAGGACCGCCAAGGTCCCTCCATATCGTTAGACACTTCTCGAACAGTGAGGATGCAGCGGCGAGGTCTCCACGAATAGTGGCGTTCACCGCTAACGCGTTGAGCGCCACCGCAACTCCGTGCTTATCGTGCAGCTCGAGACAGGTCTCCAGACTCTCTTCGAACAATTCTTGCGCAGAGGGGTAATTGCCCTGTTCGCTCGCCAGAACTGCGCCGGCGAAAAGCAGGCGAGCCCGGAGCTTCGGATGCGCAGCGGCTCCTTCCAACTGAAGGAGCCTGGTGATACAGTCACGGCCCTCCGTAAGATGTTCGCGGTTTTCCCAAAAGCGAAACAGGGCGGCGCCAAGGCGGAGTCCCCAGTCGGCATCACCGGTCTTGATGAGGTAATCGAGCGCTGCTCGTAAGTTGTCGTGCTCAAGCTCAAAACGGTCGAGCGCTTCGGGAGCGGCTGGGTCCTTAGCGCCTTCTTCTGCGAGCACAAGGTGGTATGCGGCATGGGCCCGGCGAGTGGCGGGTCCTTCGCCGCTTTCGGCAAGGCGTTCCAGCGCGTACTCCCGGATGGTGGAGAGCATGACGATGCGCGTCTCTCCCCCGGCCTGCTCAACCCGCTGCACCATGCTCTTGTCCACCAGGGAAGCCACACCGTCGAGCACGTCGAGCCCTAGGTCTCCCTTGGTGTCGCACACGGCTTCCACACCTTCGAGCGTGCAACCGCCGACAAATACGGAAAGCCTGCGGAAGAGAATCTGCTCGGCGGCGCTAAGAAGGCGGTAACTCCACTCCACGGTTCCACGAAGGGTTCGCTGCCGTGCCGGCAGATCGCAGGCGCCGCCAGTCAATAGGTTGAGGCAGCTTTCCAGGCGCGCCATCATGGCGGCCGGCGAGAGCAGCTTGATGCGCGCCGCAGCGAGTTCGATTGCGAGAGGCAGACCGTCGAGGCGAGTGCAGATCGCAGCCACCGCTGATGCGTTTTCGTTCGTCAGGGCGAAATCGCTCTTCACAGCCTGTGCTCGTTCCACAAAAAGCGCAACCGCGGGAAGCCTCGAAAGCGCCTCGAGCGGCAGACCGGACTTGGCGCCGGCAAGCTCAAGCGGCGGCACCGGAAATTCGTGTTCGCCGTAAACATGAAGCGGCGCCTGGCTGGTCACAACGATCTTGAGCATCGGGGCGATGGAGAGGAGATCAGCGACCACCGATGCCGCAGAGACAAGGTGCTCAAAGTTGTCGAGCAGCAGAAGCATCGGCCGATCCAGGCCGCCTGCGTACTCTCTCAGGCTTTCCTGTGGCGACTGATTGCCTGTTTCGCGCACCCCAACCGCTTGTGCGATGGTCGAAGCGATCATTTCAGGTTGGTCGACTGCAGACAGAGCGATGAAACTGACCGCTCCCGGAAATTGCCTGGCGATTTCGCCCGCCACGTGCAAAGCGAGTCGCGTCTTGCCGATGCCGCCGGGGCCAGTGCAGGTGACGAGCCGCACGTCCTGGCGGCTCAAAAGCTGCTGGAAGGCGGCCACTTCGCGCTCGCGCCCGATGAATGCGGTGCGCTGCACAGGCAGATTGCTGGGACGAGGCTCCCAGTGGCGGGCAGGGGCAGCGACGATTCGGTCGCGCACCGTGGCGAGATCGCGAGCCAGGTCTCGGGTGGAAGCGTAGCGCTCATTCGGGTCCTTGGAAAGGCAGCGCTCCACGATCCAAAAGAAAGGAGCGGGAAACTGAGACGCTTTGGACGCGATGCGCTCCGGCTCATCGCGAAGGATCGCGGCTATAGTTTCCGCATCGGTGTTCTTCCGGAATGCAGGAAGGCCGATGATCATCTCGTACAACACCGATCCGAAGGAAAACTGGTCGGAACGGAAGTCCACCTTGCCGCCGTTCGCCTGCTCCGGCGACATGTACCCTATGGTGCCCATCACCAATCCTTCCAGCGTGATCGGGGTAATGACGGTGGAACCGTCGGAAATCTCTGCCGGCTCGGGCTGAAGAAGTTTGGCGAGACCGAAATCGAGAATCTTCGCTGTGCCGTCGCCTGAAACCATCAGGTTTTCCGGCTTCAAATCGCGATGAACAATGCCGGCTTCGTGCGCTTTGGCAAGGCCGTCGGCGATCTGTGCCGCGATCGCGATGGCCTTGCGAGGCAGGATCGGGCCGGAAGCGAGCAAGGCACGCACCGTCTCACCAACAACCAATTCCATGGCAATGTAGTGCACTCCATCCGTCTTGCCGAGTTCATAAATTGTGACGATGTTGGGATGATTGAGCGCGGACGCAGAGCGGGCTTCGTGTTCAAAGCGCAATATGGCTTCCGGCCGCGAATGACGGTCCAGCGAAACGATCTTGATTGCCACTTCACGGCCAAGGCGGGTATCCTTGGCGCGATAGACCTCGCCCATGCCGCCCGCACCGAGCCGCTGAAGAATTTTGTAAGCGCCGAGGAGCGTGCCTGGCAACAAGGTGGGAGGCGCCGCGCCTGGCGTTTGCGGGTTCATGGATCCTGTTCGCACAGCTACAGCCAAACAAACGCTGGCTTTGGGCCTTTTTGGCAGCTTCGAAGGAGCCCCCTGTGTGCCCTTATAATATAACACTCGATCTTGGAGGTCGCCATGGATGTTCGATCTTTGCAGAAGCCGCTAAAGGAGCACTATCGTCAGGATCCGGCCAGCTCACGAATCACGCTGACGGCGCGCGGCAGCCGGACCGATACGCCAATCGCATGCTCGGTGGATCTGGGACATGCGATTTATGACGCGCAGGCGCATAAAGGCGTTGGAGGAGCAGGTACCAGCGCCTGTTCGGGAGATTTGTTGTTGGGTGCGCTTGCTGCCTGCGCGCAGATCACCTGCCAGATGGTAGCTGCCGCGATGGGAATACCGGCCGAGGGCATCGATGTTATGGTTGAGGGCGATCTGGATCTGCAAGGAACGCTGGGAATGTCCAAGGAGGTGCCTGTCGGGTTCCAGGAAATCAGAGTCACTTTCGACATCCGTGCACCACAGGCCAATGAAGAGCAGTTAAGCGCCTTGCGGGCAAAAACGGAGCAGTATTGCGTTGTGATGCAGACGCTCCTGCATCCGCCGAAGGTCGAGAACAAATGGGAGCGGCACTGATGGTCGAGAGGCAACGTCATCAGCAGGTGGCGTTTAGTTCGGCAGGAAGGCCGGAGCGCCCACGTTCCTTCACTTCGCTGGCAAGCTGCTGCATTGATTCTTGCGTGATCACACGGCCTTCGCCACGGGCCAGGGAAGCGCGGGCATCGTCGAGCGTCAGGAGAAATTCAGCCCGCCGCCGCTCGCGTTCCTCCCACAAGGCAAGCGCCTGTGTACAGCGTCCTCTTCGGAGTGGAGCCGTCCGCTCTCGATCGCGCGGCGGGCGAAGGCCTTCTGGTGCGGGGCAAGGTGTAAGTCCATCGGCTTTCAAAATACGGAAACACGCGCTCTGCGGCAAGATCAAAATGGTATTGTGCCGGGTCGGTCTCCGGATAGATCGACAATGGATCTGGCGGGCCGGCAGACCTTTCAAAACCGCCTTAACCAAAGCCCCACGATGAGGCCTTTTTCCGCGACTCCGCGGGGCGACTCGCAGGTGTGGACTTGCCAAGATGAGCGGACCAACCGTTCCCGCCAGGAATCGACGGCGGATATCATCGGTAAACACTACGCCGTCACCACGAGAGTTATACGTCGGGGAATTCGAGGGTGGGTGGCCAGCACGTGCTGACGCTCGTTGTCGTTTGAACCGCGGGTCTGGCGCCGCACGTTGTGACTCGCTCTCTGGCGTGTATACTCTTTCGCGATGCCCTCGATCAAAGATCTCCCTGGTCCCTACAGGGTTTTCTTCTAGAGCTTCGACTGCAATGAGCCGATGCATGTTCACGTCCAACGTGAGAAAATGGTATGTAAATTCTGGCTGGAGCCGGTCGAGCTTGCTCGAAATAGCGGCTTCCCGGAGCGAGAGTTAAACAGGATTCGGCAGTTCGTTCAGTCGAATCTGAGCGCGATTTTCCGAACTCGCTCCCCGGTAGTCGCCTACCGTTTACCTAGGTGGCGACGTCAGCACTGGTCAGATCGCACCCACTCGGAACCGGTGGGTTGATTCCGCTTCGCTCAAGCCTTTAGCCTTTAGGATTGCCGCTGTGAAACTCGGAGACTGGTGCTGAGCAGCTACTAAACTGGACGAGAGGAGAGGGGCTCCGCAGAAACAAAGAAGGGCGAGAGGCCCCGAGGCTCTGCCGATGACTTGCAAGCGGAACCTCACTCCTCTTCGGTGCCTCCTCGGCAAGGAATAGGAGCACCAATCTCTCCAACCAGTAACTCAAATTCAGAGCGGCCATTGTCCGTACGCACGCCGACAGGACCATCGAAAGCGAGCGCCTCCGGTCCAAGGTCGCAAACCACGCCGCCGTTGACAGAGACGCGCATCTCGCTGCCCTTCATATCCGCGAGCAGCGTGTGGAAGTCGCCAGGAGCCAGCCGGGGGACGGCCGACGAACGCCTCGGCTTAATGTTTCGGTAACCGCGATTGCCGCACTCGGAGCTCGAGTTCAGACCGGGATTTCTTTTGACGGAGACCACGAGCTTGGACTCCGGCTCGATGCGCCACATCGCATACACCAGATTGCCTGGGCCCGATCACGATGTAGCCGGCCGACTCCGGATCGACCGTGAGATATAGCCGTCCCGGATTGATGTCCTCGTTGGAGTAACGGTCCGGAGTGTTGCTGAGCGTAGCCTCGAGCGCGAACTGAGCCTGGATCGACTCCCCACCATGGCGGGCGATCCAACCCTTCAGGGTGGACAGCACATACTTGGAGGGGCTCCCTTCCCGGTCACTGACCTCGGCAATCTCCAGCTCAGTGAGGGTTCGGGCCAGGTTCGGGCCAGTGAGATCACGCGGTGGTCTTCGCCCGCCACTCGGTGCTCGACTGCCATGCCATCGAGTCGGGGTAGAAGAGCGCCACTTCCCTGCGCCATCAGGCTGGCAGCAACCAGGCTGGAGGGTCGCTTGCTGGCTGGTGGTGGTATTCGACCTGAATCGCATCGCAAAGGATCTTGGAGGCTTGCTGTAACTCCGGGTCTCGTATGAACCTCCCGGTGATGGTATTGCAGTCCGGGTGGCGGCCCTCGGCCATTGACGCAAGTTCGGCGAGGACCGCCTCCCGTTTGATCTTTGAATTGTGGGGGACTCTTGGCATGGCGCTAGCCCTTGGCCCCTATGGATGCCAGGAACTCGTACCTCAACTTGTCACCCACTGCTTCGGGCCCTCTGATCGCGGCGGTAGTAGCGAGTTCCGGATACTGAGTCCCATAAAGAGCTTTCACTTCTTCTGGCGAGAGCCGAGGGTTCGGGTCGGGCAGGGTAATCGAGCTGTACGCGAAGGTTCGAACAGCTGGGGTGACGGGTCGGCGGGGCCTTTCGGTCTACGCGCTGGCAACGTTCCCGCAGTCTGTGGCTTGCTTTAGACTTTGTCGCCAGACTTGAACACACTTCGCATAGTGGAAGGGATGCGCGCGGCCGGCCTGGGGTCACCCTCGGAACATACGAACGTCAAACTCGAATGCCTTGGGCTCGTAGAAGCTTACCCTTTTGAACTCAGCGTGAGCGGGGCTCAGCAAAATGTTCCATTCGCCAGGGATCGGTGCCGCCGGCACGAGCAAAGCTACTGTCCGGCCGGCGTGAATCCACTCGTCCCCAAATCGGCGCAGAGACTCATCCCTGATTTTGTGCCAATGGAGTGGCAGCGCTTTCAGGCTAACTCTCTCAATCTCAAGCGCCTCAGGAATCTCGCCTTCAATCGAGACGAGGTCCTTTGGCTGCAGGCGCGGTTCGAGATTCACGAACGTTTCAATGGCAGCGAGCGCCAGCGAGGTAGAAGCGTAAACCACACGTACTCCACGGCTGTTCCAGCGACCGCCGTAGAAGTAGGCGCCCTCGCCGCTGGCAGCCTCGGCAGCATAGCGACGGCGGCATATTCTCCAGAACCTCATCAGCTGTACACGCCGTAGGCAATGCGGCCCAGAATGTCCTCTACCGCCCGGGCCCCAAGGTCAGTGTCGAGCTGATCGAGCGGGCGCTCCCCACCCAGGGCGCGGTTCGGCGTACGCAGCCACTCCACCGCCTTCTCCTCATCGCCGATCATTTCGACGGCATGGGCGTACACCCGAGCAAGGCGCACCGTTCGGTCTGACTCCGCGGCCGTCAGCCGGGATTCCTGGCTCAGGCGGCGTGTCAGTGTTCGTTGCGGAATGCCCAGCTTCTGCGACAGGACGGTATTGGCCAGATCCAGTTTTTCTGCCAGTGCTGACACAGAGGTGGCTGGCAACCCTTTCCGAACCAGTTGGGCCAGATCGTCAGCTCTCTTGATCGTCCTGCCGAGCACCCTGCGACCGCCCAGGGCCTCTGCAATAGCTTCGGTTTCCATATTGGCCTCCTGGCTAAGTATGATACGCCACTTGGCCAAGCAGCGCAAGCCCGTGCGTCTCTAGTAGACCGATTCCGAAATAACATGGCAATAGGGCTGGCGCAGACCTTTAGGTCTGCGATCGCGTATCACGCAAGCAACAAGCGCAGACCTAAAGGTCTGCGCAGAGCAGCCGGAGTGCATTGGGTCAACTCACTGCAACGTTGATTTGAAATCGGTCTACCGGTATAGTCGACACCAAATACATCGATATGGATAGAAACGACACCGATGTGAATGCCCTGAAAGCGCAGATCGATGGCGACTTTACTTGGTATCAAATTCAGAAGCGGCAGGTGGCCGCAGAGGGAGAAACAATGAAGGTTCTTGTTACCTGGCTTCGTCAGAGATGTTGAGTGGTCCGGATGCGGCAGCCATATGGTCGAAACTGCTCGGCAAAGAAATCATTTACGTCGGACATCAATCAGAACGCCATGCGGCTGGTCCACCCTGCCGATAGCCCGTGGAATCCCCAGGTCGTAACATGTAGCGCAGTTAAGAATACCGGTATCGATGCCATCTGGTCTCAGGTTCTGAAACATCGTGCGCGGTTCGAGCCCACGGGCTGGTTCGAGCAGCATCGCCGGGCGCAAATGGTGCGGTGGATGTGGGATCTGGTGAACGAGTACATCGACCGCCTGCTCCACGGGAAGCCCGAGATCCGCGCGATCTCGACCCGAGTCGAGTCGGCGGTACGCTCGGGGTCAATGACCGCCGCTGACGGAGCCGAGACCGTCCTCCGCGCCATCGGGCTCGGTGAAGCGGCTCCGAGCTAACTAAGGGAAATGTAGGTTAGCGTCTGGATCGAGGTCTGTTATGCGTGCATGGCTGATGGACGCCTATGAAGGCACCGAAAAACTACGCTTGGGCGAGGTGCAGGATCCGGAGCCTGGCCCGGGGCAGGTACTGCTGAGGGTAAGGTTGGCAGCGCTGAATCCTGCGGATGCTTTTCTGGCGCAAGCCATGTATCCAGCCAGACCGCCGCTCCCCCACATCCTCGGTCGCGATGGTGTGGGTGATGTGACAGCGGTGGGCCCTGGGGTGGACAACGCGCTTCTGGGCCGGACGGTAGGTGTCCTGCGCTCCAGCGTGGGTGTGGAAGCTTGGGGAACCCTCGCCGAAAAAGTAGTGGTTCCGGCTGTCGATCTTGTTCCAGTACCTCAAGCGTGGTCCCTGGAAGAGATGGCTGGCGCTCCTTTAGTCTACCTCACTGCCTGGCAGGCGCTGACGCAATGGGCCGACCCGCCAACGCCGCCTCGCGCGGGTTCGGTGCTGCTCGTGACTGGCGCCTCCGGGGGCGTCGGCGTGGCTTCGGTGCTGCTTGGGAAATCGATGAATCTTACCGCGGTGGCTCTGTCTCGCAGCCAGGAAAAAGGCGCGAAGTTGAAAGAGCTTGGGGCCGACTTCGTGTTTAAGCCGGAGGATCAGAATCTGCGGAAGGCGCTGATGGCGGCGATCGCGCCGAAGAGGGTTGACCTTGCCGTGGACAACGTTGGCGGAGCGCTGTTCAATGACGTGGTAGCGATGCTTGGCCAGAACGGCTGTGTCAGCGTCGTCGGCCGCAGCGGCGGTGTCGTGCCGGAGTTCAACACCGCGACCTTATTGTTCCGAAGGAATCGTATTGGCGGGGTCGCGGTTGGGGACTATACCCCGGAGGCGGCACAAGCAGCGTGGAAACAGATCGTTGATCGTCTCGGTGCGACCGGGAAGCGACCCGTAGTGGACGGAGTTTTCCGTTTCCAAGATGTGAAGGCTGCATTCGCGCGATTGGCACAAGGACCTATGGGAAAGGTGCTGCTGCGCGTAGCAGGTTAGGGCAGCGCTTCGCTCGGAATGACAGGGTGAGACCGGGCCGGGCGACAAATATGGCTATGGGTTTGAAGTCAGCGGGACAACGATGGAAACGGATGGGTCCCAGGGGCCCGCTACTGGGGAACCAGTGACGACCGAATGGAAACTTCCAACATTGGTTGACGTGCAAGAGGCAGCGGCACTTGTGCGCCGTTTCGTGTCGCCGACGCCGCAGTACCAGTGGCCGATACTGTCGCAAGGAGCT
>Ga0310916_10002334_pt1 | contig 11577 bp, 13 predicted proteins | sample GREbulkMGLF176_FD_203444 | JGI IMG/M metagenome (GOLD analysis project Ga0310916, IMG submission 203444) | Lab enrichment of tropical soil microbial communities from Luquillo Experimental Forest, Puerto Rico - GRE.bulkMG.LF176 | ecosystem: Environmental > Terrestrial > Soil > Tropical forest >...
AGAATCGAAGCGGCTTCATCCAGAGAGCGCGCCACGACTGGATGATTTGGCAGGGAATGCAACATCCCCTTCTCCTGTGATCCCTGACCCGGAAATATGAAGGCGACGCTCATCAACACTTTTCCAGGGATGATACACGAGCCTTGCGCCATTTGACGAACGCAGCAGAATCGGCAGATCGCCTCGCGCATATTCATCCAGAGCGATTGCGCCCGTGCCAGTCTCAATCAGTACGTCTGTTTGGACAGAAACCTGGGCTGACAATCGAATGCGCGCGCGACGGCATAGATCGCGCTCCAATTCTTCGGGTGCCCGAATCAAAAGATCCAAGTCACTATCCTTTTTGCCAGCGGGGAAGCCGGTCGCAAGTTCGAATCCGACACTGCCCGTCGGACCCCATTGAAATCCAAAATCAGACATGATCTGAGAAACAGCATCCAACTCCCTGAGAGCCGGAATTTCTTCCCGGCGGCCGGACCTCCTCCATGAGTCAGGAAGAGAAAGTTGCTCAGGGGTGACGCGTTCGATGATAGCTTCAACCACAAGATACGCGGCGAAGCGTTGTCCCCGGGAACTTCCACGTATGCCAACAGGTACTAGCCCCCTGAGGGCGGAGGAACGGCGTACTACTACCCAGCAGACTCGCTCCAAAGATTCATTTACCCATGCCGGTGGAGTTTTATCAAAGCGGAGACCACCAAATCCCCCGATTCTCAGTAGGTCCTGCGGTAAGACATCCATCGATTCAAGACCTTTTCCATTGGGCTGTTAGCAATCGGCGAACTTCAATCGATGCCTTGCGTGTTTGCGTTGCTTCTGGACTTGTTAAGCGGTTTTCCAGAGTTCGCGAGCCCACGCGTGCATCCGCAATCGCGCGCTGAAGCGCCGCCTTAACCTTTTTGATATCCGTTTCAGTCGGAGTATCGGCGTTCACGCCTTCTATCAGCTCATGTAATACGCCAAAGCGCGCAAAAGCTCGAATTTCATAGGAAAGCGGAAGCACTTTGCGGGCGAGTTCATCTAATTCCGCCACCGATCGCTTCGTTACGCGCGCGGCTGCTTGTTTCCCCATCGCGTGAATGACCACTCCCGGGTCGTCAAAGGCCAAAATGCGGTTCGCCTGATATCCGTGCGCTAGAAATCCCCCGGATAAAGCGTTTCCCACGACGAGCGAAACGACAGGATGCCCTGCGAAGCGCGCTTCGGCGTAGGCGTTTGCGGCGGCTGCGCAGGCCAAAAAAATTCCGAGCAACTCTTCCCTGTGGCCATAGGCCTGGCTGGGCAGGTCAACGATCGCAATAATCGGGCGTCGCACCTCGGACTGATCCTCATCGATGACTTCGCGAATCTGTTTGGCAAGGTTCCAGCCTTCTTCGAGGCCGAGTTCGCCTGATCGTGCCCTCGGAAAACGATTTTCGGCATCTGGCACTACGGCAAGGTAACGAACCCGATGCCCTCCCAGATCCGTGTCGGCGGCCAGAACGGAGCCGATCGGACACAATTGTCTACACTTTGTGCCGGCCAGCGCCGTGAACCAGATTCTTCCGCGGCCGGTTCGATCGCCATTCAGTCTATTCTCGTTCATGCTCCCTTCCAAAGGTTTCGAACTACCGAAGCATCAAGTCGTTCGGTCGGGTTAACTCTCGCCAAAAAGGCAAGATATTTATCGATTTCCGCGGTCCGATTTTTGGCTGACAGGCTTTGTTGAAACGCGATCCTTACCGCCGTGCGAATGGCTGCGACATCGTCCTTCACCAATTGGTCAATGAAGCCGGTCTCATATCGTTGTGCCCCGCCAGTTGTGCTCCAGATGAGTCGTCTATCAGTGGAATCGAATTCTTCGACGCCGGCTTCCTGTTCTATCACTTCCGGCCCATTCAAACCAAGGCGCGCTTCACGTGTCGCGATAAGATGAGAGCAGAGTGCCGCTGAAATCGCCATGCCGCCGAAACAGCCCACCATCCCCGCAATCACACCGACAACCGGCGTATGCCGGCGCAGGGCGATAATTGAAGATTGAATCTCCGCTATCACCGCCAGGCCAAGATTTGCCTCTTGCAAGCGCACGCCGCCAGTCTCCAGCAGTAGAACCGCGTAGGTGCGGTGTCCGGCTTCGTTGTCTTGATATGCCAGGTCAAGCGCGCACGCGATCTTCGTTCCAGACACCTCGCCTATGCTGCCTCCCTGAAACATTCCTTCTATGGCAATAACGACTGTGCAGCAACCGTCGATGGCGCCTCTGGCAATGACCACACCATCATCGGATTGGGGAACGACGCCTTGAGCAGGCAGCCAGGGAGATTTCATCCGGTCGAAAGGTCCGAGCAACTCCTCGAAGGAGCCTTCGTCCATCAGCGATCTGGCCCGTTCCCGAGCATTCAACTCGATAAAACTTATACCGAAAAGATGGGGCGCAAGTGCCTGGGGTGACGTCGCGTTGGTCATGTCTTGCTTCGTTCCAGGGCCTGTTCGAGGCGGAGTGCAACCATCCCCGGAGTTGCACCAAAATCATTGATTTCAATCCTCGATTTGATGCTGTATTTGGCAAAGAAGCGGTCCAGCACTGCTTTCCAGACGGTCCCGTACCCATCGACACTGGTGCAGACCTGAACGGAGGCGAAGTCGCGCGGCGAAGGCTCCAGCAATACTTCCAGATCACCGGAACCGACAACCCCAACATGGGCACGTTGGGTAACCGCGTTCGTGGCAGGATATTCGAAATTCATGGTTTCCATTTTATCAGCAGCTGCGCTCGTCCTGCTCCCAACGAATCCAGAAAAAGCGTGCCCGCAAGCAGGTCGGCGGAGCCGCCCGGAGATGCATGAACATCAAGCAGCAGAGCATCAAGATGCATCAGCGCTTCCATGCCCCCGGAGGTTCCCGCACCTCCCTGTTCGAGTACCGTACGCGCTCCTTGTTTTGCGATGTGCAAGGCATTCCACCCACCTCGGTGCAAAAGACAGGTATCTACAAGGTTCGACATGATTGCCATCAAGGCATCGAGTCGGGCATGCTCCTCCGAGACTCCCCTCCGGCGAGCAGCCAGGAGCGCTGGCAAACCGATCTTTATGATATGCGGGAACCCGTTTTCGGCCTCTCCCCTTGCTCCCGCAACACCAAACGTTCGAGTAACGACGGAACCATTTGTAGGCGAAGCTTTAGCGTAACGATCCCGAAGCCGCGCGAGCTGCGCCGCGCGTCCGGCAATGAGACACGCGTTCGCAGTGCGGCGTCCGGTCGCCGCGGCGGCCAGGAGCAAACCGAGGGTCCAGATCGCTCCGCGATGCGTGTTGCAGCCCCTAGTCTCAGCAAGCATCTGGCGCTCGCCATTCCGCCCCGCCTCGCCGAGCTGCTCTCTAAGTTGGTTGTCTGGATTTCTCCCTTGCGCGATGCGGACGATCCGTTTGAATGTCGGGAAAAGGGAACGCGCGGATCGATACATCATTTCAAGGCTCATATCCGAATGCGCTCCCGCGCCACGGCGATCGACCAGTCCGGGCTTAGGTGTGAGATCCGCTTCCTCAATCAGGGCATTCATTGCAAAGCGGGCGAGAAGATCAGCCCTTGGCTCGTAGTCGCGTCTTTCCGAACATGAATCGCAGGGACTAGTGCATCGAAACATAGGCTACTGTCCTGTCCCCGAAATAAGCATATCTTTCGTTGCGATCAAAATGGGCCGCCGGCAAGGCGCGAGGAGGGCGCATATCCAGAGCGATACGTAACCGACGAGCAACGCAGCCGCCGGCCCATTTTCATCGCAACCCTCTGGGCCGCGGCCAGTTGGCCGTTTTTCCGCGTTGCTCGCTCCTCACGTATCGATTTAGATATGCTCGTCACTCGCGCCTTGAAAAACAGCCAACTGACCTGCGGCGAAAGGCATGCCTATTTCGGGGACAGGACACTACCAGCTTTTGAATTTGGAAGGCGGATCGTACAGGCCGCCTGACCAGGTAACCAGATCCTCAATGCTTTGCGCGGCAAGCAGTGAGCGCCTTGCGTCCAGAACGCTGATGCCCAGATCTTCCGGATAGGCGACCAAGCCGTCCCGGCGCAATTGCCGGACACGTTCCGGCTTGCTGCGTAACCCGATTGGACTTACTCCCGCGATTGCCGCAAGCGCCGCCCTGCGTTCCTCCAGATCCTTCGCCTTGTACAAGTAGGCGACTCCTTCCTCAGTCACGACATGCGTTACGTCATCCCCGTAGATCATGACTGGAGCGACCGGCAGTGAACTACGCTTGCCAACTTCAACCGCGTCGAGTGTTTCAACAAAAGCCGGCTCCCCACCTCTGGCGTAGGTTTCTACCATCTGGACTACCAGTTTGCGTCCTCGCAAAATTGGACTTTCGGCATTGATCAGGCTTAACCAGGCGGGACTGCTGTGACGACGACCATGCGGATCGTGCCCCATATTCGGCGCACCTCCAAATCCGGCCAATCGGCCAAGGGTGACCGTCGAAGAATTTGCGTCGGCATCCATCTGCAGGGTCGAACCGATAAATAGATCAACACCATATTGCCCCGCCAGCTGGCAAAGCACACGATTGGACCGCATGCTGCCATCGCTTCCGGTAAAGAAAATATCAGAACGAGCGGCAACGTAGGCTGCCATTCCAACCTCGCTGCCAAAGCAGTATACGCTTTCCACCCAGCCGCTCTCGATTGCCGGAATCAAAGTAGGATGCGGATTCAACGCCCAATTTTTGCAGATCTTGCCCTTCAGGCCGAGTGATGCGGCATAGGTCGGCAGCAATAGTTCTATCGCAGCAGTATCGAATCCGATCCCGTGATTCAGAGAGCTGACTTCGTGACGCTCGTAAATTCCGCGAATGACCAGCATTCCCATCAGCACATGGAGTTCACTTATGTGACGCGGATCGCGCGTGAAAAGCGGTTCCACTGCGTATGGCCGATCGGGGACAACAATCAGGTCAACCCAGGAACCGGGGATGTCGACGCGTGGAAGAGTGTCAACCACCGAGTTGACCTGAGCGATAACGATCCCCTGTCGGAATGCGGCGGCTTCGACAATGACAGGTGTATCCTCGGTATTAGGTCCAGTGTAGAGGTTTCCTTGATAATCACCCTGTTCGGCACAGACGAGAGCCACGCGCGGTGGGAGATCAATAAACATCCTCGCGTAGAGTTCAACATACGTGTGGATGGCTCCAAGCTCGATCTGCCCGTCCTCAAGGAGTTGTGCGATCCGAAGGCTTTGCGGTCCGGCGTACGCAAAATCGATTTTTCGTGCGATCCCTTTCTGAAACAGGTCCAGATGTTCGGGCCGGCTGACGCTGGAGACCAGGAGGTGAAGATCGTGAATTTTGGCTGGATCCACCCGCGCCAGAGCACGCGACAAAAAGTCGGCTTGTTTCTGGTTGTCGCCTTCAAGTGCGACACGGTCGCCTGGTGCGATCAGGTTTTCGAATGCGTCTACGATTCTGTCAGGATCAAGAAGATGGCCCTCTGTCCAACGCTTGACACTGGCAAGGCGCCGGGCTTTCTCGTCTTTTCGGGTAGTCCACGACCTGGAGCGGTCCTGAGGATCCGAATCCATAAGCGTATAAATCACGCAAAGCCAAGGTACGCCAAGAACATCACTAAATTTTCGCTGAGGACGCAGAGAGAATTTTACCACAGAGACGCGGAGGGCGGAAAAGAGCTTTATTATTGCGGTCAGGGGGAGCGGCCAGGCCGGCACGCGATCGACAGCGTGACCTACGCCCTGAGCGTGAAAGACAAGAGTTTCCGGCGGGTGCCGGTCACGGGGATGTGAAAAAGGCGAGTGGGAACCACCGCCAGGCTGCGAGTGGCATCATGTGTCCTTTAATCCAGTGTCTCGAAGTTGAATTCGATGATGTTGCGGTCGGGATCGAGGATGTAGATCTGCGGGTAGCCGGCGGCAGATGCTGGACGGAGCACCATCTTCCGGATGTCGCCATCGGGAACATCGTCGCGGAATCCCTTGTCGCGGAGCCAAGCCAGGGTATCGCGATAGCTCTTCATCCGGAGTGCGAAATGAATGTCATCGGGGTCGTTCGGCTTGTTGCGGCGAAGCGTCGCATCCGTGCGCACTATGATGTGTACCGTCTGTTGTCCGTCGCCGATTTTGTACCAGATTCCCGGACGGGCGAAAGCGGGACGTTCGATTTCCTCCAGTTCCAGAACACCGCTGTAGAACTGTCGCGAACGTTCCAGGTCGTCGGCAGCAATGAGAACATGATGAAGGTAGGGTTTGTTCATGACTGACAAGTTACGACCTGCTATGCATCGGGCGATTGTCTTACGAGGTTATCAGGCCGCCTGGGATTTTCTGAAAAGCTTTTTCATTTGGCAACCCGATTTCTTGCTGAGTTTCTAGATTCGGAAGCGGCGCTGAAGCCGTTTACGAAATAGGACCGAACATTCAAAAGCTCTGGGAGCCTGGGTTTGAGTGAAGCGCAATCCCGGGATTGGGCCACACCATGCGCCGAGCTCTCAGTCGAGTCGCTCGGTCGAACGCTCCGCTGCTCTGCGCCTCTGTGGTGAATCCCCTCGCTGAACTCACAGCGGCTTCAAATTCGCTTCAATCTGCGCGCGCCGCCCTTCAAGAAAGGGCGGAAGGGAGAGCCGCTGGCCAAGCTCTGACAGCGGCTCATCGGTGGTGAATCCTGGGCCATCGGTTGCCAACTCGAACAAGATCGAATTCGGTTCGCGAAAATAGAGGCTGCGAAAATAATAGCGATCGACCTCTCCGCTGTTCGGGATACGCAACTCCGCGAGGCGCCTCGCCCAGCCATGATAGCTATCTTCATCTCGCACCCGAAACGCGACATGGTGAACGCCCCCTGCTCCCGGGCGGTAGGGAGGCCATTCGGGTCGCACTTGCAAATGGACTTCTCTTGCCGGGCCTCCTTCACCCATCTGGTAAACGTGGACCTGAAACTCTCCGTCATCCTTGCGCACATACTTTCGCGCAGGACGCATCCCAAGGACGACCGACAAAACTTCATGAGTGCCTTCCAATGTCGGAACCGTCAGCATGACTGGGCCAAGCCCCCGGATCTGGTATTGGGGCGGTATCGGGCTGTTCGCCCAGGTCTCGCCTAGGGCCGATCGGTTGTCGGCGATGAGACTTAGTGGTTGACCCTCGTAGTCTTCGAAATCAATCAACTCGTATTGATCGCGATCGAGAATTTTCGAGTGCCGAATCTGCAATTGTTCGAACCGTCCGAGCCACCAACGAAGGGCGTCGACTCCCTCAACCCGTAGCCCGGTGCGGGTGATGCTGTTATTCCCGTGCCGTTGCCGCGCGATGCCTCCAAAATCAAAAAAAGTGAGGTCGGTACCAGGTGATCCCTTGGCATCCGCGTAGACCAGGTGATAAGCGCTTACGTCATCCTGGTTCACGGTTTTTTTAACAAGGCGCATTCCAAGGGTGCCGGTGTAGAAACTGTGGTTTTGCGCGGCCGAAGCGGTGACGGCGCTAACATGATGGATGCCGAGGAGTTCAGTATGCATAAAGGAAAAAAGTTAGTGTCCTGTCCGGGAAATAGCTATTTCGCGGACAGGACACTAGCGGGCCCGCGTCGGTTACAGAGAAAACCTGGCTCATCCGAAAACGGCTTTGTGTTTCAAAGATTCTAGCGGTCAATTTATCTTGATATCAAGCGAATGCAAGCCGAACCCCCCGCTCATCTAAAACTCAATTTCTCTCCCAATGGTTTGACCGTTCAGCCCACCTAACTTACTCTACGCTTGAGTGTTCTCTTTTCTTCCAATAGATACCGCAAACTCTCACTCCGATGCCAACCAGACATGTAGTCTTTGAGGTCAGTCAGGCGGAGGACGGATCCTGGACCGCATTCGGAATCGGCGACGATATTTTTGCCCAGGGACGCGATTTCGAGGAACTCAAAGTCAATGCCGTCGAGGCAATCCGCACGCACTTTTCCGGCGAGGATTGCGAAAAGTTCGAGGTGGGAATGGCGCAACTTTTGTCTCAATTCATCTTTGCGACTTGAGAATTCCGGCAAAACTTTCTGCGCACTCCGTGATCACTTGCCTTTCGAGGCATTGGGATTATCACTTTGTCACTCAAATAGGAAACCACGTGCGCCTGGAAACAATGGCCCCACGATTTCAGCGAATCACCTTCCCGGTTCAGAATGAATTGGATGAGCGATTGCTGCAAGCGCTCCTTCAACGAGTCGGGGCTCACAAACGAGTCGACGTCGATAAGATCGTTGACACATTGTAATGGCGTTCGGGATCGCGCATAGACCATGAACCGCGCATGCAAAAAGGCATCGATCGTTCCCGGAGAAGTGCTGTTGCTGTTCTTCGCCGCCAGCGCTGCTTTCTCTGCGGCTTTTGCCGGCCCCGCTGCGAAGAATGATGACGACCCGGCTGTTCTTGCGCGTTACGCCATGAAATTGCCAAACTCAGGTTTGGTGAAGATCCAGCCGAAAGTCACGAGTCTGCGGGAGTCAAAGACTGATCGTGCGATTCTTCGGCGGTACGGGATTGGAAACCTCTTGGTGGATAATAACCGTTCAGGACCCGAATCGGGCGAATACCCGTGGAGACCTTACATTACCACGACTGTCTTCTGGGTTGGCGAACAATCGGTTGCTAACGCCGCCAGCTCGAACGAACAGAGCGCTTGGGATAGCGACTGGTTTGCCAGTTACGGCGGCTATGATGATCCAAGTCTCCAAAGTCGCCGCAATTTCGTTCCAATAAACTTTCTGCCGCGCCAGAATCCATTCTACATCGCGCTGCCTTACAATGATGTGGACGATCAACGTCACACCAAGCCGGAGGCGACGCAGGTGATCCCCTGGTTCAGGAGCGCATTCGTCCGGGATGGCCAATCGGTTTGCAAAGGCCGCTGGATTGAGATTCGCCACAAAGGAAAAGTCTGTTACGCCCAATGGGAAGATGTGGGTCCTTTTGAGACAGACGATTTGGAATACGTTTTTGGGGGACAACGCCCCCGACCCAACCGGAATGGGGACGCGGGATTGGATGTTTCTCCTGCCGTTCGTGATTACCTGGGTCTCGGTGACATCGATTTTTGCGATTGGCGTTTTGTCGATTTTACGCAGGTTCCGCGGGGACCATGGGCGTTCTATGGTGATAACAACACGTTTCTGCGCCATCGTCCGAAGGCGCTTGTTGTCGTGAAACCTTCCGTGAAGCCATTTTGATCCCCTTGGTCAAAAATCGAGAGGAGGAGTCGAAAAGCGTCCTTCCCTCAGGGCGGCTGCCGGAAAATAATCAGGCTGCGAGCTTTCAACCACTTCTGCGGACACAAACGGATCGCAACCAAAAAAACCCCCGGGCCGCATCGCTACGTGACGGGCGGTGTTATGCCATGCGGTCAGGAAAACAAAATGCTGTCGAGCATGGCCTTAACCTCGCTATCAGGTGCCGGATCGAGCGCGCCAATCGCCTGTTCAACGAAACCCTCAATAACGAGATATTTCTCGGCATACTTGATGGCCGCCGGATCGAGACCGTCGCTTTCCCAGTCCAAGTTGCCAGTCGCAATTTCGATGCGAACAAAACCGCCCATGGGAGTGTGCACACGCAAATATTTGTCCATGGGCCTTAGTTAGGCAGCGAGATTCATGCCAAAGGAAACAGATAAAATTTGTGAGAAGGTCAGGCCAGGAATTTCTTGTTCCTAAAGATGCCTGGAGCGGTTATTGTTGGTAAAACACGGAACACAAAACACGGAACACTTGTGGAACGCGACTATGGTCCGCCGGCGGAGGGTGCGGCGAGCTTTCATACCACGCGATGGACGATTGTACTGACGGCGGCGCAAAGTCAGGCGCAGGGGGGGCAGTCTGCTTTAGCGGAGTTGTGCCGAGTGTATTGGTATCCACTCTATATGTTTGCTCGACGCCGGGGACACTCCCCGGATGACGCCCAGGACCTGACCCAAAGTTTTTTTCTACACCTGCTCGAACAACGGGCCCTGTCGGGGGTCGACCGCCTGAAAGGTAAATTTCGCTCATTTTTGCTCGCCTCGTTTCAAAACCACCTCTGCGATCAGGCTGACCATGCCCGCCGTCTCAAGAGAGGAGGTGACAAGGAATTCGTCCACCTGGATGCACAGGACGCCGAAGAACGCTACCAGATGGAACCGGTCGAATTATTGACGGCAGAAAAAATGTTCGACGCTCGTTGGGCGATGACGCTCCTGGCCGAAGCCTTCAACCGGCTCGGTCAAGAATATGCCACGGAGGGAAAGAGGTCCACGTTCGAAGCCTTGAAAGCCTTCCTGGACCCTATGAATAGCAGCTTTCTGCCCTCCTATGAAGAGATAGCAAAGCGCCTGGGACTCAGCACGGGCGCGATAAAGACGCTTATCCATCGATTGCGGAAGCGCTACACCGCCCTGTTGCGCGAGGAGGTGGGCCGTACGGTGTCAGACCCGGCAGAAATCGACGAGGAGATCCATGCGCTCTGCGACGCTCTAATCACATCAGAAGGACGGTTAGGTCCATGAAGTCGGAACAAAGTCTTGGATCGTGCTCGAACTCGAACTCGAACTCGACTCGTCCTCGAAGCCAATAGAAGCCTCAAGCTGACACGAAAGGATCGTTATGAGCCTGCCCGCCCCGGCCGAATCGCCTGCTCCCACCGCGTGCGAGGCGGCGATCTCCTCGCTACGTCAGTTGCTGGGCGATCGGTTGTCGACCGCCACCTCTGTACGCGAGCAGCATGGCAAGGACGCATCTTATCACCCCTCTATCATCGGCGACTTGCTCCTTCCGAAGCGTGGTGGCTGCAGTGCGGACGGTGACCCGGAGGGGCGGCGCAGGATGTGGTGAGGCGGTGAACGTCATGCGGGCTATCAAGCGGGCACTCGATCCCGATAACCTGATGACAAACGGAACCGGCCCGGTCCCAAAAAGCCCTGTTACCGGCGCGCAGATCACTTGATCAGCGCCGCTAAAAATTGCTTTAAGCGCTCGCTTCGCTGCTCCAGAAAGACTTGATCCGGCGGCCCTTCTTCTTCAACGATGCCGTTATGCAGAAAAATCACATGGTTGGAAACGTTGCGGGCAAAGCTCATTTCGTGAGTAACGACAACCATCGTTCTTCCCTCGCCCGCCAACTGTTGCATGACGCGCAACACTTCACCGACAAGCTCGGGATCAAGCGCGGAAGTCGGTTCGTCAAATAGCATCACCTCGGGTTCCATCGTCAACGCTCTGGCGATTGCGACCCGTTGCTGTTGACCACCGGAAAGATGCGACGGGTACATCGGCTCGATGGCGCGATTCAACCCGACCTTAGCCAGGTTTTCGCGCGCGCGCTCAATCGCTTCTGTCCTGGAAAGCCGCAGAACGTGAATCGGAGCTTCAATAACGTTCTCGAGAGCCGTTAGATGCAGCCATAAATTGAAGTGCTGAAACACCATCGAAAGTTTTGTCCGAATCCGCCGAAGTTGCCTGGAATCGGCAGCTTTCAGGTTACCAGTTTTGTCGTGTACCATCCGAATTTCTTCGCCATTCAGCAGGATGCGACCCGCACTCGGTTGTTCCAGCAAATTGATGCAACGAAGGAAGGTGCTCTTTC
>Ga0310916_10002336_pt1 | contig 11572 bp, 7 predicted proteins | sample GREbulkMGLF176_FD_203444 | JGI IMG/M metagenome (GOLD analysis project Ga0310916, IMG submission 203444) | Lab enrichment of tropical soil microbial communities from Luquillo Experimental Forest, Puerto Rico - GRE.bulkMG.LF176 | ecosystem: Environmental > Terrestrial > Soil > Tropical forest >...
TGAAATTTCGACCGTTGCAGGATCGCGTGCTGGTTCGTCGTATCGAGGAAGAGGAGAAGACCAAAGGCGGCATCATCATACCTGACACCGCAAAGGAAAAGCCTATGGAGGGGGAGATAATTGCCGCCGGACCCGGAACGCGCAGCGATGACGGCAAACTGCATCCGCTCGATGTCAAGGTCGGTGACCGGGTGCTATTCGGGAAGTGGTCGGGTACCGAGATCAAGATCGACGGCGAGGATCTCGTCGTCATGAAGGAGAGCGACATCATGGGCGTGGTCTGAGCGACTACGTCCGCCAGGCTCATAACGGGAGAGAATCATGGCAGCGAAGGAAATCCGGTTTCATACCGACGCGCGCGATCGGATGATGCGCGGCGTCGACATTCTTGCTAACGCGGTGCGAGTCACGCTCGGCCCCAAGGGCCGCAACGTCGTCCTCGACAAATCCTTTGGCGCGCCGCGCATCAGCAAAGACGGCGTGACCGTCGCCAAGGAGATCGAGCTCGCGGATAAATTCGAGAACATGGGCGCGCAGATGGTGCGCGAAGTGGCATCGAAGACCAGCGATCAGGCCGGCGATGGCACGACGACCGCGACCGTGCTCGCTCATACGATCGTGCGTGAGGGCGCCAAGGCGGTGGCCGCGGGCATGAATCCGATGGATCTGAAGCGCGGCATCGACCGGGCCGTCGATGTGGTGGTCAAGGAGATCGAAAAGCGCTCCAAGAAAGTGTCGACCAACGACGAGATCGCTCAGGTCGGCACGGTTTCCGCCAATAATGACCGCGAAATCGGCAAGATGATCGCTGAGGCGATGCAGAAAGTCGGCAACGAAGGGGTGATCACTGTCGAGGAGGCGAAGAGCCTTGAAACAGAGCTCGACGTTGTCGAGGGCATGCAATTCGATCGCGGCTATGTCAGCCCGTATTTCGTGACAAATGCCGAGAAAATGGTGGCCGAGCTCGAGGAACCCTACATTCTACTTCACGAGAAGAAGCTGTCGAGCTTGCAGTCGCTGCTGCCGTTGCTCGAATCGGTTGTTCAGTCGGCAAAGCCGTTGCTGCTCGTCGCCGAGGATGTCGAAGGCGAGGCTTTGGCGACCTTGGTCGTCAACAAGCTACGCGGCGGTTTGAAAGTCGCGGCAGTCAAGGCCCCCGGCTTCGGCGACCGGCGTAAGGCGATGCTCGAAGACATGGCGATCCTGACCGGCGGTCAGGTCATCAGTGAAGACCTCGGCATCAAGCTCGAGAACGTCACGCTCGACATGTTGGGCAAGTCCAAACGGATCCGGGTCGAGAAAGAAAACACGACGATCATCGACGGCGCCGGCCAGAAGGACGACATCCAAGGCCGCTGCACGCAGATCCGCCAGCAGATCGAGGAGACGACCTCGGATTACGATCGCGAGAAGCTCCAGGAGCGCCTAGCCAAGCTCGCGGGCGGTGTCGCGGTGATCCGCGTCGGCGGCGCGACCGAAGTCGAGGTGAAAGAAAAGAAAGACCGGGTCGACGACGCCACCCATGCGACACGGGCGGCGGTCGAGGAAGGCATCGTTCCCGGCGGCGGCGTCGCTCTGCTCTATGCCGCCAAGGCGCTCGACGGATTGACGCCCGAGAACAACGATCAGAAGGTCGGGATCGACATTGTCAAGCGCGCCTTGCAGTCACCGGTTCGGCAGGTTGCCGAAAACGCCGGCACCGAGGGATCGGTCGTCGTCGGCAAACTGCTCGACTCGAACGATCTCAACCGCGGCTTTGACGCGCAAACCGGCGAATATGTCGACATGGTCAAGGCCGGCATCATCGATCCGACCAAGGTGGTACGGTTGGCCTTGCAGAACGCCGCCTCGGTGGCGGGCCTGTTGGTCACGACCGAGGCCATGGTCGCCGAAAAACCCGAGAAGAAGCCCATGCCCGCGATGCCGCACGGCGGCGGAATGGACGGGATGGACGACTTCTAACATATCCCAGCCGACAAGCCGGGCCGGCATTCTTCGCGGAGTGCCGGCCTCTTTTTTGCGGGTCGCCGACACCTCGGTCACTCGCGCGGATAAACGAAATAGGTCTCCGTCGCCCCTTTGCCTTTGACGTCGAGCAGGCCGCGAGGCTCGCAGCAGAAGGTTGTACTCGGGGTCATGCAGATGCTTTCGGTTATTGACTATCCGGACGGTCGTCGTTTCGAATCGTCCTCGACGGCGAGCACGCGCCACGCGCGCGGATGAACCCCGCGGCACCACCTGATGCAAGCACGACCAGAAAGCGGCGGCCGCTTTGCGTGATTGCTATCGGGCGCCCCATGAGTCTCTGCTACGGACTCAAGCAAACCAGGTCCAGGCTAGCTGTGGGGGCAGTCGACCGCGGCATCTTGGAGTGACGATCCGGGTATGTGTCATACGGCCTAGGATACGGCGCCGGAGCCACTTCCATCGGGGTGAGATCGATTATCGGTTATTTCCCGGTTAGGCTTTTTGCTTCCCGGTTCGGCAGCCGATGTGTTCTGGGTTTTTGAACCGGAGGTCGGCCTGTAAGTATCTGAACCAAAGCCAATTAGTAACTCGATTTTGTGATCAAAGAGCGTTTTTACCCGGTTTTTCCTGCAAAGCCGGCAATGTGGCGCGCCTCGGCCTGCAGTTGTTGGCGGCGCAGCGCCCGGCCCGGACGTTCGCCAGTCGGTTTGCCGTCCGTCCACACCGGGCGTCCGTTGACAAAGACATGCTCGATGCCCGCCGCCGGCGTCGTCGGCATTTCGAAGGTCGCCCGATCGGCGACGGTCTCCGGGTCGAAGACGGTTACGTCGGCATAGGCGCCCGGTTCAAGAACACCGCGACCGGCGAGACCGAATCGATAAGCGGACAGGCCGGTCATTCGGCGCACCGCCTCTTCGAGGCTGAACAGACCGAGCTCGCGGCTGTAATAGCCTAGAACGCGTGGGAAGGCGCCCCACAGCCGCGGATGCGGGTGGGTGTCGTGCGGCAACCCGTCCGAGCCGATCATCGTGTATGCAAACTGTAACACCCGCTGGACGTCGGCCTCATCCATCATCCAATAGACGGCACCCGCCGGCTGCAGCCGGACGGCCGCCTCCTGCTCGCTGACCCCCCAATCGGCGGCGATCGCCGAGAGCTCGCGGCCGGCCTGCTCGGGGGCGCTCTTCGACCAAGTCACCAGGACTTTCAACGCCCGCGCGGCCTGCGCCGCGTTCAGCACGGTCGAGGAGGCGACGTAGGGATAGGCGTCGAGCCCGACCTCCTGGCGCGCGATCGCCGCGGCAAGCAACGGCAGGGTCTCGATGGTGCGGCCGAAATTCTCGCGGCCGACCGTCTTGTGGTGCGAGATCACAACCGGCACCCCGGCCGCTCGGCCGGCGGCAAAGCTTTCCTCGAGGCTGGCGACGACCGCATCGCCCTCGTTGCGCATATGCGTCGTGTAGAGCGCTCCGGCGGGACGCAACAGAGCCGCCAGAGCCTCGATCTCGCTGGCAGGCGCGTGCGATGCCGGGGCGTAGGCGAGCCCGCTCGACAATCCGACCGCACCGGCGTCCAGCGCCTCCTGCAGCCGCCCGCCCATTTGCCCGAGCTCCGCCTTTTCGGCCGGCCGGTCGAGTGCGGTCATCGCCCCGACCCGGAGGGTCGAATGGCCGACGAGGCAAGCGGCGTTCAGCGCCGGCGACGCCCGGTCGAGCGCGGCAAGATAATCGGCGAAGCGCTGATAATGGTAATCGTCCGTGTCGCCGATCAGATCGAGCGGCGGCGGCGGTGCCGCCGCGAGTACCAGCGGCGCGAGGCTGACGCCGCAATTCCCGGTCACGACGGTGGTGACACCTTGGCTCGCTTTGGCCGCCATGTCCGGGGTCGCAAACAGCGCGCGGTCGTCATGGGTGTGCACGTCAATAAAGCCCGGCGCCACGATCTTGCCCGCGACGTCGATCTCGCGCGCCCCCGCTGCACGGGCGATCGCCCCTACAGCAGCAACCCGGTCGCTGGTGATGGCGACGTCGGCGCGGCGGCGCGGCCCGCCGCGACCGTCGACCACCTCGCCGCCCCGCAGAAGCCAATCAGTCATATCTAGTCCCCTTGGTGAATATGCTATTCTTGCCGATCCGCCGCCGGAGACCAGGAGAATCGTCAATGCTGTCGCGCGAGGAAAACGAGCTGATCACCCGGGTGACACCCGGCACCCCGATGGGCACCGCGATGCGCAGATACTGGATCCCGGCGTTGCTGGCGCGCGAGATCGCCGAGCCCGATTGCCCTCCGGTGCGCGTGCGGCTGCTGGGCGAGGATCTGATCGCCTTTCGCAATACGGAGGGCCGCACCGGGCTTTTGGATGAATATTGTCCGCACCGTCGCGCCTCGCTGTTCTTTGGTCGCAACGAAGAATGCGGTCTGCGCTGCGTCTATCACGGTTGGAAATTCGCGGTCGATGGCAGCTGCGTCGACCAGATGAACGAGCCGGACGAAAACCAGTTCGAGCACAAGGTGCGCCTAACCGCGTATCCGACCTGCGAATTGGGGGGTGTGGTCTGGGCTTATATGGGTCCGGGCGAGAAGATCCCGCCGCTGCCGAAGTTCGCCTGGACACAGGCAGTGGAGAGCCACCGACACGTCAGCAAGGTCATTCAGGAGTGCAACTGGCTGCAAGGCCTCGAAGGCGGTCTCGATACCTCGCACGCGCCGATACTGCATCGGCTCTTGAGAGACAATGCCGGACGCGGCGGCATCAGGCCGTCCAACCCCTATGTACGCGCCGGCGCCCCGCGGCTCGTCGTCGACATCACGGACTACGGCTATCAGTACACCGGCCTCCGGCGACTTGGCGATGCCGAAATGCACGCGCGCACCTATCATTACATCCTGCCGTTCCACCAGATCCGCGCGGCGTCGAACGAGGTCGGCGACTGGGGCGATGCAGGGCACGCCTGGGTCCCGATCGATGACGAGACGACGATGGTCTACAATTGGGTGTATACGCGCAAGTCGGCGCCGCTCAGCGACGAGGACCGGCTCGAGCGCGCGATCGGCAACGGCCCCGAGCATGTCGACCAGACGACCTTCCGCTCAAAGGCCAACCGCGACAATGCCTACCTGATCGACCGCGCGGTGCAGAAGACCGAGACCTTCACCGGCATCGACGGGATCAACGTGCAGGACCGCGCTATCCAGGAGAGCATGGGGCCGATCTGCGACCGCAGTCAGGAGCATCTGGGCCCGGCCGACAAGGGGATCATCCAGATGCGGCGGCTGTTGCGCGAGGCGATCAACACTGTGCGCGCGGGTGGTATCCCGGCCGGTATCGCGCCGAGCTACTACGATCTATATTGCGCACTAAAGGTATTGCCGCGAGATGCCGATTGGCGCGCGATCCTGGCGCCCGACATGACCCGGGAGAAGATCTTGCAAACAGTCTGATTCTCTCCGCTGGGGATCCAGATAGAACTCGCTACCTACAATATTGGTTGAGCCTGTGGGGGTTGCGCCCAGTTCTGCTGACGTAGTTGCTCTGGTGCGATCCGAGCCCTAGGTTGCGAACCGGCCTGAGCCAGAGCATTCCTGGCCGTTTAGACCGTTGGCTGGAAAAGGTGCCGATGCTTCAGAGAGCCGTCTCGCAGGCCGCGGATTCGATGTTCGATGCGCTCGCAATTCTGCGCGATCCGCTCAGCGCGGAGGAGCTGATCATGCGCGCCCGACGCCGGATGAGCTTGGTCGACTTCGGCGCGACACCTTTCGAGGAGCCGCTGCGGAATTTGCTGCGCGCGTGCCGCGAGGAGGCGGAACTGAGCCTCTTCGGGCGCTTCGCGACGCGCTGGGATGCGGTGCGATTTCTTTCCAACTTGTTGCGTCTGCGCGAAGAAGAGAGACGTGCCCCTGAAATACTCGAGCAGCAGGTCGAGCGGCCAATCTTCATTGCTGGCCTGCCACGCTCGGGCACCACCTTCTTGCACAGCCTTTTGGCGCAAGATCGCGCGAACCTCGTCCCGCGTGTCTGGCAGCTGATCCATCCCTATCCGCCGGAGGAACCAGGCGCCGGGCCCGACCTGCGGCCGCGGCGGGTCGCGCGGCAGCTGCGCGTGTTCGGGTTACTCGCACCGGAATTTCGGCGCATGCACCCGATCGATGCCTTCTCGCCGCAGGAGTGCTCCGAGATCACGGCGCATGTGTTCGCTAGCCTGCGTTTCGATACGACCTATCATGTTCCGAGCTATCGCCGCTGGCTCGATGAAGCTGGACACCTCGACGCGTATCGGTTTCACAAGCGCTTCCTCCAGCACTTGCAGTACCAGGCAGCGGTTCCCGGGCATTGGGTCCTCAAATGTCCCGACCACATCTTTGCCCTCGGCGCGCTTCGCGCCGTCTATCCGGATGCAGGCATCGTCTTCGTCCACCGCGACCCGCTCGCCGTTCTGCTGTCCGTCGCGAGGCTGACCGAGGTGTTGCGACGGCCATTCGCGCGCCGCGTGGACAGGCGCCAGATCGGCCGCCAAGACAGCGACCGCTGGCTTGCGGCCACCGAGGTCATGATAGAGGCAGCAGATCAGGAAAAATTCGAAGCGCCGATACTCCATCTCTATTACCTGGACTTGGTCAGCGACCCGTTGGCGACGGTGGCGACGCTCTACCGCCATTTCGGGCGGGCACTCGACTCTGCTACCGCCACCCGGATCAGCCAGCTAGTGGAGGCGAAGCCCAATGGCGGGTACGGGACCCGCCGATCCAACCTCGAGGAGTATGGGCTGGATCCCGTCATCGAGCGTGAGCGCTACACGCGATACATGAAGCGTTTCGGGATTCGGCCGGAGCGGAGAACAGGCTCGGCCAGGCCGGTCCAAGGCTCGGCTGCGCTTGTCGGGTCGGCTGGCTGAAGCCGCCGACAAAGTCTGCTCTACTCGCAACGCGACCCGAGCGCACTTGTACTTGAGGGCTGCTTCACATCGTCACGAGGGCGGGGCAGCGCCGCTAATAGGGCCGGTATAAAGACAAGACTAGCAACCAAGGTGCAACCTAGGCTGATCAGCAGCAGCGTACCCATGCTCGCGGTTCCAGGATGCCGCGATAACGCGAGTGAACCAAACGCTGTCCCCGTCGTAAGCGCCGAGAACAGAATCGCCCGGGCGGTAGCCGAGCCCAACACCGATGTCCGACCGGCTCGCCAGTTCATGACAAAGTAAATGTTGAATGAGACGCCGACACCCAGCAACAGCGGCAACGCGATTATGTTCGCGTAATTGAGCAGCAATGGCAGGAGCACTACTACGACAACGGTCATCAGCGCGGACAGCAGAAGCGGGGCCAATACCAGCGACACATCGAGGACCCGGCGCAGCGCAACGAAGAGGATCGCGGTGAGGGCGATCAGCGCGGCAATCGCGGCGGCACGAAAGGAACCTATTATCGTCGCGCTAGTCGCCTCGATCGTAACGGCGGGGCCGCCGGCATCCGGCGCGATCGCGGTGATCGCGTCAACGAATTCGCGAAGCCCGATAGTGCTGCCGGCTAAGGGCTTTGGGACCACTTGGACGCGCGCCCGCCCGTCGGGAAGGGTCCAATCGCGCGCTAGCACCGCCGGAATGGACTGCAAACTGACCGGCCGCGCGCCCAACGCGTCTCGCAGCTGGTCGAGCTCGCTTGGCAGAAATCGTGTGAGCATCTGGTCGACGGTAACCAACACCGGTCCGGACGCTGCCGCTAGCTTCCTTAGGTCGTCGGCGATCGCGTTCAGTACGTGATCGGAGGGCAGCTTTGCCAGTGCCAGCTCGATCTTTTCGAGCGCCTTGCTCGCAGCTGTCCGGATCTCATCCGGCGTGGCGCGTGCGGCCGGCTCGCGCGGTGTAAGCGTCGGGCCCAAGAGAGTGGCGGCATCCTCGATCAAGGCCAGCTTCGACTGCTGGTCAGCGGGCACAAAGCTGTTGATCGACAACACTTCCGAGACTACCGGCAGCCCGTAGAGCCGATCTGCCAACGCTGCCGCCGCGTCGGCGTCACGGGTCAAGATATCGATCGTGAAGGGGTTGGTCAGTCGCGAATCGCCGAGGTCCTGCAGAGTCCGCATGGCCTCGCCGCTCGGGTCTTTGGTGTGCAGCGGGTCAGCATCGAAGCCCAGCCGCGGTAACAGCGTGATGCCGAGCGCGGCTAAGATCGCGAATGGTGTCAGAAGCGGCCAGGGCCGTCGGCGTACCACCTCGTCCACCGGCACCGCCCAACGAAAGCCGACTTCCGCGCTTTCCCCGCGTGGGCGAAAGAGACTGATTGCGGCTGGCAGGAACGTCATCGTGCAGAGAAAGGCGATCAGCATCCCCACGCCGGCGATCAGTCCCAATTCAGCGACACCCCGGAAGTCGGTTGGCACAAAGGCCAGAAATCCTGCCGAGGTGGCGGCGGCCGCCACCAAAATCTGCCCGCCGACGCGGCGGCCAGTCTCGGCCATCGCGGCTCCTGGATCGGGGAGGCGATGGCGATTTTCGCGATATCGCACGCAGAACTGGATCGCGAAATCGACCGCGATCCCGACGAAGAGAATGCCGAAGCCGACGGAAACCAAGTTTAAGGTCCCTACCGCGCTCGCTGCGAACAACAGGGTCAGCATCAGCCCGAGCCCCAGGGTCAGCAGGATCGGCACGATTAGGCGCCACGACTTGACGGCCAGGAACAGCCACAGAGAGATCAACAGGATGCTGGCGATCATGCCAAGGACCGCACCCTGAGCGACCGAGGCGAACTCCTCATCCGCCAATGCCACGCTGCCCGTGATGCGCACGCGTGCATCGCCGGATCTGACAAATTCTAGCCCCGCCGCGACTTCGCGCATTGCGCCGGTGGCTGCCCCGCCAGGCTCGATGCTCGCGAGATCGAGCTTTGGCTGAACGAGCACGAATTTATACTTTCCGCCGAGATCCGCGAGGTCGCCGCCCAACAGCCGCGTCCACGACAACGGGTGCGGGCGACCCGCGATGACATCGGCCATCGCGTGGTGGAACGCCGTCAACGCCTTTTGGTAAGGCGCGAGATCCGCCTTGCCCTCAACTACTCCGGTACCGAGTAGCGAGAGTGACTTGAATACCCCTCGAGCGCCTGGATCCTGGGCGAGTTCGCCGAGGAAAGGCTGGGCGTCGATCGTGCGGTCGAGCAGCGACTCCAGCTGAGGGGTCTCGAGAAACAACATTCCTTCCTGCTTCAGGAAGGGCGAAGCATCGGGACGGCTGATGCTCTGGAAATGGCGATGATCTTCCGCCAACCGCTCGGCCAATGCCGAGGCAGTGTCTTCAGCCTCCTCCGGCTCCCTCGCGTCGATAACCGCGACCAGGAGATCGCGAAACTGGGGGAAATAGCTCTTGAACAACTCAGCCCGCTGACGCCAGGGCAGGCTTGGCGCGAACATCTGGTCGGTGTCGGTGTTGATGCCGAGGTGGCGGTCCGCATACCAGGCGGCAAAGATGGCGAAGAAGCCGCACGCCAGGACCACCCACAGAGCGTTGCGTCGGCAAAGATCCACCAAGCCGGCGAGCAGGCGCTGAAACGTCATCGCGGTCCGAGGCGGTAATGCATTGCGGCGTTCGAGGGGCAGCCGGCTCGGCCCACACAATAGGTTGGACGGCTGGTGCTGGGTACCCCGCACCTGAGATCGGCGGGCCGGTGATAGTCGGTTTGGGCCGGCAGCGCTACTGTAAAATGCCGCCTGATATTTCGGCCGTTTTCCGACGCAGGCTGACAACCAGCCCGGTACCGCCGCTATCGGAGAGGACGGATCGTACTTCGGACCGTTGAGCCGCGACCCGGCTAATCGAACCGTTCGCCAGGACATCGACGACGCGCCACCCGCCATCGGTCTGCCTCATGACATAAGCCATCACGTGCGTCTGGCCGGACCCCGTCACGATCTGGGTCTTTACGACCCGATCATCGCCGACAGCGGCAGCACTGGGCAGTACCTCGAAGCGCTCGCCCGAGTAGTCGTCGAAATTGGAGACGTAGGACGCGATGGTATAGCGCCGAAAAGCGTCCCCCAGGGCTGCCTGTTGGTCGGGTGGGAGCGCAGCCCAACGCGGCCCAACAACCTGCCGGACAATCACCTCGAGGTCGAAAGTCCGGCCAATCACTGGTGCAATTTTGTCATACCGTTGACGGAACGACGCTCCTTTACCGGCTTTCATGATTTCGATCAGACCAGCATGGAGCTGTTCTACCGGAGCCGTCATCTCCGAGCCGATGGCCGGAGAAACCGCTCCGAGAAAAGCGGCGATCAGATAGAGCACGTGCGGCACGACGGTGCGGCGATCGGGGGCGGCAAGTGGCATCGGGCACTTCCTAAGTTGCTTTGAGCAGTTGGCGCGCAGTCTAAGCCGCTAAAAGCAAAAAAGCGGTAAGCGCTCCATGTTCGCGGTTCGTGTCTCAACACGACCTGCGCAAGCCAATACGAGTGAGGCCACTATGGGCGAATCGACCGGACGGCTGGCCTATCCGGCTTGCCGTCGGCCGAGACAAAGTGGTCGTGTCGGCGCAAGGTCGCGGTCGTCCTTACCCGTGCCGGGCGTACCTAATTTGCAGGAAGCCTGCGCTACAGGCTTTCTCTCGAAGAGCTAGCCGTCTGAGAGGATGCGCTCGACCGCAACGGCATCCTGGGCCTCGAGAATATGATGAGATTCATCTATCCGCGAAGGCCGGCATGACCTCGCGCGCGAAGCGGCGCAAGCTCTCGCGACCGCGAGCACCGCCGCCCGAGCCACCGCCGTTGATCAGGACGTAGCCGACACCCGCGTGGCGCAACTCATCGAGCTTCTGGGCAATCTCGTCAGGCGCCCCATACATGGCGCTGATCTCGTTGACCGCCCGCGGGTCGCCGGTAGCGCGGTCCGGCCCGCCATGGACCGTGCCGTCGGGGCGGGTCGCCAGCTTCAGCTGGCGCATCCGGTCTTGCAGGCGCCGCTCCATCGCCGTTTCCCGTTCCGCCGCATTTTCTGCGACAAAAAAGCCCGGGTCACCGCGATTTGCATCGGATCGAAACGTCGACCGTGGGCCTCGACCTCGGCCTTGTATATCGCGATGTTCCAGGCGACGTCCTTGGGCGAGGCGTATTGACCGAGCAGCAGGTTGAACCCCTGCGCCGCGAACCGGCGGATCGAGTTCTCGCCACCCGCCCCATCCAGATCGGCGGGTGCGGCCGTTGTGCGGTCGGCGGCTCGACAACGATATTATCGAATTGCCAGTATCTCCCGAGGTGGGAGAACGGCTCGTCGGTGGTCCACGCCTGGAGGATCACGGCGAGCGCCTCGTCGAAGCGCGCGTCAGCCTCCTCCATCGGCACACAGAAGCCGGCAAACTCGTTGTAGCGATAGCCCTTGCCGATGCCGAAATCGAGGCGGCCACCTGATAGCAGATCGAGGGTCGCCGCCTGCTCGGCCAACAGCACGGGGTTGTGCCAGGGCAGGACCATTACGGCCGTGCCGAGGCGCAACCAGCGTGTGCGCGCGCCGAGCCAAGTCAACAGATTGATCGTGGCCGACACCTGGCCATAGCCGGTGAAGTGGTGCTCGACGACGAAAGTGCTGTGAAAGCCGAGCGCTTCGGCCTCGCTATTGTA
>Ga0310916_10002342_pt1 | contig 11561 bp, 13 predicted proteins | sample GREbulkMGLF176_FD_203444 | JGI IMG/M metagenome (GOLD analysis project Ga0310916, IMG submission 203444) | Lab enrichment of tropical soil microbial communities from Luquillo Experimental Forest, Puerto Rico - GRE.bulkMG.LF176 | ecosystem: Environmental > Terrestrial > Soil > Tropical forest >...
GTCTCCGGGTCCGTGATCATCTCGTTCCATTGCGCCACCCAGCCGACCGTGCGCGCCACGGCAAAGATCGGCGTGAACATCGCAGGCGGCAGCCCGAGCGCCCGGAAGATGATTCCGGAATAGAAGTCGACATTGGGATAGAGTTTGCGTTCGATGAAGTAATCGTCCGCAAGGACGACGCGCTCCAGCTCCATCGCCAGTTCGAGGAGCGGATCGTCATGTTGCCCCAGAGCGTCGAGCACTTCGTGGCAGCGGTGGCGCAGCACTTTGGCGCGCGGGTCGTAGCTCTTGTAGATGCGATGGCCGAAACCCATAAGCCGGAATGGATCTTTCTTGTCCTTGGCGCGGCGCACTATCTCGGGAATGCGCTCGACCGAGCCGATCTCCTCCAGCGTCCGCAATACACCCTCGTTGGCGCCGCCATGCAGTGGCCCCCACAGGGCGGCAATCGCCGCTGCGGCGCAGGCGTACGGGTTCGCTCGTGTCGACCCGACATAGCGCATCGCCGAGGTCGAGGCGTTCTGCTCGTGGTCGGCCTGGATGATCAGCAAGGCTTCGAGCGCGCGGGCCGCCGCGTCGGGCGCGCGGTAAGGCTCGCACGGCACCGAAAACAACATGTTGAGCAGGTTCTCTGCGTAGCCGAGATCGTTGCGCGGGTAAACGAAGGGCTGCCCCTGCGAATATTTGTAGGCCATTGCGGCGATCGTCGGCATTTTGGCGACGAGCCGATGTGAGGCGATCATCCGGTGGTGCGAATCGAAGATGTCGAGCCCATCGTGGTAGAACGCGGCCAATGCCCCGACAACGCCGCACATCACTGCCATCGGATGGGCATCACGCCGAAACCCGCGATAGATCGCATGCAATTGCTCGTTGACCATGGTGTGATGGGTGATGTCGCGCGTGAAGCGCGCGAGCTGCGCTGCCGTCGGCAATTCGCCATTGAGCAAAAGCCAACAGATCTCGAGGTAGCTGCAATGCTCGACCAGTGCGTCGATCGAGTACCCCCGATACAGCAGGACACCGTTATCGCCGTCGACGTAGGTGATCGTCGAACGGCAAATCCCGGTCTCGCCTAAACCGGGATCGTAGATGAAGTGCCCGATATCCTTGTAAAGCTCGCGAACATCGACCATCGGCGGTCCTATGGTCGGGTGCAGCAGCGGTAGCTCGGGCCACATGTTGCTGCCGCCGATCCCGATTTTCGCCGTCTGCAGATTAGCCGTTGCGCTCATGGGTCCCTCCGCGATGGAGAGCCTACTAGATAGGTACATTGACTTGATGTCAAGCTTGATTTAGGAATCAATCCTTATGAACGCGACGTTGCTGACTGCGCGGCAAGCGGCTGACCGACTCGGGATCAAGGTCGATACGCTCTACGCCTATGTGAGCCGCGGCCGTCTCCGCTCGGTCACGGTCCCGGGCACGCGCGAGCGGCGCTACCGCAATGTGGATGTGGAGGCGCTGCTTGACGCCCGTTCCGGCGTAAGGCTGCCGGCCAGCGCCGATCCCGAAGCGCTGATGCCGGTGATCGGCTCGTCGATCTGTCTGATCGAGAACGGCCGCTTCTACTATCGCGGGCAGGACGCCGTTCGGCTTTCCCGTGGGGCTACCCTCGAGGATATCACAAGGCTGTTGTGGCTCGACGAAACAGGCCCCGAGCTCACCGACGTGATTGGGCCGGAGCCGGGCCACCCGTTCAGTTCGACAGCAGCCTCCGGACTGATCGAGCGTTGCCAAATCCGGCTCACCTCGCTCGGGGATGAGGATCTTTCGGCGCTGGATCTTTCTCGGGCGCGGGTGGCCCGCACCGGATGGCGCATCTTGCGCGAGCTCGCTGCATGTGTCGCGCCCAGCCTACCCACGCCAGAGCCGATCCACTGCCGGCTGGCCGCCGCGTGGAGATTGGGCGAGCCGGCGGCCGATCTCCTCCGTCGCTGTCTCGTGCTGATCGCCGATCACGAGCTCAATCCGTCGACCTTTGTCGCGCGCTGCGTTGCCTCGACCGGAGCGACCCCGTACGCCGTTATCGTGGCGGCATTGGGTGCGTTGTCCGGGCGTCTTCACGGCGGTGAGACGGCGCGCGCCGAAGGCCTTTTCCTGGAGTTGATGGAAGTCGGCGACCCGATGGCGGTGATGGCCGGCCGGCTCGCTCGCGGCGAGCGCCTCCCGGGGTTCGGCCAGCCGCTCTATCCCGAGGGTGACCCGCGTGCGACCGCTATTCTCGCGGCGCTCGGGCAAGTCGTGCCCGAGGCCTACGCGCGTGCGGAGAAGGCTGCCGAAACTGGGTTGCGCCTGATCGGACGTCGGCCCAATGTCGATTTCGCCCTCGCCGCAACGGCGATCGGATTGGGACTTCCCCGCGACGGCGGGCTCGGGCTGTTCATCATCGGCCGCACGGTCGGCTGGATCGCTCACGCGATCGAGCAATACGAAAGCGGCGTCCTGATTCGTCCTCGTGCCCGCTATCTCGGCCCGCAACCGGGAGAGGCCATTTCGGACTAGGCGGTCGGCGAGGTCACGAGATCGAGCCGCCGCTCGATCCGATCGAATCGCGTTTCGATGCGGTCGATCCTCAGAGATATCGCCGGAATGTTCCCGCGAATACTTGCCACTTGACCCTCTAGCGATGTGACGCGGTGCTTCAGATCCTGGACATCGTCAGTCAGACGGTCGATCTTCCCGTCGATCCTCCGTAGGTAGACGAGGGCTGGGTTATCGGGCTCTTCGCTCATGGTGCGCGTCTTTAGGCGATCAGGTATTCAAATATAATGAAGGCGGGCCCGGAGCGAAGAGAAGGGTCGAGCATGCGAGCGCCTACAGCAGTAGAAGCGACCCATTGGCGCGACGAGATTTTCGCGGCGCTGAAGGCGGCAAAAATCCGCCAGGTCGGTTTCGTGCCGGATGCCGGGCATGCCCGGCTGATCGAGCTTTGTCACGATGATCCTGAAATTCGCGCCGTGCCGCTGACGACCGAAGAGGAAGGAGAGCGCTCGTCGCCGGCGCATGGCTCGGCGGTCAGCGCGCGGCTCTGTTGATGCAGTCGAGTGGAGTGGGCAACTGCATCAACATGCTGTCGCTGACCAAGACCTGCCGCTTCCCGTTGCTGATGCTGGTGACGATGCGCGGCGAATGGGCCGAGTTCAACCCGTGGCAAGTGCCGATGGGGTCGAGAACGCAGGCGGCGCTGGAATTGTGCGACGTGCTTGTTTACCGCGTCGAACGGCCCGAAGAGGCCGCCGAGACCGTCACCGCGGCGTTCGATATTGTCTACAACGGGGATCTCGCTGCAGCAGTTCTGCTGGCGCAGAGACTAATCGGCGCGAAACGGTGGGCGAAATGATCGCGAACGACCGCCGACTCGATCGGCGGGCAGCGATGCGGACCTTGCTCGAAAATCGCGGCGATCTCTTGCTCGTGACCGGGCTCGGCTCAACCACTTGGGATGCCGCTGCGGTCGGTGACAACGACCGGAACTTCTACCTCTGGGGGGCGATGGGTGCCGCCGCAATGATCGGGCTCGGGCTGGCGATCGCCCAGCCCGAGCGCCGCGTCCTTGTCGTCACCGGCGACGGCGAAATGCTGATGGGGCTTGGTTCGCTCGCGACGATCGCGGTGCAGCGGCCGCCGAACCTGGCAGTCGCGGTGTTCGACAACGGCCACTACGGCGAGACCGGGATGCAGGCGAGCCACACGGCTGCAACTGTCGAACTCGTCGCGATCGCCCGCGCCTGCGGCTTCAAAGAGACATTCGACGTCGTCGACGAACTCGGATTGCGCGACTTCGCCGACCAGATTCACCATGCGGCGACCACATTGTTCGCCCGTGTCGCGATCCGCGCCGACGAACCGCCGCGGGTATTGCCGCCGCGCGATGGGGTCTTGCTGAATACGCGCTTCCGCCGGGCTATTGGCGTTGAGCACTCGTAAGTAGATGCCTGGCGGAGAGCCTGCATCAAAAGTTCCAGGATCGTGGCCAATCGGCCGATGTCGAAGCGACATTCCGATGGCTCGACCAGGCGGACGGCCACCCCCAGCTCAAGGAAATCAAGCGCCGGATGCTCGATTTGTGCCCAGTTCACGCGGCGGATCAGGTTCCGCACGTAGACTGCGGGCTTGGGCACGAAGCGAGGCGTCTCGGGGGGGGGCATTTAGAGGCTCGCGCGGCTTGACGTAAGTGCGCGTGTAAGATGAAAGTTGCTGCCCTACTAAACAGGCTCAAACAGGAAACCCCATCGTGAGTATCGGATCGCTGCCTCTCGCCCGCTTTACCGTCCTCGATCTGTGTCACGCTCGTGCCGGTCCGACCGCGGTCCGCCAGCTCGCCGATTGGGGCGCCAACGTGATCAAGATTGAACCGCCGGGCGAGTCGAGGGGTGACGTCACCGGCTCGCGGCGCGAGGGTTTCGATTTTCAGAATTTGCATCGCAACAAGCGCGGCCTGACGCTCAACCTGAAGAGCGAGGAGGGGAAGGCGATCTTCTTCAAACTGGCGGAGAAGGCCGATGTCGTCGTCGAGAATTTCCGCTCGGAGGTAAAGTACCGGCTTGGTGTCGATTACGAGTCGGTCAAGAAGATCAACCCGCGCATCGTCTATGGCAGCATTTCCGGGTTCGGCCAGACCGGGCCCTATGCCAAGCGTCCGGGGGTTGACCAAATCGCGCAGGGCATGGGCGGGCTGATGTCGATCACCGGATTGCCGGGGCAGGGGCCGGTGCGGGTCGGGATTCCGATCGACGACCTCTGCGCCGGGCTGCTGCTTGCCCAGGGCATCCTGATGGCCTTGATCGAGCGCGAGACCTCGGGCGAAGGGCAGTGGGTGCACACCTCATTGCTCGAGGCGCAGATCTTCATGCTCGATTTCCAGGGTTCGCGCTGGCTGATGGCGGGCGAAGTCGCCAAACAGGCCGGCAACGATCATCCGACCGGCATCCCGACGGGCGTGTTCCCCACCGCGGACGGCCAGATAAACATCGCCGCTTCGGGCGACCACATGTTCCGCCGCTTCTGCGAGGCGGCCGACGCGATGGCATTGCTCGACGATCCTGATTACGCGAACAGTATTGCCCGCTCGAAGAACCGCAAGGCGCTCAACGAACGCATCGCCGAGATCACCAGGAAGCGGCCCGCCGCCTATTGGGTCGAGCTGATGAACGAGGTCGGCGTGCCGTGCGGGCCGATCTATACGATCGACCAGACCTTCGCCGACCCGCAGGTCCAGCATCTCCAAATGGCCCGCCCGATTGACCATCCAAAGCTCGGACCGCTGAAGGCCGTCGGCCAGGCGATCAATATGACCCGCACTCCCGAGCCCGAAAAATTGCGCCCAACCCCTGACCTCGGCCAGCACACCGACGAGGTGTTGCGCGGGCTCGGCTACAGTGACGACGCGATCGCCGATCTGCGTGCCCGAGCCGTCGTCTGACGGTTGACTCCCTTCACCAGGCAAGGAGCGAGAAAACATGCTCGATCAGCCGCTGGCCACCAGCAAGATGATCGCCGAGAAAGACGGGGCGATCGGCCGTCTGATCTTCAACAACCCGGCTCGTCACAACGCCGTATCGCTCGAGATGTGGGAGGGCGTGACCCAGATCATCGACGATTTCGAGCGGGACGACGCGGTCCGGGTCATCGTCGTCAGCGGCGCCGGCGGCCGGGCCTTTGTCTCCGGTGCCGATATCTCCGAATTCAAAGAAAAACGCGCCTCGGAGGAAGCGGTCGCCGCCTACGGCAAGATCTCCGAGGGTGCACGCCGGCGAATCCAGGACACCCCGAAGCCGACAATCGCGATGATTTCGGGCTATTGCATCGGCGGCGGTGTCGGTACTGCGCTGGCGTGCGATCTGCGGATCGCCGCCGAAGGCTCGCGGTTCGGGATCCCGGCAGCGAAGCTCGGGCTGGGCTATGCCTATGACGGCATCCGCAAACTGATCGATCTCGTCGGGCCGGCCTGTGCCCGCGAGATCTTCTACACGGCCCGCCAGTTCAGCGCCGAGGAAGCATTGCGCATGGGCCTGATCAACCAGGTCGTGCCGGGCGATCAGCTCGAAAGCTACGTCAAAGATTATTGCGAGATGATCGCCGCGAACGCGCCACTGACCGTGCGTTCGGTCAAGGTCATTGTACGCGAGGCGATGAAGGACGCGAGCGAGCGCGATCTGGCATTGTGCAAGCGCGTCGTCGACGAATGCTTCGCCAGCGAGGACTACGCCGAAGGCCGCACCGCCTTCATGGAGAAGCGTAAGCCGATCTTCAAAGGGCGGTGATCCCCGCCTACGGACATCTGCCATGAAGCTCCCCGCCCACAGCCGCTACGATTACGTGCCGATCCACAAGCGGCCGCAATACGAATGGCCCGAGGGCGCTCGGCTCGCCGTCACCTTCTGCAACAACATCGAATATTTCGCCTTTGGCGCGGGTCTTGGCGTCGACCCGTCGGGGGCGCCCGCTCCCCAAAGTCATCGTAACTATGCGTGGCGCGACTACGGTAACCGCGTCGGCCTCTGGCATTATCTCGATCTGCTCGACGAGTTTGGCCTGCCGGGAGCCCACAACGTCAACTCGGCGGTCCTCGAAGCCTGTCCGGACATCGTCGAACGACTCAACGGCCGGGGCGACGAATTTGTTGGGCACGGCCGGACCAATGCCGAACACCAGGATTCGCTGTGGGAAGAAGATGAGGCGCGGCTGATCGCCGAGTGCACCGAGGTCGTCTCCCGGCTCTCCGGCCGGCGTCCGGAAGGCTGGCTCGGCCCAGGTCTCGCGGAGAGCAGGGTCACCCCCGACCTCCTAAAGGAGGCCGGCTACCGTTATGTGATGGATTGGCCGGTCGACGATCAACCGATATGGATGCGCACACGCGCCGGGCCGATCCTGTCGGTGCCTTATCCGACCGAGCTCAACGATCTGCCGGCGCTGGTCAACCGCCGCCACACCGGTCGCCAGTTTGCCGAGATGATCATCGACCAGTTCGACGAAATGCTCGCGCAGTCGCGCAAATACCCGCTGGTCTTCGCCGTCGCGGTGCATCCCTTCATTATCGGGCAGCCGCACCGGCTACGCGCCTTCCGCGACGCCATCCGCCACATCATGCAGAACCGCGACGCGCTGTGGATCACCATGCCGGGCGAGATAGCGCGCTATTGCGAGAGCCTACCCAAGGGCACGGTTCCCGGCTCGGATTAACCTACCGCATCCTTCCTAACAGCGCCGCGGTCGGTTCAGCGTTGCGGTCTACCTGACCTGACCTTGGCTCTGGCCGTCCGAACACGAGCAACGCGCGCCGACGCGAAGCGAACTAGCGCGGAGGGAAGCCGGCGCCACAAAGGAGCATTGGCCGCTAGAGGTGACGCATTGGTAGGTGTAGTAGGAGGGCTGGGCGCTATCGCCAGGCCAGCCACTGCCGCTATTCGTCCCAAAACTCGGCGGAGGGTTATTGAACATACCGCCGCCAAACATACTGCCGGTGGGAGCACCGCTGCCCATGCCACCGGTCGTAGCGCCACCGCCCATACCACCGGTCGTAGCGCCACCGCCCATACCACCGGTCGTAGCGCCACCGCCCATACCACCCGTCACGCCGCCGCCCATACCACCGGTCATAGCGCCACCGCCCATGCCGCCCGTGGTGGCACCACCGCCCATGCCGCCGACCAGCACGACGGCGGCGTCGCCCTCGGCCGCATCGGTTGCGAAGGGATGAGACGGAGGGCCTGCGAAACGCGATTCACCGGCTGCCGACGGCCCAACGGAAATCGACGCTGTCACGATCAGCGCCAGGAGGGGGAGCAACTTGTCCATGAGACCCTCTTGTGGTTGTCTTGCCAAAGAGTAGGGTTAACCGGACTAGAAGGTATCGGCAGGCTGCATTCGCTGCAATACGCGAAAATCCGTACGATGAGTACCGTCTTCATCAGCTACCGAAGGGAGAACACGGCTGGAGAGGCAAGAGCCTTGTTCAATGATCTCGTCGCGCGGCTGGGCGAAGATTCTGTCTTCATGGATGTAGACAGCATCGCTCTCGGTCGCGACTTCCGCAGTGTACTACAGGAAACGACCGCCTCTTGCGACCTTATGCTGGTGCTGATCGGCAGAAACTGGGCCGATGCCAAGGATGAAGTGGGACGAGTTCGCCTCGAAAATCCCGCCGATTACGTGCGCCTGGAGATCGAAGCGGCGCTCAAGCGAGATATAGCGGTCACGCCCGTCCTGGTGCAGGGGGCGCACATGCCGGGGCCCGAGGACTTGCCTGCAGAGATCAGGGATTTGGCGTACCGCAATGGATTTGAACTCAGTCATAACCGGTGGGAGTCGGACGTTGGGGAAATGGCCCGGCGGCTGGATCTCGGCGTTCCCGCGGACGGCCATCACGTCAAGCACATCGCCCTCGAACAATCGGGACTGGCGCCTTCTGAGTCACGCGACATCTCTGCCGCGCCTGCTATTCCACGAGCCAAGCCGCAGCGGGAGCTATTGGGGCGGCGGGTTCTGCTGACGCGTCGACAAACATTGGGCGTTGCCGCGCTTGCCGTAGTCGGTATCGGCGCAGCCATTGCCGCGTCTTCGATAAGGAGGTTGATGTCGAGACCGTCGGTGCGGACCATCAGCTTCGAGGTCCCGAGCGTCGACGAGACGGGGATGCTGATCGAGCCTGGAAGATACTCGGCCGCAATATTTACCGAGGCGCTGGGCTTGAACGCCGGGCTCGATATGGTCTCGATCCCGGCCGGGGGCTTTATGATGGGCTCACCGTTGCAGGAACCGGAGCGGCAGCCGAACGAAGGTCCGCAACACCATGTCACAGTCGCTGCCTTCTTTATTGGCGCCTCTCCGGTTAACCAGGCGCAGTGGGCTGCCGTGGTATCGGCGCATCCTGATCGAATCCACGTGGACCTCGATCCGAACCCCTCCTTCTTCAAGGGCATCGACCTGCCGGTCGAGAGCATCACCTGGAACCAGGCCGACGAGTTCTGCTTGCGCCTCGCTGCGATCACTGGGCGCGCGTACCGGCTGCCGAGCGAAGCCGAATGGGAATATTCCTGTCGCGCCGGAACGGGGACGCCCTTTAACTTCGGACCGACAATCACCCCGGAACTGGCAAATTACTGCGGAACCGGTGGCGCCGTGTGCGGCGACAGCGGCGGCAAGAGCGTCGCCTCGGATGTCTATAACGATGTAAAATATGGTTCGGGCGCCTACGGTCAGGGCCCGGCCGGGATTTTCCGAGGGACGACGACGCGTCCGGGAACATTCCCGCCCAATCGATTCGGGCTGTACGACATGCACGGCAATATCTGGGAATACTGTCTCGACAAATGGGCAGATAGCTATGCCGATGCGCCGTTGTACGGCACCGCCTACCTTTCTGGACCGACGGACAGCCCGCGGATTTTGCGCGGCGGATCGTGGTCGCACAACCCGGCGATCTGCCGTTCTGCCTACCGGGATAGCCTTGACCCGAGCCTCTCTGGGTGGCAGGGCCGCATTGGCCTCAGGGTCGCCTGCACACGTTAGCGCCCGGCGAGACGTCAGTTTTCTGCTGCCCCGACCGCGCGGGCCGGTTCACCTGGCAGCTTGTCGCGCAGCCGCAGCATTGGGACAAAAGCGAAGGCTAATGCCGTGAATGCTGCCGACACCAGGATCAGCGGATCGAGCCGGCGGTTGAACATATGCTCATACAGGTACGAGCCGATATTGTCTGACAACGCCCCCGAGAAATTGGTGATCGACATCAAAGCGGCAAAGGCAAATCCTTCCGCTCGCTGCGGGCAGTAGTCCGCGGCCAGGCTCAAGGTCGCGACGAAGGCAATCATCCCGGCGAACCCGCTGAAAAAGTTGATCACCGCTGCCGCTGCTTCATTCCAGAGCAAAAGAAACGCCGCGGTCGTGAGGGTGCCGAACAGGATGCTCAGATTCAGCAGGGTTTTTGCGGTGATCCCCTTGAGAAACCTTCGGTACAACAATGCGCCGGTGATCCATCCGGCAGAGCTGATAGAACCGAGGATGCCGATGTATTCCTGAGAGAATTTTAGCTCGTCGGTCATGTGATAATAAAGCGGGGTACCCAAGCCGGGGCTGAGGTAATAGAGAAAAAGAAACGCTCCGACGAACCAAAGCTCTCTCAGGGTAAAGGCCACCAGCAGGCTGGAGAAGGTTTTCCTCATTTCCGGCAGGTCGATGCGGCTCTTGGGTTCGCTGATCAGAAACCATCCGGTCAAGACCACGGCGAGCGGGGCGACGGCGATGATGGCCGCGGCGGCATGCAAAGCAGCGGCCGGCGACAGCCGCTCGACCAGTTGACCGCCGATAAACCCGCTCGCCAAGGCAGCGATGTTGAACCAGAGCCATTGCTGATTGACGAAGGCATCGCTGGCGCCGAGCCTCTGGCCGTTCTCGACGAGAATGGCACCACATAGTGTGCTCGAGATCGCCATTGCGTAGGCCGTCAGCAGCAGAACAAAGATCAGCTGACTGGGCTGAGTAACTTGGGTAACCCAGCAATAGGCAACGGCTGCCGCAGCGTTGGCAAGAACGAGGTAGGCCTTGCGGCGGTAGCCGAAGAGCGGCAGAAAATCCGAAACGATCCCGTAGACCGGCTTGATGATCCAGGGGAGGTTGAGGATTGTCAGATACGCGGAGACCTGCACCGGGGTCCAGCCGAAGGTCTGCTTCAGATAATAGTTGAGCGGTTGGGCGATCAGGCCACCGGTCTGGCCGATCCCCTCGACGACATAGACCAGGCCGAAAAACCACATGAGCCGGCTAATCTGCCGGCTCTCGTCGGGTGGTGCGGCGCCGCGGGACGTCGCAGCGACCCTCAGGCGCGCTTATTTTACCGCGACGATGACTTCGATCTCGACCGGAATCCCGGCCGGCAGTGAGCTCATGCCGACCGCCGAGCGAGCGTGCCGGCCAGCCTCGCCAAAGACTTCGACAAAAAGATCCGAGCAACCATTGACAACTTTCGGATGGTCCGCGAAATCGGGTGCGGCGTTGACCATCCCAAGCACCTTGACGATCCCCTCGACCCGATCGAGATCGCCCAGTTCATCCTTGATCGCCGCGATCAATACCAAGCCGATCTGACGGGCGTGCCGATAACCCTCGTCGATCGACACGCCGGCGCCGAGCTTGCCCCTCGGCATTGTGCCGTCGGTGTTCTCCGGGCCTTTGCCGGAGAGATAGAGCAGATTACCGGCCCGCCTGGCGTGGACATAATTGCCGAGCGGGCTGCCGACCCTAGGCAGCGTAATGTTCAGCTCTTTCAGCCGTTGCTCGATGGTCATCTCTCATCTCCCAAGCGCTTAGTGGCGTATCATAACCATAAGAGCCGGACGCCACATCTTGTCACCGGCAACGGTACTTGCCGATCTGCGCGCTGCCATCTTGGTCGTAGGAGACCAGCTCGACACTCTTGCTCGACGATGCACAATGCGCTTGGGCAAGCGAGTCCGCGACCGAGCTATCCGTCTCGTCCGCATACCAGCGTAGCGTGATCGCATCGGGCGATTGCTCGAGGGTCCAAGGTGGCTCGCTACAGGCTGCGACGCCGAGCACCACCG
>Ga0310916_10002351_pt1 | contig 11539 bp, 9 predicted proteins | sample GREbulkMGLF176_FD_203444 | JGI IMG/M metagenome (GOLD analysis project Ga0310916, IMG submission 203444) | Lab enrichment of tropical soil microbial communities from Luquillo Experimental Forest, Puerto Rico - GRE.bulkMG.LF176 | ecosystem: Environmental > Terrestrial > Soil > Tropical forest >...
GTTAGTAAAACAGATGACAACTGATCGAAATTCAGGGCATCGCGGTGGTGGGCGGGAAATAACAGAGCTATCGTCCGTCATGCCCGGCAACGCAGTCAAGCTTGCGCAGACTGCGTAAACTTGTCTGCGCTGCCGGGCATCCACGTCTTGCTTTCCGACTATCAGGAAGAAAGACGTGGATGGCCGGGACAAGCCCGGCCATGACGACGGGGCGGCATCGAACGCTTGCTCCGTTTCCATTTTTCCGGAAACGGCGATAGCTTCGACGCCGGTATGTGCGAGCAAAATGCGGCTTGGTGGAAATGGCGCAGCCGGAACGTAAGCTCGTTGCGATTCTTGCCGCCGACGTGGTCGGCTACAGTCGGCTCATGGAGGTGGACGAGCCGGGCACGCTGGCGCGGCTCAAGACCCATCGCCTGGAGTTGGTCGATCCGGCAATCGCCAGGCATCGCGGGCGCATCATCAAGACATCGGGCGACGGGCTGCTGGTCGAGTTCCAGAGCGTGGTCGGCGCGGTCGAGTGTGCCAGCGAGATCCAAACAGGGATGGGGCGGCGCAATGCGGACCTCTCGCCCGCGCGCGCGATCCAGTTTCGTATCGGCATCAATCTCGGCGACGTGATCGTCGATGGCGACGACATTTTTGGCGATGGCGTCAACGTCGCCGCCCGCCTGGAGGGGCTCGCCGATCCCGGCGGCATCTGTGTCTCCGCCGCGGTGCGCGAGCAGGTCGGCGGCCGGCTCGACACGAGGTTCGAAGATCTCGGCGAGCAGAGCGTCAAGAACATCGCGCGGCCGATCCACGTCTACCGGGTCGCCGTACCCGCTGCGGGCGCTGCGCCGAGCGACGCCGGCGCGGGCGCCGGGAGGGCAGGGGCGAAGCCCTCCATCGCCGTGCTCCCGTTCAGCAATATGAGCGGCGATCCCGAGCAGGAATTCTTCGCCGACGGCTTGACCGAGGACATCATCACCGAGCTGTCGCGCTTTCGCGAGCTGCTCGTCATCTCGCGCAATTCCGTATTCGTGCACAAAGGCAAGGCGGTAAGGGTGCAGGAGGTGGCGCGCGAGTTCGGCGTCGACTACGTGGTCGAGGGGAGCGTGCGCAAAGCCGGCGACCGCGTGCGCGTGACGGTGCAGCTGATCGATGCCGAGACCGACGCCCATATCTGGGCCGAGCGCTACGACCGTGAGCTCAAGGACATCTTCGCGATCCAGGATGAGGTGACCGCGGCGGTGGTGGCGACGGTGAGCGGACGGGTCGAGGCCGCGGCCCATGAACGCGTCGCGCGCAAGCCGACCGAGAACATGGCGGCCTACGAATGCGTGCTTGCCGGCAAGATCCTGCACCATCGCTCCGGGCGCGAGGCCAACGCCGAAGCTCAGCGCCTGCTCGATCGTGCGCTCGCGCTCGACCCGAACTATGCGCACGCCCACGCCTGGAAAGGCTGCGTGATCGGTCAGAGCTGGATCCACGGCTGGGCCCCGGATGGCGAACTCGCCCTCAAGCAGGTGCGGCAGGAGCTCGAGACCGCGCTTGCGCTCGACGATAACGACCCCGATGTGCATCGCGTGCTGGCCGCGCTAAGCCTGACGTTCGAGAACCACGACAAGGCCGCCTATCACCAGCAGCGGGCATTGAGCCTCAATCCGAATAACGATCTCATCGTGGTGCAGCAGGGCGAGCTGCTCACCTGGCTCGGCCGCGCGGAAGAAGGGATCGACTGGATTCGCCGGGCGATGCGGCTCAATCCGTATCATCCCGAGCGTTACTGGAGTCATCTGGGCCGCGCCCAGTACAGCGCGCGCGCCTACGCCGATGCGATCGAATCGTTCAGCCGCATCGCGCGGCCGGATTACACCCACCACGCGTTTCTGGCGGCATCTTCAGCGCAGCTCGGAAACAAGACCGCGGCGGCGGCGCACGCAAGCGAGGTCAGCGCGCTCGAGCCGAGCTTCGCGATCAACAAATATCTCGCCACGCTGCACTACAAGAACGCGGCCGATCGCGAGCATTGCCGCGAAGGGCTGATCAAGGCCGGCCTGCCGGAGTAAAATGCGAGCAACGGGCGCGCCGCTGATCCGCCTCATCCTGAGGAGCGTGCGCAGCACGCGTCTCGAAGGATGGGGCGGCCCGGATCGGGGCGGCCTCATGCTTCGAGACGCGCACTTCGTGCGCTCCTCAGCATGAGGGCCGATCGGGATGCTACTCCCCCGGCAGCCGCACCGTGAACACCGAGCCTTTGCCGGGCTCGCTCGCGACCGTCACGTCGCCGCCCATCATGCGGGCAAGCTTGCGCGTGATGGCAAGGCCCAGGCCGGTGCCGCCGAAGCGCTGCGCGGTCGAGGCGTCGGCCTGGGTGAATTCCTCGAACAGTTTCGCCTGCTGCTCGGCCGTCATGCCGATGCCGGTGTCGGAGACGGCGAACTCGACGAAGCGCGCGCCGTCGCCGGCCCTGCGCGCGGCAAGCTTCACCTCGCCCGCGTTGGTGAACTTGCAGGCATTGCTGAGCAGATTGAGCAGGATCTGGCGCAGCCGCATCGGATCGACGGTGAGCGCCCCGAGATTCTCCTGTTGCTCGACCAGCAGGCGATTCTTGTTCTGTTCGGCCAATTGCCGAGCGGTGCCGATAACGTCGTCGATTAGCGGCTTCAATTGCACGATCTGCGGATTGAGCTCGAGCTTGCCGGCCTCGATTTTCGACAAGTCGAGCACCTGGTTGATCAGGCCGAGCAGGTGTGTACCGGCGCGGTGCACGCGGGTGAGCGGCTCCTGCGCCTTTTCCGTGCCGAAACGCGCGGCATGGCTGACCATCATGTCGGTCAGGCCGATAATGGCATTGAGCGGCGTGCGCAATTCGTGGCTCATGCTGGCGACGAACTGCGACTTGTACTCGCTCGCCAGAGCGAGCTGGCGGCTCTTCTCTTCCAGCTCCGCGGTGCGCGCGCGCAGCTCGCTGAGCAGCCGCGTGTTCTCGATGGCGATGACCGCCTGCGTCGCAAAGCTCTTCACCAGCTCGATCTGCTTGTCGGTAAAGGGGCGAACTTGCTGACGAAAGATGGCAAGCGCGCCGATCAGTTGATTTTCCTTGAGCAGCGGGACCGCGACGAAGGTGCGAGCGCGGGCGAGTTCGACAAATGCGACGCGCGCAGGGTCAGCGCGCTCGGTGTAGAGCCGCTCGGCTTTGACATCGGCAATGTGCACCAGTTGTTTCGATCGAGCGAGGCGCCCAAGACCGGTTTCGGGACCCAGCGGCGCGGCTCTGCCAGCAGCCACTCGGCAAACTTGGGGGGCACGCTCAGCAGTGCGACTGGTCGCCAAAAATCGTCGTCATAAAGGTACATGATGCCGAAGTTAGCCTCGCAAATACGAGTGGCGTTCTCCAACATTGAGTTGAACACCGGCTCCAGCTCTCCGGGCGAACTCGAGATGACGCGCAGCACCTCCGCTGTCGCCGTCTGCTGCTCCAGTGCCTCGGAGAGATCGGCGCTGCGTTGGCGCAGCTCCTCCAGCAAGCGTGCGTTCTCGATAGCGATAACAGCTTCGTGCGCGAACGTGCTCACCAGCGCGATCTCGCGATCCGTGAACGCTCGGGCGCTCAGGCGCCCGACCGTGATCACGCCGGTAGCCGTTCCGTCGCGCAGCAGCGGCACGCCCAGGAGCGCGCGGACACCGATATCTTCCAGCGAGCGGCCGCTATAGGCGGGATCCTGCAACGTGTCGGGGATGTTGAGCGCTTGCCCGGCTTGCAACGTGCGGCCGACGATTGATCTTCCGCTTGGTTCCAGCGCAAGCTGTTCCAGCCGCTGCCTGAACTGCGGCGTCAATCCATAGGCTGCCGCCAGATGGTAGGGCTCGCCGCGCGCGCGCCAGATGATCGCACTATCCGCCTCGCACAGGCGGGCCGCCGAGGCAACCAGGTCGTCGAGCACGGTCTGCAGGTCGAACGTGGAACTCGAAACGACGCGCAGCACTTCGGCGGTCGCGGCTTCCCGCTCCAGCGCGGCGTTGAGCTCGCGGGTGCGCAGCTCGAGCTGTTCCTGCAGGTCGGCCTGGGAGGGAGCGCGCGCGGCTTCGCCCGGTGCGCTGCCCGCGGCCACGGCTTTACGCGGACGCGCGGTTCGGGCGTCCGCTTTCCCAGGTCCCATGAAGTGCTCCGATGCCGCTCGCTCGATCTTATGCAAAGTATAAGGTAGGAGCCATGCCGGCATTTCAGCGAGGAGCTGCCATGAAACTTTCGCGCCGTCGATTGCTGCGTGTAGCAACGGGTGCCGTCGCGCTCCCGGGGTTCTGGTCAAGCGCCAGGGCGCAAGCCTATCCGGCACGACCGGTGCGGGTCATCGTGCCGTTCGGGCCCGGCGGTCCGACCGATGTGTTCGCGCGGCTGATTGCGCAGAAATTGTCGGAGCAGCTCGGTACGCAGTTCTACGTCGAAAACATCGGCGGTGCCGGCGGCAATATCGGAGCGGGGCGCGCCGCGCAGGCGGCGCCGGACGGCTACACCATCCTCGTGGACGGCGCCAATCTCGTGCTCAATCCCGCCCTCTACCCGCACGTCTCCTACGATCCTGCCAAGGACTTCGATCCGATCACGATCGCGGTCAGCGCGCCGGCGATCCTCACCGTGCACCCGACGGTCGCCGCGCAGACGGTCAAGGAGCTGGTCGAGCTGATCAGGGCCAATCCCGGCAAATACAGCTTTGCCTCCCCCGGGACCGGCACGCCGCCCCATCTCGTCGGCGAACTGTTCCGCCTGTCGCTCAACCTCGACCTCGTGCACGTGCCGTTCAACGGCGGCGGGCTGGCGATCAGCTCGACGGTCGCGGGTCACACGCCGATTTCGTTCGGCTCCATGGCGCCGGCGGTGCCGCTGGTCAAGGAGGACAAGCTGCGCGCGCTTGCCGTGTCCAGCAAGGCGCGCTCGCAGGCGCTGCCGGATGTCCCCACGATGACCGAAGCGGGCTTCCCCGAGGTCGAGGGCGAATCGTGGTTCACCATGGTGGTGCCGGCGGGAACGCCGAAGGACGTCATCGCGCTGCTGCATCGGGAGATCGTCCGGGCGATCGCGCGGCCGGATATGAAGGAGCGTCTGGCCACGCTGGGCTACGCGCCGCTCGCCACGACGCCCGCGGAAGCCGCGGCCCAATTCAGCACGGAAATGGCGAAGTGGACGAAAGTCATTCGCGCCGCGGGCATCAAGGCGCAGTGACGGCGATTGCTATCCTTGGCTAAAAATTTGGCCCCGCACGCGCCGGTACGCGGCGGGGCCAATCCGCTTAAACGACGCGTCAGCTCATTTGACCTGCGTGCACATGAACGAGCTGATCTGCTTGTCCCAGCCTTCGAGGTTGGCGTACTGGCCCGGCGGCAGCCGCACCATTTGTCCGCCGTAGTCCGGCTCGGAGTAGAAGTCCCAGGTGCCCGACTTCACGTCGAGCGAGGAGATCTGCTTGTCCCAGCCGTAGTCGCTCAGCCGCGGCTGATCGGCCGCGACATCCGAGGACGTGCCGGTGAACGCGACTTGCGAGTAGATGTCGACCAGGCAGCCCTGCGCCATCGCGGCGGCGACCGGCTGCGCCGCGCCCACGGCCTGGCCGGGCACTGCGCCGGCGGCCACGGCCGGCGCGGCCTTGCCGCGCGGATAGTACGCGACGCATTGCGGGACGAGGACGCCGGTATCGGTCGGCACATCCTGCCACCGCAAGCGGTATCCTTCTGGACTTACGCCCGAGCAAACCGGCTCCGCCAGCGCCACGTACCCCCACGGGTCGTATTCCAGGCCGCCGACCCAGACCGCGGGGATTACGGCAAGCGCGGCGAGCGAGACCCACGCGCCGGCCCACCAGATCTGGCGCGGGCCGCGGAAGATATTGACGTAGCGGCCGTTGATGACGCCGATATTGCCGGGCGCCGCTTTGAAGCCGCCCGGAGGCGCCTTCAGCCCGCCGACCGGACCGGGCTTAAGGCCCGCTGGTCCAGCCTTTAGCCCAGCGGCTCCAACCTTTCCTAAACTTCCCGCTCCACCCGCGACTTTGTTGCCCGGTCCTTGCTTGATGCCGCCGGGACCGAGCTTGCTGGTGCCGCCGTTGATGACGCGCGAGGTGCCGAGATTGGCGGTGCCGACCTGCTTGCCGATGCCCGGCTTGCGCACGTTGGAGATCTTGGTCGTGTTCGTCTTGCTGACATTGACGTGGCGGCCGCCCTTGCTGACCCGGCTCACCCGCGTGTTGGTCACCTTGGTGGTTCGCGTGCCCTTGCTGACGCTGCGCGAAACATTGACGTGCCGGGCGCTGACAGTGGACCGGCTCATTGTGCGGCTGCCGCCGCCCATCGAGCGCATGCCGCCGCCGCCGCCGCCCATCGAGCGCATGCCGCCGCCGCCGCCGAAACTATGTCCGCCACCGCCGCCGCCACCACGCATCGCTGCATTGGCCTGGTCGGCGACAAGAATGAGCGAACTCGCGAACAGCGCGAACGCGCCGGCCGCGAGGACCGTAGCAATCCTTTTCATGATGGAGCGCTCCCTCAGGAAGGTTCGATGGGGGATCATCGGACCAACAAACAAGCATAGGCCTTCGCGCGTCGCCGCGTCAAACAGCGGCTCACATAGGCGCGGCCTATCGGCGGCAATCGTTAATCGACGCTACTCGCTCTGGTCGAATGCGGCGATCTTCCACGCGCCATCGGCGGTCTTCGCGTAGCATAGCCGGTCGCTATCCATGGGACGCGCGACGGCGGCGGGAATCCAGCCGGTCTTTCCCGAGGGAAGCAGCACCTGCAGGTGGGTGGGGGTGGGCGCCGGCTGGCCTTGCGGCGCCGACGGATGCGCGCCGATCACCGGCAGCGCCACCGTGCCGAGTTTGGCGATCGGCGCGCCGGTATCCCCTGGAGCCTTGGCGACGGCGACGTCGGTCATGGTGAAGTACCAATCCGCCTGCTCCTCGCCGGATTCGATGCGCTTGCGCGCCCGCTCGAAAACCTGCTCGTCGTTGAGCTCCGCCGCGATCGGGCCGCACACGAGGTTGCCGCTGTCGCTCGCCCGGTAATAGGTGCCGTCGGCGGCGAAAGCCGCGAGCGAGTCCCAGAACGGGCCGCCGTCGACGCCGCCGTCCTGCTCGGCGCCGTCCTTGCGAAAGCCGAACACGACCTTGAAATTGTGCAGTGCATCGCGGCCGAGATCGAACCGGTCGACGAGCTTGGCGTCCTCGGTCCAGACGAAGGTCGGCCCCACCAGTGCAAACAGCGCGGCCTCGTTCTTGTCGGCGGCGGCCTTGGTCAACGCGTCACGCAGCTTCTGGAAATCCGCGTCGGGCTTGTAGGCCTCGCTGACCGTCACCTTGACCTCGGGATAGGAGACATTTTTCAGCGCGGCAGCGGGTGGCGCGGCGAGGACCAGCGCGAGCGCGGCGAGGCCTGCTGCCAAACGATAGGAATGCATTGGAATATCCTCCGGTCCTTGTCGCGATTTTTAACCGAATGGCCCGCCAACACGAGCCGTGCACCGATGGGTGGACGCGACCTATTACTGCACATTCTTTGCCGCAGGTGGAGTCTCCTGCCGCCTAGCTCGGAGCTCTGGAGCGTGTTAAAGGCCGTCGGCGGGTGACATAAGCCGGCTGGAGGGGTCTGTCGTGAAGATTTGTTTGCTTGGAAGCGCTGCGTTCGCAGCGCTGGCGATGCCCACGCTCTGCGCGCGCGCCACCACCTTCGGCACTTGCGTGTGTTAATGTTAGCGAGGCCCAATGCTAGGTAGATGGCAAGATGAGAAGCCAGATTGCGGCAGCCTTATGCTTGGCGGGCTTGGGATTTGTGACGTCATCCCTGCTTGCCACTGCTCAACAAAAAACTGCAAAGGCTTGTCTCAACGAGTGGCGAGCCAGCCGGGGCGCAAATCAGATTACGGCAAAGACCCATGTGGGTCGCTGCCGCGTTGCTGGCGCCGCAATTAATAGCCAACGTTATTCCTCCATCAAGGATCTCATGGAATCCATCATTGATCCGTCTGCCGACGCACTTTGGGGGGCGGTGAGGACCGTGGTGGACAAAGAGGGCGTTCATGAAACCTTCCCCAAGACGCGGGAGGAATGGCTTGAAGTACGCCGAGCCGCCGTGCGGATCATTGAGGGAGCCAACCTGCTTATCATGCCAGGGCGCGAAGCCGCCCCACCCGGGACCAAATCGGAAGCTCCGGGGGTTGAGCTAGAGCCCGCCGAGATAACCGCGCTCGTCAAGAAAAATCGAAAGAAGTTTGATGCATTTGCTGACGAGTTGCGATTTGTCGGCTGGGAAGCGCTAAAGGCTGCTGACGCGAAGAACGCCGGCCTGCTCATGGATGTCGGTGGGAAGATGCAGGAGGTCTGCGAGCGTTGCCATAAAGCCTTCTGGTATCCCAATCAGAAGCTGCCGTAGCTTGATGAGCCCACGACTACTAGGCAGCTCTGCGATCGGAGAGTGTCTCGTCTGACAAAACCATACCGAACCAGTCGATACCGCCGAATTTCGTCCGCTAGACAGAGAGTTTACGGCCGACAATAATCATACCTGCTTGGCGAGTTTCGCCCGATCGTATGGGTTCCTCTGTCTGCTTTGGGCAGGAGGAGGCACGCGATGCGCGCTCAACTTCTGACGTCGATCGGAGCGGCGGGGGTGTTTGTGTCGCTGCTCGTGCTATCGAGCCCGATGCAGACCACAGCCCAGAATGGGGCTGGTCCGGTATTGATGACGCCGTGGGGCGAACCCGACCTGCAGGGAATTTGGACTGTTGAGTCCGATACGCCTCTGCAGCGTCCTGCCAAATATACAAACCAGGAATTTTTCACTGAAGCGCAGCGCGCCGAGTTGGATCAAGCGCGAGGAGCGCTTCTCGGCAACAACAAGCGTGAGGAGCGCGGGACTGAAGCCGACGTTTCTGGCGCCTATAACGGGGTGTTCTTGAGCGTAAAGCGTACCGGCCTGCGTACATCGCTGATTGTGGACCCGCCCAACGGCCGGCTTCCTCCGCTCACGCCAGAGGCCGCAAAAATTGCTGCGGCCGATCGAGCATTCCGGCTTGCCCTGTTGCAATCGACCGAGACATGTCGGACCAATGCGCCGGCCTGCGCCGGAGGCAAGTACGATCCGACGCCCTCGCCGCGGCGGGCAGAGCTGCCGCCTCGCTACAATACGACACGCATGAATCGTAATGATGGTCCGGAGGACAACTCCTCGTTGGAACGCTGCTTGATGAGTGGCTTGCCCGAATTCGGAACCCCGTTTGGTGGGAGCTTCCGGCGGATTGTGCAGACTCTAGGTGGCGTCTCGATGTTCTACGATGTGAGCCAAGGCCAAGGCTGGCAACGCAACATCGTCATGAATGGGAGTCCGCATCTGCCGGCCCACATCCGCCAGTGGTTCGGCGACTCGCGCGGCCATTGGAACGGCAATACGTTGGTCATTGACGTCACGAATTTTAGCCCAAAAACCGATTTTCAGGGTTCGCGCGAAAACTTACACCTAGTCGAGCGCTGGACGCGCGTGGGGCCAAACTCGCTCGCCTACGAGGTCACAGTCGAAGATCCAACCGTTTGGACACGTCCATGGACCGCCAAGCAGGAATTTACCAAACAAAGCGAGCACGAAAACAGAATCTATTACGAGCCGCGCTGCCAGGAGGGAAACTATGGTCTCCCCGGGCTGCTGCGGGGACGGCGCACAGAAGAGCTTGCTTTTAGGGAGGGACGAGGTCCTGATCCGGCAACCATGGACAACTCACGAGGTGTGGCGTCCCTTGAAATGGATCCATTTCGATAACACGGGGATGGCAGGAGGGAGGAATTTCATGCTCGACCATCTCTCGTGCTCGAGGCTAACGGTCGCTGCTTGTACGGCTGCTGTCGGCGCCCTCATCTTGGTATGTGCTGCTGAGACCACGGCTCAAGCGCCCTCACTAAAAACACCTTGGGGCGAGCCGGACCTGCAAGGGATCTGGACGGTCGAATATGACACGCCCCTGCAGCGCTCCTCCCGATTTGCAAATCTGGAATTCTTCACGGAGGCCCAGCGGGCCGAACTAGATAGACTCCGCTCGCAGATACGCGGCCGCGATATGCGCGGGGAACGCGGGAGCGAAACTGATGTCGCCGGCGCCTATAACGACGTGTTTGGGGCCATGAAGCGCACCGGCAAGCGTACGTCGGCGATTGTCGATCCGCCCGATGGCCGAATCCCATCGATGACGCCGGAGGCACAGAGGATTGTCGCCGAGGATCGAGCCTTTCGTCTTGCCCTGATGCGAGCGACGCAAACCTGCAAACTGCAGTTACCGGGATGCGCCGGCGGGAAGTACGACCCTAAGCCTGCCGTTGAGCTGCGCGAGATGCCTGCCCGCCGTTACAACACCGCACGCATGAACCGACATAATGATCCGGAGGACGGGTCACTGGCGGATCGTTGCTTGACGATCGGCCTGCCGGAGTTCGGAGCCGGCAACGGGGGTGGCAGCTTCCGCCGAATCGTGCAGACGCCTGGCGGTATTACGATCGCCTACGACGTTGGCCAAGGCCAAGGGTGGCAGCGAAATATCGTCATGAATGGGAGTCCGCACCTACCGGCTCACATGCGTCAGTGGTTCGGCGACTCACGCGGCCATTGGGAGGGTAATACGCTGGTGGTTGACGTGACGAACTTCAGTCCGAAATCCGACTACCGGGGCTCGCGCGAGAATTTGCACTTGATCGAGCGCTGGACCCGTACCACCCCGACCACGATTGAGTACATCGTGACGATCGAGGATCCGACGGTTTGGACTCGTCCCTGGGCTGTCACGCAGGAGTTCACCAAGCAGGACGAAAAGGCAAACAGGATTTATTACGAGCCTCGCTGCGTTGAAGGAAATATAGGCTATCCCGCGGTGCTCAAGGCGGCGCGCCAGGAAGACCGCGAGTTTGCGGAGGGACGCGGGCCGGATCCGCTGACGAAGGACAATGCATCTGGGGGTGCCACCTTCGATCCGCTGGACCAATAATCCCATAGTGCAAGGGGGACTCCTCATGTTCGATCGCCGCTCAGGTTCCATGATCGTGGTCGCCGTCACTGCGGCCGCACTCGGCGCCCTCATTGGCATGTCGATTACGCCAACGACCGGCCAGTCGCCCGCGGGGAGGACGGCCCGCATCGAGGGCAAGCCCAACTTGAGCGGCATTTGGCAGGCCAACAACGAAGCTAACTGGGATTTGCAGGCACATTCGGCGCTTCCCGCCGCGGTCACTCAACAAGGCATTTATCCTTATGACTTTGCGCGGGTGCCGGCTGCCCCGGTTCTGGCGCTGGGCGCCGCCGGCTCTGTTCCCGGATCGCTCGGGGTGGTGCAGGGGGACGGGCAGATTCCCTACAAGCCGGACGCCGTGTCGATCAGGAAAGAGAACGCGGAACGCTGGACTGACCGTGATCCGGAACTGAAGTGCTACCTGCCGGGCATTCCGCGCGCGATGTACCTGCCGCATCCTTTTGGGATCACGCAAAGTACGAACAAAATCCACATTGCCTACGCGTTCTCTAATACAGC
>Ga0310916_10002376_pt1 | contig 11506 bp, 9 predicted proteins | sample GREbulkMGLF176_FD_203444 | JGI IMG/M metagenome (GOLD analysis project Ga0310916, IMG submission 203444) | Lab enrichment of tropical soil microbial communities from Luquillo Experimental Forest, Puerto Rico - GRE.bulkMG.LF176 | ecosystem: Environmental > Terrestrial > Soil > Tropical forest >...
GAATTCGGCGCCCTTGCCCTTCAGCTCCGCGACGACATCGTCGATGCCGCTGACGCGTAGCCCGATATGCTCGAGCCCGAGATAAGGCGGTTGCGGCGGGCCGGTTACGGCCTGTTCTGGCGGAACCTGGGCGATGAACACGGCTACCCCGCCGAGATTGAGGTCGAGGCGCGGCCTGCCGTCCGACTGCACCGAGCGGATGATCTCGGCCCCGAACATCTTCTCGTACCAGCGTGCGGTGGCTTCCGCGTCAAGGCTGCGCAGATGGATGTGGTCGTAGGTAAAGGCGGTCATGCGTCTCTCCCCTTTTTCAATCATGCCACACTCTAGGCCGAGGCCCCGTATCGACGCCAGCGGAGTTGTGGTTCAGGCGCGCCACGAACGGTCGGGCGACGTCTCTCGCGCCAGGCGGCGTGGCTCTCCTTGGCATCTTCGGTAATCGACAAGGCCATAAAGCGATAAAGGTCGATGTAGGCAGCGTCGGCGACGTTGGGCATGTCGAGCCCCCGGGTTCAGTGATTCCTTGGCCAGTCGAGAGGCGAGTGGCGGCAGGTCGGCCAGCCGCTCGGCAATGGTTGTTGTCTGCGTCATGAGCTCGGCGTGGGGGACCAGCCACTGTGCAAGACCAAAGCGGAACGCTTCTTCGGCTTTCATCGGGTACCCCATGGCGACCTTCATCGCCTGGCCCTTGCCGACCCAGCGCGCCAAGCGGACGATCCCGCCATGATTCGGTAGGATCCACAAGGCAACTTGTGGCAAACGCCACTCCGCGCGGTCGGAGGCGATGATCAGGTCACAACAATAGGTCACGATGCAGCCGATGCCGACGGCATAGCCGTTGACCGCGGCGATGACGGGCTTCGGAAACTCGCTTAGCACTTGGCCGGCAGAGCGGTGCCGCTGCGGCAGGCCCTTGATAAAATCCGCCATCGAACCATGCGCGTGCGTGCGCGGGTTCTTGAGATTGGCGCCGGCCGAAAACGCGCCGCCCGCCTCGTCGCCGGTCAGCACGGCGACCCTGATCTCGGGATCCGAGGCCATCTCGTCGCAATGCCGGGTGATCTCGTCGTTGAAATCCTCGCCCCAGGCGTTGCGCGCCTCGGGACGGCTTAGGGTCAGCCAACCGACATGACCGCGTTTTTCGTAAGGCACCGGCATCGCAAGCTCCGTTGACCGAAAAGCAACGGCTCCAATCTTGCGCTCGCGCCGCGCATGATTGCATCCACAATCCGTCGGGTGTCGCAGGTTGGCCGAAGTTGGTAGGTTGCCCTCGATGAGCGCGAGCCGGTTTCCCGACAGCATCGAAAGCCCATCCTCTTGGGTGGCAGCGGCGACTACGACGGCCATCCTGGCGATTTCCTATGGCGCCCCACTGCTGGTCGTCGTCGGGCTCAAGCCGATCACCGCCTCCCTCGGCACCGACCGGTCGGTCGTAGCGCTGGCCGGCGCGCTGGTCTGGGTCGGAACCGGGATGGGCGGCATCGTCATGGGCCGGGTGGCCGACCGGATAGGCGTGAGATCGACGGTTGTCTTCGGTGCCGTGATCGCGGCTCTAGGCTTGGCCGTCTCGACCACCGGTGAGGTGTGGGCGTTCTTTCTAGGGCACGCCATTCTGGTCGGTCTTTTGGGTAACAGTGCCCATTTCCCGCCGCTGGTGGTCTATATCAGCCGCTGGTTCGACCGGCGGCGCGGCGCCGCAGTCGCGTTGATCTCGTCCGGCCAATATGTCGCCGGCATGCTGTGGCCGACCGTTTTCGAACGCGCGATGACGCGATTCGGCTGGCAGGCGACGATGCTGGGTTATGGCGTGGTGGTGGCGGCGACGATTTTGCCGATGGCGTTCTTTCTGAAGCCGCCGCCACAGCCGAGCCGATCTGCCGCGGTCGGGGCAGGTAGGCGGCGCAATGGGCGGACATTGGGCTTGCCCGCGAACCTCGTCCAAACGCTGCTGAGTGCTGCAGGATTTCTGTGCTGCGTGCCGATGGCGATGCCCGCCGCGCATCTCGTCGCATTCTGCACCGATATCGGGATTCCGGCGACGCACGGGGCGGCGATGTTGTCGGTGCTGCTCGGCAGCGCCTTTGTCAGCCGGTTGTTCTGGGGATGGCTGGCCGACCGGATCGGCGCGCTCGGCACCTTGCTCGCCGGCTCGGCGTGCCAGGCCTTGGCGATTGCCGCGTTCACGGCGACCCAGGACGAAGCCGGGCTATTCGCTGTCTCGGCCGTTTATGGGCTCGGCTTCAGCGGCATCGTCCCGGCCTATGTGCTGGCAGTCCGCGAGCTGTTCCCCTACACCGAGGCATCGTGGCGGGTGCCGACCTTGCTGTTCGTCAGCATGTCCGGGATGGCCTTCGGCGGCTGGTTCGCCGGCGCGCTATACGATCACTTCGGTTTCTATGCGCCGGCGTTCGCAGTGGGCGCCCTGTTCAACGTAGCGAACCTGCTCATCATCGGGTTCCTCGTCACACGGCAGGCGCGGGAGCGGCACCTACCCGCGGTGCTCCCGGCCTAATTGCCCTGACACAGCCGTAAGGCCGCCACTTTGACCAGCTTGTGGATCACCCGCAGGCGCCTCGGCGGCGGCTCCTTCGAGAACCGCCCCCAGGTTCGGCCCGAAAGCTCACCGACATAGATGTTGCCGTGCGCGTCGACGGCCATACCGTGCGGCGAGGTGAACTGCCCGGGGGCGAGACCGGCGTGCATCTTGCCGAGCCGCGCCAGCACTTTGCCCTTGGAAGTATGGATGCTGACGCGCGGGCCGATATTGGGCCAATCCCGGTTGATCTCGCCGGAAGGACCGCCTTCGCCGATATAAACGAGCGGGTCAGGGCCGGCCGCCATGCACATACCGTTCGGCCGGTGCAGGTTGTTCCACTGGGTCTCGAACTTACCGTTGCCGTCGAATACCTGGACCCGGTGGTTCTCGCGGTCGGCGACATAAACCCAGCCGTCGGGGTCGCAGCAGATGTTGTGCGGGACGTTGAACTGACCCGGGTCGGTGCCAGGTTCGCCCCATGACATCAACAATTTGCCCTCACCGATATATTTGTGAATCCGCGCATTGCCGTAGCCGTCGGAGACGTAAAGATCACCCCGCGGCGACAGGGCGGTATGCGTGCAGTGGTGGAACGGCTCGCCGCTCATATAGGGCTTGGGCTCGCCGGGCACGCCCAAGGTCATCAGCACCTTGCCGTCGAGCGTGCATTTGCGCACGGTGTGGTCGCCGTCGTCGGTCAGCCAGATCGTGTCGTCCGAGCCCATATGGACGCCGTGCGGCTCACAATGCGGCCGGGTGAACACACCTTCGCCCCAGGTGCGCAGCAGGTTGCCGTCGGCGTCGAACACCGCCACCGGATGCTCGCCGCGGTTGAAGGCGTAGACCCGGTTCTGCCGGTCGACCCCGACCGCGGCGCAGTCACCCAGCGTGATTTCCTCCGGCACCTTCGCCCAGTTCTCGTGGACTTCGAAGGTGTATTCGCCGCTTCCGAGCTGAACTGGCATGCGTCCTCTCCGTTGTGGTGTTCGCCGAGCCGAGGGCCATCTTAGGTAAGGAAACGCAAATCAGGCGAGCGCTGCGCGCGGGTTAATTCCTCTGGCGCCAATAGTCAGTCATGCTTACGATGTTGCTCGACACCTGCGGAGGAGCACGAGGAGCCCGCGATGCCAGAAAAGCTGATTTCCGGCGACAACCACATCGATCTTACCTATTTGCCGCCCGACCTGTGGTCGTCCGAGGTGCCCGCGAGATGGAAGCTGTTGGCGCCCCGCGTCGAGGAGATGGAGGACGGTCTCCACTGGTTCGTCGAGGCCCAGGACAAGGGGATGTGGAACGGTATCGGCCCTGGGTTTCTCCGGTATCAGAGAGGGATGTTCGGCCATATCGACGAGATGAAGGACCTCGGCTTCGAATGGAACTACCAGCGTGGGGCGAAACCGCGGCCGACGACGCCGGAGCTGCGTCTCGCCGATCTCGACCGCGACAATCTTGCCGGCGAGATCGTCTATGGCTGCCTGATGATCAATGATCTGATCGCCGACGCGCCGCTGCGCGCCTGGTCCGACAAGATCTACAATGACTGGGTCGCCGACTTCGCCAAGCGGTCCGACCCGAACCGCGTCTTCCCACTGGCGATCATCCCTAACACCGATCCCATCGAGGCCGCCGCGGAGGTCAGGCGCTGCGCCAAGATGGGGCTGCGCGGTGGCGACCTCGCCTTCAAACGCATGACCCCGCCGCTCTATACAGATGGCTGGTATCCGCTGTGGGAAGCGGCGGCAGAATGTCGCTTCCCGATCTCGTTCCACTCGACCGGCTTCAAGGCATTGCGCGCGCCGGACACACCGGAAATGGAGAAGAAATATTTCACCCAATGGCGCCTGGTGCGCTCGGCCTTGTTCCAGCTCGACACGATGGAGGTGCTGGTCTCGCTCTTGGCATCGGGCGCCTGCGAGAAATACCCCGACTTCAACTTCGTGCTCGGCGAGTCGGGCGTGACTTGGCTGCCCTACGTGTTCGACCGCTTGGACACCGAATATGCCGACCGCGGGCGGGCCCTCGGCTTCAAACTCAAGCCCAGCGACTATTTCCGCCGCCAGGGCTACGTCACCTACCAGCAGGACCAGTATCTCGAGCCGATCATCCCGCTAATCGGCGAAGACAACATTATCTGGGGCGCCGACTATCCGCACCCCGACTGCATCTGGCCGAACTCGCTCGAGACGCTCGACAAGAACCTCGCGGCAATCTCGCCGAGCGTGCGCCGCAAGATTACCAGCGAGAACGTGACCCGGCTCTACCACCTCGCCTGAAGCGAGGCCCCACCCCTACCCGAAACGCCGGGGAGGGGTGGTGCCAAATACAGCGAAAATCGCGGCTGCACGACCGAAACACCCTATCGGACCGCTTCAATAGCCAGCCCGATCAATCGGTTAGGGTGAAAATTGCGACGCCCTGGAACAACGAAATCGGCACCGCAGATCAACGGAAATTGCACGCCCCGGAGGGAGCGAAAAACAACGCAATAGAGCGGCTGTTGCAACCCTACGATTCAGTCGCCGTCGTCGGGTCGATCATCCGCCGGACTTCGGTAATTTTGTCCGCCGGAAAGCCGCTGCGCTTGGCGTGCTCGCGGATGATTGCCTCGTCGTTGGCGAGGTAGACGCAAAAGGTCTTGTCGGCGGCGACGTAGCTCTCGACCCATTGGATGTCGGGGCCGAGTTCCCTCAGGGTCGCGTTCGACTTTTGCGCGGCCTCGCGCAGGGCCTGCCGCTCGGCGCTGCCGATCGCCGGCAACTCGCGTTCGATGATGAACTTGCGCATGGGTCCTCCCTTCGGTGATGGCGGCTCATAACAAACAGAATTACGACCCGGCGGTAAAGCGCGGCATCACCTTCTCCGCGAAGAGCCGCATCGAGGCCTGCGCCGCGGCGAGCGGCATGATGTTGAAATTGACCTGCAATGAGGCGTGCTCGAAACCGCCGAACGCGTCTCGGCAGCGCTCGATCGCGGCGATGATCTCGTCCGGCGAGCCGATCCAGGCGGCACCGCTCGCGATCTGGTCGGCGGCCGTCGATCGGCGCAGCTTGTCGATCATCCGGTCGTAGCCCGGATAGTCGGCCGAGGTGCGGCCGTCGAGCCAGTCGCCGGCGGCCTCGACCAGCGAGCACAGATAGGCGTCCAGAAGCGGAGCGGCGACAGCCCGAGCACGCACCCCGTCCGAATCGCAGAACATGTGAAAGGCGAGCATGACCTCACCTTTGCCCGGATGGCCGGCCTCCTTCCAGGCCGCGCGATAAGCGCTGAGCCGTTCACGCATCAACGCGCCGGTGAGCGGGATCGCCATGATCGAATGACCCATCCGCCCGGCGAAGGCGAAGGAATCCGGGGTGTTTTGCGCGGCGATGTAGAATTTTGGACGCGGCTTCTGCGTCGGGCGCGGCAGCGAAGTCGTGTTCTCGATCGTGTGAAACTGGCCGCCATGGGTCACGTTCTCGCGGGTTAGAAGCAGTTCGACTTGTTCGAGGCCCTCGCGGAAGCGGGCCACCGATTCATCGGGAGATCGGCCGAAGCGGCGGAACTCGTGCGGCAGAAAGGCCCGGGCAAAGCCGACGTCGAGCCGCCCGTCGCTGATCGCATCCAGCATGCCGATTTCACCCGCGAGCTTCAGCGGATGGTTAAAAATCGGTAATACCGCACCTGTGACCAGGCGCGCACGGCGCGTGCGCTGGGCAGCTGCGGCGAGAAACAGCATCGGGTTGGGGCTGTACCCGCCGTAGTAATGAAAATAATGCTCGACGATGCGTATGTGCGAAAACCCGAGCTTCTCGGACGCTTCCGCGAAGGTGAGTGCGTCGCGAAAATAGTCCGCAGCGGATTTCTGCTCGGGCCTGACGTCGGGAAAAAACTGCACGGCGAATTGCATTTGATCCACCGCAGGCGTGGACGCTACCCACACATTGGTCATTCCCGCGAGGGCGCCCCCGGGTTATGCCGATGCCGGACCGTCGCGAGCGAAGCCCGGGGGTAGGGGCCGCCGAGGCTCTATCGGTCGCCCTGGACCCGCTTTCGCGGGGGTGACCGGTAACACATCGATGCAGCGCGTGTCATCCTCACGCGGCCTCTTGACGGTTGCCGGCAGTGAGTGATCCGATCATCGGGACAGGTCTCGAACGGAGTCGAACAATGGCGGAAACGGCGATTTGGAACTTCAAGCAACTGGCACACCACGAGCTCGACGGCTTCGGCGGCATCGGCGAGGGCATGTCGATCCAGGTCGCCAAGGACGGGCGCCGCATTCTGTGGCTCGCCCATGAGAGCGCGCCGAAGAACTTTACCGCGGTCGATGTCAGCGATCCGCGCGCACCAAAGCTGGTCGCGCGCGCCGACCTGCCGCAATCCCATATGCGCTCGAACTCGCTCGAAACCGTCGGCGACATCATGGCGGTCGCCTATCAGACCACAAAGCAGGGGCTGCAGCCCGCCGGCTTCGAGCTGTTCGACATCTCGGTGCCGGAGAGCCCGCGCTCGATCACCTTTTTCGACTGCTCGGGGCCGAATTCGCGCGGCGTCCACCAGCTGTGGTTCGCCGACGGGCAATACATTCATATGAGCTCCGGCTCGCCCGATTTTGTGCCGACCCATCCAAAGGACGACCAGTTCTACCGGATCATCGATGTTAAGAACCCCACAAAGCCGGTCGAAGCCGGCCGCTGGTGGCTGCCTGGGACAAAAGAAGGCGACAGCGACCCGCCGCCCGTACGCCATCCCGAACATGCCGACACCGGCTTTCGCCCACACAACACCAATGTCTATCCCGAGCGCCCGGACCGCGCCTATCTCGGCTATATCGACGGCGGGCTGGTGATCCTCGATATTTCCGACATGGCGCATCCGAAGATGGTGTCGCGCTGGGACTACCACCCGCCCTATTTCGGCTTTACCCATACGGTCGTCCCGTTCTTTGACCGCAATCTGCTGATCGTCAGCGACGAGTGCACGCGCACCGAAGGGCAAGATTGGCCAAAGCTCGTCTGGATCGTCGACGGGCGCAGCGAAACCAACCCGGTGCCGATCTCGACCTGCCCGCTGCCGCCGCTCGAGAGTTTCATGCGCCGCGGCGCCCGCTACGGTGCGCACAACCTCTACGAAAATGTGCCCAAGCCGAACGCTTGGAAATCCGACCGCATCGTTTTGGGGACGTATTTCAATGGCGGTCTGCGCGCCTACGACACGACCAACCCGTATCAACCGCAAGAGGTCGGGTACTTCGTCCCCGAGCCGCCGGCGCGGGCGCCGAGCGGGGCGATTCAGATCAACGACGTGTTCGTCGATGAGCGCCAGATCGTCTATACGGTCGATCGCCATGTCGGCGGGCTCTACACCCTCGAAATGGAATTCTGAGACGGGACCCGAAACGCTCTTTGCCGGCAAGGACGCGTCGCTTTTCGGGCGGCGTCAGAAGCGGGTGCGGGGAGCGCGGCTGCCGGTCATCGCGGTAACCGGTTTTCTCGGTTCCGGCAAAACGACCCTGATCCGCACATTGCTCGACAAGCCCGAGGGGGCCGGCACCGCAATCGTCGTCAATGAGTATGGCGAGATCGGCATCGACCACGCGCTATTGCGATCGAGCAGCGACGCGACGGTGCTGCTCGGCAATGGGTGTCTCTGCTGCAACGTCCGCAGCGATCTGCAGGAAACCCTGCGGGCCTTATTCGCCGACCGGGCGCGTGGCGCGGCGCCGAGCTTTGTGCGGGTGATCATCGAGACCTCCGGCCTCGCCGACCCCGGCCCGGTGCTGCAGACCTTTGCCACCGACCGCGCGCTCGGCCGCGAATTCCACTTGCAGGCACTGATTTGCATTGTCGATGCCGTCGCCGGCGAGACCAACCTTGAGCGCATGTCCGAAGCGAGAAAGCAGGTGGCGCTGGCCGACCGCATCGTCGTGACCATGAGCGATCTTGCCGATGCCGGTGTCACCGAACATCTCGTCGAACGGATCGCCACGCTGAACCCCGCGCCGGTCCGCATCGCCACCAATGGCGAGATCGACCCGGCTTTTCTGCTCGACGAGCCGGTTGCGGTGCGGCGCGATTTCGAGCTAGGCGAGGCCCACCACACACATGGGCTCGACAGCTTCTCGCTGATCTTTGACGAGCCGCTGAGCTGGCCAGGCTTCGAGCAGGCGATGGCGGTGCTGATGAGCTTGCGCGGCCCTGATCTGCTGCGCGTCAAGGGCCTCATGGCGCTCACCGAGTGTCGCGGGCCGGTTGTCGTCCACGTCGTCCAGCACGTCGCGCACCCGCCGGTCGAGCTCGAAGACTGGCCGGATGACGACCGGCGATCACGTTTGGTGTTCGTCACCCGGGGGCTCGCGCGCGAGCCCGTCGCTCGGCTCTTCGCCTCGGTCGCCGCCTTCGCAACAGGCGGGCGCCTAGTCGGATAAGCTACATCGGCCAAGCCCCCGTCGGTTTTTCTTATACAAGCCAAAGATGGCGCCATAGACGAAGCACCCAAACCGTAGGAGAATCCGACACCGACAGGCCGGACGGAGGGCTTCCAGCTCTTCGCACGTGACCGTGGGAAGCCAGGGCGCGGCGGAGCGCTGTCGGAAATTTTTACAGGCGGCGGGGCACGCACTAAGGAAGAATTCGGGCTTACGCCCCGACCTTGAAGCGAGTGCCGCCGGTTCGTCGATCCAACACGAGTCATGCGACCGGTGTCGAAAGGCTGCCGTCCAGCGCCGGAAACCTTGTAGCTTTTGTTACCATTTTCACGATATGCATAGACGATCTTTAAAACGGTATGTTCCATTAATACTTCTTAAAAAAAGCAATCACTCCTATCTGACGGGTCAATTAATATAAAAACTGATGTATTAAGTGTCGGTTTTCTTTACAGGCGCGCGCCGCCGATTTCGCTTCAATCCCGAACGCGCAAATTTTCTAACTTACTGAAATAGCACGAAACTGAAGTTATGCGTCAGGCCTCCACGGGTGGAGTACACGTTTTCCGAGAGTGTCGGTTTTTCTTACAAGCAGGGCTCCGCCTCCTCCACGTTTATCTTCTAACTCATTGATTCTATAAAAATAACGGATCTTGGCACGTCATGTGCTTGTTCACGCGTGACTAGAATTTATGACGGGTGGAACAGCGATGAAAAGAAAGGCTCTCGCTCAGGTGGCGTTGGTTCTCGGCCCGCTTGTCTTGGCGTTGCCAGCATACTCGGACCCAATCTCTCCCAGCCTAACTATCACTAACGGTGATAAGACCTTCTCAAATTTTACTTGCAGCGTTACGGGAGGGATCGGATTGACGTGCGGCGGGATCTCGGTCCTCCCGTACACCTCCGTTACCCCGCCAGATGGCATCGCCGGGCTTCTCGGTATCACGTTCCAGGCTACGTTCAACTCTGGGAACCCGGGTACCGAGGACATCACTCTTCGCTATCATGCTGCGATCAACTCGGGGGCAGATCTGTTTCATGACGCCCAGCTGACATACAATGGCAATGGTCTCCCATTCGACATCGTAGTAACGAATGTTGACGAGAAGGTCTATCAAGGCGGCACCATTAATCTGCTCGCTGACGTGCAGGTATCCAATCCTCCGCCGGTTCTCACACAGGATTTGATGCTGAGCAGCGATGTATCCTCGATCGACGTGGTAAAAGATATCGAATTGATTTCGACCTCCGATATCACCCCTGCAACCATCAGCCTTGTTAACCAAATCTTTTCGCAGACCGACGTCCCCGAGCCGGCCTCGCTGACCTTGCTCGGCTCGGCGCTCCTCGGGCTGGGTTGGCTCGGCCGGCGTCGCGGCAGGCAAGTTTAAAAAAGGAGGACGCTTCCGAGGCCGCGCCAGTTGGGCTCTGTTTCGAAGTGCAAACTCTGATCGAGCCCAGCGCGACCTTGCTGGGCCGACCACGGCATCTCGGTTTACGTCGTCATGGGCTTTGGTGATCTTGCCACAAGCCACGCAGTAAACCGGCTTATTCCGCTCGCAAGGCCGGCCGCCTTCTGGCTGCGACGCGCTCCTCGTTCGGTCTTGCCCGCGTCTGACGAAGTTGACCAGTTTGGTGCGAAGCGCGCGCATTTTGGCATTGGCCTCGAACCGCGGCTGACGAGCATCACCGCTCTGGCGTTTTGCTCGTGTCGGCCGCTGCGTGAGAGCGTTCAGCGCAGGCACGGCTCACGAGCGGCATTGTCGCCGTCCCGACATAAAACTGACCGTAAACTTTAATAATCGACCGCTAGAACGCCGCCCCGAGGGGGGTGTGGGTGCGGCCGTCGGGCGCGTGGCCGATCCCTCTGTTAATGCCGCAATTCGGGAGGGAGAGCAGGTGACCATCGACCACATCAGGATATGGAACAGGGCGCTCGCCGCCCTCGCGGTAACGACTGCCCTTTCAACAGGTGTCGCCGCTGCCGAGAACGACGATGCGAAGACGCGGACTCCGATTAAGCATCTCGTCGTCATCTTCTTCGAGAATCACACCTTCGATAATTATTTCGCTACATACCCGAACGCAGCGAATCCGCCAGGCGAGCCCAAATTTGTTGCCGAGGAAGACACTCCGACTGTCAACGGCCTCACCGCCGGATTGCTGACCAACAACCCCAATGCTGCCAATCCCCAGCGGCTCGACCGCGTCGCCGGCGACCTCGTCACCTGCAGCAACGACCATGATTACACCGACGAGCAGAAAGCCGTCGCCGGCGGCTTAATGAACAACTTCGATCTGCTGTCATGCACCGACCATCTGGCGCTCAATTACTATGACGGCAACACGGTGACTGCGCTGTGGAACTACGCACAGCACTTTGCACTCAACGACAATTCTTTCGGCACCACCTTCGGGCCCTCGACGCCTGGGGCGATCAACCTGATCTCGGGGCAAACGCACGCGATCGGCACCTTCAAGACGCTCGACGACGCTTCGGGCGACCTGAAGAGCGACGTGCTGCTTGCTCAGGCAACGATCATCGGTGATCCCGACCCGATTTA
>Ga0310916_10002387_pt1 | contig 11478 bp, 9 predicted proteins | sample GREbulkMGLF176_FD_203444 | JGI IMG/M metagenome (GOLD analysis project Ga0310916, IMG submission 203444) | Lab enrichment of tropical soil microbial communities from Luquillo Experimental Forest, Puerto Rico - GRE.bulkMG.LF176 | ecosystem: Environmental > Terrestrial > Soil > Tropical forest >...
CCAGCAATCGAATCAAGATTTGTTTGCGACCGTTGACGGGTGCCACGAAAGCCACCGTCTTGCCGTCCGGCGAGATCGCCGGTGATTCTTTCACCCCGACGAAGTCAGTGATCCGTTGCACCCGAACGGTTTTCGCGGTCCGGCTGCGCAGCCATTCCTTTATCCCCGCAATGTCAAAGGCAAAGACAATCGTCAGCGCTAACGCCGCGCCGACCAGACCGGCCAATACGTACGTGATCAGCCTTCGGGGATCGAGCCCGGTGGGCGCGCGTGGAGTCTGATCCGTTACTTCGCCAACTGGCGTGTCCGCCAAGGAGTTTGCGACCATCACTGGCGCGACAAACCGATAGCCGCGCCACCGTCTCGATGAAGCGAGGACTCTCGGAGGAATCGCCTAGGGCGTCGCGCAGCCTGGCGATTGCGCTGTAGAGACCCTGATCGAACTCGACGTAGGTATCGGCAGGCCAGATTCGGCTGCGCAGTTCTTCCCGGCTGACGACCTGCCCCGGGTTTTGTAAGAGAAACTGAAGGATCTTGAATGGCTGTTCCTGGAGCTTGACCTTGACACCCTGCTTGCGCAACTCGCCCGCGCGGAGATCGAGCTCAAAGATTCCGAAGCGGACGATCGATTCCGAAGGTGGGCTGGATTGACGCATTACCCTCGTTTAGCTATCGCTGAACCAAGAGTTTAACACTGTCTTCTAGGTCGGCCTTTAAGCGCCTGTGATCAGAGAACTTAACCAGTCAGAAAGGCATGAGGAACAAATCAGGTCCAGTCCATTGACACCTTTTGCCCAGCAGACAGACTGTGCGAACTTCAAGTGCCGCCGTGCGAGCAGGCCGGGACGAAATCGCAAAGCTCCTCGTCCTTGCCGAGTACCGCCGGTTGGGGGCCAAGGTCAAACGCCTGCACGGTACAGTCCTGAGCCGATGCCAGCGCTTTCCCGGTACCAGCAGTTTTCCACTTGTTCAAAGGAGGAGACATGTCTATGCGGCAAAAGTTGTTCCTTTGGGTGGCCTTTCTGGCCCTCCCTTGTGTTCCGGCGTGGGGACAGGGGCCGCCGCTACCGCAAGTTTTACCCATACCCATACCGGGCGGAGATGTTTTGCTCCCAGCCCAACCGATACCGGCCGGGGGTGTTCTCCCGTCCGCGCTCTTTAACGTCTTTTCGCCAGGTGTCGGGGCTTTCCTTGACGGTGAAAACGCGGAACCCAATATCGTCACGAATTTCAAAGGCCATGTGGCCATGGGATATACCCTCGGCACCGCGACCGACAACAAGGGCAATCAGTACGCCGTAATCACCGACATCCGCGTCTATCAAGGCGATTACGTCGGCGGCGTCTCAACCTACATAGGGGGAGGAACTACATCCGCCAGGGCCCACGGCACGTTCGTCCTGATATGACTGGACCTTTGGGACGTCGGTCTGACGACCCAACTGCACGATTTCAATCCTGGAATCGGATCGAATGGGCTGGGCCGACCCATCCGACGATCAGCTTTTTCAAGAGAGAGAGTCATTCCTCGCGCAGAAGTATCGCAGGATCAACCGACAGCGCGCGTTGCGCCGGAATCCACGTAGCGATTAGCCCCAGCAACGCCATCGTGAGAAGAGTACCTGTCAATACCAGCGGGTCGCGCGAAGTTGCCTGATACACGATGGAAGCCAGCACCCGGCTCGCCAAGATTCCGAGAAGCAATCCCGCAGCGGAACCAAATGACAGTAGCTTGAGTGCGCGCCCCAGCGCTGCTTGTAGCACTTCCTTGCGCTGCGCGCCGAGCGCCATGCGAATTCCCAACTCTCGCAGCCTCTTGCTGACCGCGTAAGCCGCCATTCCGAAGATGCCAGTTATTGACAGCATTGCGCCCATCGCCCCTAGCACACCTAGCGACAGGGTCGCCATACGAGGACCAAACAGAGGTGCATCCAATGCCTGGCTCCATGGTTCGACGTAAAGGGGCAGGCCGGCATCCAAGCCACGCACCGTATCGCGGATCGCCGCAATGAGTTGCCCCGCATCGCGACTCGAGCGCACCACCAAATATGTCTGACTTGATGGCGATTGCAGGATGGGAACGAACATCGCCGGCTGCGGAGCTTCGGTCACACTGCTATATTTCCCGTCTCCGACAATGCCGACCACTTGAACGCGCGTTCCATCCCTCTTTTTGAAGTAGTTGCCCATGGCCTTCGCCATAGAGCCAAAAACCATGCGGGCAAACTCCTGGTTAACCACGGCCACGGGCCGCGAATTTTTATCGTCATGCCAGCCGAACACTCTTCCAGAGAGCAAAGGGGTACCGGCCGCGTCGAAGTACTCGGGTGATATGCTGAACATATAGGCTCGAGCAGCGGCATTCCCTGGCCTCAGGTCCGTCGTTTCATCAGTGAACGCCAGCGCGCCCGTGAAGCCCCCGGCGGCTAATGGTGCAGCGTCAACAAGCCCGACGGATTTCACGGCGGGAATCGTCTCCAAAGCATGGATCATGCGCTTTTGCATTTCGGCCACGCTTTCGCCGCTGTGACCAGCCATACTCAGATCGGTATCGGCCAGCATGGCGTTGTGCGGCTCAAACCCGAAATTGCTGTGCATCGAACGAACGACGCCGCGCACCGCAACCAGCGAGGAAGTGACCAGCACCGCACAAATGGCGATTTCGACAACCAGCACCAGATCCCTAACGGGCATCCGCCGCCCAACCTTCCAGAGTGATCCTGACTTGACGATTTCATAAGGGTCAGTGTGCAGCACCTGCCTCACTGGCACCGCGCCAAAGAGGAATCCGCTCGCTACCGTCAGAAGCACAGCAACTCCATAGACATTGGCGTCAGGGTTGACAGCCAGATAGATCGGCCATCGAGCAAATGGCTGCCACGCGCTCAGGCCGCGCAACAGCACGACGCTGCCGCAGATCCCCACAATGCCCCCCATCACGGACAGCATCAGAGCTTCGGTAAAAAGCTGCCGCAAAACGCGGGAGCGCCTAGCTCCGAGCGCCAGTCGCAGAGCGACCTCGCGGGAACGGTCCGCCGCACGCGCGGCAAACAGGCTGCCCAGATTGGCGCACGCGGCGATGAGAATCAGCCCGGCCAATAGCATTAATCCAGTCATGAAAGCGCGCATCGGTTTGCCGAGTAAGTCGCCATAAAGGCTTGGGCGCGCCAACGTAAAGCTCCTTTTGTCATCGTCCTTCGGATAGGTTTTCTCCAGATACGAGCCAATGGAATTCAAGTCCGCGACAGCCTGTGCCAAGGTGACTCCCGATTTCACATGGCCCAGTGTCATGAAAACCCAACGATGGCCTCGCTCGTTCAAATGATTCTGCGGTTCCACTTGCTCCGCGTTGACGATGGGCATGTAAAAATCAGGATTGAAGAACACAAGAGTCCCGTGGAAGTCCGGGGGCGCTACACCTACGATCGTAAACGGATGCTTGTTCACCTGGACAACACGGCCCACGACGCTTCGGTCGTCCTCAAAATGGTTGTGCCAATACGCATAGCTCAGCACGATATAAGGAGCGCTGTTCGGTCCGTGCTCGTCCGAGTCGTGAATCAGCCTGCCAAGATAGGGCTGAATGCCCATCACGTCGAAGTAGTTCCCGCTTACTTCATAAACCCAGACCCGAGATGGATTGCTGCCTGCGTCCAAGCCCGCGATCGCCCCGTTAGCGGCGGCTAGTCCTTCCAGCGTGCGGTTGCGGTTCCGCAGATCGAGATAGTCGGGATACGACTGAGAGAGGGAGGCTTCGTTTCCATGCTGGATTGCGTAGAGGCTCTCCGCATTAGGCACATGCAGCGGATTGAGGATCAGCGCGTTCAACACGCTGAAGACAACCGCGTTTGCGCCGATGGCTATTGCCAGCGTCGCAACGGCCACCGCGGTAAAGCCGGGAGATTTGCGCAGCAGGCGCAGGGCGAAGCGCAGATCCTGTAGCAAATCTTCGATCAATGGCAGTCCTCGCTCGGCTCGATAATCTTGTTTCATAGCCTCCACGCCACCAAACTTCAGCATGGCTTGCCGGCGGGCCTCAACGGGAGATAAGCCGGCGCGAAGATTTTCGGCGGTTTGCAGAGCGATATGTTCCTCGATCTCTTCCCTCAATCGTTCCTCTTGTGTCTGCCTGGTCCCCGAGCTGAAGAGACGCTCGAAGAACCGCCTCAGGGATTTCATGACAGATCCTCCGCTTTTAGTTCGAAGAACCGACCGATGATCGCTGCGGTTTGCTCCCAATCTTGGGTCTCGACCTGCAACTGCTTGCGTCCTTCTCGTGTCAATCGATAGAAGCGCGCCCTGCGATTATTCTCTGAGGCGCCCCAATCGGACGTGATCGCGCCTTCTTGCTCCAGCTTCAACAATACGGGATACAGAGTCCCTTGATTCACGGCCAGCAGATCTCCGCTGATTTGCTCGATGCGCCGCGCGATGCCGTAGCCGTGCAGCGGTCCCAGGACATCGAGAGTCTTGAGGACCATTAACGCCAGCGTGCCCTGGAGAACGTCCGTTTTTTGCTTCCTAGTATTAACGTTGCACCGCCATTTTGGTTTCCAACAGGAAGGATGGCACACTTCCTTTGGGAAAACAACAGGTCAGTGCCGAGCGTGCCCCTGTGTGGATCGATGATGCTGTCCCAACCGAGCGGAGAACGTGCTTCTTGGCCCTCGCGCGTCCGTACCCGGGGTTAACCCGGCTGCTTTCCCCAACGCCGCAGCCGGCGCTGGGGTCCGGCCGATGCGGAGGTCCTACCCGCTGGGCAACTTCGTTTTCCAGGATGGCGCGCAGGATCTGCAGCCCAGCTTGCCCGGCCAGCTCCTCGACCCGAGCTTGCATCTCCGCCCACACCTCGGCCATCGGCAACGGCACCCGCACCAGCAACTCTTGCCTTCCGACCATCTCAAACTTGTGATTGGACTTCCGGTCTTTCCTCTGGTAATTCTTTCTCACGGCGGCTCTCTCCTTTAAAAGGGATTCGCAACCCGAACTCTAACCGAGTTCGGGCGAGAGCCGCTGCTTCTTTTTCTCAAGTTTCAACTAGACGTGGGGCATCCTCACTCTGAGATTGGGCCCTTTCCGGGGATCTTAGCTACTCAACCGACGGATTGGCCGTAATCCGTCCGGCTTCGGAGCCGAGCGCGGAGGATCACTTGCTACAACCCAGCTTGTCAGTATTGATCGCTCCTCGACGAGTGTCTCGGCGATTTGGCGCCAACGTAACCGGTGCGAATCATCAATGAACCTCCAGCCCGCAGGTAAAGTCTGCTATCTCAAAGTGCTCCGAAAGGGCGCCAAAAAACCATCGCATCGATTGACCCTGTTGAAACTCAGCAAGTATGCCCTGAATGGCATTATACGGACTTTGGCTGTATACATAGATATGACCTTCCAGCGCCGCGTCGTAGTGCTCTCTCGCAGCCGCCGGTCTGGCTGGTGTCCAGAGGCCAGATGGGCGAATTGCCCCTTTGGGACGATTCAAGGTTCCATCGCTTTGCTAGTGCTGTTGTTGCTGATGCATCCATCGCGGGCCTTCGCGGCGAATCCTGACTTGGAGACTGTGCTGACTGGCTCGCGCCGGCGTATTGAGAAATTGGACTACCGCTTGACCGGGCGACTCACACGGGTGGAAGACAATGGCAAGCGCACTAGCTACAAGTTTGCCGCCAAGGCTTACTGGTTTCCCGATGGTCTGCGTCTGCTATGCGAGATATCGGGGCCTGGCTCAGAGAAGACGCGCCTTCTCTTGCATATGAGCGTGAGTGGGCACGTTACCATCGAGGCGGTACTTCCTGGCGAGAAGACCCCTAGCGTGTTGCCATTCGAACATTGGAACGACCCACTAGTGGGAACAGACTTCTCGTACGAAGACATGGTAGAGAGCCAGTTCTTCTGGAAGAATCAGGAACTCCTGGCACCGGAGAAATACGGCGCACGGGATTGCTTTGTTCTTAAGAGCAAGTCCGGCTCACAGGACCGGACTTACTATGATTCGGTGACATCGTGGATTGACCGCGGCATTTTGTTCCCTGTGCATGTGGTGAAGACGCTTCGCGGGACGGGACAGCAGAAGGAATTCATTTACTATGGGCTGCGGCAGGTCGGCGGCGCTTGGTCTGCGACGCAAGTGGAGGCAAAGCTGCAGGGCAAGCCCGGCTCCTCGATTCTTGTAATCGAAGGGGGCTCGGCAAAAGCAAATCTTGGACGCAAGGACTTTGATATCAGCCGGTTCGGCGCTCAAGGCGAGAAAGTGAAGTAAAACCGAATCGCTCCATCAGGCTGTGGCAACCCCTGTGCAGTCACTGGAGGATTCGCGGCGTTCGCCGTCATGACACAAGCTCCTTTTCAGACGTTGCTGGGGCCCCATATAGGCCAAAGGGCCACCAATTCCAGTCGCCGGCAAGTTGCAATAGTGCCGGCCCGACAACCATCCTCACCGCCGTAGCATCAATGAACACCGCCACGGCGAGCGAAAAGCCCAGCATTTGGACGACCAGAAAGCTTCCCACTGTGAATGCGGTGAAGACGGCAATCATAATTGCCGCGGCGCTCGTGATGAGCCCGGCCGTCCGCGCCACGCCCTCGATCACCGCTGATCTTTCGGATAGACCGCGCCGTCGTTCTTCGAGGACTCGGGCGACCAGGAAGACCTCATAGTCCATACTCAATCCGAAGACGATCGCAAACGAGAGAATCGGCACGATCGGGTATACGGTGCCGGTCGGTCCGTCGAGCCCAAAGAGTTTGCTACCGTGGCCTTCCTGAAAAACGACAACTAACGCACCGAATGAAGCGCCAACGGAAAGCAGATTGAGCAGAATCGCTTTGACAGCTGCAAATAGAGAACGTAACCCGACGAGGAGCGCCAGCAAGCTCCCCAATACGACGCCAAGAACCACCCTCGGCAACTGCTCGTTTACTACCGAGTCATAATCTGCGTCGAGTGCGGGAACGCCGCCGACGCGCAGCACAGCGCCGGGCACGCCGGTTATCGCCGCGACATCGGAGGAACGCACCTCTCGTACCCATCGTATCTGTTCGTTGGGCGAAAGAGTGGCGGCAGGCAACAACTCAATCAGCGTAGCTTGGCCATCGCTGCGAAGAAAACTCTTGCGAATTGACTCGGGCACATCGTCGACAGCATCCGCAGCGTCAGACATTCCCGTGAGGGTCGGAAGAGATATGACTTCTTCCGCTCTAGGATCGCTCTGCAAACGTCTCGTCAAGCTACTAACGGCAAGCCAGCCAGCCGGCGAGAGCGGCGGAGACTGCGGCGGCAACTCCAGGACCACTCGGAGGGACTGCACAATACCCGACCGCCCCATGCGTTGAAGCGTGTGCAGTGCTCGCACCGACTCGGCTGCGGCCGGGAGCGAGTCATGGTCAGGAATCCCGGGAGAGATTCTCCGTGCCTGAAATGCAAGGATCAGTAGCGGAACCCCGGCGACAAGCAGAGCTGTCCAAGGCCGGCGAGTTATGATGCTTCCCCAACGCACCCACCGCTCCCTCGCCGTGCATAGGCTGTCCCGCGTTTTGGATCGTCTGCCTGGAAGACGCACTTTGGCGGCATTGATGCGATGCCCTAGCAGACCAAGCACCCAAGGCAGAATGAATGTACACAGTATGACACTCAAAACGGTTACCAGCAGGCCAGCTATCCCAATGGAGCGCAGTTCGCTGATGGGCACAATCAGCAGCGCTGAAAATCCGATCGCGACTGTCGTGGCCGAGATTACCAGCGTCCGCCCCGCTTGCCAGGCAGCAATATCGGCAGCGTGGCCGGGATCATATCCCTCGGCCAGTGCTTCGCGAAACCGGCTCACCATCAGCAATGCATAGTCGATGCCCAAGCCAAGGCCGAGCATCGTCGCTAGATTCTGCACCAGAATCGACAGTTGCAGATAATGCGCAAGTAGCGCAGCCGCACCCATCGCCATCGAGATTGAGAGTACTCCAATTCCCAGCGGCAAGAGCGCGGCCACAAGACTGCCGAAAGCCAGCACCAGCAGCAAGAGAGTTACTGGCATCGCTCGTTCCTCGGCATGGTTGACGTCATGTGCACTGACCTTGCGAAGATCGAAGGTCAGTGGCGTTTCACCCGTAATCTCCAGTTTGATATTGGGGTATTGCGACCTAAGCTGACCTTCCATCCAGTCTGCTCTTGCCCTCAGTTTGGGGACGAACGCCTCGACAGTTTCATCGTGCGGGTCCAACCCGACGATGATCAGGGCCCCGCCATTGTTCGCAGTGAACAGAGGATCTGGCCAATCCAGACTCGAGACGACACCCGACACTCCAGGCACACTACGCAATGAATCGGTTAAGAAGCTCAATGCATCTGCGCTTTTTGCTGAATCCGGATCGGGAATACCGCTGATCACCAGAACTAGACGGTGGGCGTACGGAGACTGGAAACGTTGCGCCAGTTCCATGTTAACTTTTTCGGATTCTCCGCCCTTGATGTGAGCAGTTGTCTCCAGGCGACGTTCGACTTTGTAGGAAAAGGGCAGCAGCGCAAGCGCCATGACAAACCCCGACATCGCCAACCAGAATCGGCGGCGAGCGGCATCACGGCCGGTCTTCAAGCCTAGCATTGCCATAGAAGATCCACGTCGTCTCGTGGTCCCTCTGAGAACAATGAAACGACTTCGGTGATCGGGCACATCCATGATATAGGATCAAACTTGATATTCACTGGGGTTCGGCCTTGAGCTTAGTTAATGATAGGCCAGATAGTAACTCCCCAGTGTTGCGAATTTACTCGGTAGTGCGATTTCCCAGTGCCTATTGCGGGGCTAATCCCCTGATAACCCGGCTGTATTGACTCGTCTGGTCACCTTCCGGATGGCCGGCAACACGGAGACAGAATCGTCGGGTCCTCTAGATTAGAGCACAGTGTAGAGAATCTGGACGAAGGTGTCGCCGTTGAAGAAACCTCCGCCCCAAGTGTGTTCCAGGTCGGCAAGGGGCTTGGCGGCAATGGCTTCCTCGGCGGACTTGCCCGATGACTTCAGCTTACCGACGCGGTCGCGCACGGTGACCAGCATATCGCGGAACTTAACGAGATCGGCTTTGCTGCCCAGCGGACCGTGGCCGGGGATGATCTTGGTCGAGTCATTGGCGAGCGGCAGAACTTTGTCGGCAGCGGCGATCATGCCGCTGACGCTGCCGCCGGTGCTGGCGTCAATGTATGGATAGATGCCGTTGAAAAACGTGTCGCCCATATGGATGACGTTGGCCTTTTGAAAATGAACGAAGACGTCTGTATCCGTGTGCGCGGGCGCCAGATGCTCGAGCAACACCGTTTCGCCATTGGCCTGCAGGTTGTGCGTCGTGGCGAACGTTTCCTGCGGCAGAGCGTCGGCGGGCGAAGGCGGGAAGTGCAAACCAAGAACTAGCAGATCATGACTCTCCGACATGCGCTTCTTGGTATTGTCGTGCGCGAGAACCCTGGCGCCGGCGGCGTGCAGCGACGCGTTGTTGTCGACGTGATCGAAATGCCAGTGCGTGTTGATGACCGTTTTCAAGGGACCGCTGCTGATTGTGTCGAGCGATTCTTTGAGCTTGGACCAGGCGGGCAAAACGAAAGTGTCGACCACAAACTTGCCATCGGGCCCTTTAAGCACGGCCACGTTTCCGCCGGGACCGGAGAGCAAGGTGAGGTTTTCGGCAAGCGTCTGTGGGTGGATAGGAATGGCGGCCATCTGCGCGCGAAACGCGGCAAGCGGGTCTGCCGGAGGCGCGCTTTGCTGCTGCGCCAGGAAGGGAACCGCAGCGCGCAGCAACGACGCAGGGGAGAGTTGCGCCAGGAAGGCGCTGCCCGCGAGCGTGGCGGAGTCGCGCAGCATCGCGCGGCGCGAAGTGGGCTTCAGAAAGGAGTTGCAGTGCATGAAGTTTTCATCCTTTCGCTTGGTGTTAGTTTGCTGCTGCGTTTGCGGAGGAGACTATACCTCATTTCGGGCACAACAAGCAGCGATCGATCTCGGGCGACTCGGGCGGGCCCACCCGGCTCACTACAGCGTGCGGCGGGCCTTAGATTAGCGAGCTGGTGGCGGTCGAAGGCCCTAGCGGAGCCGAGTTGAGAACTGGAATCCCTCGCCCGCACCACGGCGTGAGCCCCATACTAGGCACCACACCCGCCGCGCGGCATAGATGCGCAGGAGCTATGCTTGCCAGAACGAGGCCGCTAGCTCGCCCTGTGGTCCGACCGCAAGGTGGCTAGAACCGCCTTCTGGATAAATTCTCTGCGCCGTGCTCCAAGTGGTGCACTCGCCAGAACAACCAAGAAGCAGAAACGGGGATGAGTAAGGCGCAAGGTGCGACACTAAGACCGGAGTCCAGCGAGAACGCATGCATACAAGCGCAGCAATCAATGTGAGGGCTGCAAACACAAACGCTACTCGCTTCCTGTGGCGCGATTCCGGATAGGCCAGGCAGAACACCGTAAATAGCCAGGAAGACGAGGAAGATTACTCCGGCGCGCCCAGGGTTTCGCGGTGCAAAGAGGGAGCCGACCAGAAAGCCGACTCCAAATAGGCCAATGCCGACAAAAATCAACCATCGCAGCAACCAGCCTTGGTCGTGGTCACCAAGAGGTGCCCACCACATCCCAAATTTCGTAAGCGCGCAAAGTCCCACGAAAAAACCGATCGCAGCTAGAACCCAAACTGAACACAACCTTTAGTCTTGGTCGCATCGCCTACGACAAGCTTCCGAAAAACGTGTCAGCTCGGCGGTTTTCGCAGCTCTTTTATTCTAGACACCGATAGGTGTTGACGAGTTCCTGAGCTGTTCATGGTAGTCTCTTTCCGAGATGATCGAATTCGGGTCAGTGTGCACGTGACAGAGTGACACTCGCCACGAGATCTTCATCTCTCAAAGAGGTAGGCCGACGCCAGGCCCAGGAGTGGGAGTGCCATTTCTTGCCAGGCGATACACCGGGCGTTGCTCCATACTCCTGGCAACTTAGCCCGGACGCTACCGGCCATTTCGAAGTTGGAACGCAGGCTATCGGGGCTGGACAAGTTCTGGCGGAATCTCTCCCCTACATTCGCAGCTTGGGTGTGGAAAATATTCATGCACACCGACAACCTCTCCTTAAAAAGCTACGCCAAGAGATGCCTCATCTGGATTTCAGCCTCTGACACCGCCTGAATCTACTTCGGCGCTCATCAGCTTTGTCGTTCGAAATCCTGACGAGCTCCAAAAACGCTTGGCAAAAGCTCAGGTTAACGTTCGAGTTTCAGACCGCTATGTTCGTATATCGCCTTCCGTCTTCAGTGATCTGAGCGACATCGATCGGCTCCCCGAAGCTCTCGCGTTGCGAGTCTCAGCTTTCTAACTGACGGATTTGGTCGTCATCCGGGAGTCAAACGATATAAATCACAGTCGGGTTGGGGGACTCAACGCTTCCAACTATGGAGTGCGATAGACTTGACCATGTTTCATCACGAAGTTAATTTTTTTCAGACCATCAATATC
>Ga0310916_10002396_pt1 | contig 11470 bp, 9 predicted proteins | sample GREbulkMGLF176_FD_203444 | JGI IMG/M metagenome (GOLD analysis project Ga0310916, IMG submission 203444) | Lab enrichment of tropical soil microbial communities from Luquillo Experimental Forest, Puerto Rico - GRE.bulkMG.LF176 | ecosystem: Environmental > Terrestrial > Soil > Tropical forest >...
TCGCAGGCGAGAACTATGTCGGCGTCTGGCATGGCACGGCGGAGGATGCACGCAAGCGCCAGGAGGCGCTCGACGTCGTGCCGTTCGGCCGCTATCAGGCGATGGCGGTGAGCCCGCTCACAAGCGGTCGGCTCAACCCGCCGGATATTTGCCTGGTGTATGCGACGCCGGGGCAGATGATCATCCTGATCAATGGGCTGCAATATACCGGCTACAAGAAATTCGAGTGGGGCGTGGTCGGCGAAACGGCCTGCGCGGATTCGTGGGGCAGGGCGCTGAAGACCGGCGAGCCGAGCCTGTCGCTGCCGTGCTTCGCCGAGCGGCGCTATGGTGGCGTTCCCGATGAGGAGATGCTAATGGCGCTGAAACCTTCGCACCTTGTGAAGGCGATTCAGGGGATGAAGCAACTCGCCAAAAACGGTTTGCGCTATCCGATCGCGCCGTATGGGATCCAAAGCGACGTGCGCGCCGGTATGGGCGTAAGTTACGGAAAGAAGTAAGCTCCGTCATTGCCAGCGCCGCGTAGCACCAGGCCGGGAAAAACAACCGGATTGCTTCGTCCCTTCGCTCTTCGCAATGATGAAAAACTTGGGAATTCCAAATGGAATCTTCGTCGAAGTTCGACATCGTGGTCTATGGCGCCTCCGGTTTCACCGGTCAGCTCGTCGCCGAATATCTCGCCGTGCATTACAAGGGCGACAAGCAGTTGCGGTGGGCGATGGCCGGCCGCAGCCTCGACAAGCTCGCGTCCGTCCGCGACGCCATTGGCGCGCCGAAGGAGACGCCGCTGATCGCGGCCGATGCAAGCGACGTCGCATCGCTGAAGGCGATGGTCGAGCAGACCAAATCCGTCATCTCGACGGTCGGTCCGTATCAGTTCTACGGCAACGATCTTGTCGCGATCTGCGCGGCTTCCGGCACCGATTATCTCGACCTCTGCGGCGAGCCGGTCTGGATGCGCCAGATGATCGACAAGCACGAGGCAGCAGCCAAGGCGAGCGGCGCGCGGATCGTCTTCTCCTGTGGCTTCGATTCAGTGCCGTTCGAACTTGGCGCGTTCTTCGTGCAGAAGGAAGCCAGGCGCGTGTTCGGTGCGCCGGCGGCCCGCGTCAAGGGCCGAGTGCGCGACATGCGCGGCACACTCTCGGGCGGCACCGCTGCGAGCGCCAAGGCAACCTTCGATGCAGTCGCCAAGGATCTCAGCCTTGTTGCAATCCTCAACGATCCATTTGCGCTGACGCCCGGGTTTAGCGGTGCAAAGCAACCGCGGGGCAACAAGCCCCAGTATGAGGAAGACCTGCAATCGTGGTCCGCACCTTTCATGATGGCGCTGATCAACACGCGCAACGTCCATCGCTCCAACATGTTGATGGGATTTCCGTATGGCAGGGAGTTCGTTTACGACGAGATGGTGCTGACCGGCCCGGGCGAGAAGGGCGAGGCGAATGCAAAGCGCGTGATGGCGGCGAACACCGAAAAGACCGGTCCCAACTCACGCAAGCCGGGCGAGGGGCCGTCGAAGGAGGAGCGCGAGAACGGCCTCTACGATCTCCTCTATATCGCGATCGCGCCCGACGGCCGCCAGGTCCGCGCGTCGGTGAAGGGCGATCGCGATCCCGGCTATGGCTCAACCTCGAAGATGATATCCGAATGCGCGATCTGCCTGCTGCGCGACGCGCCGGAGGTCAAGCCCGGCTTCTGGACTCCCGGCGCCGCGATGGGTGACCGCCTGATCAAGCGGCTAGTCGATCATGCGGGATTGACGTTCCAGGTCGAGGCGTAGGCTCGCACGCGTTATAGGCGTACATCCAGTCCATCCCCTTCGAGGTGAGCGGGATCAAGAGCTTCAGCATGCGGTCGCGGATCCAGGCGCCGGTCGGGCTGAACTCCCGCTTGGTGCCGCCGTTGCGGCGCGCGAGCGCGACGACCCGCTCGGTGCGTGGCCGGCGTTCGGCCTCAAAGCGCTGGAAGGTGGCCGCAAGCTCCTGTTCTTCGCGCATCAACAGCGACAGCCGCATGGCGTCCTCGAGTGCGATCGACGCGCCCTGGCCGGCGTGGGGGCTGGTCGCATGCGCGGCATCGCCGATCAGGAGCGTCCGTCCGCGCGACCAGGTCGGCAGGGTCGCGACGTCGAGCGTGTCGGTCACGATGATGTTCTCGGCCGCATCGATGATACGCGGGATCGGGTCGTGCCAGCCGGCGTGGAAATCGTGCAAGTGCTGCTTCAATTTTTGCACGCTCATGGCGCGGAAGGTCGCGGCGTCGATACCGTTCGACGGCTGCGTGCTCCACCACATCGCGCCCTGCGCGGGATCGGGGCTCGAGAAGCCATAGCCGAAGAATCCGCTCTGCCCGAATGTTGCCTCGACGCGCGGTCCGATCCCCGCATCCTCCAGGAGCGACCGCGGCACGAATCCGCCAAAGCCGACCAGACCTGTATCGAACGGTTTTGGTCCGCCGGGGACGACGTGCTGCCGCACCGTCGAGTGCACGCCGTCGGCGCCGATCAAAAAATCGGCCTCGGCGATGGACCCATCGGTGAAAGTCGCGACAATCGGCCGGTCGGCCCGATCCTCGATTCGCGCCAGACGCTTTTCGAAGTACAGCTCGACGCAGGACGACCAGGCCTTGTCCACCAGCGTCTCGTTCAGCATGGCGCGGCTCATGTTCACCGCCGGCTGGCCGAACCGCGCCTTCATGTTGCGGTTGATCGAACCGAGCCTCGATCCGGTCCTCGAGTAAAAGTCGAAGGATTCGGCAATCGCGCCGCGGCGGATCAAGTCGTCGGCAATCCCGATTTCGGCCAGCACATGCATGCCGTTCGGCGCGATCTGCAACCCGCCGCCAATTCCGGTCGAATAAGGCCAGGCCTCGTAAACCGCGACGTCGATGCCGGCACGTTTTAGCAGGATGGCGGCAACGGGACCTGCGATGCCGGCGCCGATGATCAGGGCCTTGCGGGGGCGGTGGGTCATCTCTTGCTCCTTGTGTGGAGGTGGTGGTAAGAAATGTCAGCCACTAATTATCTTAGTTACTAAGATATTAATCGACTAAGAGATTGGACCGGTATTGTCAAGAGGGAAAACGCGCGCCGCGCTGATGCAGGAACTCGAGGAAGCGATGCGCCGCTCGTCGGCGCAGGGCGTGCTGTTCGGGCAGACCGTTGCCAATGCGATCGGAATTTCTGGTTCCGATCTCGATTGTCTGGATTTCGTCAATCTCGAGGGACGGGTGACGGCAGGCCGGCTTGCCGAGGTCACGGGTCTTACCTCCGGCGCGATTACCGGCGTCGTCGACCGGCTGGAGAAGGCGGGGCTGGTGCGACGTGAGCGCGACGAGGTCGACCGGCGCAAGGTCTTCATCGTGGTCGTGTCGGAGAACGCCGCGAAGATCGGACGGTTCTACGTGCCCATGCAGCAGGCGATGCACAAGCTGTGGAGCACCTATTCAGATGCGGAGCTGCAGTTGCTGCTTCGCTTCGCCAAAGAGGGTTACAAGGCGGCGCTGCAAGCTACCGAAGTGCTCAACACGCTCACGAACGATGGCGTAAAAAAGCGTGCGGCGCTCAAGGAGCCGAAGCCTCGGCGGGCGCGCTGAGCGGCTTCCTCGCGGCCATGTTGTAGGGCTGCGCGGCTGCGAACATCCCCCACATCGCGCCCAGCATCATCCAGAAATGCCGCCAGTGATCGGTGTCGATCACGAAGCCTTCGCCGACCGTGCCAAGGAACGCCGCGAAGATCGCGAGATAAGCGCGCTGCCAGGGCACGCGCACAAAGGCGTGGCGAAAGCCCAGGATCACCGTGACGAAGACCAGCGCGGGGTAGGTGACCCCGGAGATCCATCCGCCCGACATGAAGGCGTTCAGGTAGGAGTTATGGGTGTCCTCGGGGAAATAGCGGTGAAACTGCAGCGGCCCGATGCCGAACGGCAGACCAAGCGCCATATCGGCGCCGAGGATATGGCGGCCGAACCGGCCGAAGCGGCCCTCGTCATAGCTCTGGTCGAAGCTCGCGCGCTGGCGGAACATGTCGGCAATGGAATCAAAGGACAACAGCGCCGCGATCAGCATCACGCCCGCGAGTGCAGCAACCAGCGTGACGATGACGATGCGCGAGCGCTCCGCTTTGGATCGGCCGGTCAACACCATCATCGCCAGCATGAAAGCCGAGGTCAGGATCAGCCCGCCCCAGGCCGCGCGCGAGAACGCCAGCAGGATCGCAAGCCCGATGACGGCGAGTGCGATCGTGCTGCGCAGCGCCTTGCCGAAGCGTGCGGTGACGACGTTTTGCAACAAGAACAGCGCGGGCAGGATCAGGAACGCGCCGAGCACGTTCGGATCCTTGAATGTGCCGCGCGCGCGATCATAGAGCGTGAGCAGGTCATGCCCGCCCGGCACCAGGTTGAAATAGCCAGCTATCGCGGTGATTGAGGCAATCATCGCGCCGAGCGTGAGACCCCGCCGCAGCATGTCGAGCCGCGCTTGCGTGTCCTCGGACACGACCATGGCGAGGAAGATCACGGTGACCGCCATGTACCAGGACGTCGCGATCCAGCTCGCCACCTCGGATTGGCCGAGCAGCGGAATGGCACTGATGCTGTAGCCGAGATTGATGACGACGAGCATCGCCAGCAGCGGCATGAAGACGAGGCGCAGCCGCAGGCCCGTCGCAAAGAACAGGACGATGGCCGTCAATGTCACCAGTTCATAGGGGCTGGGTTCGATGAAGACGATCGCGATGGAAGCCGCAGCCAGCCAGACCAGCGCGCGCTGCAGCGCGAGTACGCCGGGCGCAGCCGTCGCCGACGAAGGGATGCCTTCGGCTGTCGCAGCATACGCCATTACACGCTCACAAACTCCACGCTACGCAACTCGCTCGAAACGGCCGGCGGAAACGCTCAGTAGGCGTTTTCGTTTCTGGTCATCAGCGCAATCGGCGTCTTCAAGAGAATGAAGAGGTCGAACAGCACAGACCAGTTTTCGATGTAGTAGAGATCGAACTCCACGCGCTTCTGGATTTTCTCTTCGTTGTCGATCTCGCCGCGCCAACCATTGATCTGGGCCCAGCCTGTAATGCCGGGCTTGACGCGGTGGCGGGCGAAATAACCGTCGACGGCTTCGTCGAACAGGCGGGTCTTGAGCTTGCCCTGTACCGCGTGCGGCCGCGGTCCGACGAGGGAGAGATTGCCCTCGAGCACCACGTTGAAGAGTTGCGGCAGCTCGTCGAGGCTGGTCTTGCGGATGAAGCGGCCGACGCGAGTGACCCGCGGGTCGTTCTTGGTGACGACCTTCGATGCGGTCGGATCGGCCTGGTGATGGTAGAGCGAGCGAAACTTGAAGACGTCGATGCGCTCGTTGTTGAAGCCGAAGCGTTTCTGGCGAAACAGCACCGGGCCCGGACTGTCGAGCCTGATCGCGAGCGCAACCAGCGCCATGACCGGCAGCGCCGCCAGCAGGATGAGGCCGCCTGTGACGTGGTCGAACAGCCATTTCATCACCAGGTCCCAGTCGGTGATCGGCGCCTCGAACATGTCGAGCGTCGGGACCTTTCCGACATAGGAATACGAGCGCGGTCGGAAGCGCAGCTTGTTGGTGTGCGCCGACAGGCGGATGTCGACCGGCAGCACCCACAATTTCTTCAGCATCTCGAGGATGCGCGTCTCTGCCGAGATCGGCAGCGCGAACAGCACGAGGTCCACACGGGTGCGGCGCGCGAATTCGACGATGTCGTCGACCTTGCCGAGCTTGGGACTGCCGGCGCAAGTCTCCAGCGCGCGGGCGTCGTTGCGATCATCGAACACACCGAGTACGTCGATGTCGCTGTCATATTGGTTCTTCAATGCTTCGATGAGCTGCTCGCCATTGGCGTCGGAACCGACGATCACGGTGCGACGATCGAGCCGGCCCTGGCGCGCCCAGCGGCGCACCAGCGCGCGCAGAAGCAGACGTTCGGCAATCAGGGCGCCAAGGCCAATGAAGAAGAAGGCCGACAGCCAGAGCCGGGAAATCTCGCCACTGAGCTTGGCGAGGAAGGCCACGCCGCTGAACAGCAGGAACACGAACGCCCAGGACGAGATCATCCGCGTCAACTGCCTGAGCTGGCCGCGAAACACCTGGACCTGGTAGATATCCGCAGCCTGGAAGCAGATCACGGCCGCGGCGGTCATCGCGACAATCGCCGCGATATATTCCCAGTGGAAGCCGGACTGGGGGACTACATAGCCGAAATAGAGTGCGACACCGATCAGGTTGAGCACGAAGAAGTCGATGAGGCGGGCTGCGCCCGCGATCACGATCGGCGAATAGGCCGGATGGACCTTCTGGCTGGTGAGGGCAAGCGCGGCCGGCGACAGGCGGCGACGCCGCTCGACCGGAGGCTGACCTGCGGTCGCGGCAGCCGACGCCGCAGCATCCAACATCGAGTGAACGTTGATCGGTTCCACTTGTCCTTCGTCCGAATCCGAATCTGCAGGCGCAGATCGTTGCGCGCGCCGAGGCGTACCCCCCACTCACCCCGGCTTAGAGGACAAATCGGAATAATCTGTTAGCCCGGTCAATGAGGGTTAATGAGGTCTTGCGCCGCGATGGGCGTCAGGGACGGAGCGCCTCGAAGGCATCGCGGTAGCCCGCCAGCACGCCTTCGACCATCGCCTTCTGCGAGAAATGCAGGAAAATCCGCTCGCGCAGTGATTTGGCGCGTGCCTCCGCGGCATCCGGTCCCTCCAGCGCGGTCTTGATCGCGTCCGCCATCGCACCGACGTTATTGGGCGCGAACAGCGCATCGGTGTGGAAATTGAAGATCTCCGGGATGCCGCCGACATTGGCCGCGACCATCGGAATGCCCGCGGCTCCGGCCTCGATCACGACATAGGGCATGGAATCGCCGCGCGAAGGCACCACCAGCAGCTTTCCCTTGGAGAAGCCGTAGCGCGCCTTAACGTGGCCGATGAAGCGCGCGGAGCGCGTAAGCCCGAGTCTTTGCACCTGCGCCTTCAGGGTTGCCATTTCCTCGCCGTCGCCGGCGAGCGTCAGCGTGACCGGCTTGCCGTCGGCACGCAGTCGCGCCACCGCATCGATCAGGAGGTCGGCGCCCTTGATGTGACGGAATTCGCCGACATAGACGACGTCGGCGGCGTCGCTGGCGCGTGCCACGGGCTCGAACTCGTCCGCAGTGACGCCATTGAACACGCAGCGCACCAGGCCTTTCGGCATGCCGATGGTGCGCTGATAGGTGTTGCGGGCAAAGGCGCTTTCGAACAGGAACAGTTCGGTGTTGTTCATCAGCGCGCGTTCCAGCCGTGCATAGACCGCGCCCTTGAGTGTGCTCAGTGGAAAATGCAGCGAGCCGCCATGTGGGGTGTAGACGCGGATGGCGCTATCCGAGCGCCGCCTCAGGCGCAAGATCGCGCCGGCCTTGGCACCATGGCCATGCAGGACGTCCGGCTCGAGCCGACGGACCAGGCGCATGAAGCGCGTCCAGACAATGACGTCCGACGCGCGGGGTTCGCGGTGCATGCCCATGCGATGCACGCCGAGCTTCAGGCGCGGCGCGATTTCGGCCAGCGCCTGCGCGGCACGTTCGCCGCCGGTGAAGCTGTCGGCGAGGATGCCGACCTCGTGGCCGCGATCGGCCTGTCCGTTGGCGAGGTCGAGAATATGGCGAAAGATGCCGCCAACCGGCGCACGCACCGCATGCAGGATACGAAGCGGACGATCTGGCGCGGGCATGATCAGAACTGGCATTCCCCGCGGCGCGCGGCATCGGCCGCGTCGGATGTGACGGCCGTATGCGTCAGCGACAACAGGTCGACGGCGCGCGGGCCCGGCATCCGACACCTCTCAAGCGAAATCCTGATTCCGATTAAGGACTTTCATGGTTAACAAAACATGACTGGCGGTATTCCGCATCCCCCAATCCACGCCTCAAATCGGCCTGAATTAACTCAGCGGCAACCTTAATAGAGTGTAGTCGCGCCAGTGCCGCCGATTTGAAGGTCCATAACGAAGGAGCTGCAATTCGGGGCACCGGGTTTGTTGAAAGACGTGGCGTCGGCGGGAGTTAAGCGATGCGTTTTGGCTTGTGGCGTAAGGGTGAGGGGACGGCGCAGGCCGAAGCGGCCGCAGCCCAGCCTGCGCAAGCTCCTGATTCCCCAGCAATCGCCGGCGACATCGATCTGCGCGCGCTTGGCGACGCGCTCGCGCGGAAGCGCGATTGGATCATTCTTCCGAGCGTCCTTGCCGCCGTGCTCTCGATTGCTGCGGTTAATTTCATCACTCCCCGTTACAAATCCGAGGCGCGAATCCTGATCGATGGGCGCGAGAACGTGTTTCTGCGGCCGAACGCCGACCGCGCCGAGGAGCGTGCAGCACTCGATGCCGAAGCGGTTACCAGCCAGGTGCAGCTCGTCCTGTCGCGGGATCTCGCGCGAGAGATCATCAAGAACAACAAGCTTGCGGAGCGGCCGGAATTCGATCCGGTGTTGCAGGGCATCTCGCCGCTGAAATCCCTGCTGGCTTTGTCGGGCATCGGCCGCGACCCGTTTTCGATGACGCCGGAAGAACGGGTGCTGGATGCCTATTTTGACCGCCTGACGGCCTATGCCGTCGACAAATCGCGCGTCATCGTCGTCGAGTTCCAGTCGTGGGATCCCGATCTTGCCGCGCGCGTCGCCAATTCGATCGCCGATGGCTATCTGGTGCTGCAGCAGAATGCGCGGCAGCAGCAGGCGAAATCCGCGAGCCAGTGGCTGGCGGGCGAGATCGACAATCTCCGCAACAAGGTCGCGGAAGCCGAATCCCGTGTCGAGGACTTCCGTTCCAGATCGAGCCTGTTCGTCGGCACCAACAACACCACGCTCTCCAATCAGCAGATGGGCGAGCTGAACACGCAGTTGAACAATGCGCGCGCCCTGAAGTCGGATGCCGAGACCAAGGCGCGTCTGATCCGCGAGATGCTGCAGAGCGGCAAGCCGATCGAAGCCTCCGAGGTGCTCAATTCCGAATTGATGCGGCGCCTGTCCGAGCAGCGCGTGACGCTCCGCGCACAGCTTGCCGAGCAATCCTCCACGCTGCTCGACAATCATCCCCGTATCAAGGAGCTGAAGGCTCAGCTCACCGATCTTGATCACCAGATCCGCGATGAGGCCGGCAAGATCTCACGCTCGCTGGACAACGATGCGCGGATCGCCGGCGGCAGGGTAGAGAGCCTGATTGCAAGCCTCGACCAGTTGAAGAAGCAGGCGTCCTCCAGCAACGGGCAGGACGTGCAGCTTCGTGCGCTCGAGCGCGAGGCCAAGGCGCAGCGGGATCTGCTCGAGACTTATCTGGCCAAATATCGTGAAGCCACCACCCGCGAGACCATCGACACCGCGCCGGCGGAGGGACGGATTATTTCGCGCGCCATTGTGTCCAATATGCCGGCTTACCCGAAGAAATTGCCGATCGTGCTGATCGCTACGCTGGCGACGCTCCTGCTTTCGACCGGACTGATCGTCACAGGCGAGCTGCTTGCAATGACGGCGCCGCGCGCGGCGGCAGCAATCGCGTCGGCAGCGGCGTCGGTGACGATGCGCGAACCGGAGGTAACGCCAACCGTCGAGGCGGAGCCCGAACCGGAGCCGATTGAACTGCCGCCTGAACCAGTCGACGAAGCTCCCCCCGTGGTTGGCGAAATTGAGCAACTGGCGGCTGCACTGCGCGCGGCGGGCGATGCCGCCCGCAAGGTGACGATCCTCGGCACGGCTGCCGGCGACGTCCTCACATTCACGGCGCTGACCCTCGCGCGCCTGCTCGCAGACGAGGCACGCGTCGTGATGGTCGATCTCGCGGCATCCTCGCTCACGGTCGCGGCGGTGTCGACCGACCCCCATGCGCCGGGATTGGCCGAATTGATGCAGGGCGAGGCTTCGTTCTCGCAAATCATCACCAAGGACCGGCTGTCGCGCGTGCAGCTCGTCAGTGCCGGTCGCCCGGGATTCGATCGCACGCTCCTGCAATCGCCGCGACTGACGCTCGCGATCGACGCCTTGCTTCGGGTCTACGATCACGTACTGCTCGATGCCGGCGCCGCCTCGGATTTGCCCGCGGAAATCCTGACGACCGGCGCGTGCGCCGTGGTGGTGCCGGAGGAATCGATGCCGGCGGAGGCCCGCGCGGTGATGTGCGATCAACTCAAGGCCGTCGGCTTCACCGGCGTCAGCATGCTGAGCAAGCCGGCGCAGCCCGGCGACGCCACCGAAGAGGCCCGGCACGTGGTCGCTGCCTGAGCGGGATATCTCGCGATCCCGCTCGCAAGGCTCCTGTTGTAGGACGGAAGCGACGCTGCGATCCCGGACAATCAACCGCACTGGCAGGCTGCAAATCCATATGGTTTGATCACCTGGCCAAAAGCGGGTGACGCGGCGACTCGCGGCCCATCCGTGTCGCAGGCGATAGCGCCGAGGGAATCGCATGATGGACCGAAGGTCGTTGATCCGAGCACTCGCAGGTGCCGTACTCCTGGGGGCGACCGGGACAAACGCGCAGAAGGCGAAGTCATTCACGATCGGTTACCTGGCGCTCCTCCCGGGTGAGGATCGCATGAGTTTCATGGCGAGGTTTCTGCGCCGCCTTAACGAGCTTGGTTATGTGGACGGACAGAACCTGCATCTCGACTATCGCTCGGCCGAAGGTCAGCCGGAACTCTTGCCGCACCTTGCCTCCGATCTTGTCGGCATGAGACCTGATGTGCTTGTCACCGGATTTGGCACGGTGGCTGCGAAGGCGGGCAAGGCCGCCGCGGGCGGCATCCCTGTTGTATTCATGGCGGTCGGCGATCCCGTTGGCGCCGGCGTCGTCGAAAGCCTTGCGAGGCCCGGCGGGAACGTCACCGGACTGTCGGATCTTGCCGCCAATCTGCAGGGCGGCCGTCTTCAGCTTTTGCGTGAGATCGCCCCTGCAGCTTCGCTTGTGGCTGCAGTCTTAAATCCAGGCACGCCTTATGCTGCGCTCGCATACAAGGAGCTCGAGGCGGCTGCGAAGGTCGCAAAGGTCGAACTCCGTGCCTTTGAGGTACGCAAGCCAGACGAGATTGCCCCGCAGTTTACGGCCTTGGAAGCAGCAGGGGCGGGCGCCCTTGTGGTCTTCGAGGATCCGCTCACGCTAAGTCGGCGGAGTGAGATCGCGATGCTGGCGTCGCGTTTGCGGTTACCGGCCGTCTACGGTTACCGCGAATTCGCGGAGGCGGGAGGTCTCATGTCGTATGGGACAAATCACGGAGCGCAATGGCGGCGCGGCGCGGAGATTGTCGACCTCATCCTCAAAGGGGCGAAGCCTGCCGATATCCCGGTCGAACAACCGACCAAGTTCGAGCTTGTCGTCAATCTCAAGACGGCGAAGGCTCTGGACCTCACGATCCCGCCGACAATCATGATCCGCGCAGACGACACCATCGAATGATGCCGGCACGTCTCGACGTCCGCTTCTGGTCAAGAT
>Ga0310916_10002405_pt1 | contig 11449 bp, 9 predicted proteins | sample GREbulkMGLF176_FD_203444 | JGI IMG/M metagenome (GOLD analysis project Ga0310916, IMG submission 203444) | Lab enrichment of tropical soil microbial communities from Luquillo Experimental Forest, Puerto Rico - GRE.bulkMG.LF176 | ecosystem: Environmental > Terrestrial > Soil > Tropical forest >...
CATGGTCGCGCTCGCACGAGTCTTATCTCCTTCGAACTCAATATCTTCGACGGCAGCCAGGGCGTCGCGACGGGAGACGCGCATTCCCCCCTGCGTTTCTTTGGTGTACAGTGGTATCCCTACGGCCCTTCCCTTTTCTGAGGTGTTTGCATGGACTCTGCACTCCCAGCGACGCAATTGAAATCGAGCGACGCCGAAGCCACAAAGCGCGACACCCTCACGATTACGGACAACCGCACCGGAAAGTCCTACGAGATCCCCATCACCCACGACACCGTCCGCGCGAGTGATTTTCGGCAAATCAAGGTGAATCCGGCGGACTTCGGAATGATGAGCTACGACCCGGCCTTCAATAACACCGCGGCGTGTATCAGCCGCATAACCTATATCGACGGAGACGCGGGAATATTGCGGTACCGGGGTTACCCGATCGAAGAAGTAGCCGAGAAATCGAATTACCTCGAGACGGCGTACCTGCTGCTTCACAGCGAACTGCCGACCACCAACCAACTGAAGGACTGGCAGCACCACATTGTGCACCACACGTTCATTCATGAAAGCATCAAGAAATTCCTGGACGGGTTCCATTACGACGCCCATCCGATGGGCATGCTGATTTCGACGATTGCCGGACTTTCCACTTTTTACCCGGATGCCAAGGACATATTCAATCCGGAATCGAGGAAGAAACAGATCTACCGGCTGATCGGAAAGATGCCGACGCTGGCAGCCTTCGCCTACCGGCACACGCTCGGGATGCCGTACGTATATCCGGACAACGATCTGAGCTATACGGGGAATTTCCTGAACATGCTTTTCCGGACCAGCGAGACGCGCTACCGGCCGAACCCGACGCTCGAGCGGGCGCTGGATGTTCTGTTCATATTGCACGCGGACCATGAACAAAACTGCTCGGCGAACACGATTCGGGGCGTGGGCAGCTCCCATGTCGACCCGTTCTCGGCGTCGGCGGCGGCGACGGCGGCGCTCTACGGGCCGCTGCACGGCGGTGCGAACGAAGAAGCGCTGCGCATGCTGATGGAAATCGGATCGGTGCAGAGAGTGCCGGAGTACATTAAGAAGGTAAAGTCGGGAGAGACGCGGCTGATGGGGTTTGGGCACCGCATTTACAAGAACTACGACCCGCGCGCTCGGATTATCAAGCGGATTGCGTACGAAGTGTTTGACCTGATGGGGAAAAACCCGCTGCTCGAGATCGCGCTCGAATGCGAACGCATCGCGCTCGAAGACGAATACTTTATCAAGCGCAAGTTGTATCCGAACGTGGACTTCTATACCGGCCTGATCTATCAATCGATGGGCTTTCCGATGACCATGTTCCCGGTGCTGTTTGCGATTCCGCGCATGTCGGGCTGGCTTGCGCAGTGGGAAGAGATGCTGCTTGACCCGGAACAGAAAATCGCGCGGCCGAGACAGATTTATCTGGGGCAAGAGACGCGGCCATACGAACCGATCGAAGACCGGCTGCCGGCGGATTCGGCCGCGGCGCGCATCGCCAACCAACCGGCGCATGGCAAACCGAAGGCTTAAGCCCTGAAGCCAAAGCCGAGCTAAACCCGGCAACTACGGCTCGCTCCGAGGAGACCGCGCCCAACCTGCGGGTTGCGATTCGACACCGGAAAGACGAGCGTGCGTGAATAGGAACAGCTCATTGGGAGCCGAATCCGCTGACTTGCGTCCGTGACCGTGTGTTCTTTGCATACGCAGAGACTGGTTGACTATCGACATTCGTTTGGCCAACGGTATATTTGAGGAGTAAGAGGTCCCATGGCCACAACGCCGAATTCCCAAAACCATCCAGGTGCACGCCGGCGAAGCCAGCGAGTATTGATGCAGGTAGCGGTGAAAATATGCGGCACGGACGCACACGGCAGGAAGTTTGAAGAAGAGGCCTCCACCCTGGCCATCAACGCGCACGGAGCACTGATATTGCTGCAGTCGAGGTTGACGAGCGGCAGCGCCGTGCTGATGCAGCACAAGCATACGCAGGAAGAGCAGGAATGCCGCGTGGTGTTTCTTGGCCCGGTGCGAGGGGGACAGGGGGAGATCGGGCTGGAATTTTCCGAACCGCGACCGGCATTCTGGCGGGTGACGTTTCCTCCGGAAGATTGGTCCCCGCGACATCCCGAGGCGCGCACGCTAATTTTGCCCGCATACCCGAAAAAGTAAAACAGGGAACTCCCGGCGAACACGCGCCTCACGAATCACTTCGCGTGACAGAAAAGCTCCTTCACGGACAGGAAAGCCCTCGAAGCTCTGGGAAGCGCCGCGCTCCGAAGCGATATTTATGCCCTGCCGGTTAGACTTTGCGGCTATGCGCTTTCGATACCTTGGCGCGGTGCTGTCTTTGGCGACCACGGGAATGTGGTGGTCGGTCGGATCCACGGGTGTGGAGTCGAATTTGCGTGGCGTCTCGGTGATCGTCGACGCCACTTTCCGAGAGAAGACGACCATATGGGTTAGCGGCTCGAAGGGCACGATACTGCGATCGCTGGACTCGGGAAAGCACTGGGGGCGGGTTTCTGTGCCTGCTGGCGATTCACTGGATTTTCGCGGAGTGGTCGGGATCGACCGAAACAGTGCCTACCTGATGTCGAGCGGAGAGGCCGAGAAGTCGCGGATTTACAAGACGCGCGATGGGGGAAAAACGTGGCAGTTACAGTACACGGACCGGCGGAAGGCGTTTTTTCTGGATGCCTTGGCGTGCACCGACGATGGCCATTGCTTCGCGCTGAGCGATCCGATCGATGGCAAGTTTCTGCTGCTGCGCACGGAGGACGGGGAGCACTGGGCCGAGATGGCGCGGGAGCACATGCCCGAAGCGCTCGCGAAGGAAGGGGCTTTTGCGGCCAGCAATTCGAGCCTGGTTGTCAACGAGCACGAGCTGTATTTCGCGACCGGAGGCGGCGCTCGCGCCCGTGTTTTTCATTCGCCGGACCTCGGGAAAACGTGGACGGTTTCGGAGACCCCGGTGGTGAGCGGAAAAACTTCGGCGGGAATCTTTTCGTTAGCGTGCCACGGAAGGCATCTGGTGGCGGTGGGAAGAGACTTCGAGGAACCAACTCGGGCTTTGCGGAGCGCGGCGGTGTCCGACGATGGTGGCGAAACCTGGAGACTCGCGGTTGTTCCGCCGGGGGGTTATCGCTCGGCGGTCGGAAAATATGCCCGGGGGTACGTGGCGGTTGGTCCGAGCGGGACGGAAATCAGCGCGGATGGATTGCGGTGGGAGCCAACCGACGTCGTGAATCTGAACGCGGTTGGTTTTGCCAACGGGCAGGTATGGGCGGTGGGGCCGAAAGGCTCGGTGGCGCGTTTTTTGGATCACACGCAGCAGCGGATCGAAAACTTGGGGCCGCTTGGTTTCCTTGGGCGATAGAATTGCGGGCGCGGACTGCATAGGGCTCGGACTGAGCCTTCGCGTAAAGTGTCCTGCCAGAGTGCCTCTTGCCGGGCAACACTCTTCGGTGGCAGTCGCGAGAAATGTTTTGCATTTAGAAGCCGTTCCGTTGAGGGAACGGAGTACGTCACAAGGGCGCGACGCTGCCAACGGGGGGCCCGGCTCCCTTCCGCATTCAGGGCAGGCCTCGCGGCTCAGGCAATCCGAAGGCGGCCGGAAGACATTGCCTGATTCGACGCGGCGCGGAAGGGCAACGCTTCCGGGCGCGGATGCCGTAGAGTAATCTCGCGCTGTGTTTGCCTCGTGGAATCCGGCGCAACCTGAAATTACCGATTTGATCGTGCAGCACGATCCCTCCACGCTCGCGCGGGTGCGCGTGCGCAAGCAAGATGTGCTGGAGGTGTTTGGGAAATTCGGGAACCGCAAGGCGATCCGGGCCGTCGAGGGGCTGCCGGAACGGGACGGCTGGCTCGATGAGCAGGAGATCGACCGGCTGCTGGTGAGGACCCACTGGGAAATGCAGCGGCTGGGGGAGGAGTTCTACCACGGGCCGCGCGTTTACGAATTGCTGCGTGCGGTGATCGCGGCGATCCGCAAGGGCGGTTTTGAAGGCGAGTTGAAGGTGGTGGACGTCGGCTGCGGGATCGGCTACGACATCCGATGGCTCGCGGCGAGAACCGAGCTGGCAAGGAAGGGAGTGGAGCTGACGGGATTCGATCTGAATTCCGCGTTGATCCATGAGGCAAACCGGCTTTCCGCCGCCGAGCAGTTGCCTTGTCGATTCCTGCACGGGGATGCTTTTTCGCTCGATCATTCGGGACACATTTTCCTATCGACCGGGGTGATTCATCACTTTCGAGGGCAGGGACTCCGGGAGTTTCTCGAGCGCCATGAACGGCCGGAAACCCAGGCGTTTTTACATTTTGATTTTCAGCCGTGGTTTCTGGCTCCGTACGGGTCCTGGTTCTTCCATTTCTTGCGCATGCGGACGGCGCTGGCGCGACACGACGGTGTGCTTTCGGCGGCGCGGGCGCATAGCGCGGGCACCCTGGCCGAGGCGGCGCGCTGTGCGGCTCCCGGGTTTGCCTCGGGCATTTACGGGGCCAAGATCTGGAACACGCCGGCGCCGCGAGTGTTTCATACCCTGCTCGGGATCCGGCGGCCGTTGATTGAGGCCCTCGGAAAGGCGTTGGGGCGGCGGGCGTGGCGACTGGGGGAACTCCGATGACGCTCCTGTGGCTGTATCTGCTGGCGCTGCTCGATGGGTTGCTGTGCGGCGGGCGCGTCTCGATGGGCCGCTGCGCGCTGATTCGCAAGAGGAGGTATTACGCGCGGGCGCTGGTGCGGGGATTGCTGGGAGCGCAGGTCATCAGCACCCTTGCGCTGGTGGCGCTGCTTTTGGTGGATCGGTTTTCGCCACATCAGACAGACTTGGTTCTGGATTTGGAGGACGCGGCGGAGAGGATGCTGTGGGTCTTTCTTCCGTATGCCGTGGCGGTTGTCGCGAGCCTCGCGTTGAGGATGATTCCGTCGACGGATCTGCGCAGCGCGACGAGTGTGTTCGGATTGGGCCCGTTTACGGCGATACGTCCCTTTGTGATGGTGGCGGGAGTGCTGTACGGAATCTGGAGGAGCCAGTTGATCGAGACGCGGGTGCTGGGCTTGTTTATTTTAGGGTTGATGTTGTCGTTGGAGTATTTCTTGAACCGGGGGGCGGCGGCGCGGCAGCGCAAAGAGATACGGGAAGTGGTGTGACCCGCCCGGCAAAAACGGCCCGGAGGGGCACCGAAGCGAAGAGCATCCCCGCTAGACTCGGGATGGCGAACGAGTATCATTTGCGCGAGCAGGTTTATTCGTAGCGTAGGGCTTCGACGGGGTCGAGTTTGGCGGCTTTCATGGCGGGCCAGACGCCGAAGATGAGGCCGACGCTGACGCTGACGACGATGCCGGTTACGGCTGCCCAGATGGGAACGCTGCCGGGCCACTGCAAGGTGAGACGGACAAGCAGAACGAGTCCGTTGACGAGGACGAGGGCGATGAGGCCGCCGATGCCGGTGAGGGTCATGGCTTCGAGGAGGAATTGCCAGATGATGTCCCTGCTCTTTGCGCCGATGGCTTTACGCACGCCGATTTCGCGGGTGCGTTCGGTGACGCTGACGAGCATGATGTTCATGACCCCGACGCCGCCAATCAGCAGGCCGATGGCGCTCAGCACGACCGTAGCGATCGCGACTTTGCCGACGATGTTGTGAAATTCCTGGACCTGCTGCTCGGCGGTAGCAATGGAGAAATTGTCCTTTCCGCCGTAGGGAACATTGCGGCGGCGGCGAAGAACCTCGGTGGCCTGGTCAACCGCCTGATTTAGGAGATTAGGTTTCGCCTGAATGCGGAAATTCATTTCCGTGGCGGTCGGAAAAGTCTTGCGGAAGGTTTGCAGGGGAATGAGCACGCGGCGGTCTTCGTCCCCCATGCCGAAACCACCCTTGGGTTTTTCGACCACGCCGATGACCTGGAAATTTGAGCCGTCGATCATGACTTCTTTGCCGACGGCATGGCCCTCGGGAAAGAGAACGGGCGCGACATTTTCACCGAGCATGACGACCTTTTCCTTGTGCAGATCGTCGCCTTCGCTGATGAAGCGCCCTTCGAGAGTGGCGGCGTTGGCGTAGACGATTCCGAAATTGGCCTGAACGCCGCGAAAATCGATGCCCGTAACTTCACCGGCTTTTGTGCGAACGGTGTGGGGCACCTCCCAATCACTCATCAGGAAAGCAGTGACGTTTTTGACGGCGGGGCAGCCCTCTTCGATGGCGCGGGCGTCTTCGAGGGTCAGGGGCTTGCGCTGGCGCTCTTCGAGGGGCGGCGGGCCGTTGTGCCGGCCCTGATCCCACTTGGTGATGAAAGCGGTGTCGGCGCCGAACTGCTTGACGTTTTCCTGGACCTGGTGGTCGAAACCGGTGATGAGAGCGGCGACGAGCATGATGACGCTGACGCCGAGAACCACGCCGAAGACGGTGAGCGAGCTGCGGAGCTTGTGGCTACGCAGCGCGTCCATCGCTTGTCTCAGGTTTTCGCCGTTTGCTTGTGGCATAGTCGTCGACCTTACGCGTCGGCGCGCAAAGCTTCGATCGGATCGAGCTTCGCCGCGCGCATCGCTGGAAAAATACCGAAGAAAAGACCAACCGCCGTGGAGATACCGAGGGAAAGGATGACGGCGGAAACGGGCGTCTCCATCGGGAAGGAGAAAGCAGCCTTGACCAGGGTGACGGCAAGATAAGCGGTTGCGACGCCGATAAGCCCGCCCGTCGCGGCCAGTACGGCGGATTCGGTGAGGAACTGAAGAAGGATATGCTTCTTCCTTGCGCCCAGAGAGCGGCGGAGGCCGATTTCGCGAGTGCGCTCGGTGACGCTCGCGAGCATGATGTTCATGATGACGATGCCGCCGACAACCAGAAAAACGCTGACGAGTGCCAGGGCCACAAAGGCGAGGTTGCCGGTGAGTTGATGCCAAAGGGCCATGATGGAATCGGAGCCCAGAATGGCGAAGTTGTCGGGGGCTTTGTAGTCGAGGTGGCGCCAGGCGCGCATGAGCATGCGCGCTTCGTCTTCACTGGCCTCCATGAGCTCGGCGTTGGGAGCCTCAATGAAAATCGTGGGCCAGTCGATCTGGCGATGCCAGCCTTTAAGGAAGGTGCTGATGGGCATGACCATGTAGTTGTCTTGGGACTGGCCGAAGGCGCTGCCGATAGGCGCGGCAACACCGATCACTTCGTAGGAATGAGCTTCGGCGCGGATGGTTTTGCCGATGGGATCGCTGTTGGGGAAGAATTTCTGAGCCAGGTCGGGGCCGATGAAGACAACCTCGGAGCGGTGCTCGTCGTCGGCCTCGGTGATGAAGCGCCCGGAAGCGACGTTGAGATTGCGGACCTCGGCGAAATTGGGTGTGGCGCCCATGATCATGGTGTTCTCCATGATGGCGTCGCCCCGGCGTGTCTGGACGTTGCGATCTTCCTCGGCGGCAACGGCCTTGGCGAGCCGCATGTTGTCGCGAAGGCGCGCGTAATCGTCGAGCGTGATCATGGGGCGCTTTTGCGCTTTGAGGAACTGGTCGCGGCTGGTGATGATGCCGAGGCGGTCGACGAGGAAAACATTGGCTCCGAGATTCGCGACGCGTTCGGCGACGTACATGTTCAAGCCGGCGATCACGCTCATGACGAAGACGAGGGTGGTGACGGCGAGGATGACGCCGAGGAGAGTTAGAAAGCTGCGCAGTTTGTGGGCACGCAGGGCATCGAGAGCGAGCTTGAAGGTCTCGGCGGAAGTGATCGAGGCGCGCTTGAAGCGCTCGAGGCGCGAAGGAAGCGCGGCCGCGGCACCCGATAAGGGCGCGGGACTGGCAAAGTCGTTGAAAGACACGGAACCCACGATGTTCTCCGGTATCTAGTGAAGAGACGAAGGAAGGGCGGGATTTGTTTCACAGCGCCCAACCGTTCAGAGGGCTTAGACGCAGGAAGGAAGCCTTTGTCTTCAATGATTTCCGATCAACTTTAGAATCTCATGACCGCGGGGAAATGTAAAATCTGGCATCGCTTCGAACGCACTAGGCCGGGAAGAGTGTTTCTCGTGGAACAGCAAGTTGTTGAAAACGCGGCGCGGGAGGGCGAAAGCCGGCCTGAGCCGGGGCAGGCCTCGGAATGGCGGACGGCAAGAAGGAGCTATTCATAACGCAGGGCTTCGACGGGGTCGAGCCGGGAGGCTTTCACCGCCGGCCAGACGCCGAAAACAAGGCCGACACTGACGCTGACGGCGATGCCCGTGGCAGCGGCCCACACCGGAACGACGCCCGGCCAGCGCAGGGTGAGACGGATGAGGAGGACGAGAAGGTTTACGAGGATCAGAGCGATGATGCCGCCAGCTCCGGTGAGGGTCACCGCCTCCAGTAGGAACTGCCAGGTGATGTCGCGGTTTTTGGCGCCGATGGCCTTGCGAACGCCGATCTCGCGGGTGCGTTCGGTGACACTGACGAGCATGATATTCATGACCCCGATACCGCCAACAAGCAATCCGACAGAACTGAGAACCACGGCCGCGAGGCCGATCTTGTCGACGATCTGGTGATACTCGGCGGAGATCTGTTCCGCGGTCGTGAGCGAGAAATTGTCTCTTCCGCCGTAGGGGACACCGCGGCGGCGCTCCAACAGTTCGCGAATCTGATCGAGCGCCTCGTTGAGCATGCCGGGATAGGCTTGCGCGCGCAGATTGACCTCGTCGGCGGAAGGATAGATTTTCTTGAAGGTGCTGTAGGGGATGAGGACGCGGCGGTCGGCTTCATCGGTGCCAAAGCCGCCTTTCTGTTTCTCAAGCACTCCGACCACGACAAAATTGGAGCCGTCAATCAGCACGTCTTGGCCGATGGCATGGCCGTTCGGAAAAAGAACCGGAGCGACGTTTTCGCCGATGAGTACGACCTTTTCCCTGTGCAGATCGTCGCCTTCACTGATAAAACGGCCGTCGAGGAGCGATTCTCTGGCATAGACAAGCCCGAAGTTGCCCTGAACACCGCGAAAATCGATGCCCGTCACTTCGCCGCCCTTGGTGCGAATGACGTGCGCCTGCTCCCAGGGGGGCTCAACCCAGGCAGTGGCCCCCTTGACGGCGGGACAATTGTCGGCGATGGCCTGAGCATCGTCGGGGGTCAGGGGCTTGCGCTGGAGTTCTCCCTGGGGACGCGGTCCGGCGTGGTGAAGCTGATCCCACTTGGAGACGAAGACGGTGTCTGCCCCAATCTGGTTGATGCTTTCCTCGACCTTGCGATTGAGCCCGGTGATCAGCGCGGCTACGAGCATGATGACGCTGACGCCAAGAACCACGCCAAAAACCGTGAGGGCGCTGCGCATCTTGTGCGAGCGGAGCGTGTCGATCGCCTGCAGGAGATTTTCGGAGTAAGCGCTCGGCATCGGTTGCGTTACCCGTCGGCGCGCAAGGCTTCGATGGGATCGAGTTTGGTAGCGCGCAAGGCCGGGTAGATCCCGAAGAAAAGCCCGACGATCGTCGAGAGGCCAAGGGAGAGAACGACGGCGCCGACGGGCGTTTCCATCGGGAAGGAGAAGGTGCCTTTCACGAACAGAACCACGGCATAGGCGGCAAGGATGCCGATGAGGCCGCCCGTAGCGGAGAGGAGCGCGGATTCAGCGAGGAATTGGAGAAGGATGTGTTTCCGCCGGGCACCGAGCGAGCGGCGCAGACCGATTTCGCGGGTGCGCTCGGTGACGCTCGCGAGCATGATGTTCATGATGACGATGCCGCCGACAAGGAGAAAGACGCTGACGAGTGCCATGGCGACGAAGGCCAGGTTACCCGTCAACTCATGCCAGAGGGCCATGACAGAATCGGAACCCATGATGGCGAAATCATCCGGATCGTTGTAGGGAACGTGGCGCCAGGCACGAAAGAGCATGCGCGCTTCCTCCTCGCAGGAGTTCATCATTTCGGCGTTGGGAGCCTGAACGAAGATGGCGAGGGAGTCGTCGGCGTGGTGGTAGCCCTTCAGATAGGTGCTGAGCGGCATGAGCATGTAGTTGTCCTGTGACATACCGAGAGCGCTGCCAATGGGAGCGCCGACGCCGATAACCTCGTACGTGTGCGTGTCGGAACGCACGGTTTTTCCGACGGGATCGACGTTTGGGAAGAACTTCTCGGACAGGTCGGAGCCGATGAAGACGACTTCGGAACGGTGGTCCTCGTCGGCTTCAGAAAGGAAGCGGCCCTGCGCGATGTTGAGGCCACGGAGGTCGGCATAGTTGGGGGTGACGCCGGTAAGTTTGGTGTCCTCCATGACGGCATCACCGCTGCGAGTTTGGCCGATCCATTGATCATAACCGGCGACGGCCTTGGCGAGGCGGGAGGTTTCGCGAAAGCGCTCAAACTCCCCAAGGGTGATGAGCGGGCGCTTTTGGGCTTTAACGAACTCGTCGCGACCGGTGATGATGCCGAAGCGGTCGACGACGAAGACGTTGGCGCCGAGGTCGGCGACGCGCTTGGCGATATAGAGGTTCAGACCGGTGATCACACTCATGACGGAGACGAGAGTGGTAACGGCAAGGATGACGCCGAGAAGGGTGAGGAAACTGCGAAGCTTGTGAGCGCGGAGAGCGTCAAAAGCGAGCCGCACGGTTTCCGCGACGGTAACCCAGCCGCCGCTGAAGCCGTGGGACTTGGGCGCATACGCCTGGACGCAGTCCGCCACACGCGGGACACCCGTCAGGCCATCCATGGGGGTTACGCCCAAACCACTCGCTCCGTAAAATAACAAGGACGATATACCGAAACGGTCCATTCGCAAACTGTTTTGCAAGCCAGCGGGACATTTGGTGATTAGGGGAGGGCGCGGTTAAGGGTAGAATTGGGATAGGCTCGCCTGAGATAGACGGCTCGCGTGGAAGGGCATCAAGCTATATGGTTTTCTTTTGTATGAGTTGGCTGGCTAAAAAGCGGAGGCAGGGGCGCTGCTTTGTCGGCGGGGAACGGGCGGCGCTGGTTGCAATCCTGTTGCTAGGAGGAGCGCTGTGCGTGGCTCAGGAGCCCGCCGAGCCCCCGCCAGCGGAGCAGCCCGCCGAACGGTTCCATCGCATCATCAGTAATCAGAAGCGCAACGAGGAGGCCTTGGATCTGTTTGAGCGCGTGCAGAAGGTGGAAATTCGCAAGACGGCCAGCGACGCGACGCCGTCGGAGATCAAGGTCTGGCGACTATTCCCGACCGGCGCGGGCATGGACAAGATCCCGCTCCCGAGCGAGGCAAACTCTTCGGGAAATGACGCGACCAAGGCGGCACTCGAGAAACTCGAAAAATACCTGAGCTGGATCTCCGAAGACGGCGCGGCGCAGAAGGAGGCTTACGCGAAATTCGAGCGAAAACGCAGAGAGAAGTTTGAGCTGATCCAGGCAACGCATGACGCTTTCATTTTCACGCTGGAAGGACACGAGACGAGGGAGGGGCGCTCGCTCGCGAAGTACAGCTTGGTACCGAATCCA
>Ga0310916_10002410_pt1 | contig 11435 bp, 10 predicted proteins | sample GREbulkMGLF176_FD_203444 | JGI IMG/M metagenome (GOLD analysis project Ga0310916, IMG submission 203444) | Lab enrichment of tropical soil microbial communities from Luquillo Experimental Forest, Puerto Rico - GRE.bulkMG.LF176 | ecosystem: Environmental > Terrestrial > Soil > Tropical forest >...
CACGAGTATGAGCTGTATCTCGCGGTCGAGGACATCGATCACTCGCGCACCAAGACCAAGAGCCCGCAGACGAACGGCATCTGTGAACGCTTCCACAAGACCGCGCTCAACGAGTTCTATCGTGTTGCGTTCCGCAAAAAGGTATATCGTTCAATCGACGAACTGCAGGCCGATCTGGACGCGTGGATTAAAGGATACAATGAGGCACGGCCACATCAGGGACGTTGGTGCTTCGGGAAAACCCCGATGCAGACCTTCCTGGATGCAATGCCGATGACGAAGGAGAAAATGATCGCGGCCTAACGGCAACGGACACCAAAACCCGATCGCTCAACCAGGCACCGCCTGTCAGATCGAGTTCCGGCTAATACATCTTCACTGAGCCATGCACGAACCGCCCTGTCTCGAACTATATGCGGCCGGATTTGATCCGCGGCTATAGGGCCTGCTAGGTTCTCGGACACTCCGCACCCTCTCGCCCTGCGCTCGCGCCGCGAGCGGCCACGCCACCGCACCACAAATCGCTTTAATGAAATCGCGCTTCCGCAAGTCACCCTCCACTCAGGAGCAGCCGAAAGCTACCTGAAAGATACCACAAGATGGGGTAATCGGCTGCTCGAATAAGCGCGCGCCGTTTGCTGCACCTGCTCACGTCCGGTCCTGGCACAAAGCGACGTTTCGCTGCGACGCACTGCGTTCGTCCGCTATTGGAGGCATAGCAGACATTAGTTGTCCACCACCTTGCACGCTTTTTTGGTTACGCAATGACCGATCGCGGTCCCCTGTCATGCACAGTGCGCTGGCCTATCTACGCTCCCAGCTCTTCTTAAACGCCGCCGTTGCCGCTTCGCGCGTCGCCTCGTAGTTCGGCTTCTAACTGCTCGATTTGCCCAGCCAGCGAGGAAGTGGCGCAAGATGGCTCGCTCAGAGCAGCGACAGCATGGGGTAAAAAAGTTTAATTTGTCGGCCAGCGGCGTCAGGTCGCCTGCACAAAAAGTCGATATTTTGCACAAAAAGCGCTCCCTCAGAGGGACTTTATGTGCAAAGCCGATGCTGCCTGAGACGCGCTTGGCACTTCTCATGGGTTACGCGCTCGCCGTCCGCCAGTGCCGCGCCGAATTGATCGCCACCCAGACCTGGCTGCAAGATGAGGTGGCCACATTGCGCAAAGGGCTCGCGGCTGCTCGCGCTGAGTTGGACCGCTTGCGTGCCATCGACAAGCAGCGCGATCCCGATGCGACCTTGAACTAGTGTACTTCGTAAATCCGCTTTCTATAGGCGCAGCTCAGTCAATGTCCGCTTCGCTCCGAAAGCGGACAAATAGTGGACGTCTCGTGATGTCCGCTTTGTGCCAGAAGCGGGCATTCCAACTTTTTACTGGAACTTGAAGATCCGCTTCCAATCATCCTTCATACTTACGACGGTCCAGTCGTTTGAGGCTGCCGCATCGAGCGCCTTGTCGAGCCGGCCGAAGTGGGAATTTCGATCGTAAGCATACTCCCGCGCTTCATCCGTATGATGCACGATCAAGCCGAAACGTCGGCCCCCCGATTTGGTGGTCCATTGCAGCATCTCAAGATCGCCATCCGAATTGCCGAATGCAGCAATTGGGCGTCGGCCGATGTGTTCGTTGATACCGACTGGCTTGCCAGCTCCGTCGTCAATGAAGTTGGTCGCGGGCAGACGGAACAGCTCGGGTTGGCCATTCCGCATTTTAAATTCGGTCTTGATGCTCGACCCCACCACTTGTTCAGGAAGTACACCGTAGATGCGCTCGCTCCATGGCCGCATGAACTCGATGCCGCCACCCGACACAATGAAGGTCTCGAAGCCACTGGCGCGTACATAAGCCAGCAATTCAAGCATGGGCTGATAGACAAGGTCGGTGTAGGGCCTGTTAAATCTTGGATGGCGTGCAGTTGAAAGCCATTCAGTGACAATGCGCACGAACTCTTCAGTCGTCATGCCCGCGTGCGTCGCCATGACGAGCTCCACGACACCGCGCTCGCCTGCTTTGGCAAGCGCCTTCATGTCACCATCCAGAACGGCCTTGAACGGCTGCTTGTCTTTCCATTCAGGATGCATTGGGGCAAGCGCTTTAACTCTATCAAGCGCGAAAGCAAGTTGGACATACATCGGCTGCTCGCACCACAGCGTGCCGTCGTTGTCAAAGGTCGCAATGCGTTGTGGCACAGGGACGAAGTCCGGCGAGCTCTCACGCGTCACAGCAGCGACAAAACTCAGAATCGACTGCTTGGACCGGCCATCATTCCATGATGGCAGCGGATCGCCCTGCGCCCGTGCCAGCTGCGCCGAAAATGGCATTGCAGTCGCGGCCGAAGCGAGCAGCGCGGCCAACACTGCGCGCCTGTGGACACGGTGAGTCATTCCCATCGGTGGTCTCCCAGCGGGTTGTTGCCTTGTCCAAGTTTCTCCGAAAAATATGTCAACCTGTCAGTTGGGCTGTGGTCCAATTTCTAGACCTGCGGGCGCATGTCCGCAGTGGGTCAACATGAGACGTCACGGTGGCGCGGTGGCACGTCTGGTCTACCTTCAGCAACGGACATATTTGGTGACTGCCGGCATGGCCGTTGAGTGCCAGAAACGGAAAGTAGCGCCCCCGCTCATCAGCCGATACGCAGGCTCGTCAGGTCGCGCTGCGGCCGGGCCATGTCTTGACCCGGCCGCGGAGCTTTGCATCGAGGCCAACAGATTACTTGGAGGTTTCCTTCAACTTCGCAAGGACTTCGTCCATGTTGAAGCTGGCCGCCTTCTGGCGCTGCGGATAGTCCCTGAACGTCACCAGGAACTGGCCGACGTAGTCCTGCGCAGGAACAACCAGGAACGCGTGATCCAAAAGCCAATCGTAGTAGGTATTCGACGTGATATCGGCGCGCTCGTACGGGTCGGTCCGCAAATTGAACATCTTCGGAAGGCGCAAGTTGGTGAACGGCTCCGACCAGACTCGAAGAGTTCCCGGGGCTCGCTGCTCCATGAACACAAGCTTCCAGTTATCGTACCGTAGCCCGGTCAATTGCTGATCGTCATTGACGTAAAGGAAGGATTCCCGCGGGCTCTTCGCAGCTTGCCCAGTCAGGTACGGGACGAGATTGTCGCCATCGAGATGAACCTTGTAGGTCATCTCTCCGATCTTGTAGCCGTTCAGCAATTTGCTCTTCACCTCCGTGTCGCCGGCAACAGCCAAAATGGTCGGCAGCAAGTCGAGGTGGGCGACCATCTCGTTGCTCACCTGGCCCGGCCTGATCTTGCCCGGCCAGCGGAACATGGCCGGCACGCGATAAGCGCCCTCCCAGTTGGAGTTCTTTTCGTTGCGGAATGGCGTCATCGCTCCATCTGGCCAGCTATTCATGTGCGGACCGTTGTCGGTCGAGTACATGACGAAGGTGTTGTCCGCGACGCCCGCGTCATCCAGCGCCTTGAGGACCGTGCCGACATTCTTGTCGTGGTCGATCATCGTGTCGTGGTATGGGCTCTGCCAACGCCCCGACTGGCCGAGGCTCTCTGGCTTGGTATGCGTGCGGAAGTGCATGTGAGTAAAGTTCACCCAGACGAAGAACGGCTTGTTGGCCGTCTTCTGCCGCTGGATGAAGTCCACCGCCCGGTTCGCGATGTCATCGTCGATCCCGACCATCCGCGCCTTGGTCAGCGGCCCGGTGTCCATGCAAACCTGCTTACCGACTTTGCCGAAGCGCGGATCGACTGTGGGATCGTCCCTGTCTGAGGCCTTGCAGTCCATCACGCCACGCGGTCCATACTTTGCCCGGAACGCCGGGTCTTTCGGGTAGTCGGGCAGTTCCGGCTCTTCCTCGGCGTTCAGATGGTAGAGGTTGCCGTAGAACTCGTCGAAGCCATGGACCGTGGGCAGGAACTCATTGCGGTCGCCAAGATGGTTCTTGCCGAATTGTCCGGTCGCATAGCCGAGCGGCTTGAGCAGCTCGGCAATCGTTGGGTCTTCCTTCTGCAGTCCGAGTGTCGCCCCCGGCAAACCGACTTTAGTCATGCCGGTGCGTAACCCGGATTGGCCGGTGATGAACGAAGCCCGACCAGCGGTGCAGCTCTGCTCGGCATAATAGTCGGTGAACATCACGCCTTCATTCGCGACGCGGTCAATGTTGGGGGTCTTAAAGCCCATCAGGCCGCGCGAGTAGGTGCTGATATCGGATTGGCCGATGTCGTCGCCCCAGATGATGACGATGTTTGGCTTCTGCTGTGCGGACGTCGGCGCACTCGCCATGATGACGGCAGTGAGCAGTGTCAGCAGACCAATCGAGAGTTTGCTGATTGCACCCATTGTTTCGCTCCCTGGTGTGTTAGCCGCCTGAAAACGGTCAACGGCTTGCATCCACGCCAATCGCATTTTCACTTAGAAACGCAGCGAATGTCGATTGCGCGACTAGACAAATACGGAACAGCCTGCATCACGCCCCGGTGATCGAGGCCGTTGCACTGGAGCAGTCAGGCACCGCAAAAGGCCGCAATGGGTCATTCACGACATTCCCACCATCGCGGCGTGTCCGGGTCGCCCCAAGAGCGGACATTCGGCCATCGGGGGCAAACCGGACCTCAGTCAGCGATTGCTGGACAATCGGCCTTAAAGAAGATCGGCCCCGCCACCTAGCCCGGCATGCGGTCCGCCACCGGCTGCTGGGCTGTTGAGGGACAGCACGCTCGTGGCGTGGTATCCTTCCCTCTACGCACCTCGCACGGGAGGGGCGTATGACAGTCACCATCGGACGGCGGGAATTGCTGGCTGCACTTGGCGGCGCGGCGGCAGCGTGGCCGCTCGCGGCGCGCGCGCAGCAACCGATGGCAAAGCTGCCGACCATCGGCTTCCTGGGCGCGGCCACGCCTTCAGCCTGGAGCCAGCGAGTCGCCGCCTTCCTGCAGCGAATGCATGAGCTCGGTTGGACCGAGGGTCGCACCGTCGTGGTGGAATATCGCTGGGCAGAGGGACGCCCCGAGCGTTTCCTGGAGATCGCTGCCGAGTTTGCCCGGCTCAAGGTCGATGTCATTATCGCAGCCGGAACCCCGGCGGTTCTTGCCGCAAAGCAGGCAACCTCGGTCGTGCCGATTGTGTTCGTGGGCGCGGGGGACCCGGTGGGTACCGGTCTTGTCGCTAGTCTTCCGCGACCGGGCAGCAACGTCACCGGGCTGTCGAGCCAGGCGGTCGATACCGTCGGCAAGCGGCTCGAATTGTTGCGCGAGCTCATGCCTGGCATCCGTCGGTTAGCGATCATGGGCAATGTGGACACCTCCTCGGTCTCGTTCGTGCCCGCCGTGCTGAGCTTCAAGCGATTGCCGCCCTCGGGCGCGACGACGAGGAGGCGCAGCGGCTGGAGGGAAGCCTCATCGATTTTGTCGAGGCGGCATGGCCATCGCTCGACGCCGCCGAGTACAAGTCGTGCTGGGCGATCGATGCGCTTTGTGAACATTTGCAAGCCGTAACCGACGGACAGATCAAGAAATTGTTGGTCAACTTCCCGCCGCGGTGCGCAAAGACACTGGTCACCTCGGTGTGCTGGCCGGCATGGACATGGTCGCGACGTTGGCAATCCTACCGATCTGGGCCGCAGGTCAGGTTCCTGTGCGGGAGTTACAGTCACACGCTGTCGTTGATGAACAGCAACCTGACGCGCCGGCTGATCAATAGCCCGTGGTACGCGGGGCACTGGTCATCGCGGTTTAGATTGCGCGAGGACCAGAACACCAAGATGCAATTCGACACCGATGCGGGCGGCTCGAGGCTCGCAAGCTCCGTCGGCGGCTCACTTCTCGGCCTCGGCGGCGACGTGCTCATCGTCGACGACCCCCACAATACCGAATCGGTCGAATCGGAGGCTGAGCGCGAGACCGTGCTCACCTGGTTCAAGGAGCTATCCACCACGCGGTTGAACGATCCCAAGCAGGCTGCCCTCGTGGTGATCATGCAGCGACTGCATGAGGCTGACGTATCCGGCCACATCTTGTCTTCGGGCGACGGCGAGTTCGTGCATCTCATGATTCCGATGGAGTATGAGTGGCATCGGCACTGCGTGACGTCGCTGGGCTGGCATGACCCCCGCGGGGTTTCCGACGATGGCGAGCCCCTCCTCGAGATGAAGGCGGATGGGCCGGTGCCGCTCGATGCGCAGGCGGAGCGGGTTCTAGAGCAGGAGCGCAACGGCGCGCTGATGTGGCCGGAGCGGTTCGGTGCCGCCGAGGTGGCCTCGATGCACGCTGGCCTCGGTCCTTATCTTGCTTCCGGGCGTTTGCAGCAAAGTCCGCAGCCGCGTGGCGGCGGCCTGTTTCGCCGGGAGTGGTGGCAATTGTGGGACCCGCCCGACGGCAAGTTCCCGCTTTGCGACTTGGTGATTGGCTCGGTCGACGGTGCGTTCACCGAGAAGGAGGAAAACGATCCGAGCGCCATGACCGTTTGGGCGCTTTTCAAACATCCAGAGCGTGGACGCCGCCGAATTATTCTGATCGACGCCTGGCGGAAATTCCTTCCCATGCATGGCAACCCCACGCCTCGTCTCGACCACGAAGTGATCCGGCCGGGCGATTCGCTGCCGGTGGTTCGGGCGAAAAACGCGCGCTGGCGGCAGCGTATCGGTCACGAATGGGGCTTGGTCGAGTGGGTCGCCGAGACCTGTCGCGCCTGGGGCGTGGAGAAACTGCTGATCGAAGGCAAGGCGAGCGGCATCACCGCCGCGCAGGAACTCCAACGGCTATACGGCAGAGAGCCCTGGTCGGTGCAGTTGATAAATCCGAAGTCCGACAAGATCGCCCGTGCGCTGGCAGTGCAACCGCTGTTCGCCAACGGCCAGATTTATGCGCCCGCGCGGGACTGGAGCGAGCTTGTGATCGACGAGATGATGATGTTCCCCCGCGGCCGCTACGATGACCTGACCGACACAACTTCGATGGCCTTGAACTATCTTCGCAGCGTCGGCGAGGCGCGTACCGACGTCGAGGTGAAGGCCGACGAAATCGGCACCGTGATGCACAAGCCACGCCTGCGCGCCATCTATCCTTGCTGAGGAGCAACGATGAAAAAGATGCCCAAGCTTTTCGAGTGCCCACGTTGCGGTGCGACGTTCGAGCGGATGCTGATTGATACGCCGGAGCTGTGCTCCAAGTGCGGACGACGGCAGGAGGTCAAGAAGCCGGTTGAGCGGCCCTCGGCCGCTAATCGGTTCCCGGGCGACGCAACAGAAAACTATATCGCTCTCGCTCGATTGAAATCCGCGGGGGGCTCATGACGTCGGCCCTCGAATCAGTAATGGTTCGCAACCATGCCGCCCGACTATTTGACTGATTTGAACGAGGCACAGCGTCGCGCCGTTACGCATGGCATAGATTTCGAATCCGCGACGAAAGCTCCGCCGCTCCTGGTAATTGCTGGCGCTGGCTCGGGGAAGACGAAGACCGTTGCCCATCGCGTTGCGCATCTTGTCGTCACCGGGGTTGAGCCGCACCGTATCCTGCTGTTGACGTTTACCCGCCGAGCCGCCGAAGAAATGATTCGGCGAGTCAAGCGGATCACCGGTAGAGCCCTTGGCACCCAACAGGTTGATCTGCCGTGGTCTGGGACATTCCATGCCATTGGCGCTCGGTTACTTCGGGAATACGCAAACCAAATCGGTCTCAAGCCCTCGTTTACAATTCTTGACCGCTCCGACGCCGCCGATTTGATGGACCTCGTGCGTCATGAGTTGGGGCACTCGACGAAAAAGTCCCGCTTCCCCAAGAAGGACACCTGTTTGAGCATCTATTCGTTCACCGTCAATTCTGGGAAGTCGCTCGAGCAGGTCCTTGCAGAAAATTTCCCATGGTGTGTCGAGTGGGAGAAGGATCTGCGTCGCCTTTTCCAGTCATATACGGCAGCCAAGCAGCGCCAAAACGTTCTCGATTACGACGACTTGTTGCTGTACTGGGCGGAAATGACGAGGAATGACGACCTGGCCGCTGAAATCGGTGGACGATTCGATCACGTCCTCGTCGATGAATATCAAGACACGAACCGTCTGCAATCGAAGATCCTGTTGAAATTGAAGCCTGAGGGCCGTGGGTTGATGGTGGTCGGTGACGATGCCCAGTCGATTTACTGTTCCGGGCGGCTACCGTTCGCAACATCCTGGATTTTCCAAACCAGTTCCGGCCCGCAGCTGACATCGTCACCCTTGAGCAAAACTATCGATCAACCCAACCGATCCTCGACGCCTGCAACCAGGTCATCAGGTTTGCCAAGCAACGGTACACGAAGAACTTACGGTCCGACCGGCGGTCCAAGCAAAAGCCGTTTTTGACGATAGTGGCAGACGAAGCTGCCCAGGCACGGTTCGTGGCGCAACAGATTCTGAACTCGCGGGAAGCAGGCGTTCCCTTGAAAAATCAAGCTGTTCTATTCCGAGCTTCTCACCATAGTGCCCAGCTTGAGATTGAATTGACTCGACGCAACATTCCGTTCGTGAAGTATGGTGGCCTCAAATTCCTGGAAGCAGCCCACGTCAAAGATGTGCTCAGTATCCTGCGGTGGTGCGAGAACCCTCGAGACCGGGTTGCGGGGTTTCGAGCGGTGCAGTTGCTGCCTGGCATTGGGCCCAGCGCCGCAGCAAAAATTCTGGATCAGGTTGAGGCCGAACCCCATGCCACTGATGTGCTCCGCGATATTAAAGTGCCTAAGGCCGCAGCCGAGGACTGGCCTGCGTTTGCCAAGTTGTTCGAGCAGATGCGCCAAGGCAAGGCAACATGGCCAGCAGAATTCGAGCTGGTTCAAGAGTGGTACGCCCCACACCTCGAGCGGATTTACGATGATGCGCAACTGCGTGCTGCAGATGTTGCGCAATTAACGCAGATTGCGGCGGGCTATGGGTCCCGCGAGCGGTTCCTTACCGAGCTGACCCTCGATCCACCCGATGCGACGAGTGGCCGGGCCGGTGCTGACCTGAAAGACGAGGACTATACGGTTCTCTCGACGATCCATTCGGCCAAGGGTCAGGAATGGCACACAGTTCGGATTTTGAACGCGGTGGACGGGTGCATTCCCTCAGACCGCGCCACCGGCACGCCGGAAGAGATCGAGGAAGAGCGTCGGCTCCTCTACGTGGCGATGACCCGAGCCAAGGATGAGCTGGACCTTATCGTGCCGCAGCGGTTCTTCACGCATCAGCAGGCCAAATTCGGTGATCGACATGTTTATGCGTCGAAAAGCCGCTTCATCCCAGGGTCTATTTTAGATTCGTTCGCAACGCGGAATTGGCGGGACCAGACAGATGGTCCGATTGAGGTAGCCAGGAAGGCGGGCCCCTCGGTCGACGTTGCTGCGAGCTTGATGCGGATGTGGCGATAAGTAGAGCAGCTCCATCGCACTCGGCAAATCCTCGCATTCACCCCGGTCTAAGGCAGATGCTGCACTAACGCTGTGCCACGCTCCGATGGCCCGCCATGACTCACAATTGGCGCGTGGTGAGGCTGCGAGCGTTTCGGCTAGGGGAATAGCGGCAATCCACAAAATGCTTTTGGCGGGGCTCCCTAGGGCATCGATGCCGTCAGTCCTTCCAGAATCCGTCGAAACGGTCTGAGCGCAGTTCGGTATATCGCACCGTGTGCATGATGTTGCGATGGCCGAGGTAGTGCTGAAGCGCGCGGGTATCGACGCCGTCATTGGCCAACTTGAACCCGCAGCCGTGGCGCAGCATGTGCGGATGAATTGGGAAGGCAAGTTTGGCCAGCTCCCCAGTCCGACGGACCATTTTCAGGAACCAGTCCCTGGTCACCGGCCCCCCGCGTTCGGTGTTGAAGACGTAGCGGCTTTGCAGGTTCTCCCGTCGCAGCTGGCGCAAGGCCCGGATTTCCTTGCCGGTGAGCGGGTGCGTGCTATCGACGCCATTCTTGGCTCGCCGCACATGGATGCGGCCGCTATCAAGCTCGATCATATTCCAGGTCAATTCGCAGAGTTCGCTGGCGCGTAGCCCATGGCGATAGGCGATCAGGATTGCGGTCGCGTCGCGGTGCCCGTACCGGGAATGCTTGCGGGCGGCATCCTGGAGACGGTCGACCTCCTTCGGGGTCAGATATTCCCGCTCCCGCAGGTCGGCGTTACGCGGCCGGCGCGGCGTAACTGTCCGATTTACGATGGTTGAGGGGGCGCGTGCGGTGCGTGGATTTCTCATGACAAATGCCCCCTATACAAAGGAAACTTTCCGTATAATGTACTTTTTACGGAAAGATGTCAATGACGGTAGTATTGCTGGAATCGCGCCGCCAAGCCACGGTAGGCCGATCGGGGTGAGCGCCCCTAAAACATACTGAGCCGTGCAGGGTGTGGAGGAGAGAATTAGAAGAGACAAGCGGCAATCGTGACGGCCGGGGTCGATCGCAGTGCGCCGACGGCCTGCGATTGAACGCTTGCAGTCGCTGCCCCGCATCCCCATCTAGGGCCGCGCGGAGGACGGACCACCATGACCACCACCTATGGCTTCGGCTTCGACTTGGCGCGCCCGCGCTCCAGTGGAGCCCGCATTGCTCGGCTCGACGCGCTAGCCACCCTGCTCGACACCGCGCTCGTCATCCCCGGTACGGGCGTGCGCTTCGGCTTCGATGCGCTGATCGGGCTCTTTCCCGTCGTCGGCGACATCATCACCACGGCGCTGTCGCTGTTCATCGTGCACGAGGCCTACCAGCTCGGCGCGCCGGGCCACGTCATCGCGCGTATGCTCGGTAACGTAGCGCTCGACGGTGTGTTCGGCGCGGTGCCAGTGGTCGGCGACGCCTTCGATGTGCTGTGGCGCGCGAACCGGCGAAACGTGCGGCTGTTACGGGAGTGGCTGGAGCACGAGCGCCGGCGGTAAGCCGCGTCGTCGGTCGCCGTATCGCGATGTCGATTCTCCGTTCGGGATGCAATTTCGGCGCTGTGGTGGTGGTGATCAGCCCAGTTGGCCCCGGTTTGTCGATGAGGCGCGCCGCCTGCCGCGCTTGGGCTGCTTATGGGGGACCTTCAGCCCCTCGCGTTGCCAGATACGCTCGACCCGCTTGTCGTTGATCGTCCAGCCCGCCTGGCGCGGCCGGGTTCATCGCGCCGTGCCTTCCAACCAAAACCGATAAGCTGCCCTCAGGCAGCCAATAGCTGCACGAGATCAAGCACGATAGCTTTCGGGTTACCGGCTCAGCTTTTTACCGGCTCGCTCTGGCGTGCGAGGCCCGGCCATCCTAAGTGGGGCGCCTAAAGCAGAACGGAAAGCAGCACCAAAGCATATCATTAACGTTAGTTACCCGGGTCTCTGCTCCATAGAACAACATATTTGAGGCGAGAGATTCTTCAATAACACTAGCAGCGAGCAATCCTGGGTCGATCCCAACCTGTCTCAAGAAGGCCCGAAGTTCCTCCTCTGATTTCGAGAATGCCTGCCGTAGGCTCTGGACGAACGATGCTT